>Ga0155558_123_pt1 | contig 325933 bp, 324 predicted proteins | sample RifCSPhighO2_12_FD_107215 | JGI IMG/M metagenome (GOLD analysis project Ga0155558, IMG submission 107215) | Gammaproteobacteria bacterium RIFCSPHIGHO2_12_FULL_35_23
CTCATTTTCATCACTCCTCTAAGTTAATAAATTTTAACCTCTATTAACTCAAAGATCTCTGTCTACTAAAGTGAAACGGTCCAGTTTGCGTCTCTCACCAATATGAACGCCTTTTTTGCTTTTCGTTTTTTCATAGTGAACACGGATTTTTTTATAGCCTGCTGATTTTCGTAAATTGTAAATATGTGCAACAGAAATAGCCGATAATCGCACATAACTTAGATCCCCAAATTCATGGTAAGCGCGCTCGCAGAGCTTCTTGACCATCAATCCATTGGGCGTATTGTGACGCTTGTCTAATTGCGCTAATACACGAATATCCTCATCCGTATAAAGCATTTCAAATCCGTTTGGTGTTTTCTGGAATCGCCTTAGCTCTCCGCGCTCACCGTGCCGCTCAATCATTCGAGTGAGTTGCTGGCGTGAATAACCGCTAATCTTTCTTAAAAATTGAATAACGATGCCTTTATCCCTACGCTTAAGCCGTGAATAAGCAAAGCGCTTTAAGATTCCCTCAACAAACTTGTATCGCTCATCCTTGCTTGCAGCAACGGTAAAAGCGATGGGTTGATTGCCGGCTAAAAATGCTTCCATTTCAGCCACTGCCTTCAAATTGTCTAATTTCATGATCGTTTCCATCCTCCGATCATGAAGACTGCTCCCCAGATGTCCAGACTCATTTCATCTTGGAATCACGACCTCGTTCAGACTCATTTCATATTGGAAAACTCTAGAACTTGTTATTTTTCAAAAAGATGTGTAGCTTAACATGCTTTTTGTTAATCGCTGGGCCGGCGGTTCGAGCCTGTCTCAAAACGTACATATGTTTAATAAAGAAACTGTTTTCATTCTTGGCACTGGAGCTAGTGAACCTTATGACTTTCCTTTAGGAATAGTAGTTTGGCGATAAATAATCAAGTGATTTTCTAAGTCTACTATTAAATTTATCATAATAATAACAAGCTGTTTTTCAGAACCCTGGCTAAAATCACAGCCTTTTTTCAAATATTGCCTTACAAGCTCGTTGGTATTTTCATTCAATCCACGCTCCCGAGTTACGCTTATGAGTTGAATTCAAGATGTGTGGATTTCGTGACTAGCCGAAAAAATCTTCTGGTATCTTATGGACATAATCTCCGATGTCTTTTTCAACTGCTTTGGGATTTAATCTCAGTGCTTTGATAAAGTCATCAGCAAAGCCATCTGTGGTGATATCTTCAATTCCATGTTCTATTCCATCGAAAATTCGTATAGCTGCATTAGTGGGAGTTTCTTTAGGAAGACTCAATCCATCGGCCATATCAGTATCAATCGGTCCAGGATAAATACCAAAAACGGATACGCCATGAGGTATTAATTCTGCTCTGACGGACAATGTTAAAGAGTGAGCAGCAGCTTTTGAGATTGAATAGGTAGCACACAAAGGTAAAGGGGATAATCCTCCAATAGAAATAACATTTGCTAGGCGGCATTTTTATTTTTGATAAGCGTTTTACAGAAAGCGCGAATGAGATTCAGTGTCCCAAAATAATTAACATTGAGTTCTTGTTTTGCTGCTTGTTCATCATGATTAAAACAAATACCACAATATCCTGCAAATCCTGAATTGTTAATTAAAATCTGGGTATCATCAGCCATTTGTGCAACCTTGTTAATTTCATCTTTACTGGTTACATCCAACCTTAACGGCACAACGATCCCTGGATATTGGGATGATAGACTATCAAGCTGAGAAACATCTCTTGCTGTTGCATAAACCTTTTTAGCCCCTCTTTTAATAGCCTCTTCCACTAGAGCTCGTCCTATCCCTCTCTCGCGATTTGCATCTGTTATGAAAATAATCGCATCTTTTACTACAATATCTGACATTTTTTTCTCCACTATTAATAAATTGTAAAAAAAGCAAATAACTCTTTCGGTTTGCGATACTAGGCATGTTAACAAGCGGCGGTGCAAGCGGTTATGATATTAAAAAGGCAATGTCGCAATCAACAGACCACTTTTGGCGTGAAAGTGACGGATCAATTTATCCTATTATCAAACAATTATTAGAAGGAAAACTAGTAAGCTGTGAATCTAGCAATATTGAAAGCAATAAACCTAAAAAAGTATATTCCATTACTCCTGCGGGTCGACATGTATTGGAAAGCTGGCTAATTGATGATGCGCTTTTAATTCAAAATCGTGATGAATTATTGCTAAAGGTTTTTTTTGGATGGAATGTAGATCCACAAATCACTATACGACGATTGGAAAAATTTCAGTACGCTGTTAAAAATTGTGTAGAAGCATATAAAGTACTTGCAGCAAAATTTAAAGCCGAAAAAGCAAACAGAGAGAGTCTTTATCATTTTTTAACGTTAAAAGCGGGACTTTATGCTTTGGAAAGTCGCTTAAAATGGAGCGAGGAAGCACTAGAGATGTTAAGACATGAAATTAAATAATGCATTAAACTAAATTTCTAAAATTACATTTTTGCTGAATGTCCAAATAAAATGCTATTAAAGAATATTATGTCAAAAGAATTAATTTTTAATTATAATTAGTATAAAAATGATTGGTTTTTTTATTTACTAAAAAAATATATCACCATTGATTTAAATACCAGACTAGCTCTCATTTATAGGATTATGACATGATAAAAAAATACAACTATATAGCTAGAGCCAGTGCAGGAAAATCTGAAAAACTTAGACTTGCGATACAAAATAAAATATTTGGTCCTGGTACAGAAGAATTTATAACCCCTTTTTTGAAATCCAATATGACCGCACTAATTGTTGGCTGCGGCACTGGTGAAAAAACTTGTTTTATTGCAAAAAATATTGGCCCTACTGGAAAAGTAGTAGCTATCGATTTAGATGAAAAACAATTAGAGCAAGCAAAAATAAAAGTTACAGAAAATGCTATTACAAATGTTGAAATTCATCAAATGGATCTAATGGATGTTTCGACTCTTCCTTATCTCTTTGACTTTGCTTTCTCTCGTTTAGTATTAACGCATGTTCCAGATCCAATTACTGCAATTAAATGTATAATAAACAAGCTTAAATCTCGTGGACGATTGGCTTGTGAAGAGCCTGTTGTCAGTGCTGCTTACTCTATTCCGAAAAGCCCAGTATTTACTAGGCATATTGAATTACTTAAACAATATGGATGCGCGGTTGGCGTTGATTTTGACTTAGGTAATAAATTAAAGAGAATATTTACCTCTGTCGGACTAGAAGAAGTAACTGAACAAATATCTCAACCCACAATGGCAACACCTGAAATAAAAAAATTAATACCAATGTCTCTTGCAGCTTGTGCAAAAGGATATTTAGCACAAGGCTTAGCAACAGAAAGCGAAATAGAAGACTTAATTAGTAGATTAAATACCGAAATTGTTAATAATGAAAATTATGTGATTAAGCAGGTTAAAGTACATCAAGTGACTGGATTACGTAGATAAAACTATTTATTCATTATTTACAGCTATTTTATAAGTTAATTTTTAATATGAACATTTAACTATCTCGATACCATTGTCAAGGTGGGCCATAAATGTGGTAATAGCATAATCATTATGGATAAAGTAACAACTGAACCAAGAGTAGAAATTAAAATTAACGAAGCGGCTTCATTTAATCCAGCATTAAATTGTTGAGCCAAAATATAACAAATCATTAGCGTTGGCAATCCAGTTAAAATAAAAGTTGAAGCTGACCAGAATGGATTCATAGGAATAAAATATAAAATAATTAATACTAGCATTGGCTGTAAGATTAGCTTAAGCAACAACGCAATTGATAAAAATTTTATTTCAAATTGTGCCTTACGTCTCATTAAAGTTTCACCTATTGCAAATAGTGCACAAGGCCCCGCTGTAGCTCCAACTACATTGCATATATGAGCGAATACTTGAGGAATTTGGATGTGAAAAATCGATACTAGTATTCCTAATACTGGTGCAACAATTAGCGGATTTTTAATTAAACTAAGCATGCCATTTCGTATTACGTGTAGCAATGATGTATCAGGCTTACTTATTTCAATAATGACAACACCAATCGCCATAAACAAACAAAACATTACAGTTGCTAAGGTAATAGGAATCAATACTTGTCCACCCAATAAAGTGGTTAGTACTGGAATACCCATATAAGCTACGTTAGGAGAAGAAATTCCCAAAGCTAAGACAATACTTTTAGGAGGTGAATTGCTACGCCATAACCATAGCAATGCAATGATAAAAGGAATTAATGCAGCTAAAAAATATACAAAAATGAAGTGCCAATTTAAAATTTCATCAATTGGTGTTGTTGCCATTGAAATAAATAATAAAAAAGGCATAGCAAAATAAAATACAAAATCATTAAGAGCAGTATCTGTATCACTAGGAAAATTCTTAAGCTTGGTGGAGAGCGCCCCACATCCCATAATTAAAAAAGTTGGCACAATTGCCATAATAATGATATGTAACATTTATTGTCCTTTTTTAAAGATGACTTATCCCTTTTATTATCCTAGCTTAACTTATTAAAAAATCAAAATAAAGTTAATGGACTTAATAACGACATAATTAATAACTTCATAATAATTCTTACCTTATCACTATAATCAGCCAGAAATTAACATACTCAATAGCACTAAGAATAAGAATTTTATTTTTTAGGGCTGACTATCAAATTACCCAAATTCATTAACTCCTCAAGCAATACTTTTAATAATTTCATTATAACTCTTAATTATTATATTTTTATCAGCTACAAGCTCATACAGAGCTTGCTTCAAATAATGTCATAACAAATGGGCTACATGTGTTAGGCATTATTTTATAAGCTCTTGCTTGCCAAGCACTTTTAATTTTTTTAGCTTGCATGCTTCTCTCAACTTATTGCATTAAAGGATAGTGTTCACCAATTTTATTCTCCTTAACTTATTGATTAATTTAAATTTTAATTAGATGCCGAAAGAGTTCTGGAGTCTATTTAATTAATACAACTAGGATCTGATGCAAAACCTACCTATTACTTATTGCCCCACAACCAATTAAAGATATTCCTAATTTAAACCCCGTAGTAAATAATACCTCTATTGAAAAGCCCATGCAATTATCAGCTTTTTATGAACAACTAGTAAAAAAAATAATGCCGTTTTATGAATATAAGCAAACTAGTTACTTCAAATCAGTTAGATAGTTTTTATTAAAAATAATCAGATCATAATATATTAACTGAAGAGATTACCAAAAAATGTTACTATTATTTTGTAAATAGCTATTAACAATAAATAATAATTAGGTAATTTATATTACAATAGATTAAGAATTATCGTTCTATTATAAATAAGGTACATTATGAATGAATTAGTTAAATTATCAGCTACTCAACTAGCAAAAGCAATCAAAGAACAACGTTTTTCTTGTCAAGAAGTAATGCAGGCTTATTTGCTACAAATAAAAAAATCAAATCCAAGTTTAAAAGCTATTGTACAACAGTTGGATGAAGCTCAAGCTCTCAAACAAGCAGCTGAAGCTGATCAAGCCATACTACAAAATAAACCTCTCGGCAAACTTCATGGGGTTCCTATTACCATTAAAGATCACATCAAAGTAAAAGACTTTATCGTGACACGCGGTTGTATTACTTTAAAAAATAATCGCTGTAGTGAAGACGCTTCGATTGTAGCTCGTTTAAAAAAAGAAGGTGCTATTGTCATAGGGATTACCAATATGCCAGAATTAGGGCCTGTCTTTGAGTCTGATAACGCTATTTATGGACAAACCAAAAATCCTTACGATCTTACTAAAACAGCTGGAGGAAGCAGTGGTGGCGAAGCTGCTATCCTGAGTAGTTGTGGTTCCGCATTGGGAATTGGCTCTGATGGTGGTGGTAGCATACGCTTACCAGCACATTTTTGTGGCATTGCAGGCTTAAAACCTACCCAACATTTAGTTTCATGCTCTGGCAATGTACCTGGTGATGGGGGCTTAGGTATGCTTTTTTACACCCCTGGGCCTATGGCTCGTTTTGCTGAAGATTTAAAACTCGCTTTACCTATTATTTCAGGCTGGGATGGCATTGATCCTCATCTGATACCAGGTACATTACCCACCACGACCAAGCCTTTGGAAACAATGCGCATTGGTTATGTTATCGATACAAGTGCTTGCACACCTACCAAAGAGACTATCAACACCATTCATGAGGTTGTAGCTATTTTGAATAAAGCCGTTGCTAAAATCAAAGCGGTTGATTTTCTAGATATTGGCAAGATTGGACTTTTTCATTGGGATACTTATTTTTATGGCGGAGATCAAGGCAAAAGCTACTTGCAACTATTAAAAAAACTCAATATTACAACCCCTTCTGCTCCTTTACAGCGTTTTCTAGAGGCTGCAGCAAAATCTGAACTTTTTGATGCTAATGAATTTCGTAGACGTTTTTTCGAGGTTGATCAAATTCGAATGCACGCACTCAAACATATGCAAGATTATGATATTATTATTACTCCGACTTGTGCTACTCCAGCCAAACCTCATGGTACAACACAAGCGCAAATTAAGGATTTTGTATATACTATGGTTTTTAATTTATTGGGTTGGCCTGCTTGTGTAGTCCGCTGTGGCACTTCAAAAGAAGGCCTACCGATTGGGGTACAGATTGCAGCAAAACCCTGGCATGATTACAATACCATAGTGATTGCTGAATATTTAGAACAAAAACTTGGCGGTTGGCAAATGCCCTCTATTTAATGTTACAATTAAAAAATATCAGTTAACTCTTACTTCCATAGAGCAATTAACTAGGAGAACTTGTATGAATAAAGTTTTCTTTATTTCCGATACTCATTTTGGTCATAAAAATATCATAGTTTTTGAAGCGATTAAAAAATATCGCCCTTTTCAAACCATTACTGAACACGATAACAAACTAATTGATAATTGGAATAGTGTCGTTAACGAAAAAGATACTGTTTGGCATCTTGGTGATTTTTGTTTTGGAAAAACTAACTTAGCAATTGCTGGTAAATTAAATGGTATTAAAAAACTGGTTAAAGGTAATCATGATATTTACCCAACCAAAGAATATTTAAAATATTTTACTGAAGTTTATGGAGTAGTAGAATACAAAAGATTTATTCTTTCCCATATTCCAGTACATCCACAGCAATTTATAAGATATAAAGCTAATATTCATGGTCATCTACATGATAAAACACTTGATGACCCACGGTATATTAATGTTTCCTGTGAGCAAATTAATTTAACCCCTATTTTATTTGATGAACTAATTCATAAAGTTATCTAATTTATTTTAATAAAATTATTTCTTTAAAAATCTAATTACTAGCAACTTCTTGATAAATGGAAGCATAATAATTAAAATATTGCTCTAGCCTATTGATATCAACGCCCATCTTTTCAAGTACAATTAAAGACATAGATAAATGGTTTGCAAAAAAAATTTTGCTGTAAGTTAGTAAAAAGTTTCTACTTTTTTCAAGTAAATCACGGGCAAGTTTCATTTACTATTCTTAATTTATTAGAATAAAACTTATACACTATATAATCTTTATTCAACTTTTGATCTTTACGCACAAAAAACTCATAATTATTTTTGGCATATTTACTGATAATTTTTTTAATAAAGTTAATAAATGAAAAGAAATTACTTAACATACGGACTTCCCAAGTTCCTGAATATTGATCAAAAATTTTAAAAATAAACCACTCACCTACTCTCTTTCTTCTATAAAATGGCATAATAAAAATATCTGCCATATTATTTGCTAAATTATTATCTAAACTTATACTAGCAGGGTTTACTATTATAAATCCAATAGGTAACCGTTCATAATAAAGTATATAAATATCTGCTGCAGATTGATTACAACTAAGTGAAGAAATATTTTTTATATTATATAAACCAAGTTCATCTGTTTGCGTACAGGTAAGAGATGAACACTCAAATTGATAATACTGTAGTAGATTTTTAAAAGATAGATTATCTAAACTTTCCAATTTATGAATTCTAAGCAATTCTAAATTAAGTGTCATGGCAGCATGTCATAATATTATAATAGTTTTCCGCTTATTAGTTATATCATAAAATTAACTAGTATTTGTCCTGAAAATAGACCGACATTTAATGCAGATTAGTTTAAAAGCTAACAGCTTGATCATTAGCGCATAATTTGCGCAAATAATTTAGCCACCAAAAACTAAAGAAACGCTCATCAGAATAAGTGCACATTGATAGCTTAGTTTCTGCTATGAAATAATAGCAAATATCAATAAATAGTATTTTTCTTTAAATGTAACTTAATTTCTTATTTTAAATATGATAGTAATAGACTATTGCAACAAGGGATTCATTATTTTTAAGGATTAAATGCTCAACCATTTATTATATTTTATAATATCTTGCATCATAGGCTTATTAATTGGTATAGAGCGAGAACGTAGTCATGCCGAGGGCGTACAAGCAATTGGCATACGCTCGTTTATATTATTTGCATTACTTGGAACACTTGCTGCGGTTATTAATCATAATAGCTTAACTATTGTTATTAGTATTTTTGTTTTTGGAGCTATTTTACTTAGTTACATCAAATCTACTCAATTCAAAAGAAAGCTTATGGATGTGGGAATTACCACTGAAATATCAGCTGGGATTACTTTCGGCTTAGGTTTTATTACACTTAATCACCCACTTGTAGCTATTTTTTTAAGTGCTTTAGTACTTTTAATTTTATTAAAACGAGAACGTTTACATTTTTTTTCACGTAATCAATTAAAAACGTATGAAATTGAGGTTATCGCTTTATTAATAATTCTTTGCACGGGTATTATCCCTCTTTTACCAAACCATACCATTGATCCATGGCAATTATTTAATCCCAAAAAATTCTTTATTTTATTAGCAATCATTATAGTAATCCAATTTGGCAGTTATCTCTCTGTAAGAATATTTGGACAACGCCTAGGCATGGCTATTACAGGCTTTTTAGGTGGACTCATTTCTAGTACAATAATTTTCCTTAATTTAAAGCAGCTTTTAAATCGTTATCCTAATTCTCAGCTACCTGCTTTAACCACAGCAATTTATGCAATAACAGCCACTTTAATTGAATTATTAGTTATTTTATTTTCGGCTTCCTCTCAGTTTGCCTATAATGTCTTCATACCTGTTATCACAATGATAATAACTAGTCTAATTATTGGTGGACTATTAACAAAATTTATCCCTAAAAAATCAAACCCGCTTTCTGTAAATAAACTAAATCCAATTAATCTTCTCGCGATTTTATATATGGTTGGATTTATCAGTTTATTACTAGTTATTATGAGCTTAGTTGAGCACTTTATAGGTGGAAAAGGTGTTTTATTCGCATCCTTTTTAGGCGGACTATTTGAACTTCATGGCATTACTTTAGCAACAGCCCTGCTCTATGTTGAAAATCAACTATCCCTTACCTTAGCAGCACAAGCTTTATACATAGCTATTACTGCTAGCTTTCTCTCAAAACTTTTTTTACTATGGATTTTAACCTCATATCGTTTTGCCTTTTATAGCTCCTGTCTACTGCTAATAATTTTACTAAGCGGTTTTATTAGTTATTGGTTGCTTATTTAAAAAATAGCAATTACCAATTTGACTGAAAAAATTTCCTGTTAATTAATTTTTCTAGTTCAATTATTATAAATAAAATAAAAGCTGAAACCCAAACTAGTAACCATTGAGTCATACTCAATCCCTGTACTGAGAATAAACGCTGAAAAATAGACCAATAACTAAAAAGTAACTGTAAAAGTATAACTATAAAAATCATTATTAAACAAATTCGGCTACCAAAAATCCCTTCCCAAGACAAACAGTTATTGAATAAGCGTCGACAATTAATTAAATAAACTACTTCATAGGCAACCAATGCATTAACAGCTATACAATGTGCTAGAGCAAGAGAAGCTTGATGGCTATACTCCCACCAAAATAAGCTATAAGCACCAATTAACATCAATAATGCTACAAACAATACACGCCAAATCAAAGAAAATTGAAGAATAGGTTGCTGTGGATTACGAGGAGGTTTCAACATAACATCACTTTCTGCTTTTTCAAAAGCCAATGCAATTGCCAAAGTAATTTCTGTCACCATATTAATCCATAAAATTTGTAACGGTGTAACAGGCAGTACATTACTAAATAATAAAGCAACCAGTATAATTAAAGCCTCACCAATGCTAGTAGGTAAAATATAATACATAGTTTTAAGCAAATTATTATAAATGATACGGCCTTGTTCTACAGCTTTAGCAAGCGTTGCAAAATTATCATCCTGTAGTACTATTTCAGCTGCTTCTTTTGCTACCTCACTGCCTCGCCCGCCCATAGCAATTCCTACATTAGCTTTTTTCAAAGCTGGCGCATCATTTACACCATCACCTGTCATGGCAACAATTTGTTTTTCAGCTTGTAAGATATTCACGAGTTTTAATTTATGCTCAGGAGCAGCTCTTGCAAAAACAGAACAAGAACTAATAGCTTTTTTTAAAGCAACACTATCTAATTTCGCAAGCTTATTTCCCTCTATTACCCCTCCTGATATATCAATGCCAACTTGCTTAGCAATACTTAAAGCAGTAGCTGCGTGATCCCCAGTAATCATTTTAATTTGTATACCTGCATGCTGACATAAAGCAACTGCTTTTACCGCCTCCTCTCTGGGTGCATCAATTAGTCCAAAAAAACCTAATAAAGTTAAGTTATTAAGATTTTGAGACAAATTTTGGCCAGGATCTTTTTCAATTACTTTCATTGCTATCGCAATTAAACGTAAACCCATTTGTGCTATTTTATAACTATATTGCTGCCAAAAATCCATATCGAAAGCAGCTTCACCATTTTCTGTGCATTGCTTAGAACAAAGAGAAAAAATTGTTTCAGGAGCTCCTTTGATAAATAAAACCTTATCTTGCTCTATCTTATTTAAAGTTACAGCAAACTTTTTTTCTGAAGAAAATGGAATTTGATCAATTAGAGGGAACCTATTTCTAACCTCTTGCCATATCATTCCTGCTTTTAACCCTAACGTTAATAAAGCACCATCTGTTGGATCACCAGCCACTTGCCAGCCATTTTCTTTATCTTGAAAAAGAGTGGCTTCATTACAACATATTGCAGCGGTAATTATTTTTTTTAATAAAACTGGATAATTATCAGAGTCTAACAGAGTATTATCAGATAATAGAAAACTTCCTGTAGGTGCATAACCACTTCCTGTAACTTCATATTCTGATTTGTATAAGCAAACTTTAGTGACCGTCATTTCATTTTTGGTTAATGTACCAGTTTTATCAGTACAAATCACCGTAACAGACCCTAGCGTTTCAACAACTGGTAAACGTCTAACAATAGCTTTAGAAGCAGCCATAACTCTTACTCCTATTGCAAGAGTAATTGTCATAATAGGTGGCAATCCTTCAGGAATGGCAGCAACAGCAAAAGCAATCACCACCATAAATATTTCTTTTACAGGAAGGTGTTTATAATATAAACCAAAACAAAAAATTAAGATTGCGGCTAAAATAATCCCAACTGCTAACCTATTTCCAAATTGGCGAATTTTTTTTATTAGTGGAGTTTCTACTCGTTGTGTTTTAAATAATAGCTTGCCAATCTTGCCGATTTCAGTGTCTTGTCCTGTACCCACTATTATAGCAAGTGCACTGCCAGCCACAACCATAGTTCCTGCATAAGCCATGGAAGCTCTATCAACTAAGACGGCATCGCTTGCAACAGATGCTTCCTGTTTCAAAATAGGCTCAGATTCTCCGGTGAGAATTGCTTCTTGCGTCTCTAGGTTTTTTACTTTAAATAAACGGCAATCAGCTGGAACACGGTCCCCTGGTTGCAATACAATAATATCACCTGGAACCAATTCAACACTTGCCATAGCAATGCGCTGTTTATTTCTAAAAACATGTGCCATGGGAACAAATAATTTATGAATAGCCTGTAAGTCTCTTTCTGCTCGATATTCTTGAATAAAGCCGATCAATCCATTAATAGCAATCACGCCTAAAATCACACTGGCATCCAGTAATGCTGAAAGCAAAAAAGCAACTATTGCAGCAATTAATAATAAGTAAATAAGTACATTATTAAATTGTGAAAAGAATATTGAAAAAATGTTTCGCGTCTGCAAAAGACTTACAACATTTTGTCCAACATGTTTTGCTCTTGATATTGCTGCTTGAGTAGTCAGGCCTGCTGGATCAGTGCTTAAGGCGTCTAAAACTTTATCAACTGATAGGGCATGCCAAAAGATATTTTTTTCAAGCATATTAAATATTTAGTTTAAATAATATTGACTATATAGTATTGGCTGATAGTAAAGCTACTAATAATTATTTGTTTAAAAAAACATCGATAGAATAAAATTTATACTAATTCAATTTGAATCTTATTAACTATTGATAAAAATAGCCAAATAAATTTTAGTTCGTACTTTTTCTACTCAAAACTGCATAGCTTACAAGCAAACATCTTTTAGATAGCTTGTTTATTTCTGAACCAGTCTAAATTTAAAAATAGCTATATTATTCATTTACAAATATGCTCCTTTAAAGCATGATACTCAGAAATTTATCGCTTATAAATAAAGCTATCGTTTATTATTTTTAAGTAACTACAGGGATTGCTATAATGCGCTTAAAAAAATTCTTTCCCCTTTTGATTATTACTCTAGCAATCGGATTTTTTACTAATAAAGTAATTGCTGAAGAAAGCGTTGCCACACCACTTCTTGGAAATAATGACTTATTTTATGTTGCCACCCCTATTCCCCCAGCACCTACAGCCAATATACCTGTACTACAACAGCAATCCGTGAGCCCACCTTCAAAACTTTTTTGGGGAAATTTTTATCTCCAGCTAGGGCTTGGCGTAACCTCACAAATGTCTGGACACTGGAAAAGTTCTTTTATTGCATCAGGTGAATCACAAACTCACCGAAATGTATCACCTGATAATACCTCAAGACCTGGCAGCTTAGAAACTATCGGTCTTGGTTTTGCAATTAATCCCATTCCTTTACGCTTTGATGTAACTTATGCTTATTTTAATCAAATCAATTACTACTGGAAAGACTGGCTAGAACCTGACAATCAATTGCAGCCTGCTTCAGCGAAAATACAAACTCAAACAGGTATGTTTGATATTGCTTATGATTTTCGTAATCACACTCCCTGGACACCTTTTTTAACCGCAGGTATAGGAATAGCTAATATATCAAGTCAAACTGTTTGGACAGACCCAGGTTCTTCCAATTACGGACAAATTGATATGACTTCAAACTGGCATTCTCAAAACAATTTTGCCTGGCAAGCAGGAGCAGGAATAAATTATCAAATTAATTTTAACTGGCTAGTAGGGTTATTAGTAAATTACTTAAACTTAGGTAAAGCTAAAATTTATTTCGACAATAATGGGACGGAAGCTGTTACTTTTAATGCCGTTAATCTTTCAAATGTTTCAGTCTTAGCCTCTCTAATTTGGCGACCAGCACATATTTCAGGCATAACTTTATCACCACCTATCATTGCTTTGCACGATCCAAATACTAGTTTAGCTAATCGCTTTTATATTCAAATTGGAGCAGGCCCAAGCTGGCAGTGGTCAAGCAGCTGGGATAATACTAGTGGAGCAGCTGCTATTCGTTCACCTAAAGATACAACAATCAGTAATGTACAGGGCTCTATTGGTATAGGCTATGCACTACCAGAATGGCCTGTTCGTTTTGATGCAACCTATGAATATTTTACTCAAACTCAATACCAATGGCCTTATTTATATAAAGATCCACAACCAGCTCTTGGCTTTGCTAGCAACTATCAATATGCGACTAGCACTGTTAATAGTTATGCTGGCATGTTTGATGTTTCTTATGATTTTGTTAATCAATCCTCTTGGATGCCATTTGTATCGGCTGGAGTAGGACTTGCTCACGTCAATTCTCAATTTTCTTGGACTTATTTAAATGCAGGAAGTGACTCTCAGAACTTTAATTGGCATGATGCAAGCTGGCAAGCAGAAAACAATTTTGCCTGGCAGACAGCTGTAGGAATTAACTATCTACTAAACTCCTATTGGATAGTTGGTTTAAAAGCTAATTACACTGATTTGGGTCAAGCAACTATGTATCGTTTAGGAACCAACGGCACCGACCAAAAGCAAAATACCGTAGATTTAGCAGAATATGGTATTATGGCTACTGTTGCTATTAGATTTTAGTACTAAGATTTTTTATTAACACTTTTACTTGCCACTTATTATTTGGTGCATTCCAAAATAACAATGGGTGCAAAGGGCTCTGGTTGTAACGAACTATCACTGATGATAATTTTATTTAGCTTTAAACGAGACTGCTCAACTAAATAGCGCCACTCAGTTTTATTTCTATTTTTGCTATCAATTAAGCCTAACAAATTTAAGTCACTTAAAGCTGTTCGTAAGTAATGGGGATGAGATTTATCAGGAAGGATAAAATCAATTACCAACAATTTTGTTTTATCAGACATCGAATGATAACAGGAATTCAAAATACTAACCGCCTTTTCATCATTCCAATTTAATAATACACGACAAAGCAAATAGCAATCGCCCGTATCCGGCACTTGTTTAAAAAAATCTCCTCCTATTATACTGACTCGATTTAAACAATTTTTATGGGCCAATACTTCTTTAGCACCAGCTACCACCTCAGGTTGATCTAATAGTATTCCTTCTTGATGAGTATTTCTGCTTAATACTTCCGCCAAAAAATGGCCTTGTCCCCCACCCACATCAACTAATTTCTTAAATTTAGAAAAATCATACAAAGCAAAAACTCCTAGTAACCAATCATCTCCACTTTTACGACACCAATCAGCAAATTGAGTAAGTTCCTCTTTACCTAAGGAGGGATAAAAGGCCTGGCCGTATTCTTTATCCCAACAAGGTTTGTGTGTTTGCAAGGTATACTCTAACTGATCGAAAGCTCGATAATTTTTGGTAAGATGTGGAGTTTTTAAATCCTGTAACTGATTTGTATACACGGTTTTGCTGACAAATTTTTCATCCATTTTAATTAGTTCATAAGCATCTAAAATTCGTAAAAATCTTTTAAATGCCTCTTGATCAAAATTTAGCTTTTCAGCCAAGCTTACAATTGAAACAGGTTTATCGGATAAATAATGGTCTAAGTTTAATTTAGCTGCTAAAAATAATACTTTGGAAGTTACAAAACCTAGTCCTAATGAATATACTTTGTTTTTATCAATGGACATAATATTATTCCTCTTATTACTATTTATTTATAGTACATAGGACTCAATCTAGCTTAATAAATAAAAAATAAATTTGTCTTATCTCTATAACCATTTTATTCATTAAAAAGTTAAAATCAGTGCTCTCAATTCTTATAGTATAATTTAATCAATTATTTAAGCTAAATTAAAGCATAATAAACTTAGTATATCTTTGCCTGTTTTCAAGCTAAAATTAAATAAAATCAAATGGTTACAAGAATAACAAAAAAAGCTCTCTGGAATACTCAATGCCCTGTATACTAGTAAATTTAATAATTAAGTTTCAGCTAATTATCTTTTTTGGATCTTAGCCTCTATTTAATATTGTAAAGAGAATGATCGAACGCTTATTTTATCCAATTATTTTTATTTTACTCTGGAGTAGCGGCGTCTTTTTTGTTGCTAATGGGTTACATTATAATACTCCTGCTGTATTTTTAATGTTAAGGTTTTTTATTGCGGCGATAATTTTTTTAACTATTTTGCTCTATAAAAAAATTCCTTTTCAAATTTCTTTTTCAAATTTTATTCTACTTTTAATTGCAGGAATTTTTATTCAATTTCTTTATCTCCTTTTCTTTTTTAAGTCTTTAACTCTAGAGGTATCACCAGGATTATTAATGATAATTTTAGGGGTCCAACCTATCTTTACCGCAATACTAACAAGAAATAACCTACGATTTATACAGTGGGCAGGATTAATTCTTGGCTTAATTGGATTAATTTTGGTTGTTATAAAATATATATATCAAGGTAAACTTATTCTTCTTGGAATAATCTACGCTTTTCTTGCTATGCTTTGTATTACTATTGGGACCATCTTACAAAAAAGATATGGTACAAAAGTCGATATTACTCTTAGCCTGCTGTTACAAAATAGTGTTTCATTTCTTTTAAGTTTATGTCTTGTATATGAGCAACAAGGATTTCAATCTATACAATTAAATTTAAGCTTTCTAATTAGTTTATTGTGGATGAGTATAGTAATTTCAATATTTGCTAATTATTTACTATACTTTTTATTACGCAAGGGGAAAATAATTAGTGTTGCCAGCTTCTTTTATTGTATTCCACCAGTTTCAGTATTACTTGATAAGCTAATTTTAGGCCACACCCTACCTTCTATTGCTATCTTGGGTATGCTTCTTATTGTTACAGGTCTTTTATTTCTTCACTTAACTTCTTCAAGTTAATGCTACTTCTGTAAGCCGATACAAAACAACTACTAGTTTATTTTGTTAGAAGACTGAATAGGCCATATACCTCTGAGCTGCTTAATGGCTTGTTGAAAATAGCCAATATCATACTGCTCTTGCTTTCTAAGAAATATTGGATAGAGCTCATACCAGGGCACTGTTGGATTTTCATGATGTATTCGATGCAAGTTAAAATTAAACCAATAGTTCCTTAAAAAACTTGGTAAATAGGTATTATAAGCATACCTAGGTTGATCAATAGGCGTACCATAATGGGGAAGATTATCAGCAAAAGAAATAACAAATCCCCTACCGAGCAATCCTATTATTAGAATCCATGCATGAGAACCATATAAAATAAACGAAAAAATTAATAATCCGTAAAGACAAATTGCATCAAATCGCATACGTTTTAAACTTTGCTGAGTTAATAATTTATTCTTAGCAACAACATAATAAGGAGAGCTAATCCCTACGTTTTTTTGTAATAGCTTATCCAAGGTATGACTGGGTAAAAATGTTAATATTGGTATTAATAGTTCTACTAAGTATAGTCCACCAAAAATATGTAAGTAATATTTAATACTTTTTAATAAAAAGTTTTCTTGCTCTGGGTTATAAGCATCAATTAAATCTGGACCTTGTCGATTCATTCGATGATGAAGTAAATGTGCATACTGAACTAAAGGAAAAATAGTTCCAAATAAAACTGCCATGATGCGCCCAGCATTATCGTTAACTTGAGCAGTAGGGTAATAAGTACGATGAATAGCTTCATGAATTAAGGACCAAAAAGGTGGTGTCAACAATGCATTTACTAAAGCAACAACTAGTAGTAGACCTACACTATTTGAAACAAGCGGAATCAAAAGAAAAAAGCCAAGACTAAAGGTAGCCATCATAATGCTTAACAAAATATTAAATAACGTGTAAAAAGCGATATTCAAGCAATAACCCAAAAGTATTAAAATTCTTACAAAAAGATATTTTAGCAATTCAAAAGCTGCTAGCAAGTTAATTTAAAAAATTTTATACTATAATAAAAAGCATTTGATCATTAATTAACAATAATCAAGAAAATTCTGTAATTGGTAAGTACTTACTAAACCAACCAACGGCTAACTGGTTCACTGTATCTAAAGTACCAGGCTCTTCAAAAAGATGCGTTGCGCCTGGTACTAATACTAATTTACTTTGGTTACCTATTTCTTTTTGAGCTTGTTCATTCAATTTAATTACCTGGCTATCAAGCTCACCTACAATAAGTAAAGTAGGAGCCTTCACACTTTTCAATGCTTCTTTTGCTAAATCAGGCCTACCGCCCCTTGACACAACAGCTTGAATAATGCTTGCCATCCTGGTTGCTGCTATTAAGGCAGCTGCCGCACCTGTACTAGCACCAAAATAACCAATAGGTAATTGTAAATCTTGCTCTAAAATCCAGTTGGTTGCTACAATCAACCTTGCTGCTAAAAGTGGAATATTAAAACGAAGCTCTGCCGTTACTTGGTCAATAGCTTCCTCTTCTTTAGTTAACAAATCAAACAATAAGGTAGAAAATTTATGATGATTAAGTGCTTTGGCTACATATTGATTGCGTGGACTAAAACGACTACTTCCACTGCCATGCACAAAAATAACTAAGCCTTGAGCATTGCTGGGTATAGCCAAATTTCCCAACAAGCAAAGATCCAGATAACTAATTTTAATTTCATGTTGTTGTTTCATAAATTTTATGCTGTTAATAGCCCTCAGGATAAGTATCAGGTAACTCTCCTTGATTGTTGCTAGCTTTATCTTCTAGAAACTCTAAGTAAGAAGTTTTATCTAAATGAATCAGTACATCAAATTGATAGGGTAAACGAGTAAAAAAATAATGGCTTGCTCGCTCGGTTTCTGGTCTATAAATAACCCCTATAGCACGTTGTAATCTAGAAACATTTAATAAGTGCGAAAGTTCATTATCAGCTTTTAAATTTAAAATGAAATTTTTTAATTCTAAGGAGTGAAAAAGCTGCTCATAACTACCCTCTATAGGTTGTATAATATTTTTATACTCAGCTGATCCATCCCAATAAGAAGCAGCTGTAACAGTACCCAGTGCAGTAGAAAACCCAAGCGAAAAACAAGAAGTACTAAATCGCTCTCTTACTAACTGCCCCAAGTTGACTTCTTGCTGCACTGACATTTCCGTTGCTCTAGCATCTCCAACATGTGAATTATGTGCCCAAACTATAATTTTAGCAGGAATATTATATGTATTTTCTAAATGAGCTATTATATTTTGTATAGTATCAACCATATGTTGGTCACGAATATTCCAGGTTACATAATGAGGTTCAAACAAAGAGCGATAATAAGATTCTGAGTTCTTTACTAAACGCGCATTCTGTAAAGCATAAAAATTTTTGCTTTTACTTTCAGCATCTTTTTCTATTTTAGAATAAATATGTCTTTGCATTTCAAGTAGTTGCTCAGTTACCTCTTTTACACAATCTTTTTTAAGATGATGCTCGGTCAGATAACCATACTGCTGAGGATCAAATGTCGTATGATCAAAACAAGCATAACGTTTAACGGCTTGCTCAGCAAGTTTGGGAAATGTACTTTGTAAAAAATCGATAACTGCTTGCATTGCTGAATGCAAACAATATAAATCTAAACCGTAAAAGCTTACCTTATTATTAAAATCACTGATGGAATCATTATGCAAACGTAATTTTTTGATAAAGCTTAACATTAACTTATTGCGCCACATCCAAGCTGGAAATCGTTTAAAATCTTCTAAAGCTTGATAAGGATTGTTGCTTTCACCCACTCCTTGTAAATACTGATCTATTTGATAAGCACTAGTCCAATCACCTTCTATAGCTATTGCTTGAAACCCTTTTTCTTTTATTAAAAACTCACTTAAATTCATTCGTGCTTGATAAAACTCTTGAGTGCCATGTGTTGCTTCTCCCATCAGCACAATTCGAGAATCACCAATAGCTTCTAACAAGGGTTGATAACTTACTCTATCAGTCAAATCAAATGCCGTAATATTCTCATTTAATAAAGTAACTAATTTTTCAAATATGGAGTTTTTCATAACAATCTTTATTTTATAACTACCTGTCTTTATTAGCTCTGTTTAATAAATCACAAACTTCTTCATCTGAAGTTTGTGAAAACAGCTTATACCATGTACCCACACTATAAAATGGCTCTGGAGTGAAAGGACAAACTATTTTATCTACTAAAGGTCTTAAATGCTCTAAACTATCGATACTTGCTACTGGCACAGCAATAATAATTTCTTTAGGATGAAGTTTTTTTATCGCTTTAATTGCTGCTTCTATACTGGCACCTGTAGCAATACCATCATCTACTAAAATAATCTTTTTTTGGACTAGATCAGGAAATTCTTTTCTGCCCCGATACAATTTATTACGCCGCTTTAATTCTTCGCTCTCTTCTTTTTTGACTTGCTCAATTTGAGAACTATTAATCCCCAACTGTAAAATTAATGATTCATTCAGCAAACAAACATTTTGATCCGCGATAGCTCCCATTGCTAATTCTTCATAACCAGGCACTCCTAGCTTTCTGACTAAAAACACATCTAATGGCACATTAAGTGCTTTAGCAATCTGATAGGCAACTGGTACACCGCCTCGTGGTAAGGCAAGAATAAAAACATCTTTTTCATTCTTAAAAGAACTTAGCAACTTTGCTAATTCTTGTCCCGCTTCATGTCTATCTTGATACTGCTTCATAATCTATCCCTTCTTAGTAATAGTATGGCATGAATTACACAAGCTATAAAAAATTAACTGATGACACCTAAATAACTAATTGATTTAAGTCATTTAATGACTCAATCAGCAGAAAAAATATAAACATGTTGCGGACCAGATTTCCCACCATAATAAAGTTTACCCATGTCCACAAAACCAACTTTTTTATAAAGAATTTGAGCAGCTTTATTTTCACAATTAACTGTTAGCATTATAGCCTCCAGCTCTGGACAAAGGATTTTAAATACCTTAGTTAAATGTAACATAGCTTGTTTTGCAATCCCTTTATCCTGATAATGCTGACCAATAGATAAAGAAAATAACACTGCATAGGATTTTTTAGTAAATTCTTTTAAACTCATATCTTGAAAAGCCAAATAAAAGCAGCCTGCAGGCTGCTCATCGAGGTAAATAAGATAAACTGCTTTATCTTTATCGTTTACAAACTGAATGAGATTTTCACCATCTCCTGAATATTTATGCTGATGCTTATAAAGACGAATTTGCTTTAAAGCTTCCTGGTCTGCTAAACTTGCTCGTCTTAAAGTTACTTGATTCATAGTTTCATTATTGTTGAATATATTTTGCAAAAAACATCATTGAAAATAGCTAACAACGAACTTACTGTCTTAATATTATAATGCTTACTAACCCTCAAATCCATTTTTATTGATTTGTTGTAGTGGTTATAGCACTTTGATGTTGATATTGTTTTTGATAAGGTAATATTTTAACTTTTACTCTTTCATTTGGATTAGTGGAAACAAAATTTTCATTTAGCCACTGTGCATCTTCTACATATAGTCGCACACAACCATGACTCGCGTTATAACCTGGAACTGTTGGTGACCCATGAAAAGCAAATCCTTTATTAAAAAACATACAATAAGGCATGGGCGCACCACCACCTTTCTCTAACGGATATTTACCTGAGATACAACCTTTTCCTTGTTTTCTATAGATAGAAAACTCACCTTGTGCTGTACGACAACTTCTTCGAACATCAGCACACCAAGTGTTACCACCCGAAGCAGGTCCCCAACGAACCAAATCTCCTTGTGAGTTATAAGCGGCCCAAGCTAACTTAGAAGGATCAAAAATCATTATTTTTTGGCCATTAGTTGCGATTTTGGCAGGAAATGGTGCTAAAGAAAAATAATTAAGTGCTACATATTCTTTAGGTACAGCTATAACCATGCCAGACTGCAGAGGAACATTAACTCGATTGATACGCTTGACTAAATCACGCGTTTGCTCATCTGCATAAAGCTTTTCCCAAGTATCGCCACGGGTAACTTTATAGCAAGCATAGTCTGAATGATTGCTGCACAAATATTGACCGTATGTTTTAGCAAATACATTAGAAGATATCCCAGTTAAAAAAAAGAATAAACATCCTAATAATAAACTTTGTTTCCTTACTAACTGTTTCATAATTGTCCTTAATTATTTAGACTCTACTCATATTGTAGGCAATAATTTAAATCATGCCACTGTAATTAGAAATTTACTTTAAAAATGATCTATAATTAAAACATATAAATCAATTAGTTATATTTGAGCAGCCATTATGATTATTATTCAAGAAGAAATTTACCTCCATCCAGAAATAAAAGAGCCCTTTTTAAAACATGCTGATTTTCATGCCAAGGGCACTGTTGGTTTGCAAGCTATTCATGGTTATGCCATCCGAGGCTTTGTAACTCAAGAAATTAATAATCAAGGAACCCCTGTAACCAATCAAGAAGGTTGGTTAAAATTTTTAATCAGCTATCATGTTAATAAACTGGAAGACTTCTCTACTTACTTAGCAACTGAAGCAAAAAACCGACCTGAAAAAATTGAATTTTTTAAACGTCATGGCGATAAAATTAAAACTCAACCTATCAGAATATTTAACACCTTATTGATAAACGAAAGACCACTTAAATAATAGTTCAACATTTCTTCTACCACTAGAAGAGAAGTTAAATTTCAAAACATAGATAAAACAATTTTTAAATTATTAGCATAGCTTCATTAATTTTTTATCAAGCCAATACCAAATAGAAATTTAATCATGTTGTAGACAGTTAGTTAATCTTATAAAAATTTTATTCTTTAAAGTGTGATTCAGGTATAATAAAAGAAATACCTACCAAGAACTAATAATAAATTTTTTCTGAAGAAGGTAATAAAATGAAATTGAAAAGAAAGACTGCTAAACTCGCTTATTTAAAAATTAATAACAAAGCGTCTAATTCAGCTAAATTCAAAAAAAAGATAAATCAACTAACCCGCCTCAGCATCGAAACCAACAATCAGGCATTGGAAAAGAAATATATCCCAAGCCAATTGCTGTGTATAAACATTATAAATCTACAAAAAAGTTAAAAAATAAAATCTTGCTCATTAGTGGTAGGGATAGTGAAATTGGACGAACTATTGCCTGTCATTTTGCTTTAGAAAACGCAAATGTTGCTTTTACTCGTTCACTAGCTAAGCAACTAATTGAAAAGAGCATTAGAGTTAATGCTGTTGCCCTTGGTCCAGTTTGGACGCCTTTAATATCAGCCCACTTTTCCGAAGAAGAAGTTGCTAAGTTTGGTAAACAAATTCCTTTAAAAATCAGCGCAACCTGCTGATATTGCACCAAGCTACGTCTTTTGGACATCACAAGATAGTACTTATTATATGGGACAAGTTTTGCATCCAAATGGTGGAGAAATTGTAAATACTTAATTTATGAAACAAGGAGAAAAGAGATGCCATATAACTCTGTTAATGATCTTCCTAATAATATCAAAGACAATTTACTTCTTCAGGCTCAAAAAATTTACCAAAAAGCATTTAATAATGCTTGGGAACAATTCAAAGAAGCAAAAAAGAGGTGTAATAATTCATCACAAGAAGAGGTTTCACATAAAGTTGCCTGGAGTGCCGTTGAAAAAAAATATCACAAATCTCCACAAGGTAAGTAGATTACAAATTAGCTAGCTCTTTATGACCGAGGAAAATTAAATTAATATGAAAAATCAGTGGCTATTCCTACCCCGGATTTACATTTGAAACGATCAACATTTTCTATTTTACAATAGCATAAACTATCCACACACTATTATATTTCAGCTTCCCATCCATTAAATTTAAGATCTGAATTATTTACTCTCCTTTCTTTAATTAGATAAAAATCAGATCAAATTTTTGGCCTTTAGCTTAAAACTGTTAGCTATAGAATTGATTTTCTGTTTAAATATAATTCTTTAAAAATACAAAATTCTGATTATTGGTTAAAAAATTACTATGAACAACAAAGGATTATTAGCAGTTGCCCCCTTATTCTTAGTACTGGCTATCGATAGCATGGGACTTGGGATTATATTTCCTATCTTAAGCAGCATGATTATTGATCCACGCTCAGTTTTTTTAGCGGCGTCAACCTCTACTTTTCAACGTGAATTTTTATATGGCCTTATTATCGGAATTTATATGATCGCCTGGTTTTTTGGCGCGGCTATTTTGGGAGATTTATCAGATATAATTGGCCGAAAAAAATCCTTATTGATTTGCCTTTTAGGCGCTTGTATAGGGTATTTTATTTCTGGTATTGCTTTTTATCTCCATAGTGTAAGCATTCTATTACTTGGCCGCATTATTGCTGGTTTCACTGCAGGCAGCCAGCCCATTGCTCAAGCAGCTATTATTGATGTTAGCACTGAAGAAAATAAAGCACGTAATATTGGTTATATTTTATTAGCGGTTTCTCTTGGCTTTGTGTTAGGCCCACTTGCCGGTGGAATTTTATCAACTAACAGTTTTGCCAGCTGGTTTAATTATGCAACGCCTATGTTTTTTGCAGCTTTATTTTCTTTATTTAATGCTGTCTTATTATTGTTATTCTTTTCAGAAACATTTGTAATTACTAGAATGATTCAAGTTCGTTTACATTACGCCATTCAAATATTTATTGAAGCTTTTCAGCACAAGGGTATTCGCTGGCTTTCCTTGGTATTACTTATTTTTATTTCTGGTTGGGGAGAATACTTTGGTTTTATTTCACAGTTTCTTTTACGTCGCTATCAATATTCTTCGCTAGAGATTTCTTTATTTATGGTGGCTCTTGGCATTGGCTTTAGCATAGGTTTTGCATTTTTAGTAGACTTTTGTGCAAGTCGATTCAATTTAAAACGCTGTATCTGTTTTAACTTACTGATTGCTGCTTTGGTTTGTTTGATTACACTCATTAGTCATACACCAATTATCGCTTGGATAGGCAGTATCATCATTGGCTTGGCTATTTCAATCGCCTATTCCATACTCATCACGATGTTTTCCAATCAAGTCACTAATTCAGAACAAGGTTGGGTAATGGGTGTTACCAATGCAATTATGGCCTTATCTTTCGGAATTACTACTTTCTTTAGTGGTTTTGCAGCTGATATCACTCCAGGTATGCCCATATTTTTAGCCTTTATTGGCATACTTATTTCTACAATTTTGATGTATTTTGCCAAAGTTTAATTTTCTTTTATAGTGATAATTAGCTATTAAAAATATCTTTTAAACTAGCGGTTTCAGCCAAACAATTTTGCATTGAGCAACATAGAAATTTTTTAAATTTACTATTGTTTTGAAAAATAACTAATGGTTTAGCACTACGAAAAATTGTATTTAAGATTTGCCAGCCATTTTCTGTAAAATTGCCTTTAATAGCTAACCCTTTGTTTTGCCAAGTAACAGCTAAGCATAAACTGCTTATGTGATAATTATTTGCAGAATGGAGCAATGGCTCTACTGTACTTAATAATTTATTGAGTCTAACAATATAATGTTGATCTCCTATTATTAAAGCTAACTGTGCTAAATTAATAGCCATTAAACCATTACCAGAAGGAGTAGCTCCATCTATAATAGGCTGTAAATTAGCAATTAAATCTGGGCTTTCTTTTGAAGTTTGAAAGTATAAATTATTTTGACTGTCAGAAAAATGCTTGTCAGCTTCTTCCAGCCATTCGCTGGCTTCTTTTAAAAAACTGTCTTTACCAGTAATACTATATAAAGTAATTGCAGCCTGAATAATAGCTGCATAATCTTCCAACATAATGACTGATTGATATTGTTTATCACGGTAGCAATGGCACCATTGACCATTAACTCGTAATAGATTTTTTAAAGATTGATAAAGATTTTGAGCTAGCTCAAACCATTCAGGTTGATTAAATACAATGCTAGCTTTTGCTAACGCGCTCACTAATAAGGCATTCCAATCTAATAATATTTTATCATCCCGATTAGGACGAATTCTCTGTTGACGAGCTAAGTATAATTTAGCATTTAATTTATCTATTAACTCCTCTGGTAATTGCACTGAATTTCTATGATTCAAATGCAAAATATTTTTATTTTCCCAGTTCCCCTCTGGCGTACAACCATAATAAACCAAAAACTGCTCCGCGCTTTCTCCTAATATTTCTTGAATTTCATCCCAAGTCCACACATAGTACTTACCCTCTTCTCCTTCACTATCTGCATCAAGTGAGGCAGCAAACACTCCTTCCTCTAAATACATTTCGGCAAGTAGCCACTGAATAGTTTGTTTAATTCTTTTTAAAAACATAGGATTAGGTCTCTGCTGATAAAGCAGAGTGAGCCAATCAATTATTAAAGCATTATCGTAAAGCATTTTTTCAAAATGCGGTGCCAACCAAGTAGTATCTGTGCTATATCGCATCCAACCACCGGCTAAATGATCATAAATGCCTCCTAAACACAGTTTTTCAGCTGTCAGATAGCAAGCAGAAATAAGCTGCTGTTGATTAGAATACATTGCTTGTACAAAAATCCACTGCCAAAGAGCTATTTGAGGAAATTTAGGCGTGCCTTGTAGCCCACCCTCATCGAAATCTATCGCTTGTAAAATGTCTTGTTGTGAAATAAGCAAATCCTGCCATTTAATTATTTTATCTTGAATACTGGAAAGCTTGATTTTTAATTGAGTAATAATACTTTCTACTACTTTAGTCACTGCTTCTTGCTGATTTTCCCAAATATGAATAATTTGCCTTAAAAGTTGTAAAAAGCTAACTTGACCGTAACGTGGTTGATTAGGGAAGTAAGTACCGCCAAAAAACGGTTTACCTTCTGGAGTAAGAAATATATTTAATGGCCAGCCACCTTGACCCGTCATACTAACTAGAGCCCGCATATAAATGTTATCTATATCTGGACGCTCTTCTCGATCTACTTTGATGCAAACAAAATGTTGATTTAAAAAAGCTGCTATCTCTTGATCCTCAAAACTTTCATGAGCCATCACATGGCACCAGTGGCAAGCGGCATAACCTATTGATAAAAAAATGGGTATTTTTCTTTTTTTAGCAGTAATAAAAGCTTCATCACACCAAGGATACCAATCAACTGGATTTTCTTTATGCTGTAGTAGATAAGGGCTTAATGCATTGGCTAATTTATTCATATCCAATTCCTTCTTATAAATTAGTATATCATTTTAAGTGCGTCTTTTGCTATTGGTCACAATAATTATAAAGCTTAAAGTATTTTGCAAATTTTTATCTCGATCTTAATAAAGTAAATTGTTATCATAATCCAAAATTTAATAATAAATGGTAGCAAGTGTATGTTTTTTGATCGCCCCCCTTATATACTTCCAAAAAAGAATTATAGTGACTGTCCAACTACACAAGAAAGTTCTAACCCTTGCTCAAACCCTAATTCTATTGTTGAATTAGTTTATGTAGGAATTATTGGATTAGGATTAATTTCCTGTTTAATCTACTGCTGTATTAATAAATATCGTAAACCTTCTACTCTAGCAACTGCACGTAGTGAAAGTTCAGAACCAACTACTCAACCCTATCATTCGTTGTAATAAACAAATTATTAAATTTATTATTATTTTCTGGATAATGATGAAACAAAAGTAGGCAGTTGAGATAGACTTACTCCAATTGGACAGGGCTGATAAACTGTCATTAAAAAGTTATCTCTTTTTTCTCGTTTAATGAATGGAACTTTTACCTCATAGTAATGATCCTGCTCATCAAGCCCTAGGCAAGCAACATAGCCATAGTATCTATCCACCAATGAAATTGTACTATGAGTAACTTTTCTTGGATAAATTTTATATAAATGATCAGAAACAACTTCATAAATACCTGGTAATGCTATAGCAGATTCTTGGAAAGCAACTCCTTCTTCATGATCTTTGCAAATGTCAGCTTTTATTTGCCAACGAACAGTGCCTTGCTTAATTACAAATGATCTAGGCAGTTGCCAATGGGTTGGTTTTAATACCCCCACACAAGGATCTCCCTCCATTTCAATCGCTATAGCAGGAGGTACTGAAGATCTTATAAAAAAAGGAAGTCGATGGTTAAGTTTAGTATAGAGTTGTACTTCCAGATTACCCCCTTGACACAAAATTGCCACATTGACAAATTCGTTTTCATTTACCAACACTAACCAAGTGCCAAAATGACAAGTTAGCCATTCAGGTAATTTTTTTAAAAGACTTTTTAAAGGATTAACAACCTCGCCTTCAAAAAGCTTTTTAGATAAAAGCGGAAAAGAATGCTCAGGGGTTGCTAAGTGTACTCGTAAGGTATCATCGTGTTTATCTGCTTTCTCTAAGCAAGCTGCCTCCATTAAAAACTGTAAATCTTCTAAAGAGTTTCTTGCTTGCATAACCATTTTGTCTGCACGTAGTGGAAAACGAAATTGTAATTCGACTTGACGACAAGCATGTATAAATTGTACAGCGGGTAATGGCGGGTTTAAACAAGAAATTATTTTCCCACGTGGTACACTGGATCGAAAAAAATTAATGAAATTAACCATATAGAATGTTTTTATTATTGTAAATTTGAATAAATTATAGCCATTATACCAAATTACAGTAATTACTCAACTTGTATTAATCACTCCAAAGACTACACTTAAAATGGTTAAATAAGGAATAAATCGATATGGAAAATAAATTACTTCCCGCTCTAATTGTCGGTGCTGGACCAGTCGGTTTATCTACGGCCTGTGAATTAAAACAACACGGCATTGATTGCCGAATTATTGATAAAAAACCAGAGGCTACTCAAACTTCTAATGCCCTGGGTGTTCATGCTAGATCGTTAGAAATGTGGGCTGGAATGGGTATTGTTGAGCAAGCATTGCAACAAGGTTTAAAACTGCAAGGGATAACTATCTATGATCAAGCTATTCAACCTCTAATCACTTTATCGCTGGAAAAATTATTACCTTCAGCTTTCCCCTATGTACTAAGCCTACCACAAAGCAAAACAGAACAATTATTAACTCAACATTTAGCAAGTTATGGATTAACAGTTGAAAGGTCATGCTCATTAACCTCTTTAGAACAATCAAAAGATTATATAATAGCAAAAATTAAGCACACAGAAGGCTCTATTGAAACAATTAACACACAATGGCTACTAGGGTGTGATGGTTATCATAGTAGTGTTCGCGATAGCTTAAATATCCAATATGAAGGTAATGACTTAAAACAAGAATTTATTATGATTGATGCACCACTGACTTGGCAAAAAGAGTCTAATAAAATTTTAATTTTTTATCATCCAAGTGGAATTACTGCTGTTTTCCCAATGGTAGATTCAAGCAGAATTATCATCGAAGTTTCAAATGACAAGTCTTTTAATGCAAATATTTCCCTCACTTATACAACCTTTTTATCTATTTTGCAAAATAGATGGCCATTTGAGTTTAGCTTAGGAAAAGAGCGTTGGATGAGTCATTTTTTTATTCATGAACGCTTAGCAAATCATTATCGATTTGATCGAATTTTTTTGCTTGGTGATGCAGCTCATGTTCATTCACCAGCTGGTGGTCAGGGTATGAATACGGGCATGCAGGATGCTTATAACTTAACCTGGAAACTCGCATTAGTAATTAAAGAGCAAGTTAACCCTAGTTTATTAAATACCTATGAAGAAGAGCGAAGGCCTATTGCTAAAAAAGTTTTAAATTCCTCAAATCAAATGACCAAAATTGCAGTGCTTAGAACCAAGATAGCCGTTGTATTACGCAATTTTCTTGCAAAAAATGTTTTTAGCAATAAAAAATTACAACAAAAATTTGCTCTGCAAATAAGCGGCATTGCCAACAATTATCGACACTCATTTCTCAGCAAAGATTATGTTAAAAATTCTTGCTTAAAAGCTGGTGATCGTGCTCCTACGATAATTAAAAATAAAAAATTTACACTTCTGATAGCTGAAGATTGCTTAGATAAAGAAAAAATTATACGCCTAATTGAAATAAATTATATACAGCTAGTTGGCTGGCAAATATTGTCAATTAATAATGAACAATATACACTGTATCAATTGAATAAAAGTTACTGCTTGATACGACCAGATCAATATCTGGCATCACAAGGCAGTACCTATGAGCATTTAAAAGACTACTTAGTCAGGTTTTTAATTCAATAAGGTTTTTATGCAAAAAGTTAATCTGCAAGAAAAACTAAACTTATTTAATGAATATTGGGCGCCAAAAATTGTAGGTAATATTAATGGGTCACAAGTTAAATTAGCAAAACTAAAGGGTGAGTTTGTTTGGCACAAACATGATAATGAAGACGAGATGTTTTTTATTATTAAAGGCAAACTATTAATTAAATTTAAAGATCACAATCTTTCTTTACAAGAAGGTGAGTTTCTTATTATTCCTAAAGGTGTTGAACATATGCCGGTTGCAGAAGAAGAGGTTCATGTAATGCTTATTGAGCCTAAGACAACACTACATACTGGTGATATTAAATGTGATCTCACCAAAAACAATCAAGAAAGAATTTAATTCGTTATTGCAAAGATTTAATAAAGTTTTTAATTAGTCTTTCTGCTTTACTAGGATCCGATTCATAACAGGCTGGTTTAGCGCCTGTAAAAATTTCATATTGAATTTTATTTTGAGGAAATGAAGCAATTAGTTCTTGTGCTGTCTTTAAAGAGTGCATTGGACCTTGATCACCACTTAAAAAAAACACAGGGCATTTTGTATATTTCAATTTATCTCTAAAATCAAATTCCAATAGCTCACCAGTTAAAAAATGCTCTCCTAGTTTAAAATTTGAAAATTTAGGATCGCACAACGAAAAATCATCAAGCACTTTAACAGGATTACCAAATAAAGTTAATACAGTGTAAAAATATTTTTCCAATACTTCGTTGTTTAAAGGGCCATCAAGAAACTGGTTTGTAATAACAAGACCTTCTTCAATTGATTTACCTCTTTCCTTAAGCTTTTTTTCTACTAAATTCAACATGTATTGTCTGTCAATATGAGCATCCGTATCACTTAAAATAAGTGCCAAAGGGTGGTCTGGAAATTGAATATTATAAGACATGGCCACCATCCCTCCATAAGAAATACCACCAACAATAGGATTTTCAATGTGTAATGCTTGACAAAAATTATAAATATCTTGTCCCCATTGCTCAAGCGTCCAAGTCTTTGAGTCCTTGCATTGACTACGACCACTACCTCGTTGATCAATAAATATTACTTCTGCAATATCTGAAAACCGAGACCAAAAATTAACATAAGGTGAGTGATCAAAAAAACCAGCACCACCATGTAAAAAAATAAATGTTGGTTTTTCTTTTTTAGTAGGATTAGCTAAGTCTAATTTAGAGCCATAAACTTCAAAAAATAATTTAATATCACCAATATTTATATACATTGCTTTCTCCGATATCAATATTTTTACTATTAGCTAATTTTTCACTATTAAAGTAATCAAGTAAATTATATTTTAGGAACTCTTGTCTCATTAGCACTACTACGGCTTATTACTACATTGCTCCTACGTTCAGCTTTATCTGCCTTACTTGCAAAAAACCCTGTTAATTGACTTTCATAGATTGAACAAACGGCTTCTGTTTCTAAAATAGCTTCTTCTTCAGAGGATTTACTTGCCATAATTACGATATCTTCTGATTTTACAGCGCTAATAGTAAAGTCTACTTTTACGACTGGCACTTGTAGAGTAGCTCGATTAGGCTTAATCTCAACATAAATCACTAATCTATTTAAAACTGATAAAGCATCTTCATGAATCCCTAAACAGTTTGGCTCAGCTTCTTTACTAACAAAAGCCGCATATTGTCCATCTTGTCTTTGTAAACTTCGCAATAATGAAAGCGCTCCAGCTCTTAAGTAAATAACGCATAGATATTCATGACTTACATGCGCTCCTGGTGCAGCATTTTCCAAAAAAAACCATTTTTCACGTTCTGTAGAGCTTGGCCCTTGTCTAAGGGCCTTACAGTCTTTAATATTTCTCTTTTCGTCTTCTGAAACAAACCGATATAATAAATCAAACCTTTCCCCTTTAGCTCTTGGTATTTCAGCAAAAGCCTCAAGTAACTTAATATCTTCTTTTCTCAATTTAATTCTAGGAAGCTCTTTTTCCCAATAGGCTAGATTAATTTCTAAGCTGGAAAAAAGTATACCTGTCTTAATACTACCTTCTTCTGTAAAATATCGCTCCAACATAACTTGAAAATATTTTCGTTGATCAGCTCGCATTAGTTCGATTAACTCTAGCTCTAACTTATTTTGGTCAGTAATACCTGATAGTGTTTGCTTAAATCGATAAAAACGTGCCTTTCGATAACTCTCAGCCAACTCAAATAAACTTTTAATTAATTCTTTTAAATATGTACTTATTAATTTTAAAGTTATACTAATATTTTCTTGAAGCAGCTCAACTTGTCTTTGACTTTCTGTTCCTTCTGAAAAGTGTAAATATTTATTTTGATAAAAGGTTAAATAAGTTAAATACGCATGAGCATGCTGAATAGTCACTTTTCTTAGCCTACCATCTTCAAAAAGAGGTGAGCAAAAATCGACAAAATTTACTATTCCTTCTTGTGGTATGGCAGCTTGAATTAATTTTTTTCCTTGCCTTGTCAAATATTGATTGCCAAAATCAAGAATTGTTTTGACAAATCTATCGATTAATAAGTGAAAATTTTCTGTCAATTCTTTGTCAACTTGTTTAATTACTTCATCAATTTCATATTTAACCATAAGCTTTTCTGCCATTAAAGCCCAATATTGCTCATGGTCATAGGTTGAAAAAGCTTTGATTAGTTTATCTTGTAATTCTCCCAACAAAACCTTTTCAGATTTATCTGCTTGAGTTATTATAGCCTGCATAGTAGCAAGAAATACAGGTGACCGAAAAAATTCTTTAAATAATTCGTTTAAATCTGACTTGGTTTCAGTTGGAAACTTCATAAAATCAGCAAATTCATCGATTGGCATAGTTTTTCCTTAGCTATTAATCAAGGGTTATTAAAAATCCTTTTAAATATTCAGTTTCTAAAATTGTAGGATGGATAGGATGATCATAATCTTGATGGCAATATTTTAATATTTTTATGTTTTTCTTTTGCCGTAACGCAGCTTTTCTAATTATAGAACGTAAATCTTCTCCGCTAAGGTGCATCGAGCAAGATGCACTGAATAACAGACCTTCTGGATTTAAAACCTGTAAAGCAAGTTCGTTTAATTTTTGATAAGCTTGTAATCCGGCATTAAAATCTTTTTTCTTTTTAATCAATGCTGGTGGATCTAAAATTATCACATCAAATTTTTCCTTATCATTGATAAAATTCTGCAAGGCAACAAAAGCATCTTCTTTAATACCCTCCACCTGATGAAGGGAATTATTTTTAGCATTAGCTAGTAATTGTTCCACAGCAGCCGCTGAAGCATCAATCGCAATCACATGCTTTGCTCCTTGCTTTGCACAAGGCAATGTAAAAGCGCCAAGATAAGAAAATACATCTAATACCACCTTATTTTTGGAAAGTTGGCTAATCATTCGCCTATTAGCTCGGTGATCATAAAACCATGCTGTTTTTTGCCCTGTCATTAAAGGCGCTAAAAAATTACATTCATTTTCAAGAATTCTACAATGATCAAGCTCCTCACCATAAATAATTTTCCTATACTGCTCTAACCCTTCCAACTTTCTTTGACTGCTATCATTACAAAGCATTATTGTTTTAACTGGCATTAGTTTTATTAACGCATCAATAACAAAATTAATTCTTTGATCTACTCCAGCTGTATTAGCTTGCAATACCCAAACATCATCATAACGATCAATCACTAATCCAGGTAATCCATCACTTTCTCCGTATACAGCTCGGTAAAAAGGCAGGGGAAATAAGCGTTCACGTAATGCAATAGCTTTTTGTATTCTTTCCTTAAAAAAAGCTTCATCTATTTGAACATCTTCTTTCGATAACAGTCTTACACAAAGTAAACAATTAGGATTGATATAACCCACTCCCAACATTCTTCCTGAGGCAGCAATTATTTTAACTAACTCTCCCGCTTGAAATTGTTTTAAAGGTGAACGTTTAGCATCTATTTCATTACTATAAATCCATAAATGTCCCGCTAGTAAACGTCGCTCCTGGTCTTTATTTAAAAATAGAGTTTGCATAAATTTTTTATCGAATTTTAAGTTTGTTAAGTGTAACTAATTTTTGCTATTAAATTAAACACTTATTAAAAAATAAAATTCATAGTGTTTTCAATAACTTACACTTTTCACTACCTGCTAATTAAATTTACAATTTATCTAGCATCAACCGCTAGTCCATGTATAATGATTTCCAAGTTGCCTATATCTTTGTTAATTTTATGATCAATTTATAGCGACTGACATTTTGTTTTTTTACGAGGAAATTTTCATGAATCAAAATAAAATTTATGTAGCGAACCTACCTTATAATACTACTGAAGAACAGCTACGCGAATTTTTTAATCAATTTGGTAATATCACTGAATTAAAAATTGTTACTGACCGCGCTACAGGAAGATCAAAAGGTTTTGCTTTCATTACCTTTAATTCTACCTCTGAGGCTAATGCGGCTTTATCAGCTGACGGTTCAGTTTATAACGAAAGAACATTAAAAGTTAATATTGCTAGAGATAAAAGTCGTTAAACTTCATGCCCATTAAGATATATATCCCACTCTCTCCTAAAGGATTTTAGAGCGTTAATTTTTGACGAAAACCAAGGATGGTTTATATACTTTAAAGGTAAATGCTAAATAATTATATTAATTTAAAAGGTCCACTATGGCATCAACCAAATCTTTTCTACAATTAGGAGTAGCGAGTAATTTATTAGCTACTTTAACCGAGCTTGGTTACGAAAAACCTACGCCAATACAAATGCAAAGTATTCCTGCTCTTTTATCAGGTCATGATATTATTGCTCAAGCACAAACTGGTACAGGCAAAACAGCTGCCTTCGCTTTAGCTATTTTAACTCAGTTAGATCTTAATAAATTAAAACCTCAAGCATTAATCTTAACACCTACTCGTGAGCTTGCAATACAGGTTGCTGAAGCTTTTCAAAGTTATGCAAAACATCTGCCTAATTTTCATGTCATACCAATTTATGGCGGACAAAGCTATACCATACAATTAAAAGCTTTAAAAAGAGGTGCGCAAGTTGTTATTGGCACACCAGGCAGAATTATGGACCATTTGCGACGCAAAACACTTATTACTTCAGCTTTGAAAACCTTGGTTATTGATGAAGCCGATGAAATGCTAAAAATGGGGTTTATTGACGATGTAGATTGGATATTAGAGCAAATATCACAACAACATCAAATCGCTTTATTTTCTGCAACCATGCCTCTTCCCATTCAAAAAATAGCTCAGAAGTATTTGCACAATCCTCTCACCATTCAAATACAGTCAAACACCAAAACGGTTGCTGCTATACAACAATTTTATACTTTAGTTTCTAATCAATACAAACTTGAAGCACTAACTCGCTTTCTTGAAATAGAGGATTTTGAAGCCGCCCTTATTTTTGTTCGAACTAAACTTGAAACCATTAACCTTGCTGAAAAATTAGGCGCAAGAGGCTATCATGTCATGGCTTTGAACGGTGATATTAAACAATCTGAGCGTGAAAGAATTATTACCAAGCTTAAAAATGGTCAGCTGGATTTAGTGGTTGCTACAGATGTTGCAGCTCGAGGAATAGATATAGAACGTATGAGTTATGTGATTAATTATGATCTTCCCTCTGATTCAGAATCTTATATTCATCGCATTGGCCGTACTGGCCGTGCTGGCCGTGAAGGAAAAGCTTTGTTGTTTATTAGTCCTAGAGAAATTCAGTCATTAAAATATATAGAGCGCTCAATAGGCCAACAAATAACTGAAATAAAGCCTCCATCAGCCAATAATATTACTGAAAAACGCATTCAACAATTAATGGAAAAAATTATTGCTGTTATTAACAAAGGCGAGTTAGAACCTTATTATTTTTCTGTTGAACAAATTATGAAACAATATAATTATAACGCACTAGACATTGCAGCTGCACTCTCTTATTTGACTCAACAAAAAAATCCTATACAAATAGAGGAAAAAAGCTTTATTGACAAAAATGAACATTTACCAAGTACTAATAAAAAGAATCACTCTAAGAATAAATCGAGGCCACGAAAATTTACTCGCAAAAAATTTAATAAAAATAGTAACTAAACATCAGCCCTATTTGTAATAATCTTACTCTTAGTTACATTAAGATGTATAAACTGCTGTTTTTCTATTCATGCAGCAAAGTTCACATAAGTATTGTCATGGCATATAACTTTCTTTACGAATACACCTATATCAGGCACTAAATAAAAGGTACAATATTACTTTATAAAAGATAAAGGGGACTTAATTATGCTTACAGAAATTAAATTAACTACACTCGCTTTATTATTTTTAACTACTACTTTAGTTTATGCCGACCATCCTAATTGTACAACTTATTTTACTGTGCGTAATTCAGTTCCAGAAAAGTTTAATTTAACTAATTGCTATAAAAACTTTGTTGCTAAAGCTCCAATCACTGGTTTTAGCTTAACTTGGCTACCCTCCAATCCATTAATAAATTTTAAATCATTATCTGCAAGTAGCATTATTTTAAAATACAATGGTTCAGCCATTCAACCAGGTAGCTACCGACTAAATTTAACTATGCTAAACAGCTTAAATCAAAGCTATCCTGTGCAATTTACTTTTCATATCTTGCAATAAGTGACAGCGATTACTTTTTATTGGTCGACAACAAGCTTACGTTTTGACTTATGGCCGGTAACACTTTGTCCATCATCGTGATGCAGTTTAGCAATATGATAATAAGACATCAAAATAACTGCTGCAATAACAATAAAGGTACTGTGAAAGGCATGGGCACTAAACTCAACATGCCGATGCCTTAATAAAAAAATTTGTAATAACAGTGCTGAGAACGCAACCGAAACACTACCCATAACTTGTTGCAAAGCTGCAGCCAAACTAATCATTTGGCCCAATAAAGTTGGCGTGGCATCAATTATATTGAGTGTTTGTAAAGAAGTATATTGTAATGAAATACTATAACCAAAGATAAATAAGCTGATTACTATTAATAGCTTATGGTCTATAGGTTGAATAAAGCAAAAAGAAATAATAACAAAAGCTAAGATAACAGTATTATAAAGCATTGTTTGCTTTAATCCCAGTCGATTTACAACTGCAGTTGCAAGTACTTTAGTCACCAACATACCCAAAGGATATGGCAATAATAATATCGCTGTTTTCATAGCAGAAAGATGATAAGTTAATTGATACATCAAAGCTAATAAAAAGCTAAGTGCACTGGTTCCTAAACGAATATTTGCACTACAGATTAAAGCAATCCGATAGGTACGTATTTTAAAAACAGCTGTATTAATAAAGGGGTTTATCTTGCGTTTATGATGTAGATAATATAATCCAAAACAAACTACTCCTATTAATAGAAAAATAAACTCATTAGAGAAAGGTAATGCCTCACTACCAATAATAGAAAAGGCAAACGCAACCCCAGCAACCCCCATACCAAATAATAAAAACCCCAACCAATCTAAACGTTCGACTTCGTGATTGACAAGATTAGGCATATATTTATTAATTAAAATAAGACCTGTTATGACAAAAGGAATATTAATAAAAAATATCCATCGCCAAGAAAAATAACTAACGATTAAACCACCAAAAATGGGCCCTAAAGCTGGGCCTAACAAACTAATAGTCCCTACAGTTGCCATAATTTTAAAAATTTCAGATTTGGGGTAAATTTTATTTAAAGCAATTCTACCGACTGGCAGCATCATAGCACCACCAACACCTTGCAATAGTCTTGCTAAAACTAATTGATACAGAGAAAAAGAGAAGCCACTGGCTAAAGATCCTAATCCAAACAGGGCAACCGAAAGCATAAAAATTTTACGTGTACCAAACCGATCGGCTAGCCAACCACTAACTGGAATAAAAACACCTTGACTTAATAAATAGCTAGTCACAGCCAACTTTAATTCAAGTGGTGATACTTGCAATGAACGGGCAATAGTTGGAATAGCAATATTTAAAATCATGCTATCTAAAGAATTAATAAAAAAAGCAATAGCTACTACTTTAGGAATAATTTTTCTTGTGTAGCTTGATAAATTTAATTCTCTCATACCTTAGCAAACCATGTTAATAACCGACAAAACTGTTTAATAAAAGAACTATTTAGATTTTTAATAAAAAATAAACCTCTTAAAAATCATGACACGCAATAATAAAAATACTGACATTCTCTCCTCAAGAACTTACTTAAAACCTTGAGTAGGATAATTTTATATAAAAATTATATAGTTATAGAGAATTTCTCTACTTAAATCTGTTATTTAAGTTTACTCAAATTATACCTTCAGGATTTTTTTAAAGCCATTTTTTACTGCTATACTGATATTACTAATTAAGAGAAAGGAGTCCATGATGAGACAAACGGTTAACCCTACCACGGGGAAAATATTAAAAACCTATCCAGAGATGTCTACCGAAGAGGTTTCAACAATTATTAATAATGCTCATAATGCCTACCTCTCTTGGCGACATACTAGTTTTACCGAACGTGCACAAGTATTAAAAAATACAGCCAAGTTATTACGCGAAAGAAAAAAAGACTATGCAAAACTAATGGCTTTAGAAATGGGAAAGCCCATTACTAGCGGTCAAGGTGAAATCGAAAAGTGTGCTTGGGTTTGTGAATATTATGCGGATAACGCTGAAAAATTTTTAACGCCACGAATTATTAAAACTGAAATGTATTTGAGTAAAGTTTGTTATCAACCCCGTGGTATTGTATTTGCTATCATGCCTTGGAATTTTCCTTTTTGGCAAGTATTTAGATTTGCCTGCCCTACTTTAATGGCTGGAAATACTGGTTTATTAGCTCATGCACCTATTTCTACTGGTACAGCTTTAGCTATTGAAGAATTATTTAAAGATGCTGGCTGCCCAAAAGACGTTTTTAGAAGCTTAATTATTAGTATTGAAGAATCAGCAAGGGTCATTGCAAATCCAAAAGTAACAGCTGTTACATTAACTGGTAGTGAAAGAGCCGGTAAAGCTGTTGCCTCCGAAGCAGGTCAAAACTTAAAGAAAGTTGTTCTTGAGTTAGGTGGTAGTGATCCTTATTTAATTCTTAAAGATGCTGATCTAGAGCAAGCAGCCGAAGCTTGCGTTGCCTCAAGAATGAGTAACACTGGGCAAGTATGTATTGCTGCAAAACGCTTATTAGTTGTTGATGAAATTCGTGAACCATTTGAAAAGTTAATTGTTGAGAAAACAGCTCGCTACCAAATGGGAGACCCTTTAGATGAAAAAACAAATTTTGGTCCCATGGCTCGCTTTGATTTACGAGAACAATTACATAAACAAATAGAAAAAACTATCACCGAAGGTGCTGAACTAGTCTGTGGAGGTCATATTCCTGAGGGCGAAGGCTTCTTTTATCCACCAACTATTTTACGTAACGTAAAACCTACTATGACCGCTTGCAAAGAAGAACTATTTGGCCCAGTCATTACTATCATCCCTGTAAAAGACGAAGCTGAAGCGATAAAATTAGCCAATGCAACACAATATGGTTTAGCGGGTGCAGTCTTTACTAAAGATACTGCTCGAGGTGAAAAGATCGCTACTGAAATGATTGAAGCTGGCTCTGTCAGCGTTAATACTTTTGTAGCTTCAGACCCACGCTTACCTTTTGGTGGCATCAAGCTCTCTGGCTTTGGTAGAGAACTGGCTGAAGAAGGAATACGTGAATTCGTCAATGTTAAAACTGTATCAATAAAATAATCAGTGTAGAGGTTACTATGAAGGCTTCAGATTTATTTCTCAGATGCTTAGAACAAGAGGGGGTAGAAATTATTTTTGGTGTACCTGGTGAAGAAAATGCTGATATTATGATTTCTCTTTTAAGCTCAAAAATTAAATTTATTACCTGTCGACATGAACAATCAGCAGCCTTCATGGCAGACATGTATGGTCGATTAACAGGTAAACCAGGCGTTTGTCTTGCTACGCTTGGGCCCGGTGCAACCAATTTAATTACAGGTGTTGCTAACGCCAATATGGACCATGCCCCTTTAATTGCTATCATAGGTCAAGCCAGCACTTCTCGTTTACATAAGGAATCCCATCAGAATATGGATTCTATTACAATGTATAAGCCCGTTAGTAAATGGGCGACAACTATTCGAGAAGGTGAAGTAATTCCTGAAGTTGTTCGTAAAGCTTTTAAAGTTGCAACCGAAGCCAAACCAGGTGCTGTTGTTATTGAGTTACCTGAAGATATTGCCAAAATAGATATTCAAACAAATCCTATTCTACCCAAAACTAGTATTTGTGCTCGCAGCACTGAAATTTTAAAAATCTCAACAGCCATGTCAATGATTAATGAAAGTAAATATCCTCTAATCATAGCTGGAAACGGTTGTATTCGAGAAAATTGTTTTGAGCAGTTACAAGATTTTTTAGAACGAACAGGTATTTATGCCAGTGTAACCTTTATGGGCAAAGGTGCTATTTCAGATGAACACCCACAATCGTTGCTTTGTGTAGGATTAGGCATGAAAGATATTAGTCTAAAAGCTTTTGATCAGGCAGACTTAATTATTTGTATTGGGTATGATTTAGTAGAATGGCCTCCTCATAGCTGGAATCCCAATGCTGATAAAAAAATTATTCACATTGATACCCTACCAGCTGAAGTCGATCAATATTATGATGTTGATTTAGAATTGGTGGGTGATATCCATGCTATTTTGGCTCAATTAAATCAACGAACTGAAGACAGTCATCATAGAGAGTTTAAGAACTTTGCCAAAATCCGCGAAGAAATTATTAAAGATATTTCTAACAATAATGAAGAATCCCCTGCTCCTATAAAACCTCAAAAAATCTTAAATGACCTTAGAGCTATTCTTAAAGATAAAGATATCTTAATTAGTGATGTTGGTGCTCATAAAATGTGGGTAGCACGACAGTATCCTACTTACTTCCCAAAAACTTGTTTTATCTATAACGGCTTTTGCTCAATGGGTGGTGCAATGCCTGGTGCTGTGGTAGCTAAATACCTTTATCCCGAAAAAAATGTAGTCGCTTTATGTGGTGATGGTGGTTTTATAATGAGTATTCAAGCTTTGGTAACGGCTGTACAATTAAAGCTCCCAATTATTGTAATGATTTGGGAAGATAATTTTTATGGTTTAATCAAATGGAAGCAAGAAGCTGCTTATCATGAAATTTCTCATGTAGAATTAGATAATCCTAATTTAGTAAAAGTGGGACAAGCTTTTGGATGCCATGCTATTCGCATTAATTCCTCAAATGAATTAATTCCAGCAATTGAAAAAGCCTCTATGGAAAAAGATAAACCGACTGTCATTATCGTACCAGTAGATTATCGGGAAAATATGAAACTAACTAAACACTTGGGTAAAATCGTTGCCCATTAAAGTGACGAGAAAATAAACAAAAAAAGACTATCTCTCGGATAGTTTATCTTTTAAAATTAGCTTTTTTTAACCTAATTAAAAGAAAAATTATGCCTAATATTTCTTGTAAAAATTGTGCTTTATCAAACTTATGCTTACCTTTTTCACTTAATAAACAACAAGTTGAAGAGCTTGACCAGAAAATTAAACGTCGTAAACCTATCAAACGGAGCGAAGCCCTTTATCGTAACCATGAAAAATTTACTACTCTTTTTGTGGTGCGTTCAGGGGCTTTCAAATCTGTCATTAATTATGAAACCCGTGAACAAATAACTAATTTCTTTTTTGCAGGAGAAATTGTCGGCTTAGAAGGCATAGCAAACCAACAATATATTACAACCACTACTGCTCTAGTTGATAGTTTTGTTTGTGAAATTTCTGCCGAAGATTTAACTCAATTTACAAGAAAATTTCCTTCTGTACAACAGCAAGCTTTGCAAATGATGAGTCAAGAAATAGTTCATAATACTCAAGCTTATTTTCACGGAGAAGCTACAGACAAATTATTACATTTTTTATTACATCTTTCTAAAAGATTTCAGCGCTATGGCTATTCGTCAAAACAATTTCAATTACCTATGGCAAAGCAAGAGATCGCTAATTACCTAGGTCTTGCTAGTGAAACTATCAGCAGAATTTTTACCAAACTCCAGTATGACAATTTAATTGAAATAGACAATCGTTATATTACTATAAAAGAGGCGCAGCATGGATGATTTATGACAATTAAACCAATTTTAAAAATGGGTAACCCTCTTCTTTTACAACGCTCACAAGAAGTAATTGATCCTGTAGCACCTGAAATTTCTCAGCTTATCACCGATTTATTTGATACTATGTATGCTACCAAAGGAATTGGTTTAAGCGCCCCACAAATAGGCATTAACTTACGCGTAATGATATTTGGCTTTGAAAAAAGTGAGCGGTATCCTAATGCAAAGCCGGTGCCTACAACTATTTTAATTAACCCAACTATTGAAATCTTAACACAAACTATGCAGGCAGGTTGGGAAGGCTGTATCAGTGTACCTGGTCTTCGTGGCGTTGTTTCTCGTCCTACCAAAATACATTACCAAGGCATTGATGAAAAAGGGCAACCCATTGACAGAATAGCAACTGATTTCCATGCCCGTATGGTCCAGCATGAATATGATCATCTTGAAGGTATTTTATTTCCACAGAGAATAACTGATATGAGACTATTTGGTTTTGAAAATGAAGTTTGGGACAAAATCATTACCAATAACATACCAGTATATGATTTATAGTTTTTTGCCTAAATTCCCATATAAAAACCATTTCCAGAGGCTAAAGAAGCTTTACAAGTTTGAGAATTTTTTTGTTGTTTACAAGCAGCTAACGCATTTTGGTGATAGCCCGTAGGCCCTACAGCTGAAATACAAGCAGCCAATAATAAGGGCATATATAATAAAGTTATTAATTTAAATAATTGCATATTTATGCTCGTAAAATAAAGGACTAATATTTAAACACGCCCTATAGCATAACAAAAATTTCAAAAAACTAAAGTAAAGTCTATTATTATAACCTCTAATCAAGTAAGATGATTAAATTATGCCTTATAAGGAATAAACTATGGTATTAAGCATTAGCGCGATTATTCTGTTTATACTTTTAGAAATATTTTTATTAGGCCTTCATAAGAAACAATATTCTTTTAATTTTCGAGTAATTGTAAGTCTATTATTAGGAATTAGTTTTGGTCTCGGTTTACAGTTTTTGGCGGGCGGTGTTAATGCTTTAGCTGTTAACGACGTTTTACCTTTTATGCAGTTTTTTGGATTAGGTTACATTGCATTATTAAAAATGTTAGTGATCCCCTTAGTTTTAACCTCTATTATTGCTTCGATTTTAAAGTTAGGAAGCTTAAGTGGCAAATTACTAAATCGCCTTGCTATACTAACTGTTATCTTATTACTTGGTTTAACTGCCTTAGCATCAGGTATTGGTCTTGCATTAGGTGACTGGCTCAATATAGGCCAAGGTTTAAGCCTACCTTCTGGTGTTTTTCAACCAGATCAATCCTATCAAGGGTTAGTTGCTACATTACTTGGTATGCTGCCCAGCAACCCTATTCTTGTGATGACCCAGGAAAATACAATTGCCTTAGTAATATTTGCTATTTTTATTGGTCTTGCAACTATGCTTCTTGCAAAAACTGATTCTAAGCAAGCCAAGCCTTTTAAGGATTTCATCTTGGCAAGTTTTCACATCAGTAAAAAATTAGCCAACATTGTCATAAGCCTAACGCCTTTTGGTGTCTTAGGACTAATGGGACTAGAAACAGCAAGCCAAGGATTTCAATCTTTAATTAGCGTTTTAAATTTTATAGGCGCCATGTATCTTGCCATGTTAGCGGTTTTAATTCTCCATTGTGTTATTTTATTATCAATTAAAATCAATCCATTTACCTATTTTAAAAAAGCCTATCAACCATTACTAGTTGCTTTTACAACCCGCTCAAGCTTTGGCACCCTACCTGTTACAGAAGAAACACTTAAAAACAAATTTAATTTGCCTCAAATTACAGCCAGTTTTGTTCCCAGTATAGGTGCTACAATAGGCATGAATGCCTGTGCTGGAATTTTCCCCGCAATGTTAGTAGCGATGGGAATGCATATTTTACATTTGCCCATTACCACTACGACTTTTTTTATGGTAATGTTTATTAATGCCATAGCTTCTTTAGGTGTTTCAGGTATTCCAGGCACCGCCTATGTTGCAGCGGCAGTTACACTTACCACACTCGGACTTCCTTATTCTATTGTGGGGATTGTACAAGGTATAGACCCTATCATTGACATGGGAAGAACAGCAGTAAATGTCAATGGCGTCATGACTTCAGCGTTAGTGGTAGATAAAAATTTAAGTCGCTACCACTTTAATTATGCTGATGATAAGCAATCTGCCATCGAAATCGATGGCAGTGCAGAAGAAACTGTTTAAGCTAATTCAAGAAGTAACTTATTTAAACGCTGGACAAACTCAGCTGGATTTTTTAAATGTCCGCCTTCAGCTAAAACCGCTTGATCAAACAAAATCTGAGTTAATTCAGCAAAGCGCTTATCATTCTGCTCTGATTTCAGCCGCAAAATAATGGCGTGCTCAGGGTTCAATTCAAAAATTGGCTTAGCTTCTGGTACAGGCTGACCGAGCGACTCCATAATACGCTGCATGTTAACATTCATATCATACTCATCAGCAACGATACAAGCTGGAGAAGTAGTTAACCGATAAGTTAAACGCACTTCCTTAACTTTATCACCAAGCACTTCTTTGACTTGTTTTATTACTGTTTCAAACTCATTTTCAGCCTGTTTATGCTGTTCTTTTTCAGCTTGATCTTCAAGCTCTCCTAAATTTAAGTCACCTCGAGCCACTGAAACAATTTTCTTATCAGAATATTCTGATAAATGAGAAACCAACCACTCATCTACTCGATCTTTCAATAATAATACTTCTATATCTTTCTTTCTAAAAATCTCTAGATGTGGACTGTTTCTAGCAGCTTCATAACTATCTGCAGTCACATAATATATTTTATCCTGCTTATCTTTCATGCGGCTAATATACTCATCTAATGAAACGTTTTCGTCAGACGAATCAGCATGAGTTGTAGCAAAGCGAAATAATTTAGCAATTTTTTCTTTATTAGTGAAATCTTCGGCAGGACCTTCTTTTAAAACTTTGCCAAATTCTTTCCAAAAGTCTTTATACTTATCTGGATGATCATAAGCAAGTTTTTCAAGCATTTCTAAGACTCTCTTTGTCAAAGCTAAACGAATGCTTTCTATAGTTTTATTACCTTGTAAAATTTCGCGAGATATATTTAATGGTAAATCTCTGGAATCAATAACACCTTTTACAAATCGTAAATATAAAGGCAAAAACTGCTCAACGTTATCCATAATAAAAATACGTTGTACATATAGTTTTAATCCTCGAGGCTGTTCACGATTATATAAATCAAAAGGGGCCCGAGCCGGAATGTATAATAAACTGGTATACTCTAAATTACCTTCTACTTTATTATGGGCCCAAACCAAAGGATCTTGAAAGTCATGAGCGATATGTTTATAAAATTCTTTATACTCCTCATCTTTAATTTTACTTTTTGGCAATGTCCATAAAGCAGTTGCTTTATTTACTGTTTCCCACTCTGGCTTCTTTTCTTCTTCTTTTTTATCTTCTTTATCAGCAAGTGGAGCTTTTAACATGAGAATAGGTAAATCAATATGATCAGAATATTTTGTAATAATACTTCGCACCCGCCAATCATCTAAAAATTCTTGTTCATCATTTTTAAGGTATAAAATAACTTCTGTACCCCTACCTGTTTTTTCAATGTTTTCAACTGAAAACTGACCCTTGCCATCTGATTCCCAGACAACACCGTGCTCAGCAGTTAAACCCGCTTTACGAGTTCTAACGATTACTTTATCTGCCACAATAAAAGCAGAATAAAACCCAACTCCAAATTGTCCTATTAGTTTGGCATCTTTTACTTGGTTACTACTCAATTGCGCTAAAAAGTCTCGCGTACCAGATTTTGCAATAGTTCCTAAATTATTAACCACCTCATCTCTAGTCATGCCAATACCATTATCACAAATAGTAATAGTCTTAGCCTCTTTATCATAACTAACATGAATATTTAATGTGGGATCATTTTCATACAGTGCAGCATCTCTTAAAGCCTCAAAGCGCAACTTATCAGCTGCGTCAGACGCATTAGAAATTAACTCTCGTAAAAATATTTCTTTGTTACTATATAAGGAATTAATCATTAAGTGTAACAACTGGGTAACTTCAGTTTGAAACCCCATGGTTTCTTTTTGTGCAACAACGGTCATTATTATCTCTCCTAAAAATCATGTTGTAATGCATATGGGGATAATAATTAATTTTTCAAGAGATGTATAAAATGTCGTCATTTAATATTAATCTTTTAAATCAATTCCTTGCTAAATCTTTTCAGCTACTAATAATTCATAAAATATGATCTAAATATAATCATTTTTTAAGTGCATCTCGCTTGTAACGGAGAAAGATTGCCTATTAAAAATAATCGGTTTAATATGCCTAGGGTTTTAATTTCAAGTCATTCTTTCTAATAGATTTATCACCAATAGGAAATATAATGCCTAAGACATTTGAACCACTACCAATTCTTAAATTAAGCGAACAAAATACTTATACTCATCCACCATTAGGACCTGAGCTCGTTTATATAACTGACCCAGCAGTTGATGTGATTATAAACTTTAGTCATGTTAAACCGTTAATTACCACTCCCACCCATACCATTGATCAAGCTAACGTGGATATGAAATTTTCTGGAACCCATATTATGTTAGTGGTTGAGGACGAAACAGTAGTAGGTGTAGTAAGCTCTGAAGATATTTTAGGTGAAAAACCAATGCATATTGCACAAGAACGCCGAATTAGACGTGACGAAATTTTAGTAAGTGCTGTCATGACTCCACAACATGAACTAATGGCGATTGATTATAAAGATGTAAAATATGCTAAAGTTGGCCATTTACTAACAACGTTAACTGAAAATAAACAACATTATGCATTAATTGTAGATACAGAAGAAAACTCTACTATGCAAACTGTTCATGGCTTAGTTTATATATATGATATTATAAAAAGACTGGATAATGACTTACCAACTGAATTAAAAGAAGCTCGCTCGCTTCTCGAATTACAAAAAAAATTACGCTAAGTTAATTATCGGTACTTGAGTTCAATTATGCAAAAAAAATTTCTTGACTATAGCATCGCTACCTTGCATCAAGTTGATACTTTAACAACATTAGATAACGCCTTTTTAGAACATTTAAAACCTCATGCACAACTCTATCAAGATTTTCAAGCTTATAGAAATGAATCAAGTCAATTAACTCCTATTCAACAAAGTGAAGTCATTATCGCTGCAGGCAAACTATTAGACCAATTTCTAATAAAGTTTTTTGATATTGAAGAAGCAGCCACAAAACTTGAATTAAAAACCTTAAGTCACCGCCCTATTTTTGTTTTTAAAAAATGGTATGTTTTACGTCGTGCCAAAAGACGTTTACAGCGTGAAGAATCCTTACCCAGTTTTACAGAATTGAATTTATGGTTAAATGAACAGCTCGGCCCTTGCCAAGATAAAGAACTTCAAATTGCAGAGTTTGCAGTACCATTTTTAGAGGATGAAGAAGCCAATAGTGAGATCATTGAAAAAATAACTCAGTGGTGTATTCAGGCCTTAAAAACCAAAGAAGGACAAGAAGCAACTCTTGGCTGGGTCTGCTTTAAATTACCTAATCGTACTGATTATCAACGGTTAATTCCTATTCAAATTGATCAGACTGACCATTTAAAACGCAGCACTTTTCCCAATGATAAATTAAGATATCGCGATGGTTTTAAATTAACTGATCCACGCATGTCTAGACGACAAGTGATGAGTGAAATTGATTATTGTATCTATTGCCACGATCACGATGGTGATTTTTGTTCAAAAGGCTTTCCTGAAAAAAAAGGTGATCCTAGTCAAGGTTTTAGAACTAATCCACTTAATAACATCTTAATTGGCTGTCCTCTCGATGAAAAAATCTCTGAAATGCATACTTTAAAACGGGATGGTTACTCATTAGGCGCCTTGGCAACAGTCATGATAGATAATCCTATGTGCCCAGCCACAGGTCATCGCATTTGTAATGACTGCATGAAGGCTTGTATTTATCAGAAACAAGACCCTGTCAATATTCCAGAAATTGAAACTAGAGTTTTAACTGATGTAATAAATTTGCCTTGGGGTGTTGAGATTTATGATTTTCTAACTTATTGGAATCCACTGCGTAAACAACAGCAACAAGCTAAATCTTATAATGGACTTAAAGTTTTTATTGCTGGAATGGGGCCTGCGGGCTTTACTTTGGCACACTATTTATTGATGGAAGGCTTTGCAGTTGTAGGAACCGATGGCTTAAAAATTGAGCAGCTTGATCCTCTCCTAATCAATAAGCCTATTAAAAACTACGAAGATATCAAAGAAGAGCTTGATAAACGTATCATGTTAGGATTTGGTGGAGTTGCAGAATACGGAATAACAGTACGTTGGGATAAAAACTTCTTAAAGCTTATTTATATTAGTCTATTGCGTAAACCCCATTTTCAAGTGTTTGGTGGTATACGATTTGGTGGCACTGTGACCGTTGAAAGCTTATGGGAACTAGGCTTTGATCATGCAGTCATTGCAGTAGGTGCTGGTCTTCCTAAAGCCTTGGCTATACCAGGAAGCATGGCAAAAGGTATGCGCCAAGCAAATGATTTTTTAATGGCACTACAATTAACAGGGGCCGCTAAAGATAATTCTTTAGCTAATTTGCAAATTCGCCTTCCTGCTATTGTAATTGGTGGTGGCTTAACTGGTGTAGACACTGCAACAGAATTACAGGCTTACTATATTGCTCAAGTTGAAAAAATATTAATTCACTATGAAATACTGAGCCAAGAGTTTTCAGAATCTGCCATTAGAAATAATTTTGATAAAGAGAATTTAATTATTCTTGATGAATTTTTAATGCATGCTAAAGCAATTCGAGAAGAACGAGCTCGTGCAAAACAAACCAATGAGAACCCCCATCTAATAAAATTGTTAAAATCATGGGGTGGCGTCACGATTGTTTATCGACGTGCAATACAAGACTCCCCTGCTTATCTCAGCAACCATGAAGAACTTAATAAAGCATTTGAAGAAGGGATATATTATTTAGAAGGGTTGCAACCTATTGCAGCTCAACTTGATGAATATGGTCATATTAATAAAGTATGCTGCGAAAAACGTTTACAAGATGCGGAAGGAAACTGGCTTGATGATCATCATACAGTTGAATTACCTGCCAAAAGTGTGCTAGTTGCGACTGGTGCTCAACCTAATATTGCCTATACTTTTGAACATGAGGGAACTTTTGTACGTAATCGCTTAGAATACCAGCCCTATGAAAATATTGATGAAAATCTAGTCATTGTTAAAGCCGCTGAAAATATTAAAGAGCCCTTATTTGGACCTTTTACCTCTTATCAAGTAGATAATAAACGAGTTAGCTTTATAGGTGATACACATCCAGTCTTCCAAGGCAATGTAGTCAAAGCAATTTCCTCAGCTTTGCGCTCTTACCCCAAGATTGTCGAATTATTTGGGGAGCTAACCAAACAAACCACAGACGAAACTGAGTATGAGTTATTTGCAAAATTTATTAGCGAAAGCTTTGCTAGCAAAATTACTGCCGTAACAAGACGTAGCAAAAATGTAATAGAGCTTACAGTACATGCTCCCTTAGCAGTAAAAAAATTTAAACCAGGTCAATTTTTTAGAGTACAAAATTATGAAACCTCTGCTATTGAAGTTGAAAAAACTAAATTACAAACCGAGCCTTTAGCTTTAGCTGGTTTTTATCCTAGCTTCGAACAAGGAACTATTAAGTTAATGATTATTGAACAGGGCGCTAGCACAAAAATGTGCGCTACTTTTAAACCCGGTGACTCCATTGCCCTAATGGGTCCAACAGGCGTCCGTAGCAAAATACCTCATGATCAACAAACTATTCTAATTATTGGTAACACACAGCAAAGTTTAGCTTATGTGCGTGCAGTAGGTCCAGCACTCAAAGCTGCAAACAATAGAGTTATTTATTTAGGCTGTTTTGCTTCAGCTGAAGAATTATTTTGTCAAACAGAAATTGAACAATGTACTGACCAAACTATTTGGTCCACCTTAGATAATTCTACTATCACGCCAAGTAGGAAAAATGACTACTCTTTTAATGATGAAGCTATTAATACATTGCTCAATATTTCTTTAGATAAAAATTTAATTGACTTAACTAACATCGATAGAATCACTGTTCTTGGCGACTCTTATTTATTGAAGAACTTTCAATTAGCACGCTCAACACTCTTACAACATAAATTAAAACCAAACGTTAAGGTATTCGGTGCTATTTATAGTTCCATGCAATGTATGCTTAAAGGTGTTTGCGCCCAATGCTTACAATGGCAAATTAATCCTGAAACGGGTCAGCGAACCAAAGCCGTCTTTGCTTGTTCATGGCAAGACCAACCCTTGGAATTAGTTGATTTAGATAATTTAGCAGAACGATTAGGACAAAACAAAGTTTGTGAAACTTTATCTAGCCTATGGTTTGATTATTTAAAAGTTAAAGCCTCTCCAGATCTAACCATTATCTGATACTTGAGACCTTATTTAACTTATTATTTCTATCCTTTTGACAAAAAAATAAATTTAGCTAAACTTAAATAATAAAACTCTATAGGACTGATTAACATGGAAGAAATAGTAAAACAGCGCAAAGAATTAATAATGGCTGAAATTATGCCCCCCGAGCGAGCAAACTTTACTGGCCATATTCATGGTGGTTATATAGTTTTATTATTAGATCGAGTCGCTTATGCTTGCACTTCTCGCTACTGTGGTAAAAGCGTTGTAACAGTTTCTATTGATGAAGTACTTTTTAAAAAATCTATCTTCATTGGTGATCTTGTCACATTTTATGCGAGTATTAATTATGTAGGCAGAACATCTATGGTAGTTGGCATCCGAGTAACTGCTGAAAATTTAAAAACTGGAGAAGTTAGACACACCAATACCTGTTACATTACTATGGTTGCCATTGATGATCAAGGCAATCCAACGCCTGTGCCTAAGTTAATACTCAATAATGATACCGACAGACGTCGCTATAAAGAAGCTGAAGAATTAAAACAATTACGAAAAGAGTATCAATTAAAAATGGCCGCTGTTAAATTAACAAAAGATTGAATTATTCAACCAAAACACTAGCAAATTAAAACCTTATATGCAGGGCTTTTCTAACAAGAAATTGTTAATTTAAAATGTTTCTAGAGAAAATCTTCACTACTTAAGAGATAAAAATAAAAACAAAGTTAATTTTCTTATTACCGAAAATGAAAAACCATGAATGACTGCTGAAATAAAATCTTCAAACAACCAACCTTTAAGTGAAAACTTGTTATATTTTCAAAACCAATTTAATACAAAATATGTATTTCAAACTGCCTATGCTATACCTCATATAGATGGGAATTATTTTGCAAAAAAACCCAGTTATTGTCTCGGCAAAAGCTTTATTAAGTCAATTACCTTAATTATTACTGGATAAATTTAAAGGGCAAATTCTAAATTGAAGTGCAACAGTCAAAAATGCTGTATATTCATGTTCTTGGGAAACTTGAATAGCTAGATCAATTGCATTACCCCCCTTCTCCTTAAAATAATAAAAAAATTTTATTATATTTTATAACAAAACTATTTTAGAATTTGTATAACTTTTAATGTTTAATATCTAAAGAAAAATATGTCAAGAATAGGTGTAGTAACTGTTACCATGGTTGGATCAAATATCTGTACTAATCATATTGTAGCTGAGGCTTTAAAAAATAACGTTAGTGGCAAACACCCAGAAATAGTAAGCATAGCCCTATCCTTTGATCGCTATAAATCTGCTATCGTGGCGAAAAACTGGAACAAAGTAGCCGATCTAATTCTTGAAACTATCAATCTATTACAACTTGCAGGTTGTGATTTTATTATTATTCCTTCCAATACCCCACATTATGCTTTTGAAAAAGTTCACCTCAAATCATCTCTACCAGTTTTTAACCTATTAGAAATCACTGCAGAAGAATGTGCTAAAAAAGGGTTTAAGCAAGTGGTAATAATGGGTACAAAAGCAACAATGGAAGACGGCCTTTATACTAAAGCATTAACATTAAAAAATATTAAACTGGTTATTCCTGATGTAACAACAAGAGAACTAATGGATACTCTCATTATGGACTATATAATTCCTTCGCGCCCAAATCACCTCTTACAAAACAAAATTAAATCTGCTATTTTAGATTTAAATTGCGACGCTGCAATTTTAGGTTGTACCGAATTATCAGAAGTTTATAATTCTAAAACTTTAGAAATGCCTATAATAGATACAACAAGGCTACTAGCCACCACTGCTCTTAAATATTCTATAAAGTTGGATAATTCAAGAATCTAGAGATATAAAAAGAAAGATATTTATTATTAACCATAGTTAAATTTATGGTTAATTTGCTCTCTTTATCTAGAGCTGCTTAAACATACCGACTTGTTTTATTAAAGTAAATAAACCAATTATAACTTTTAGAATATATGCCAACAATTAATTTCTGGAATTTAGTCCTCTTAAAAGTTAAAATGTGTAAAAATACAAGATTTTATTAATTATGTCTATTCAATTTAATCCAGCTGATAACTTAATCTCTGTCCTGCTATTACAGCAACAACAGGTTAACACTTTAACTGGGGCATTAGATATTTTTTGGCTTAAAAAAACTTATCAAGCAATTCCCTATTTAATTCAACATGATTCAAATACTATTGGTTATTTCTTTATTAATGAACAAAAGTCTCTACTGGAATTTTTTATTACAAACGAATATTTATTTTTATCTGAAACGGTATTTAAACAGCTACTTGACAAAAAATTAGCTAAAGAAGCTTACCTCAGCACACGTAATCCCAGATTATTGTCTTTATGCTTAGATTACGCAGTAAAAACTACTCCAGCTGCGTATTTATTCTATGATCTACTTCATATTTCTAAACAATCCTTACCCTATCAACTTATCTTAGCTACTCAAGATGATACTGATTGGCTCAATTCTTATGAACGCTCTCCTAGTGAAATAATAAAACATATTGATGAGAAAACTTTATTTATTCTTTCTGATCAAAATAATACTAGAGTAGGAATAGGAAAAATTTCTATTAATCCTTTACAAACTGAATATTCTGATGTAGGAGCATGGGTTAAACCAAATCATAGGAATAAAGGTCTTGGTACTTGTATAATTAATCAACTTAAAACTATATGCTATCAAAGAAAAGTAATTCCAACCTGTGGCTGCGATATTGATAATTTAACCTCTAAAAGAATGCTTGAAAAAGCAGGATTTTATGCCAATGATAGAATTTTAAAGGTATCATTTAAATTTTAATCAATGGGTTTAATTAGCTTACAGCTTATTACTTGGAACTTGACATGAAAAAAGTTTCTTTAATTACCGGCGGTGGTAGTGGTATTGGTAGAGCCTTAGCTAAAACGCTTGCTGAAAAAGATTTACAGGTTTATATCATTGGTCGTCGAACAGATAAATTAAAAGAAACTCAATATCTCGCGCCAAATCATATTATTCCTATTGCTGCAGACATAGCTACTACAGAAGGACGTTATTCTGTTGTTAAATTATTAGCTAATCAGTCTATTCATTATCTTGTTCATAATGCAGCAATAGTAGAACCTCTTAAAACTATAGATAAAATTACTTTAGAAGAATGGCACCATCTCATAGCTATTAATTTGGAAGGGCCATTATTTTTAACTCAATTATTTTTACCATTGTTTGTTAAAGGTTCTCGTATTCTTAATATCTCATCTGGCCTTGCTCATCGAGCATTTTTAGGTACCGCTGCTTATTCAATTAGTAAGTCAGCACTACATATGCTTTATCAGGTATGGAATGAAGAATTATCATCTCGAGGAATTCTTGCAGGCTCTATTCAACCAGGTGCTGTTGACACGGAAATGTAGGATTTTATTCGTGCAGACAAATCATTTATTAATCGACCTTACTTTGAAGCATTAAAAGCAGAAGGAAAACTTCTATCAGCTACTAAAGTAGCAGATGTACTTAGTTGGATGTTGCTATCTATGGATTCCAAGCAGTTCATTAAAAAGGACTGGCATATAGAAGATGATATTTTTTACAACTTATTAAGCATAAATAACAAAAATTAAGAAAATAAATTAATTGTTTAAGGCAGATGCTTCAATAAACCTTGTAAAGCAAAAATAATAGCTCGCTTTCTAATCTCTACCCTATCACCTTTTATAAGATTATGCTGGACAGAAACCAGATAAATAGGTTTATTTTCTAATTGTTGTAAAGAAACTTGATTAAAACCCTCCCCTTTTTTTTGAAAAGCAATTTGATTTTTAATAGTACTAGCTTGATTGCTTAACATGATTTTATTAGCCCAGGCAAACCATACAGTGCCTACAGGCTTACTTGGAGTTCCACCACCGGGTCCGGCAATACCGGTAATAGACAAAGAAACCGTTGCATAATTATTTTCTAGGGCCCCTAAAGCCATTTCAATTGCCGTTTGCTTACTCACAGCCCCTTCAGTAATCAAAGTAGCTGAAGAAACGTTTAAGAGCTCTTCTTTAGCTATATTGCTGTATGTTACCAACCCTCTATCAAACCAAGCAGAGCTACCTGCTATAGAGGTAATAGCATAAGCAACTCCACCTCCGGTACAAGATTCTGCGGTAACAAGCATTTGCTTACTAGCCAATAATTTTCGGCCCGCTTCCTCCGCAAACTTTATAATTTCAAGCTCTAACATAGTTGCTAAGCCCTACGACTAGGTTTAGTCATTGTTTCCGGTTTTACTATTCGATCAAATTCTGCTTCACTTAATAAACCCAACTCTAAACATGATTGTTTTAAAGTTAAATCTTTAATATGAGCATTATGAGCGGCTTTTGCTGCATTATCGTAACCAATAGTTGGTGCTAATGCTGTAACTAACATTAGAGAATTATTAACAAAATAATTAATTTTCTTTTTGTCGGCTTTAAGTCCTTCAATACAATATTTAGTAAAAGTCGTACAAACATCGGCAAGTAAAGTTAATGAGTGTAAAAAGTTAAAAATTATCACTGGCTTAAATACATTAAGCTCAAAGTTTCCTTGCGAACCTGCAAAACCAATTGCAGCATCATTACCCATAACCTGCACACAAACCATTGTCATGGCTTCGCACTGAGTTGGGTTAACTTTCCCTGGCATAATAGATGAACCAGGTTCATTTTCAGGAAGAATTAGCTCTCCTAAACCACAGCGAGGACCAGAACCAAGCCAGCGTACATCGTTAGCAATTTTCATCAAAGCAGCAGCCAGGCTTTTTAAAGCTCCACTTGCCGATACTAAGGCATCATGCGCTGCCAGATTAGCAAATTTGTTAACTGCTGTTACAAAAGGTAATCCTGTTAATTCAGCAATTTTCTTGGCCACTCGTTTAGCAAATTCAGGATGTGCATTAAGCCCAGTTCCCACTGCAGTACCTCCTGCAGCTAACTGATATAAATCTGGTAGCACTGATTTAATTCTTTTAATGCAAGCATCTAATTGTGCCACATAACCTGAAAACTCCTGCTCTAATGTTAAAGGTACAGCGTCTTGTAAGTGCGTACGACCAATTTTGACGATTTTACTAAATTCTTTTTGTTTTTTTGCTAAAGTATCACGCAGTTTTTTTATGGCAGGTAATAATTTATTAACTAACTGGCTAGCTGCTGCAATATGCATTGCAGTTGGGAAAGTATCGTTTGATGATTGCGACATGTTAACATGGTCATTGGGATGAACTGGATTTTTACTACCTAATTTACCTCCAGAAATTTGAATCGCTCGATTCGCAATAACTTCATTAACGTTCATATTGGTCTGTGTACCACTACCTGTTTGCCAAATATGTAAAGGAAACTGATCATCGTGTTTGCCAGCAATAATTTCTTCTGCCGCTTGAATAATTAATTTAGCTTTTTCTTTAGGCAGAATTTTTAACTCTGAATTAGTCAAGGCAGCAGCTTTTTTGAGATATCCAAATGCGTGAATAAGCTCTAAAGGCATTAAATCATGACCAATTGGAAAATGAATCAGAGAACGCATGGTTTGAGCACCCCATAACACATCACTGGGTACTTCAATTTTACCCATGCTATCAGTTTCAACCCTCATACTCGGTTTATTAGCTGCCATGATATTTCCCTCTTTGCTCTAATATTAAAAAATTCAATCTTCTAAACTCTTACTAACAATTTCTAATACATCCGTTGATAAACTTGGACTTGTTTTAATCCGTATCAATTGATCTTTCATTAACTGTTGCCGCACTTCATCAAATTTACGCCATTGTGAAAGAACAGTAACCAATCTTGCTGCTCCCATAGGATTAATCTTGTCTAACTGAATTATTTGTTCAGTTATGAACTCATAACTTTTGCCATCTTTGGTATGAAAACATTCAAAATTTCTTACAAAAGAACCTAATAAAGCTCTGACTTTATTAGGATTCTTAATATTAAATGCGGGGTGTTTTAACAGAGTTTTTACTCTTTCTAAGGTATTAGAACCTATTATTCTGGCTTGAACAGCAAACCATTTATCAATAACCAGATGATCACTTTGCCATTTCTGGTAAAACATCTCTAGTACTTCCTGCTGATAATTAACATTATAAATCACCAGAACACACAACGCTGCATATTCATCAGTCATATTGTTAGCTGCTTTAAATTGCTCATACCCTAATTGACCATAAGCATCTTCTTTGGCAAGTATTAAATAAAATAATGCGATATTTTTTAAAGCACGCTCAGCTGCTCTATGACTATTATATTCATAAGGTTTTTGAGTTAGGTTTTCTTTATAAACTACCAATAACTCTGTTTGCAGAGTTTCAGCAATTGTGTTTTGTAAAAATTTTCTAGCAGAAACCAAAGCTTCCACGTCAATTTTATCAACGAGTTCTATTAAATAATTTATTTCAGGCAAAGTAAACATTTCAGCAACTAAAGCTTTATCGACTTTTCTGTCTTTTAGTAACGTGTTTAAACTATCAAGATACTGTTGAGGCTTAGTCAACTTTTCTTTTGCCTGATACTGCTTCATCAATTTAAATAAGACTAAAGTTGCTAATTGTTGACTAGCTTCCCAGCGGGCAACAGCATCATTATCTTTCGCCATTAAAAAGGCGAGCTCTTCTTCAGAATAATTATACTCTAATTTAACTGGCGCTGAAAAATGACGTAACAATGAAGGAATTGGTTTCTCTGCAATATTAATAAAAGTAAACTCTTTATCTTTTTCTGTGAAATTAATTACATAAGTTTTACTACTAGTCAAATCCTGTCTACTTTGCAATGGTATATCTTCACCCGCTTTATTAAGCAGACCAAATGCAAAAGGAATATGTAGAGGATCTTTATGAGGCTGACCAGGTGTGGGTAAACAACTTTGTTGCAAGCGAATACGATAACTAGCTTTTTCTTGATCATAAGCAGTTGTTACTTTAATAATAGGGGTTCCAGCCTGGTTATACCATTTTTTAAACAAAGTTAGATCGATGTCACTTGCATCTTGTAGTGCTTGCACAAAATCATCACAGCTTACTGCCTTACCGTCATTACGGCTGAAATAGAGATCTGTGCCTTTTCGAAACTTTTCAGGGCCTAAAATAGTCTGCAACATACGAATAACTTCAGCCCCTTTTTCATAAATAGTAACAGTATAGAAATTATTAATTTCCATGTAAGAATCAGGGCGAACAGAATGTGCTAAAGGACCGGCATCTTCTGGAAATTGAAAAGTACGAAATTTTTTTATTTGCTCAATCCGCTGAATGGCTTTGGACCCTACTGCTTCAGAAAAAGAATGATCACGAAAAACGGTAAAGCCTTCTTTTAAACTTAATTGAAACCAGTCTCTAACTGTTACTCGATTACCTGACCAATTATGAAAATATTCATGACCAACCACTGCATCAATATTACTATAGTCCAAATCAGTCGCGGTTTTAGAATCAACAAGAATATATTTATCATTAAAAATATTTAAGCCTTTATTCTCCATAGCGCCAAAATTAAAATCATTGACAGCAACAATCATAAAAATATCTAAATCATACTCTCGACCGTAAATTTCTTCATCCCATTTCATGGCTTTTTTTAATGCTTGCATAGCATAATGACATTTAGCAATGACGTTTCTTGCTGCAAAGATCCTTAAAGTAACTTTTCTTTTTGAACAAGTAACAAAATAATCTTCAATCACAGCAAGATTGCCAGCAATCATAGCAAATAAATAACAAGGCTTTTTAAAAGGATCGTGCCATTTTGCATAATGACGACCCTCTTTTAAATTACCCTTCTCAATCAAATTACCATTTGATAACAAGACAGGATATTTTTCTTTTTTAGCAATAACCGTCGTGGTAAATACCGCCATGACATCGGGACGATCAATATAATAACTAATTCTTCGAAAACCCTCTGCCTCACACTGCGTACAAAAATTGCCACCCGAATTATAAAGGCCCATCAAAGCTACATTCTCTTGGGGGTTAATTTTGCTTGTTAATTCAAGAATAAATTCATCAGGCGTATTAACAACTGTTAAGCTGTCATGCGTTAACTGATAATGATCAGCAGTTAAAGTTTTGGTGTTTAGCTTGACTTCTAGTAGTTCTTGATTTTCTCCATTGAGAATAAGCGTACTAGCTGGATCATTAGGATTAACTTTAACAAATAATTTGCTGTAAACAAGCACATAATCTTCAAATAAATCAATAGTTAATTCTACTTTATCAATCCAGTGAGCAGGTTGTTTATAATTTTTACGATATTTTATTTCTGAATTAGACACGATACTTCCTATTCAATATTGGTAATAAATTAGTATAGCGATTCTCTTATCAAACTACAAAAATTTCAATTGCTTTTAGTATATTAATCGGTAGTTTCCCATAAATTTATTTTATCAGGATTCACCAATGTCTTAACAATATCTTGATGAGATAAAAGCTCTTCAGGTGTAGGTTTGATAATAATTAAATTTTCGCGAATACGCTTTGGCACAGATACCTGGCCATCGATTTGAGCTGTAGTTTCTTGAGCTAAGCCTTCAACAAATAAACTTGCTTGACCTCCGGTCATAGCAAGATAAACTTGCGCTAAAATTTCAGCGTCAAGTAAGGCACCGTGCAACTCACGTTGAGAGTTATCAATTCGATAACGCTTGCAAAGTGCATCCAAACTGTTACGTTGACCTGGATGAGTTTTTCTTGCTAATACCAAGGTATCAAATACCTGACAAATTTGTTGAACTCTTTTTATCTCTGCTTTAATTAATTTTAGCTCATAATCTATAAAACCAATATCAAAGGGAGCATTATGAATAATCAACTCAGCACCAGAAATAAAGTTGATAAAATGGCTAACTATTTCTTTAAAGCAAGGCTTGTTACTTAAAAATTCATTTGTAATACCATGGACTGCTAAAGCTTCTTGCTCTACCTCTCGTTCTGGATTGATATATTCATGAAAATGACGCCCTGTTAATCTTCTATCAATTAACTCTACACCACCAATTTCAATAATTCGATGGCCCAACTTAGGGTCTAAACCAGTCGTTTCCGTGTCTAATACAATTTGTCTCATCTTAAAGCCCTATTAATTCATCTATACCTTGATTAGCTAATCGATCCGCTTGCTCATTATCAGGATGACCATTATGCCCTTTTACCCAACGCCAATCAATTTCATGAAGCTTAACTAAAGCTACTAACTGCTGCCATAAATCTACATTTTTTACAGGTTTTTTATTACTTGTACGCCAATCGTTAAGTTGCCATTGTGTAATCCACTCGGTAATCCCTCGTCGTAAATATTCAGAATCTGTCGTTAAAATAATTTTTGATGGGCGTTTGATTGCTATCAAAGCAGCAATAGCTGCCATCAATTCCATACGATTATTGGTCGTTAATCTTTCACCCCCGTACAGAAACTTTTCTTTATCCCCATAACGTAAAACTGCCCCCCATCCTCCTGGCCCAGGATTACCACGACAAGCCCCATCTGTAAAAATCTCAATCACATGCTTCATATTTTATGTTGTTCCTGCTCTGCCAAGGTTGTCGTAGGAGTTGTAATGGCACTATTTTTTAAAACTTTAGGAACCTCATGCCATTTTAAACGTAATGGTGTTACCCCATAGACTCGTTTTTTAGCAACAAGCATATAAACCGCACCTGAAAAAGGTAATAAAACTCTAAAAAATGCTTCTAAAAAAGCTAGCTTTTTAAATAATCCAAAGCGTTTAGCATGCGGTCTATACAAAAATCTTTTTGTTAATACAACTTCGTAATTAAGTAAGGTAAGCAAATCTTTTATATGCCAAATTGAATGAAAGTTACCACACCAAGGCACTTTAAACCGCATTGAAAAAATTCTCCTTAGCCCCCACAAACTGTAGGGATTAAAACCAAGCACTACCATATAGCCCTCTGGCTGCAAACAGATATTAGCTTCTCTTAAAATGTGACTGGTACGTTTACTAAAATCTAAAGTATGGGGTAATAAAATAAAATCAACACTACATGGTAATAAAGGAATTTCATCAGGATGGGCAACAATACAATGACAGGTTTTATTAGTAGAAGAAATATCGGGTGTAACAAGTAGTGATTGTTTTGCTGGTGAGCTAGTAAGGAAGGCCTGTTGTTCGGCAGCACCTATCACTACCATACAGTTAGCCGACTTACCGTACTTTAATTTTTTTACTGCCTTAACCTCAATATTTAATACCTCTCTGCCTGTCTCGGTACTTAGCCAATTATTAAATTTTTCATGCAAATTTTTTTTCATTTAATATATTTTCTCACAGTAACTATACAGCAATCGAATATTTCTTTATGCTTTAGAAATGATAGATGTTATTCCCATTCCGGCTTTTAAAGATAATTATATCTGGGTTTTAATTAATAAAACGACTAATCAATGTATTGGTGTTGACCCAGGTGATGCAACCCCTTTGCTAGATTTTTTAGCACAACATCAATTAACACTATCGGCTATTTTTATTACCCACCACCATCCTGATCATATTGGTGGTATAGCTACTATCCTAAAAGATCATCAAGTACCTGTCTATGGACCTCGTAAAGAAAATATCTCTTTTTGTACTCATCCATTAATCGAAAATGATATGGTCAGCATTCAATCATGGCCAGTAGAGTTTTTGATTAAAGAAGTCCCTGGGCACACCCTTGGGCATATTTTTTTCTATAGCAAACCTTGGTTATTCTGCGGTGACACACTATTTAGTATAGGCTGCGGCAGATTATTTGAAGGCAGCCCTGAGCAAATGTACAGCTCTTTAAAAAAAATTACTGAGCTACCGGATGAAACACAAATTTATTGTACTCATGAGTACACACTAAATAACATTAAATTTGCGCAAAAAGTAGACCCTAATAATGAGAACCTTAACCAATATCAGCATCATTGCCAAATTTTACGTGCTAAAAATTTGCCTACTTTGCCTAGTAATTTAGCTTTAGAAAAAGCCTGTAACCCTTTTTTACGCTGTACCAATGCACTCATCAAAAAAACTGTTGAAGATTACTGCCACCAAAAATTCGATACCTCTGTCCAAATTTTTGCAGCATTACGCGCTTGGAAAGACAAATTTTGATCTAATTTTGTAACAAAAGCTATTTTTAATTGCTGTAAACTCCAATCTGATGCACAATACGCCACTTTATATGATTAATAAAATCAAAATGAGAAATTGGCTAACAAGGCTGTTAAAAATTCTGCTAGTAACTGCACTGATGGGAACCTTAGCAGCTTGCGCAACTAATGACAGTTATACAAGTGGCTTAGGTGAAGGCAGTATACAAGAAGTTATTGAATATAAATCAGCCCCTGATTTATGGCAAGACTTAAGTAGTAATTTTAATTTGCCTCAAGAAACTGCTAATAACCCTGCCGTTAAAGAACAATTAGATTGGTATGTCGCTCATCCTGGTTATCTACATCGTACCTTTATGCGTGCTAAGCCCTACTTATACTATATCTTCCAGCAAGTAAAAAGGCGCGGCCTTCCTGCAGAAATTGCACTGATGCCAATGGTTGAAAGTGCTTATAACCCATTTGCGATTAATATGGGCAGCGGGGCTTCTGGTCTCTGGCAAATGGTAACAGGTACTGCTTTAGGCTTTGGTTTAAATGTTAACTGGTGGTATGACGGTCGACGCGACATTGTTGCTTCAACCAATGCTGCTCTAGATTATCTTGCTTATTTAGGTAATTTCTTTAATGGTGATTGGCTCTTAGCGATTGCTGCCTACGATACTGGCGAAGGTAATGTCCAACATGCTATCAATAATAATGCTAGAGTAGGTAAAGATACTGATTTCTGGCATTTAACATTACCACGTGAAACCCAATATTATGTTCCCAAAGTCTTAGCGCTTGCTGTACTGATCAAAAATCCTGAACGTTATGGCATCAAACTTCCTTATGTTCCAGATGCCCCTTATCTAGCACAAGTCAATGTAGGTACACAAATTGATCTTCACACTGCTGCAAAAATGGCTGGCATCAGTCTACAAGAATTTACTACTCTTAACCCTGGTTTTAATCGTTCAGCTACTGCTCCAAACGGCCCTTTCAAAATCTTATTGCCACTTTCAAAAGTTCAACATTTTGAATCTAACTTAAGACAATCAACGGGGAGCTCTACGCAGCTAATAGTTCATCATGTAACAGTTGAACCAGGTGACACCTTAAATAGTATTGCTAGACGTTACCATACTACAGTAGATTTAATTGAAAAAGCCAATTCCTTAACTTCACATACCTTAAAACCTGGACAAGATCTTATCATATCTAACCAACCAGAAGTGACTGGGCTAGGTGCCGATCAGTATACTAAGTCTTTATATAATATTCCTGAACCTGATGTCATTCATTATACCGTAAGACCTGGCGAAACGTTATTTTCACTCGCCAGAAAATTTAGAGTTACCCCTAACGATATAGTATTTTGGAACAGCTTAAAATCAGAGCAAATTTTACCTGGTAGCACACTTGCTATTTTCCCACCGCCTCCACCCAAAGAACGACCTACTATTATAACGCATGTATTAACCTATCGTGTTAGACCTGGTGACGATTTAACCCAAATTGCGAAACGTTTTCATGTTTCTGCGAGTTTGTTACAAAGAGAAAATAATTTGCACGGAAATAATATTCGGGTAGGACAAATTTTACGAATTCCTGGCACTGTGATTCATATTATACCTGAAAGATATGAAACTACCCCGACTAGAAAACTTAGCCCTCACGAATCAGCTATAAGATCATCTACTGCTTTGGTAGATAAAGCGCACTATGCTAAAAAAATAAACATAAAGACCCCTGCTCGTATTGCTAGCTACCATCAAGTAGCAGTACGTTCAAAGGAAAAGCCAGCTACTCATTATCAAGTAAAACATGGTGATACCCTTTATTCCATTGCCAGACGATTTAATATGTCCCCAGAATATTTAATGAAAATAAATCATATTAGCAGTCCTAAGCAATTATATGCTGGCCGCTCTTTAAATGTTAATTAATTAAACTTGCCACAAAGTTTCAGACTCACCCATTTTTAAAGCAACATATCGTGCCATGACAAATAACCAATCGCTTAATCGATTCAAATAAACAATAATGGTTTCCTCTAAGGGTTCAGCTTCAGCCAAACTTAATATTTCTCTTTCAGCACGCCGGCACACACTTCTGGTGATATGTAAACGTGTACTCACCTCTCCTCCACCAGGTAAAATAAAAGAGGTTAAATTAGATAACTCCTCATTATATTGATCAATTTCTTGCTCTAATCTTTCAATGTCTTTCATCTGAATAATTGGTGTATTAGCCCGTCGATAGCTAGGTAATACAGCTAGTTGTGAACCAAGATTAAAAAGTTCTTGCTGAATTTGTCGCATTAGTAACAACAAGGCTTGTAAATTTGTTTCAGTTTTAAGCACTTGAATACTCCAACCCAAAAATGAATTTAATTCATCCACCTCTCCAATAGCCTTTATTCGTAATGAGGATTTTTTTACTCGTAAACCAGCCGCTAAATGTGTCTCACCTTGATCTCCTAGTCGAGTATAAACTTTAGTTATTTTCACCATTTTTATTAATCCTAATTTAAAGAAAGTAGCCTTAAGTAATTTTTCTAACACTAGTTTAACTTCATTTACAGTAAAAGCTATTAACTCTACTTTTTCTTACTAAGTAACTATTTGTTTTACAAATTAAGGTTCACGTTACTCACATTTTCTGTGGATAACTTTGTTAGTAATACTGGGATTTATCCCGCAAAGCGGCATTTCACCATACTTTTTACAAATTGAATAAACTCTAGCCATTAAAAATTTTACTTAATAATCAAATAGTTATAATAATGTTTCTTTTTTAACTGTCTCTCTTACGCAACTGCTTAATAAAAAATCGAGTCAGTGCATAATTGTGTAAAAAGGCTTACAAACGCTTAGCAATTTAGTCATTATTTTAACCGAATAATCTTTTTTGTTTAGCTTTTACACTTAAGTGAGGCCATTTATTAAAGCCTATAACATTTTCTTAAAGACAGCCTAGATGCTTTAATCTATTCTAACTAAGAATAAAAAGTCCAAGCTGAGATTTGATATAATCACTATGATGAATACTTCTTGCTATCAACAATTATTTAAGAATATTGATCCACTCAACTCACTAGTTCTTACCCCTAACAAACGTTTGGCTGCTCGTATTCATCAAGAGTATGCCCGTTATCAAAAACAAACGGTCTGGCAAACACCCGCTATTTTACCATTAGATACCTGGTTAGAAAATTGCTGGCAACTTTTAGTGACTCAAGGACAAACTAACGGTTATCTTTTATTAAATAACCAACAAACCCAGCTCATCTGGCAACGGCTTATTAAAGAAGACTGTACAGAAAACTTACTTAACCTAAACGCCACCTGTCAACAAGTCAATAATGCCTGGCAACTTTTACAACAATGGCAATTGGATCCTAGCGATCCCAGACTAGCACTAACATTAGATCATCGTTTATTTTTAAAATGGGTAGAAAACTATCAACAAATTTGTTTAGACAATAAATATCTTGATCAAGCAAGTTTAAGTCAATGGCTTAGTCAATCTTTCAATAACCTGACTCTTAACCCTCCTTCTCATATTGTCTTAGTCAGTTTTACTGAATTACGACCGGATATTGATTACTTAATGACTCAATTAAAAAACTTAGCTTGTAAGATTAATGAATGGCAACCTAAAATAATTAATCTTTCTAAAACAACTTTATCATTACCAGATAAGATGGAGGAAATTACGATTGTTGCTAAATGGGCAAAAACCATTCATCAGCAACATCCTCAAAGTCAGATAGCTTGTATCTTTCAAAATATAACCCAAGATCGTCAATTAATCGAGCAAGCCTTTTATGAAACCTTTGGCATCGATCAACAAATTAACAACGACTTGCCCTTTGCACTATCAAGTGGAACTCGGTTTGTCACCATACCCATTATTCATGCTGCTTTAAATTGTTTGCAGCTAAAAACTAAATTAATTGCTTTTGAAAAAATAAAACAATTTCTCTACTCTCCTTTTTTCATTGCCAAGGAAGAAGAGCTCTTTCAACAAGTTTTATTCGTTAGCATTTTGCAACAAACTGAACAGGCTACTTTTTATACTAACCAACTTTTTTTTCATTTGAAAAAATTTAATGCTGAACTCTGTATACACAATGCACTACAAGTATTTTTAAATGAGCCTATTCCTAACTTACAGTTACCAAGCCAATGGGCAGAATATTTTTCAAAACTATTACAAATGGTAGGTTGGCCAGGACAACGCTCATTAACCAGCTCAGAATATCAAGCCTGCCAGCGCTGGCTACGGCTATTAAATGAGCTGGCTTTATTAGATACTGTTTCAGAACCACTCACTTACTCAGAGGCATTACAGCTATTAACTGAACTTGCTGTCGATACCATTTTCCAAGCAGAGTCTTCACAAAGTCATATCCAAATCTTGGGGTTACTAGAAGCAGTAGGCATGACTTTTGATTATATATGGGTCACAGGGCTTGACAGCAAATCTTGGCCGCCTCTTGCTAATCCTCATCCCTTGATTCCTATCGCGTTACAGCGCGAACTCAATATGCCGCATTGTTCTGCCGAACGAGAGTTAGTTTTTTGTCAACGCTTAACGGAACAGTTATTGACAACTTGCCAACATTTTATTGCTAGCTATGCAGAACAAGACAAAGAAATTATTTTACAAAAAAGTCCTTTACTAAAGGACTTACCACTTAGTCAGTTAGAATCTTTATTGCCAACTGAAATTAAATCAATTAAGCGGCCGTTAATAGAATATTTTATCGATGAACAAGCTCCACAAGTTACTGCAGATGAAAAAATTAAAGGTGGGACAGGATTACTTAAACGTCAAGCAGCGTGTCCTTTCCGCGCGTTTGCAGAATATCGTTTATTAGCTAAACCTATAGAAAATTACGCATTAGGTATTGATGCCAAAACCAAAGGTAAATTAATTCATAAAGCTTTAGAACTATTATGGAAACAACTTAACTCACAAGCACGTTTACTTACCTTAACCGAAACTAAGCAAAATAACTTGCTGTATGCAGTGATTGAACAAACCTTTCAAAGCATTAATATACCTACTCAAAATTATGCTTTAATTTCCTTAGAAAAAACTCGTCTTCACAAACTACTTACAGAATGGCTGTCTTATGAAAGAAAAAGACCAGCATTTGAAGTAATAGCCACTGAAAAGTGGCAATCCGTTAAACTTAATGAATTAACTTTGAAAGTTCAAGTTGATCGAATTGATCAAACTCGGCAAGGCTCAATGATTCTTTTAGATTATAAAACTGGTAAAACTTCTATTAACGATTGGTTTAGTCAACGACCCAATGAACCACAACTACCTTTATATACTTTAGTCTGCTCCGGACCTATTACAGCTATGGCTTTTGCCCAACTAAAAGCGGATGAAATTCGTTTTAAAGGAATCACGCTTACTACAGAAGGATTACCAGATTGTGACCTCCCTGAAAAAATTAAAGACTGTTTACCCAATTGGGAAAATCAATTACAACTTTGGCGACAAACACTTCTTCAGCTCGCTGATGATTTTATAGCAGGTAAAGCGTTAGTTGACCCTAAAAATCCACGAGAAACTTGTCAGCAATGCCATTTATCGAGTCTTTGCCGAGTTCACGAAACTATTAATATAGATTAGCTTGAAATCCGTAGAATCTATTTACTAAAATTTAATTAATACTCTAAAGGTAAAAAGGATTACTTACTTTTACCAGCTTTCATCCTTATTTTACCTGGTGTTTATCATTGATTTAAAGCATCAATGATTTCTTACAGGACATAATGGTAAGTATCCTGATGAATGAAATCTTATTGACTAGAAGAAAAATAATTTTACTTACTTCTTCTCTTCTGTGGTTGCGAACCACCCTTTTGATCCATCTTGCTAAGCACTTGTGGTTCATTTTGCTTACGTGTTACTGCCTCTTTGGAAGCGTCTGAAGGCTTCTTACTTGATAGCTTTTGGTTTCGTGCTTGCGCTCCTTTTTGTCCTATTTCTTGTCTGCTAGTCATAGTTAGTCTCCTTGTATTTAATTAAAATAACACTATTTTATTCTTTGTCATCTGCTTTGCTACCCTGAGAGCGAGAGCTATCCTTTTGCCCCGTTTTATTAATAGCTTGTGGGGCATGCTCTTTTATAATTGCTGCTGCTTCTTTGGAAGCTTCTGAACGTTTTTCAGATGAAAGACTTTGCTTACGAACTTCAGTATCTTTTTTATTTGCTTCTTGAGTTGTGGTCATGTTATCTCTCCTAATTTTAATTGCCTAAAATAAACTTCTTTTTGTTTTTAATTATTATGAAATATTACTTTTTCATTGTAAGTAATCTAACTTACTTACTTCGGGTAGGACATCAATTAAGAACAGAGATTTTATCTCGCAAGTGATAACGGCTTTGAAAAAATTAAAAAATAAACTTTAAAATTAATTGTTGCTGACTATTTATAGGATATTAATTTAAAAAATTACTCTATCCACTTTGCTCATTACATTTTGTTACCTATAAATTGTTAGCACTGGAAACAAAAACTTTTTATTAATTCATTACCTTGGTCATAGCTAATAATGAAAAACTTACTAGCCCTATATTTTTTAAATTTTAACCTTATCGTAAAATTTGTACCCAAAAGTGTGGTGAAACACACTTTAAACTCACCGTGGCAAACCATTTTGTAAAATTTTTATTTTTTTAATTACTCACAGATTCTGTGGATAACTGTGTGAAAAAGATTTGGGAAATCCTTGCAAAAACTCTTTTTACCCTTGTTTTGACTATATAATAGACACTGTTTTTATACAAAATATTTAAACTTATCAAAAGTTTAATTAAAAAAAACTAAACTTAGCTCGGGGTTTAAAAAAGTCGTGTGAAAATTACACAGATCTATAGACTTGTGCACAAACCCGTTAAGAGAATGACTTTGATGACTCTTGTCAAGAGAGAAAAATATATTTTTCAAAAAATATTTGCTTTTTTTAGTAAAAATAAAGAACAAATCATTAAGAAAAAGATTTTAATATGTTTATAAATGTACAATTTATTTTTCACCTTTTACAATACTGCAAGCACATTAATGAATGAAAGACCATGTTACAATTAGCAGATAGTCATGCTCGTCAACAAGCTTTAACGCCCAATCAATCTTTTATTGTACAAGCGCCGGCAGGATCAGGTAAAACTACTTTATTAACACAACGCTTTTTATGTTTGTTAACTTATGTCCAGCAACCAGAAGAAATACTAGCTATTACTTTTACTAAAAAAGCCGCCCACGAAATGCAAACTCGTGTCAGAGCTGCACTAGAATTTGGCACTTTACCCAAACCAGAAGAACCTCAACAATCTGTATTATGGCAATTAGCTCAAGAAGCCTTGGCTCAAGATGCTAAATTTAACTGGCAGCTGCTTAATAACCCTAATCGTTTACAAATTAAAACCATTGATTCACTTTGTCATAGTTTAACCAAGTTTTTACCCTTACTTGCAAAGTTTGGAGCCGAACCACAAACCAATCCCACACCAGAACCACTTTATCAACAGGCCGTAGAAGCTTTATTTGAAGAATTAAAGGAAAAAACTCCCTGGCAGACTTATTTAAAAACTTTATTATTGCATTTAGACAATAATCTACAAAAAGCAGCAACACTGCTTATTGATATGTTGGCAAAACGTGACCATTGGCTACCTTTAATTATTCACCATCAAACGGAAGAGGAGTTAAGAAATGAACTAGAGCAAGGCTTGCAAGCTATTAACAACGAATGTCTACAGAGAGTTGAAAAAGAATTACAGCAAGTTAATGTAAAAAGTGAGCTATTCACATTAATTAATTTTGCAGCAAATTATAATTCAGAATTGGCTTGCTGGCTCAATTTATCAAACTTTCCAACAACTACTGTGGAAAATAAAGTTGCCTGGCTTACTATTGCTGAACTCTTGATCACTAAAGATTGTGTCAATTGGCGAACAACTGTCACGAAAGCACAAGGGTTTCCTGCTGCCAAGACTATTAAAGATAAAGATGAGGCCTTATGCTGCAAAGCAATGAAAGAGCAAATGCTAACCCTACTCACTTCTCTTCACAATAAGCACTCATTGTTTACAGCTTTAATTGATTTAAAAAATACTCCATCTATACGCTATACTGATTCACAATGGCAAATACTTTACGCTTTATTAAGACTACTGCCAGTACTTTGTGCATATTTGCGACTTGTCTTTCGAAAAACAGGAGAAGTAGATTTTACTGAAATGATGCTAGCAAGTTTATTAGCGCTAGGCAGTGAAACCGAACCGACTGATTTAGCACTTAGTTTAGACTATAAAATCAAACATCTCTTGGTCGATGAATTTCAAGATACTTCCTTGTCTCAACTACGTTTATTAGAAAAGCTAACTGCTCATTGGCAACAAGAAGATGGTCGCAGTTTATTCTTAGTGGGTGATCCTATGCAATCGATTTATCGGTTTAGAAATGCAGAAGTCAGCTTGTTTTTACAGTGTAAACAACAGGGTATTAATCAACTTCAACTCAATCCCTTAACCTTAACTACTAACTTTCGTTCTGAACCACGCTTAGTAGAATGGTTTAATACCGTTTTTGCTAAAGTATTTCCTAAGCAAAATAACCCTACTTTAGGCGCCATTTCTTACACCGCTAGCACAACGCTTAAAGCTGAGCAAACTTGCAAAATTACTTACGAATTGGCGTTAACCGATCGACTCGCTGAAGCCAATTATATTGTCGAATTAATTAAAAAACTGCAAGCTGAGAATCCCTTACAATCTATTGCTATCTTAGTGCAAGCTAGAGGTCAGTTAGCAGAAATTTTACCTACTTTAAATCAAACAAAAATAAAATATCAAGGCATAGAACTTGCTACCTTAAGTGAACAAAGCCATATTCAAGATTTATTAGCTCTAACCAAAGCTATTCATAACCTCGCAGATCGTACAGCCTGGTTAGCTATTTTACGAGCTCCCTGGTGTGGCTTAACCTTAGCTGATTTATTAGCAATTAGCCAAACCAATTCTAAGCAAATCATTTGGCAGCGCCTACATGAAGAAGATTTATTAACCCATCTGCCTGAAACAAGTAGAAAACGTCTTGCTTTTTTTAAAAGAATGATGACAGCTGCTTTAGCAAGCAAATTTCGTAAACCTTTAGCCAATATTGTAAAAGAAACCTGGGAGGATTTGGGAGGTAAAGCACTATTTGCTGAAGCTCATAAGCAGCAAGACTGTCAAATTTATCTGCAATATTTAGCAAATCAAGAGTTGGCTGGTGATCTTCAGGATCTGATACAGTTCGAAGCTGAATTAAATTGCTTATATGCAGAACCCCTGAAAGAAGAGTCTATTCGTTTGTTTATTATGACTATTCATAAGGCGAAAGGCTTAGAATATGATATTGTCATTATCCCAAGCTTAGAGTATGTTCCAAAAAATCCCAAACAACAATTGATGGTATGGGCAGAACTACCACAACAACAGCAAATCCATACGCTATTAGCTCCTCTTAAAGCCAGTAACGAAAATAAGCATGATTCAATTTACCAGTATCTCTCATTAAGGGAAACACAGTGTGAAGCAGAAGAGCGCAAGCGCTTATTCTATGTAGCTGTCACTCGAGCTAAATCACAATTATATTTATTAGCTTGTGAACAAGAACGCGCCCCTGCAACTAACTCATTTCTTTATTATTTGCAAACTATTTATCCACTTTCTTCTAAGCCTGCTTTATCTAAACCTGTTATAGAACCAATTTTAACTAAAGAAAAACAATTAGTAAGACTCTCTCTCGAACAATTGCAACAGCAAGCAAGCGCTCGCCCTATTATTCATGGTCATAATCAAGTAAGCGTCGAAGAATTAATCTGGCAACCTGCCAAAGAAAATTTGCTAGGTAGTTTTATTCATAGATTACTACAGCAAATTGCTAAAGAAAGTTTAGAACGTTGGAATAATGCTTATCTGCAACAACAACAAAAGATTTGGCAAACCTCTCTTCTGCAACTAGGTATCCATCAAAAGGATATAGAAGCCTGCATAGAAACAGTCTATCAAGCTATCCATAATATTCTACACGATGAAATGGGACGCTGGATTCTTAGTAGTCATCCCCAAGCTTATTCAGAATTAGCTCTTTCTACGACACTTCATGGCAAAGTTAAACAGTTTTATATTGATCGAGTTATAATCGATCAGCATAAGCAATTATGGCTTATTGATTTTAAAACCACTTTTATCAATAATCACTATCCAGAAAATTTAATCTCGTTATTACTTTCGCAAGAAAAAAACACCTACCGAGAACAGCTCCTGCAATACCAAAAAATCGTTCAACAATATTTCGGTCAAACACCACGATATGGCCTATATTTTACGTCGCTACCGACTTGGTTAGAATGCACTGAAAATTAAAGCACTAGGCATGATAAACAAAGGATAGCTAAGCTATATTTCAAAATAGGAATACCATTTATTAGAATATCAAAAATCGTCATAGGCTCGCTGCAATCAATTACTTAGAATTTTATTTTTATTTATGAATAGCTTACAATAAGATCATTAACGAAATATTAATTAAAAGCATAATGCTGACTATTATTAATGACTTTTAATTAAAATTTGATCAAAAAAGAGTGGTTCTTATAGACTAAGCCCCTATTTTTTGATAAATTTTGGCCATAATAATAAAAGATTGAGGAAGTATGCCAGCTTTTACGCTTGAATTTTTAACTCCAATTAGAGAGGCACTTTTCACAGCGCTTGCTACAAACAGGCTTGATGATTTTCGTAGAATCCTTGCTGAGCAAACGACTACTCCTGAATTTTTACCTAGCTTATTAAGTACAAAATTTGCAGAATCCTATTTTATTGAAACATTAAGCAAACGACTCTATGAAGGTACAGCAAATGAACAGACGAATGAAGAGGCGCCTGTTATTTATTTTGAAGCCATAATAAATTTGCTAGATTTATTGGAACAACAGCGATTAAGAGACACTGATGGCCGTTTTAAACTGGGCAAATTATTGTTGTGTCTAGCTCGATTAGGTCGAGTGTATTCTACAGTTCTACCGCCTGAGACAATGGGAACTCGTGATTATTGGCAACTTTGTGAGAAATTACTTCACTTAAAGCCCAAGCTATTTCAACTATCTACAGGACATTTTGCCTTACATTATTTTATAGGCGGCAATAATCTTACTTTATTTCAAAGATTGTATAATCAAATACCAGATAAAAAATTATTAGAAATTTTAGGTAAGCAGGATAATATTCATGATGTGCGTCAAGCCGGCCCCTTATTACATTTTGCTGTAAGACAAAAATCTGTAAGGCCAGAAACCCTACAAGGATTATTAGAGTTTGCAGAACTTGGGTTAGAAAGTACTTGGCACGGTATAACCCCCTTATGGTTTGCAGCAAAAAACGATGAACTAGAAAAATTAATTGTTTTGTTAGAAGCTGGAGCGAGCTTATCTGCTTTTAATGAAGTCGAGGATCGTATATTTCTAGGACCAATTTCTTTCACTCCAATTAGTATTGCAGCAAGATGCCGTAACTGGAGTATAGTTAAAACTATTGCTACTAGAAAATCTTCTTCGTCAGAAGATGCCGAAGGTTATAATACTGCTTTGTTTTTTTTGATCTACTTTCTTTTTCAAGCAAAAAGCCGCTGCGATGAAAGAGAAATCATTCTATTAACCGAAGTATTTCATTCACTAATAGAAGGTATTTCTAATTTAAACTATACTTCTTTTGCTCTTAAGGAGCGGGAAGATTATCGCTATACACCAGGACACCTTTTGCTTTTAATAAATGATCAAGCACTATTAGAAAAATATTTCACAAAAGCTTCCGTTGAAATAATCAATGTAGCAGACTTACAATCCTCATCTCTACTTACTTTTGCAGTGGCTCATGATGTCAATTTGGATACTTTCCAATGGCTGCTAACTAAACTCATTGAACGCGGGATAGATATTGATTACTCTACTAACAGCTGCACTGCTTTATGGACCGCAGCTGCAACAGGAAGTCACGAAAAAGTTACTGCGTTATTAAATAAAGGCGCAAAAACTTCTGTTTATATTACCTCTCCTATTCCTTCCGGCTCTCCTTGGCTTATCACAGAACACATTACACCAATCATGATTGCTGCTCGTAATAGCCACTGGAAAGTTGTACAAACCATTGCAGAGCACAGCCCCTCCTCTGAAAATGATGCAGAAAAATATAATGAAGCCTTATCCGAGGTGGTTGAGGCACTTATTTCTGCTAAACTCACTGACAAACCAGAGCTCTTTGAACTTTTAAAATCTATTGCTAGTTTATTAATAGAAAAAATTTCTTGTTTTAAACCCATTACCCACAGAAGAATTTATTTTACAGGTCATTTTTTAATCCATTTAAACGAGCCTACTTTATTAACACCTTATCTAGCTAAACTTACTGATTCATTAATCAATTATCAAGTCCATCCCGAAGCACCTACTCTTCTAATTTATGCAGCCATAAATGATGAAATTACAGTAGATACTTTTAGAGCGTTATTATCTAAACACGCTATCATTCAATTTGAAAAAACCCTGGGTTTAAAAACTACTCTTGAACTATTGGTTGATAACATTAAGAATGAAACTGTCGGTTCTGACAAATATAATCGATACCTTGCAAAAGCTGATTTATTAATCCGCGTCATGAAAAACCGTCATTTGTTAAAATTTATCAGAACAGAAAGTTATACGACTACACCCGAACCAATTATCCACCTATTGACTCCAGCAACTACTTTAAAAAACACCTTAGATCGATTAACCATAGCATTAGAGCATTATATTGCTGGAGGAATTGGGCGGACTCATAGAACATGGGCAAGAGAAATTTTAACTCGCATTGAAAGATGTGAAATCGATTCGCTTGCTGATATTAAAAGTGTATTGCCCAGTGATATTAATCACGAAGGTCACTTTTATTTAAATATTGTGCGCTATTTCTTCCCTAAATCTGAGGACAGAGTGACTGCAGCAGGTGCTGGTGATGGCGCAGAATCAGTTACAAGAGGAAGAACTAGAACCATAATTTCAGCACTTGCTGCTGGTTCAAGCATTGCAGCTACAGCCAACTCTGGTGGTGAAGAAGATGAAGAAACTGATGATGAAAGCGAAAACGAAGATACTACTGCAACTCAAAGATCAGCGCCTCCAGCTCCAGACATTGAACTGCAGGTATTAAGTCAACAACCTCCTCCCATTGCTTATGGGCCGAGCACAAGAGGGTCATAGTAGACCTAGTCATTAAGAATAATCTTGGATTTTTGCCTTTTTAAACCGCCAAAGAAAAAATAAGGCCGCCAGTAAATAGATAGGAAGTATTACTAAAGCTATCCGGTAATTTTCTGCAGAAAAATAATGCACCCCATTTAAGGCCTTATTAGGGTCCATTAAATCCAATAACCACCCGGTTAAAGGTTCTGATAAAGCACCTAACAGGGCATCTCCTGTATTAAGCATGGCAATAACAGTTGCTGCTAAAGCTAAAAGATTAATTTCTTTACCAATTACATAGACCAACATAAATGCACCTATGCCAAAACCAAAAATAAATAAATAGGTAGCTAATAACCAAATCGATAAACCAGGGACATATAAAACTAATAACAAAGCTATTAAAGCAATAGTTGTGCCAATGGCCATCATAGATTCTCTTTGCTTCAGACGATCTGATAACAAACCAAATAAAGGACCTCCTGCTGCTAACCCTAAAAATACCAAGGAAGTTAAACTAGCTGCTTGTGCTTTAGTTAAACGATACGCCACTTCCAAAAATGGATTACCCCATAGTCCACCAAATACAGCTACTGGAGCAAAGGCCAAGCCGCTATAAAACATCAGATACCAATTATTTAAACTTTTTAAAACCACTAAGATTTCTTTAAAATTAACTTTTACGGCCCAGGAAACAGGAGAGACGTTAACATCTTCTTGCTTATCTTTTATTGTTAAAATAAAAATAACTGCTAAAACAACACCCATTAAGCTTACGTAAAGTAACGCTTGCTGCCAACCCACTAAGTTGATAAGTAAAGCCATGGGTGCCTCACCAAATAGTGCTCCCAACATGGCCGCAGTAGCCAATAAACCACTGACAAAGGCAAAGCGACTAGGATGAAACCATAAGGCCGCCATTTTCATATAACTAACTGTTGCAAAAGCAGCTCCTGCACCAATTAAAGCCCTGGAAATATCTGCCTCCAATAAATTATCGGCTGTTGAAAAAAACAAAGCTCCTAAAGCGGTCGCTAGCATAGCCAAACTAATTAATATTCTAGGGCTAAACTTATCTAATAATATTCCTGCAAAAAGCTGCATGATTGCATAAGTATAAAAATAAGTTGCAGCTAAATTACCTAATCCAGCCCCTGAAACATGGAAAAAAGCCATAAGCTCAGTTGTCATTAGGCTAGGAGAAACTTGTAAAATGTATTTATAAAAGAGAAAAGTTGAACATAAAAAGATGACTAACCATGGATAACAAGAAAGATGAACTAATGGAATACTACTTTTTTTAGCTTTAGGGGTGATATTATTCATTAATTTTATCCATTATAAAGCCAATGAGCGCAAAACCCATTTATTACTAGTTAACTGTGACGATTATTTGATTAATTTATATAAAATGGCATTGTATTGAATTAAACCATTCTGTCAACCTGATTGTTCAAGTTATAGCTAAATTAATCATCTGTGTGACAAATACTCATTGTCTTAGATCTAAACTTATGTAAAAATTTTTACTTTTAATAACTTAATTAATATTAACAATGAATAACTTTTATTGCTTACTGGAAGAAGACGGCTTAATCAAAGTCAGCGGCATTGATGCTATAAAATTCTTACAAGGGCAAATAACAACCAATATTGAGGAAGTAAACGAAAATCAAAGCCAGTTAAGTGCTTGCTGCACCAACCAAGGCCGAGTTATTAGCATTTTTAGGATGTTTAAATTTAAAGAAGATTTTATTCTTAAACTCCCTCTTGCTTTGCTTGAACCACTTCTGACACATTTAAAAAAGTTTGCAATTTTTTCGAAAGTAAAGCTTGAAAACTATAGCGAGAAATTTAAGATCATAGGATTGCGATCAGAAAAACCATTGGAACTATTTTCTACCCCTAGACTAGAAGTTGATGCTGTTTTTACTTCTTCTTTGCTTGTCGTTCGAGTACCTGATGGTTTATATCGTTATGAACTATTCATTCCTCCTGAAGCCTTGGCAACTGTTTTAGTCGAACTTAATTCGCATTATTCTCAAATTACTATCAATTTTTGGCAACTAACTGAAATAAAGCAAGGAATTCCAAGAATTTTTCCACAAACCTTAGCAGTTTTTACTCCCCATGATTTAAATTTACCACAATTAAATGCGGTTAGCTTTACAAAGGGTTGTTATCAAGGACAAGAAATTATTGCGCGTATGCATTACCGAGGTAAATTAAAACAACATCTCTATGCTGCAATGGTCAACGAAAGAACTTTCTTTATCCCAGGTGAAAAAATTTTTTTTAATAATCAAATAGTTGGCTATATTGTCCAAAGCTGCTTGGAAACTTACCATCAAACAGCTCTATTGGTCTCAATGAAAGAAGAGGTTATTTCTTTACATGAATTTATGATTGCCAATCAACAGATTAAATTAAACTTTCTTGAATTAAAAAGTTAATTTATGCTGACAGAGGAATAGCTTGCATAAGCTGAGCTGCCTCTTGTTCTTCTGTATTAAAAGTGTTAATGATTGCTTTAACATCCACGACTCCAGTTGAGTTTTCATGGACAAGCATTAGTAATAAATAAGTAGCAAAGTTTTGTAAACTATCAGTATTTTCTGCTGTTATTTCAGTTAATACCTCCGTCAAATTATAAATCAAATTTTCTCTTGATAAAATGATCTTGCTTTCCGTTTTACTTAACCAAAAAGTTCCAGTTTGTGAAATTACCGGTAAGGCTTTTATTGCATTGATAATTTTAGCACATAAATAAACTTTATTTTCTTGAGCCAAAACATATTGAGTGATCTCATCACCCATGATAGATTCATAATCAGGATCTGAAACTGATTTTATATTAAGTAAAAAATATAATGTGTTTTTTTGTACTGGGCTTAAATGTTCACACAAAAGATAAACTCCAGTTAAACACCCTGCTAAAGCAATTTGTTCCATGTTAGTATTAAGCAATCTTGGTAGGCCTTCTAATTTAATTAATAAATTTTCAATTAAAGATGAAACCTCATCTCTAACCAAATATTTTAAAATGGGTAAAATTTTACTTAAAATAGATAAAGAAGTTAATAATATTTCTTTTTCAGATTTAACCCGCTTAATGAATTTTTCTAAACCTCTATGTCTTAAAGTACGAGCTTGGATACATGCTTGTAAATTACTATCAGAATATTGCTCAATGGCTTGTGAAGAAAATAAATTTAGCTCTTTTAAAGACTGCTTTATGTTAGCAGCAGACCTTAATGACCATAAAACTGTTAATATGATATCTTTCTGCTTGTCCTCTCTACCAGAGACTACAAAGTAGTCAGTAATTTTATATCTTTCCGCTATGGCAGCATTTCTTAATTCATTTACTACTAAATCAGTAATATTATCAATATCAGACACATATATGAATAATTCTGTTTTCAATTCATCATTACTTTTTCTTAATAAATCAGAATCACTAAAGAATAAATTTATTATCCTACTAACTTCAGAGATTATTTTTAAAGTTGCAGGTAAATCAATTGCCGTGGCTAAACAAGCAATATTTTCTTTAAAATAAGCTTGAATTTGTCGGGGATTAGCATTGATTAATTCTCGATAAGAAAAAATAGCCTTGATTAAATATAAATAAAAAGTTGCCTGGCATTCTTTTCTCAAACTCTCAAAAAAATCATCTGAAAAATAATGAATTCTAATAGTTTCTTTAGGAAAATAACTCATCACTATTTTTTTAAACATTTGCCAATTACTACAGTCAATAAACGCATGGGCTCGTTCAATACAAAATTCTTTTATTACCCTTTGAAGAGCAAGCTCTTGTTCAACACACTCCAACAACTCTTGTTCAGCTTCAGCAATAATCTGATCTAAATTATAACCTGCAGCTAAACTTACCTGAGTAGTTCCAGCTTGAGGGTTAGGTAACCACTTATAGATAAAAGCGCAATCAAATTTTTGATAAACTGATAAGCAATAAAATAAACTATATAAATCATGATAAGGATGTGCTTTTACACTCTGTACGCCAATTCGATCCCTGGTCCAGTGCCAACAATCAGTATAGGTAGTAACTTCTGCTTCGCCATCTACCTCATAAGAGAATCCAAAATCCAGAAAGTAAATGATATAATTATTTGTAGAAAAATCTTTAACAATATTGATATTGGGAGGTTTTAAATCTCCATGAATAATACCCAGTCTATGTAATTCCTTTAACGCCTTTAAAATGGCAAGCGTTATTTTTATTTTCTCTTTTTTACTTAAGCTGGGATAACTTTTAACAAACCGTTCAACTGAACAACCAGGTATTGCTTTCATAACTAAAAAATATTCATATGCCGCTTCATCTCCCTCATTTTGAAAGCACATAACTTTCATAAAACAAGGATCACCGTATACTCTATGAAAATAAATCTGCTCTTGGCTGATACGCTCAACATCCTCTAAATCAAAAACTGTTCCATACTTAAGCACTATTGGACTACCATCAAAAACAACCGTTGTAGCTACAAGTTCATAGACCTTACCCCAGCTTCCACTACCATAATATCCCCCCCGACTAAGTGTAAATGAATTTCTTGGCCAAGAAGGATGACATGCAAACAATCGCCCTATCTCTGGTTCAAGATCAATACTAATATATTGATTCACAGGGTGTTTTAAAATGTATTTAGGCATAAATTATGGTAATTTTTTCTTTGATGATTAATTATAAAAAAAAATTATTAAGATTATCTTAATAGATCAGAAAATTGTTATAAAACAACCAGAATAATAGGTTATTTATGGTTTAAGTTAAGCAACAAGGATATATTTACGTAGCAATTTCTCTTCGAGTTATAGATGCAGGAGTAGCTTCTTTAAGAATAAATTCATCCAAAGATCGTAAAGACCGCACACTTTTACCCGTTAGTAATCGTGCCCTGTAATCAGTTAAAATGCGAGAAAACTCTGCTTTATCAATAATAACGGACTTTTGTAAATCTTCTAAGCGCACAATAATCTCAGCGTTTAATCGCGAGTGGGTCGCAGCAAACCAACTGCTACTTGCACTAGTTTTTGGCATCGCTTGAATTAAATCAATTAACTTTCTACATAAAACAGCTACACCATCGCCTGTTTTGTCAACAATAAATTGATAGTTAGTAGAATCTGCTGTTTTAGGAGCAGCTTTCGTTACTAAAAACTCATTTAATCTACGTAAAGAACTAACACTATGATTATCTTTAAGATGTTGACGATACTCAGTAAGAATTTGTAATACTAGATAAGCAAAAGGCTGATCATTTGTTTTTTCTTTGCTTCCTTGATGAAGCATCAGTAACCTTGCATAAGTTGCATCATGTAGCGCCGCATGCGTAGCAGTCCATAAACCAGCACGTTTTCTTGGCATAGCTTCTATGACTGTTAGTAAATCTCTTAAAAATTCTTTAGCATTAAATCCTGGGCGCAAAATAAAGCAACATAACGGGTCTACCTGGCCTGCTAACTCAGTAGTTTCTATTGGTAAGTTAAGAGCGCTTTTTACTACTATTTTTTCAAAGGAAGATAATTTACAATAAGCCTCATAAACAAACCATACTCTATTTTGAGTGCTTTCAAAAGATGTGTCTCTCTCAAATAGACCCGATATTAAAAAAGCTATACTCGTCTTTTTATCTCCGTTCACTGAATCTATATTAATAAAATTTAATATTGCTTTAAACCTATCATCAAAATATTGATTAATACCAGGATAAGTAGTATAGAAAAGTCTAGAATCAGCTTGAGAGTCTAGGTAACTATCTATTGCTGCTTTTATTCTATTAAGCGATTCTTCAGTATAACTTTCTAAATTTTCTTCAGGTAGGGAATCACTTGATAGAAAATTTTTCCAATTCGATAAACTGCTAACATGGTTTTTATGTTTCAAAATAGTTAATAAATTGTTTAAGGAAGAAATATAAATAGAAATTTTCTCTTCTCGCTGTTTAACCATTAATTTACACATTTCAAATAAAGCAGAATCAATCTCATCTGCATAAGCAGAAAAATCAGGATTTTCTTTTACTCTTGTTTTAATTGCATCAATTTCAAGATCTTTAATGTCCTTATTACTATCTTTATATAACCAATCTTTTACTGCCTTTTCTCTAGCTTGACAAATTTCTTGAACTTCTGTAAAAAATCGCTCTGGTAATCGCGCTATAAAATTAATTAGATCTTCATGATTATCAGAAACAGCTAACAGATAGTTCTTTATCGATTGACCTTCTTTTATCTTACGAACTATTGTTACAAAATTTTTTAAACACAAAGCTCTTAGCTCATCTTTAATCCTTTCTTCAGCCGCTCTTCGAGCTCTAAAACTTTCTTCCTGGAAGGATTTCCAAAAAAGTAACTCTTCAGGATTTAATATTTTTAAAAGTTTTGGCTGGTTTCGTAATTTTTCTCTAACTGCATCAATATCACAGAGGGCTATATCATTCTCTTCTTTTTCTAACCAACTTTTTAATAAAAAAAGTTTAGGCTTATAATATAAAACTAAAAAATAATTAATATCTTCTTTACAAAGCTCATTAATAGCTTCCCTATCAATACTAAACTCAGAAACACTTATTAATAGTTCCTTAAAATCATGAGGGTTTGTAACATTTTTAAATTTCGATAAATGCCTAGAACAATAATGTTTAATTCTTTGAAATAATTCTTCTGTAGCACCAACTTCTCTAAATATTGAGTCCCAAACTTCTTTAGTTAAGCTATTCACTACTGTTTCTGAATATACTCCATTTAAAGATCTATACAACTCTTTATTGCGTTGAATAATATCATTATATGTTCTGGCTAGCTCAAGACAATCTTTGAAATTAAAGGTTTTTAATTTTTTAATTAAATCTAAGCGCACAACTGTTAGTTTTTTAAGAACGCTAATCCGCTCCTCGGTAATAAATTCACCAATTTCTGCAAAAAATGGATTTGTCAGCATTCTTATCTTTATTTCTTGTACCGACAAACTTACCAAATCTGAATTTTCATCATCTAAAAAATATGAATAATATTCTTTATTTAGCGCAAGTTCACATTCTCGTTTCACTCGCCAATAGAAAATATCGCTTGTTTTATCGATCTCCTCGTTACTTACTCTCAAATCGGCTTGCTTTAATTTTGTTTTAATATCACCAGGCTCTAAATATGCAAAAGTATGAAAATTATTCTTACAATAGTGATAAATTACTAACAATTTCTCAGCTTTAGTTACTAAATTAGCAAGATTTTCTGGTGTAAAATAAATTTTAACTTCTTGATATTGTAATGCAATATCATCTCTATTAATTAATCTCTCTAATGCAACATGCCTCTCTGTTACAATTGACTCTAAATTTTTAAGCGAAAGCAGCACACCATCAACAAATTCTTGCCGAGTTCTGAGCAACTCTTGAAAACCACTTAAGCTATAATCTTCATAAGTTCTTGAAATTCCCTCATAAAAAACCTCTAAGCGCTCGCCAAAATCAGCAATACTTAAATCTGCAAAACCACTATTTTCATCTTTAAATAGAAAAATTTTAATTTCACGGGTCAATTCATTTTGACAAGTTTGTTTCATTTTTGCAAAAAAACTGTCTTCTATCTGGTCAATGTCTTCTGCATTAAACCCTTCTTCATTTTTTAATTTTAATTTACTATCCTCAATACTTAATAAAGCATACTCTTTAAATTTACTTTTACATAAATTACAGACAGGCAATAAGCGTTTAGCCTTAGTTACCAGATTATCAAAATCTGCTTGCATAAGACTAGTTTTAACAACTGCAGTGTATAAAATTTTAATCTCTCTTGGTATTGCAGTATTAAACTCTGCTACTAGACAATTTTCAAATCTGATGAGTAACTCTAATGTATCAGGTGAAAGCAGCCTATTGATGTAATTAGCATACTGTTGAAAAAATGATTTACGCTGTACTAAAAAAGCATCTTCAAAAATTTGTCCTTCAAAAATAGGATTACCTAACAATCTATCTCTTATTATTTCGATTGATACATTAGCTAACTCTTTATTAGCTAGTAGAAATAAATCGACTTCTCGAATTAATTGTTTTTGGCAAAGCGCTTTTATTTCTTCAAAAAGTCTATCATCTATTTGTTCTATTTTATTAGCACGAGCTTCATCTCCCTCAATTTTTAACCTTGCTTTGATTTCTGCAACAGGCGTTCTTGAGAAAATATTAAAGTTTGTTAAACAGTATTCTTTTAATTCAGCTGCTAGGTTTAACAAACTTTCAGCTTTAGCAATCAATCCATCAACCGTTACTATATCTTTAAAACTAGCTTCAGCTCTTCTTCTATTTTCATAAAGTATATCTACTCTTTGTTGTTTTGGAGCTAAACTCTCTTCTAGCTCCCTTTTTCTTGCAGGAGATAAACCTATCTCTTTTAGTTTTATCTTTAACGTTCTAATCTCAGCAAGAAGTTGCTGAGATTCCTGTAGTTCTACGAAAGACGGAATCACTTCTTTGATCAAGTTGAAAATAAAATTATCATACATAGACAAAATGTAAAACAAGGAAAATATATCTTGATAAGGATGAGCTGCTATTATTACCTCTGGCGCTACTTGAACTCGATCTCGAGTCCAATATTCACAACTCAGGGTTCCACTGCTAAAAGCAGACTCCTCTAGACGATAACTTTGACCAAAATCTAAAATAGAAACTCTATATTCACCTGTAACTGCATCTTTTTCTATATTAATATTTGATGGTTTTAAATCACCATGAATAACTCCTTTGTCATGCATACTCTTAACTGCTTTTAAAACTGCAATAAGAATTTTTGTTTGCTCTAAATAATTTCCTCTGTTATCTCTTAAATATTTTTCTAGAGTAACACCTGGTAATGCTGGCATTAAAATTCTATAAGTTTTTCTTCCAGCACCAACATCCTCATAATGCAATATAGGTTGTTTACCATGTACTACGGTAAAGGCAGCAATTTCTTTTTCATAATTATAATATTTGCTATTTCTAGCTCGCTCATCTTCTGTAAAGGTTCCTACCTTAATTACATAAGGTTCTCTCCCTGGAGAAACTAGTCTATATTTTGCTTGAAAGACACGTCCATGATTTCCTTGTCCTAGTAATTCTCCGTACTCAAAATCAATAACTTCTGCTCCTGCTGCAACAGAAGCTTCAGCCCCTACACTTGGTAACGGAGAAAGTCTAATATATTGTCCACCAACTAAAAGACGATAAATTGTAGTCATAAGTAATTCTTTTTTAATAAATTATTATTTTAGAGTTACTATAAGTATAGTCTTTTTTGATTAAGAAAAGCTTAAGTAAAAAAAATTTATTTATCTTAATTTATATATAACTATATGAAAAATAAATTTTTTAAAAATAGCTTAGTTTTTATTCTTAAAATAATGATAAAACAACAATTAATCTACTAATTACTAAGATATTGGATCAATTAAGCAATAAATAGCGCTATTAAAAATTTAGGCTGAGACAGTTGCTGGAATTTTAGTAAATACTGTTCTAATCATCGTTAAAGCTGCCTCAATTTGTTCTTTGGTAATGACCAAAGGCGGGGCTAAGCGCACTACCGTATCATGAGTTTCTTTACTTAACAATCCCACTTCTAATAGTTTTAAACAAATATCACGCGCAGTACAATAATCAGGATTAATTTCAATTCCAATAAATAGACCAAAACCTCGAATTTCTACAATAGCGGGATGTTTTATTTTTCTCAACTCTTCAGCAAAATGATGACCTAATTCTGCAGAGCGCTCACTCAACTTTTCCTCTAAAATAGCATCAATTGCTGCCAATCCTACTGCAGAAGATAACGCATTTCCACCAAAGGTACTGCCATGATCCCCTGGTGTAAAAACATTCATTACTTCTTTTTTAGCTAAAAACATTGAAACAGGTAAAATACCACCGCCTAATGCTTTCCCTAAAATTAAACCATCTGGTTGAATATTTTCATATTGGTATGCAAACAGCTTACCTGTTCTGCCTAGTCCTGTTTGCACCTCGTCACAAATAAGCAAGACATTATGTTTTTTACAAATTTCTGCACAGTGTTTCAAATAGCCTACTGGTGGTACATTAATACCAGCTTCTCCCTGAATAGGCTCAACCAAAAAAGCTGCCGTATTAGGGGTAATAGCTTTTTCTAAAGCTGCTGCATCACCATAAGGAATACGTTTTAGACCCTCAGGAAATGGACCAAATCCATCTTTATACTGAGGTTCAGAAGACATGCCTACAATAGCAATAGTTCTACCATGAAAATTCCCTTCGCAAGCAATGATCTCTGCTTTATTATCAGCAATCCCTTTTACTTTGTGACCCCATTTTCTTGCTGCTTTTAAAGCCGTTTCCACTGCTTCAGCGCCAGTATTCATTGGCAAGGCCATATCTTGTCCAGTTACTTCACATATCCGCTTTAAAAAAGGCCCTAATTTGTCGGTATAATAAGCTCTAGAAACAATATTCAAGGTCTTAGCTTGCTCTATCAAAACATCGACTATTTTTGGATGACTGTGCCCTAAACTAACTGCTGAATAAGCGCTCATCATATCTATGTAACGCTTACCCCTATTATCCCATACATAAACCCCTTCGCCTTTAACTAAGACAACAGGTAATGGCTTGTAATTATGCGCACCATATTGCTGTTCTAATTTAACATAATCCATCATTACACCTCGCTTAGTAAATCAATGAGTACGATACATTAACCAAAAACTCAATATTTCACAAGAGTACATTTTGAACAAAACAACATTTTTTATTTAAAGAGCCAAGAAATTTTGTTATTTTTTTGTTCATTTTTATAAATCTTTACCCTCTATTTTTCAGGTCTCATATGAGGAAATAAAATAACATCACGGATAGCGGGTGAATCGGTTAATAACATTACTAAACGATCAATGCCTATTCCTTCACCAGCAGTTGGTGGCAGCCCATATTCTAAAGCCGTGACATAATCTTCATCATAATTCATTGCCTCTTCATCTCCAGCCTCTTTAGCAACAAGCTGTGCTTTAAAACGTTCCGCTTGATCTTCAGGATCATTTAATTCTGAAAACCCATTGGCAATTTCCCTACCGCCAACAAAAAATTCAAATCTATCGGTAACAAATGGATTTTGATCATTGCTCCTAGCCAACGGTGAGACTTCTGCAGGGTACTCAGTAATAAAAGTAGGTTGCTTAAGATTAGACTCTACTGTTTTTTCAAAAATTTCTATTTGTAGTTTGCCTATCCCGTAATGTTTTTCAACAGGAAGCTTCATTTCCTTTACAACTTTACGAAGAATTTCAATATTATCTAAATCTTTATCTGACAGCTTAGGGTTAAAATGCAAAATAGATTCTCTCACTGTCATGCGCTTAAAAGGTTGGCTAAAATCATAAATTTCACCTTGATAATTGATACTAGTTTTTCCTAATATAGCTTGACAAAGTCCACGCAGTAAGTCTTCTGTTAAATCCATAAGATCTTTATAATTCGCATAAGCTTGATAAAATTCTAACATAGTAAACTCTGGATTATGACGAGTAGACAACCCTTCATTTCTAAAATTACGGTTTATTTCAAACACTCGTTCAAACCCCCCGACAACCAGTCGTTTTAAATAAAGCTCTGGGGCTATGCGTAAAAAAAGCTCGCGATCTAAGGCATTATGAAACGTAACAAACGGCTTGGCTGCCGCACCACCAGCCATCACCTGCATCATAGGCGTTTCAACCTCTAAAAATCTTCGTTCAATTAAATAATGACGAATGTATTCCACTGTTTTAGAGCGAATAATAAAAACCTGTCGCGTCTCTTCATTCATAATAAGATCAAGATAACGCTGTCTATAACGCGCCTCTTGATCAGTTAAACCATGAAACTTTTCAGGCAAGGGTCTTAATGATTTAGTAACCAACTCTAATTGATCAGACCAAACAGATAATTCACCTGTATTAGTTTTAAATAATTTTCCATGTGACCAAACAATATCACCTATATCCCAATGCTTTACTTCTTCAAATACGCCTTGAGGTAAATCATTTAAACGAATATAAAGCTGTAAACGTCCCGTCATATCTTGAATAGTTAAAAAACAAACCTTTCCCATTGTTCGTTTTAACATAATACGGCCCGCAACACTTACGTGAATGTCCAAACTTTCTAAAGCTTCTTTTTCTTGGACCCCATAGACATTATGCAAATCAGCGGCAAAGTGTTCACATTTAAAATTATTTCGATAGGCTTTATGCTGTACACGTAATGCCCTCAGCTTCTCTTTTCGCAAAGCAATTAATTGGTTTTCATCAGGTTTAATATCATTTATTGTTTCTGTCATCATTTATCCTCTTATAACTATTTTCTCTTAAAAGAACGAATACTAGATTCCTTCTTTTAAGCTCGCCTTAATAAATATATCTAAATCACCATCTAATACTGGCTTTGGGTTTCTGGTTTCAACGCCTGTACGCAAATCTTTAATTCTTGATTCATCTAATACATAAGAACGAATTTGACTTCCCCAACCAATATCAGATTTATTAGCTTCCAATGCTTGCTTTTCGGCATTGCGCTTTTGCATCTCTAACTCATAAAGTTTTGCCTTTAACTGCTTCATTGCATGATCTTTATTTTGATGCTGGGAACGATTAGTTTGACATTGAACTACTGTATTAGTCGGTATATGAGTAATACGTACCGCTGAATCAGTTCGATTAACATGCTGCCCCCCTGCACCACTAGCACGATAGGTATCAATACGTAAATCAGCAGGATTAATCTCTATATCAAAATTATCATCAACCTCAGGTGAAACAAATACTGAAGCAAAAGAAGTATGTCTTTTATTATTTGCATCGAATGGTGATTTACGCACTAAACGATGCACGCCCGTTTCTGTCCGCAACCATCCATATGCATAATCACCTGTAAATTTTATAGTAGCGCTTTTAATCCCTGCTACATCTCCTGCTGAAACCTCAATCAATTCAGTATGAAAACCGTGTCTGTCACCCCAACGCAAATACATTCGTAACAGCATTTCAGCCCAGTCCTGAGCCTCAGTTCCCCCTGAACCTGACTGAATATCTAAAAAAGCATTATTAGGATCCATTTCACCCGAAAACATCCGCTTGAATTCTAAATCTTCTAATTGCTTAGTCAGATTTTCTAAATCAACATTAATAGTGTGAATGGCTTGTTCGTCTTGCTCGTTAGCAGCCATTTCTAATAAATCTTTAGTTTCAGCCAAACCTGTTTCCAAGGTTTGAAAACTATGAATTATTTCCTCCAAACGGACACGTTCTTGACCTAGTGTTTGAGCTTTTTCAGGGTTATTCCATACAGCAGGATCTTCTAATTCACGTCTTACTTCTTCTAAACGCTCAGTCTTTTGTTCAATGTCAAAGATACCTCCGAAGCTCAAAACACCGCCTTTGGTAGTCGGCTATTGATTCAAAAATAGGATTAATCTCTAACATGCCTGACCCTTTAATAAGTTGAAAAAAATTATAACAGCAAGAACTAGGAAACAGAAGGTTTCTTGCTCAATTATCTTGATGAAAAATTTTATTCTTTATTAAAAAATGGCCAAAGCTAAATTACTTTAAAAGCAATAATTAAACCATTAGTGTTCACGTGTTGCTAAGAATTGAATTTCAGACCATTTTTCCATCGCTAAATTCATATTAACTCGAGTTGGTGCCAAATAGGTTAAATAATCACCACTATCCAAGGCGAGATAATCAAAGGCTTTTTTCTTAAATTCTTCTAGTTTTTTCTTATCGTCACATTTAATCCAACGTGCCATCACTGTTTCTACACTTTCATAAATACATTCGACTTTATACTCATGTTTCAAACGATGTGCTACCACATCAAACTGCAAAGATCCTACTGCCCCTAAAATCAAATTATTACTGTTAAGCGGTCTAAATATTTGTGTTGCCCCCTCTTCTGCCAATTCATTGAGCCCTTTTTGTAAGGCTTTCATCCGCAATGGATCTTTTAATCTTACCAGCTTAAATAATTCAGGTGCAAAATGCGGAATACCAGTAAATTGTAAGACCTCTCCTTTAGTAAAAACATCACCAATTTGAATGCCGCCATGATTATGAATACCGATAATATCGCCTGCAAAAGCTTCTTCAGCCTGCTCCCTGACACTGGCTAAAAAAGTTAAGGCATTATCAAATTTTACTTCTCTATCAATACGAACCTGTTTTACCTTTATGCCTTTTTCATATTTGCCTGAACATATTCTTAAAAAAGCAATGCGGTCTCGGTGCTGAGGATCCATATTAGCTTGGATTTTAAAAACAAAAGCAGTAAACTTTTCTTCAAGTGGCGAGACCTGACGAGTTTCCGTTTCCCGAGATTGGGGAGACGGCGCATATTGTGCAAACTCATTTAATAATTCGCGAATTCCAAAATTATTAATCGCTGATCCGAAAAAAACCGGCGTTAATTTTCCAGCCAAATATTGATTAACTTCAAACTGATGGCTAGCTCCTTTCACTAATTCAATCTCATTTCGAAGTTCAACTGCCTGCTCACCTAGAATTTTATCTAGTTCTGGGTTATTTAACCCTTTAATAATCTTTGCTTCTTGAATACGATCCCCTTTACCTGGTTCATAAAATATAACTGCGTCTTGATGCAAATGATAAGTACCTTTAAAACGCTTCCCCATTCCAATTGGCCAAGTAACTGGTGCACATTGAATTTTTAAAACATCCTCAATTTCATCTAATAGATCAATGGGCTCTCTCGTTTCGCGATCCATTTTATTAATAAAAGTCATAATGGGTGTATTACGTAAGCGGCACACTTCCAAGAGTTTAATAGTTCTTTCTTCTACACCCTTAGCTGCATCAATAACCATCAGAGCTGAATCTACTGCAGTTAAAGTGCGGTAAGTATCTTCAGAAAAATCGCCATGCCCTGGCGTATCTAATAAATTAATAATTGTCTCTTGATAAGGAAACTGCATCACTGAAGTAGTAACAGAAATACCTCTCTCTTTTTCCAGCTCCATCCAATCTGAAGTAGCATGGCGAGCTGCTTTGCGACCTCGAATTGACCCGGCAATTTGAATAGCACCGCCAAATAAGAGTAGTTTTTCAGTTAAGGTGGTTTTACCAGCATCGGGGTGAGAAATAATAGCAAAAGTACGACGTCTGGCAATTTGTTGTTCTAATTCACTTGGCATAAATATTATCAAATAATTAAAGCCGGTGATTATAACGAGGATCCGTTATTTAGCCAATATCTTCTACAGACTTAACTTAAAAGTTAAAGCATCCCCAGGAGTGTGGGCATGATTATAATAGCCCAACCTTTGACCAATCTGCTCAAAACCAACCTGCTGATAAAATTGAATAGCTTGCTGGTTTGCTACATGAACCTCTAAGAATAAGTTTTTTACCTGTTTTTTTGTTAAATAAGTCAACAAATGTGTGAGCAGTATTTTCCCATAACCTCGAGCTTGATAATCTGGGTGAATACAAATCGTTAAAAGCTCGGCCTCATCTTGAACAGTCGATAAAATAGCATAACCTATTAAATTATTATTAAAAATTAAACCGCAGCAATAATTGCCAGCAGTAATAGCATCATTAAACATTTGCTCAGACCAGGGATTAAATTGAGCCTGCTTCTCTATTAAGAGAATAGCTGGTACATCTACAGATTTTAATTCAATAAAATTAATCACTCAAAAACTCAACTCTTTTAAACTTAGTTTATTTTACAACAAACAAATTGATTTAAAAGAGTTGCTATATTTTTTAGTAAGAACTGCCAGATCCAGCAGTATAAGAAGAACCTGCACTCTCTTCAGAATCTGAACTTTCAACAGAAATACCATCTCTTTTTTCACCCTTAGAACACCCATCTTCTGATTGAACACGCAGAGGTGGATAAAAGCCTGCTCTCACTGCAAAACGTAATCTTTCGGCTTCTTCAGTACCGTCTCTTCTTCTTCCTCTTCCTAACAAATCTTCTGCACTAGACACTTTAGGTAATCTTCTAATTTCCCCACACCCCAACCTTGCATAAGCTGCTTGGAGCCTTCTTTCACTCGCTAACCTTTCTTCTTCACGTCTTGCAGCCTCTCTTGCAGCTTTTTCAGCAGCAATAACTGCTCTTTCAGCTGCAAAACGATCTAATATTAATTTTAAATCATCTTCTCCAGTTAAAGTAAAAAGAGCTTTTATTACTGCTTCATAAATATTTTTTGCTTGAGATGATTTTGAATAGTCCGTTTCATCAGTTTCATACCAAGTTTTATAAGCTTGAAAAAAATCCCTTCTTTTAAAACTTGAAAATATTACATTGTCTTCTTGATCTTGCACACCATACTCTTCTTCATCAACAGCAAACTCATAATAATCTGTCCCTCGACCATCTGTTTGATAAGAGGCGCTGCTAAGATAATTCAAATCACCTCTATTTAAAGTTCTTTCTGCCGATTTCATTAATCGGTAATAACCATAAATTAGATCTAAAAAATAAAGACAATTAATCAAAGTGTCTACCTGCTGAATAAACCCTTGACGTAATTCGCCAGTTACTTTATTAGCTTCCATCATAAGTTCAGCTTGTTTCTCAAAAAATTCTCGTCTTAGCTGCTCATAAGCTTCAGTACTAATAAATTTTTCTCTGTCAATTTTTAAAGTTATAGGCATTGATAGTTTCCTTTATTATTAATTTTAGTAAGCGCTAATATTACGCTATAAATATTAAAAAAATCTTAACAGCCAAATAATTTCTAAATTTTATGCCTTGCTAGTAATAAACTAACTAACATTTTGTTTTTTAAGGGTAATTTGCTAAATTCTTTAAGTGGAGATACGATAAAAAAAGAATACCCCTACAAGTTATCTTTTTAATTCAATAAACAGTCTTTCATTAGCTTTGATAATTTTTAAAAATTTGATAATAATTCATTAAAAATATTTAACTAAATTTGTTCTTTTAAAAGTCCTTGAGCTTGCTTCTCATCTGTAAAATATTTAATGAAAAAAGTTTTGGTAAACTGTGGATTTTTAATATTAGACCTGACAAATTCTACCTGAAAGCCACATTTTTTATAAAATTCTGGCGCCTGAAATGCACTCGTTACTAAATTAATATTATTAAATCCCTTGCCTTGAAAATGCTTTTCAAGAAACTGGAATAATTTTTTCCCATAACCCTTGCCTCGATAAGCGTGATCCACCCAAATATCATCAATATAAACTTCTGCAAAAGCCGTATAGGCCTCTAATACCCCTAAAACCTGCTTTGCTTCATTACGTAAAATAAGAAAAATTCTTTTATAGTTAACTGTAATACCATGACTGCTTTCATAAGCTACTAAATCTTGCTCTCTCTTTTCTTCAATTTCAGAGGTAAGTTTTTCAATAAGCTCTATAGTGCAAGTATTCATAAGCTTAGACCTTAATAATTTAACTTTGTTTTTAACAATAAGAAATCCTGCTATCTCTTATCAAGATAGCTTGGATTTTACTAATTAAAAATTAATCTTTTTTCTTAGGAGCGATCAAATCAGTAATATGACCTGTAAATATTTCAGAAGCTAACCCTACGCTCTCTGATAAACTAGGATGAGGATGTATTGTTAAAGCTATATCTTCAGCCTCAGCCCCCATTTCAATAGCTAAACCCACTTCAGCAACTAACTCTCCTGCATTAGGACCCACCATCGCACCACCAATAACTCGATTAGTTTTTTTATCAAATAAAAGCTTGGTAACCCCCTCATCTCGACCTTGAGATAAAGATCGTCCACTGGCCATCCATGGAAACACACCTTTACCATATTCAATTCCCTTTTCTTTTGCCTCTTTTTCAGTAAGCCCAACCCAAGCGATCTCTGGGTCGGTATAAGCAACCGCAGGAATACATCTCGGATCAAAAAAATGTTTCTCTCCTGCCACCACTTCAGCCGCAACATGACCTTCATGAACAGCTTTATGTGCTAACATAGGGTTACCAATAATATCTCCTATCGCAAAAATATTAGCAACATTGGTTCGTAATTGCTTATCAACCTTAATAAAACCTCTCTCATCTACATTAATTCCTGCTTTTTCAGCATCAATTAATTTACCATTAGGTGTACGACCTACCGCCACTAAGATTTGATCAAATTTTTGGGGTTGAGCAGGCGCCTTATTACCTTCGAAAGTAACATAAACACCATCCTTCTTAGGTTCAACCTTGGTTACTTTGGTTTCCAACATAAATTTAAAACCTTTTTTCTCCATACGTTTTTGTAAAGGAGTAACAATATCTTTATCAGCACCAGGAATAATTTGCGGCATAAACTCAACTACAATGACCTCAGCACCTAAGGCTTTATAGACTGTTCCCATTTCTAAACCAATAATACCACCACCAATAATAAGCAAATGACTGTCTGGATTTTCTAATTCTAAAGCGCCTGTTGAATCCATAATCCGTGAATCTTCTGGAATAAAAGGTAGCTTAACTGGCCTTGATCCAGCAGCAATGATTGCCTGTTCAAATTGAACTGTAGTTTTATTATCGATAACTACTTCATTTTTAGATTTAAACTTCCCATAGCCTTTTATTACTTTTACCTTACGTTGTTTAGCTAACACTGCAAGTCCACCGGTTAGTTTATCAACAACTTGTTGCTTAAATTCAAGAATTTTTTTTGTATCCATTTTAGGCTTGCCAAAATTTATTCCATGCTTAGCCATTTCACTCGCTTCATCGATAACCTTTGCGACATGTAATAATGTTTTAGAGGGAATACAGCCTACATTTAAACACACACCACCCAAAGTATTATTTTGATCAATTAAAACCACTTCTTTACCTAAGTCTGCAGCACGGAAAGCGGCTGAATAGCCACCTGGACCTCCGCCTAATACTACTACATGGGTTTTGGTTACTTCAGTCATTTTTTCATTTCTCCATTTATCAAATAATTTTAAAACATGGCCGCAATGGCTCGTGCAATACTACTAGTAAAATTAGTTTGGATTGCAGAAAATTGCGCTGGCATAATAAATTGTGAATAAGTACTTATCATTCTTGTTTCATAACGTTCCCAACTATTGTTATGAATGGGCTGCATAGAACCAGGTAAATTAAAAGCTAGAGTGGCTTTCTGCCAAATAATTAAATCAACCACAACCAAATAAGTAGGCGTTGATTGAGAAACAACCACTGTATAGGGTTTATTACCAATTGCTATTTCACCCGCTGGCTTAATACTTCCTTGATAACCTTGTAAAAGAATACTATTAGCACTTTCAATTGTAGAGGGGCCGGCATATAAAATATCAGCTTGTAAAATATAACTAGCCTGACTTCCATCATTCACTATTTGATAACCTTCGTTTTGTAATTGCCCTGCTAACGCTAATCGCAAACCGCTCATCTCACTTATATTGCTATAATTAATTATTTTTAAATAAACTTTTTGATAAACGCTAGGCTGTGGGACAATAACAATCGCCTGACTGGTCTGTGTTAAAGTTCCTTGGTATTTTAAACCCATTTCTTTAGGCTCTAAAGCACAGCAGTTTAACAACAACATGCTAGTGATTATCAATAAGCCAAATAAAAGCCGTAGCAACTTCATCATTATTTCCTATAACAATAACTTTCTTAAATCAGTAAGATTACTGACTAAATGAACAACAAACCTAGCACCGTCAGCGCCATCAATCACTCGATGATCATAAGATAGAGATAACGGTAACATCAGCCTGGGTTTAAATTCATTATTAATGTACTTTGGCTTTATTTCAGATTTAGAGACACCAAGAATTGCCACTTCAGGACAGTTGACAATAGGTGTAAACGCCGTACCTCCTATTCCACCTAAACTTGAAATAGTAAAACAGCCTCCTTGCATTTCTGTCGGAAGCAACTTGCCTTCACGCGCTTTTTTACTAATCGCAGCCAACTCTAAAGAAAGCTGGATTAAACTTTTTTGATCTACATCACGAATAACCGGAACAACCAAACCACTAAGCGTATCAACGGCTACCCCAAGATGAAAATATTTCTTTAAAATTAGATTTTCACCCATAGAATCTAAAGAAGCATTAAACTGGGGATAAGCTTTTAACGCTGCCACAACTGCTTTCATAATAAAAACTAAGGGTGTTAGCTTAGCCCCAGCTTTTTCAGCCTCAGCTTTGTTGGCTTGGCGAAACGCTTCCATCTCCGTAATATCCGCCTCATCAAATTGAGTCACATGTGGTACTGTTACCCAATTACGATGCATGTTTATCCCTGTAATTTTTTTAATTCGAGACAATAACTGAGTTTGAGTTGTACCAAATTTAGAAAAATCAATTATCGGTGCAGATGAAATCGCTAGTCCATTACTACTGCCACCACCTTGCAATACTTTTTTCACAAACTGATGAACATCTTCTTCAACAACACGACCTTTACGACCGCTACCAGCGACTTTACTTAAATCCACACCCAATTGATTCGCTAAGCGTCTTACTGCAGGGCCTGCATGAATTTCCGCATTATGCATAACCGTCTGCATGGCAGAAGCATTAGCTTTTTCTGCTGTCTCACGACCACTGGATTCAGCTTGCTTTAATGCTGCAACTGGTTGTTCAGCTTTAACAGATTGGTTTTTATTTTCAGCTGCTATAACTTGTGCTAAAGCAATTACATCCCCCTGTTTCACTTTATCACCTACTTTAATCTTAACATCAGTAATTCCTCCACTGAATGGCGCAGGAACTTCCATGGTTGCTTTATCAGACTCTAATGTAATTAATGTTGCGTCTTGAGTAATTTTAGTGCCCCTCTTGATTGCCATATCAATAACTGTTACTGCACTATCTGTACCAATATCAGGAATTTTAATTTCTACTATTTTAGAGGGTTGATTACTTCCAGAGGCAGATTCCTCTGCTTTTTTTGGTGGGATAGTAGCGTTGGTTGCTTCTTGTTTAGTTACCTTCGTTTCATCGCTAGCCAAGGTTAAAATAAAACTGCCTTCAGATACCTTATCACCTACTTTAACTTTTAGCTCTTGAATAACTCCTGCACAAGGTGCTGGAATTTCCATGGTTGCCTTATCACTTTCTAGCGTAATAAGTGTTTGTTCTGCTTTTATGCTATCGCCTGGTTTGACAGCAACTTCTATCACTTGCACATCCGTTGCCCCGCCGATATCTGGTACTAATACTTCTTTGTTGCTAGTCACCATTTATTCTCCTTTCAATTCTTTTTACTTTATGCATGTAATGGATTAGGTTTTTCAGCATCGATCTTATATTGTTTAATAGCTTCCTCAACCTTTTCTAAAGGTAGTTTTCCAGCATCAGCCAAAGCTTTTAAAGCAGCGACAACAATATAATATCGGTTTATCTCAAAATGTTCTCTTAATTGTTCACGGACATCACTACGCCCAAATCCATCTGTTCCTAAGGTATGATAGACACCAGGAACAAAAGCACGAATTTGTTCTGCATAAGATTTCATATAATCAGAAACTGCAACAACTGGTTCATCACTATCTTTTAAACATTGCTCTACATAACTTAATTTAGGCTTTTTAGTAGGATGTAACATATTCCAGCGTTTTGCTGCCAAACCATCGCGGCCTAATTCATTAAAACTTGTTACACTCCAAACCTCAGATTGTATCTCAAAATCTTTCATCAACAGCTCTGCAGCTGCTTCAGCTTCTCGCAAGATAACACCCGAACCTAATAAGCGCACTTTTAACTTAGCTTTAGTTTTTGCCTTATGTAGCAAATACATTCCCTGTAAGATACCTTCTTCAACTCTTTCTGGCATATCAATATGTTGATAAGATTCATTGGTAATCGTAATATAGAAAAAAATCTTTTCTAAATCTTGGTACATACGTTTCATACCGTGTTGAATAATTACTGCTAATTCGTAAGAATAGCACGGATCATAGCTAACACAGGTAGGAATGGTATTAGCCAAAATATGACTATGACCATCTTGATGCTGTAGCCCTTCACCTGCTAAAGTGGTTCGACCTGAAATTGCTCCAATTAAAAATCCCCGTGCTTGCATATCTCCTGCTGCCCAAGCAAGATCTCCAACACGCTGGAAGCCAAACATAGAGTAATAAACATAAAAAGGGATCATAGGGTAATTACTGACACTATAGGAAGTACCTGCCGCAAGCCAGGAACAAAAAGCACCCGCCTCAGTCAACCCTTCTTCAAAAACTTGGCCATCTTGAGCTTCTCGATAATACATTACCTGATCTTTATCAACTGGCTCATAGAGCTGACCTACTGGTGAATAAATCCCATACTGTCTAAACATTCCCTCCATACCAAAAGTACGTGATTCATCTGGTACGATCGGTACAACTCGTTTTCCTATCTCTTTATCCTTCATGATTACATTTAAAATTCTTACAAACGCCATGGTATTAGAAATTTCTCTCTCTTCAGTTCCCTTGAGCATGGCAGCAAAAGCCTCCAGTTTAGGAGTTTCAAAAGCGCCAGACTCTCTACGGCGCGCAGGTAAAAAACCACCTAAAGCTTGACGACAAGCTTTTACATAGCGAATTTCTGGGCTATCTTCACTCGGTTTATAAAAAGGCATCTTTTCAATCTGATCATCACTCACTGGAATATGAAATAAATCTCTAAATTTCTTTAACTGCTCAATTGTAAGCTTCTTTTGATTATGAGTAATATTTTGTGCTTGTACATCACCAAGACCATAACCTTTAACTGTATGGGCTAAAATAACCACTGGACGAGTGGCTTCACGTGCTCTTTTAAACGCCGCATAAACTTTAGTCGCATCATGACCACCTCGCTTTAACTTCCAGATTTCTTCATCTGTCATGTCTGCAACCAGCTCTTTCAATTCTGGATATTTACCAAAAAAGTGTTCACGTATATAAGCCCCATCACGCGCACGAAACATTTGATACTCGCCATCCACGCATTCATTCATGCGTTTAATTAGTAAACCAGTCTTATCCTTCGCAAATAATTTATCCCAGTTACTACCCCATAGTACTTTAATCACTTCCCAGCCAGAACCAGTAAACACATTTTCTAATTCTCGTACAATACTACTATTACCTCGCACTGGACCATCTAAGCGCTGCAAATTACAGTTCACCACAAAGATAATATTATCCAAGTGTTCCTTGCTAGCAATATGTAAAGCTCCCGTTGACTCAGGTTCATCCATTTCACCATCACCACAGAAAGTCCAAACTTTTCGACCAGTCGTCTTAATTAAATTTCGAAACTCTAAATATTTAAGGAATCTAGCTTGATAAATAGCTTGAATAGGACCAAGGCCCATAGAAACCGTAGCAAATTGCCAGAAATCTGGCATTAACCAAGGATGCGGATAGGAAGTTAAGCCATGGCCACCAATTTCTTGGCGAAAATTGCTTAACTGTGTTTCAGAAAGTCGGCCCTCTATAAATGCTTGTGCATAAACCCCAGGCGAGGCATGACCTTGGAAATAAACTAAATCACCACCATTTTCTGCTTTAGGACCTTGAAAAACATGATTAAAGCCTACTGCATAAAGTGTTGCTGAAGAAGCATAAGTCGCTAAATGTCCCCCTAACTCTGGTGCTTTTTTAGTGGCATGCAAGACCATGCATACTGCATTCCAACGATTAATCGAATTAATTTTCTTTTCAATTTCTTCATCACCTGGATAAGCAGAATCCTCTGCTACTGGAATAGTATTAATATAGTCTTTACTGATCATTTCTGTGCCAGTTGCTATCCCTGCTTGCTCGGCAGCGATGGCGAGTCTATTTAATAAAAATGCGGCTCTTTCGACCCCCTCTGCTTTAATAACTGAAGCCAACGCTTCTAGCCATTCTGTCGTTTCAATAGGGTCTATATCCTTTACATTAGTGTCGTGACTCATTTGAAAACTTACCTTTACGAATTAATGGGTTGAATTAATTGAGGAAATACTTATAGCATAGCATTTAGATTTTAAGCACGCTAGAATTGAACACAAATATTACTGAGATAATTGAGTGATTACTTCATCAAATCCCATACTTAAAGAAGCTTTCACTAATACTACGCTGTTTTTATCTAAAAATGGCTTAACTGCGGAAGTCATGTTTATTTTTTGATCAAAATGCTTAGCGTTATTGCCAAACGCTTGCACGGCATTTTGCATTAAATCGCCCACTGCATAGAGCTCTTCAATCCCAGCCTCTTTAGCATAATGACCTATTTCTTGGTGATACCGCTTGGCCTCTGGTCCCAATTCTCGCATATCGCCAATCAATAAAAACCGCTTGCCAGGAAACTGCTTTAATACATCAATCGCTTTATGCATAGAATTGGGATTAGCGTTATAGCTGTCATCAATTAGTAAAGCTCCATGATAACCTGCCTTACGCTGCAAACGTCTATTTTCAGGTTCAACTTTTTCTAAACCTGCTTTGATTGCTTCTAAATTGATATTAATCGCTAAAGCGGCGGCACTTGCAGCTAATGCATTTAAGATATTGTGCTTACCTAACAAAGGTAAGCATACTGGTTTTTCCCCTTGTGGTGTAACTAATAAAAATTTACAACCTTCTGGCGATAAATGAATAGCCTTTGCAGTAACCATTGCAGGTTGCTCAAGACCAAATGAAATAACACGCTGTCCTGAAAGTAATCCTTGCCAATAACTAAAATAAGCATCATCCACATTTAAAATAGCAGTGCCTTCAGGGGCTAATCCTTCTATGATCTCGCCTTTTGCTTTGGCAACTCCAGCAATATCACCTACTCCAGCTAAATGACTAGGCCCAGCATTGGTAATCATAGCAACAGTAGGTTTAGCTAATTTGGTAATATAACTTAATTCTCGGAAATGATTCATTCCCATTTCTATTATAGCCGCTTGATGATCTAAAGCTAAGGCTGATAAAGTCAACGGTACGCCAACATGATTATTATAACTTTTTTTAGGAGCTAGAAATTTATTACCATAAACCTCCTGCAATATAGCACTTAACATATTCTTTACAGTTGTTTTACCATTACTACCTGTCACCCCTATGACTGGTATAGAAAATCGATCTCGCCAATAGGCTGCTAACCTACCTAACGCAAAAATACTATCTTCAACAATAATTTGCGGAACATCAATTGTAAGCGGTCTATTAATTAATAAAGCAGCAGCACCTTGATTGACTGCTTGTTGACAAAATTTGTGGCCATCAAAATTTTCACCTTGCCAAGTGATAAAAAGATTACCCGGCTTCACTTCTCTTGAGTCGGTAACAATACCTTCAATTGAAAAACTATTTCTCGTAATTTTTACTGCTAAAATTTTTTCTAACTGTTGTTTATCAAGCCTTATCATTCCTTATTCCTCTAGACTTTACCATAAATAACTTTATTGTTAAGCTGGTTCTAAATAATCAATCATTAATTGTAAATTTTGACGGCCTTGATATTCATTCACATCAAGCCGGTAAACTGCTGCAACATATTCACAACGAGCATTAGGCCATATGTTGGAATCTACGTTAAAAAACACGCCATTTAAAATTTTATCGTTTAAAGCTAACATTAATTTTAAATGCTTGTCAGCAATCAAGCGCTGCTCAATAATTTTAAATCGATTAACAAAAGTAGGTTCGGGAAACCCTTGTCCCCAGGGGCCTGCTTCGCGTATTGCTTGCGCAAAATTTAAAGTAAAATCCTTAGACTGTAACTCTCCATCACATAAAATTTGATCTTCTAAATCCTCTTTTGTTAATTCTTCTTCTACATCTCTTAATAATGCCTCTTTAAAAATTTTAAATTGGTCTTCAGCAATAGTTAGACCAGCTGCCATAGCATGACCACCAAATTTTTTAATAAGACTAGGGTGATGCATAGCAATTCTTTCAAAAGCGTCTCTGATATGAAAGCTAGCCACTGATCTTGCCGATCCTTTCAGCTCCCCTTTATCTCCTTTAGCAAAAATAACTGCTGGCTTGTGGTAAAAATCCTTAATTCGTGAGGCTAAAATACCGATAACACCTTGATGCCAATTACTATCGTATAAACAAATGGCTTTTAAATGGCCCTGCTGCTCGTGAAGATGCAATCGATCTAACTCATTAAAAGCTTGTGTTTTCATTGTAGCTTCAATAATTCGTCTTTCATTATTTAATTTATCCAATTCAAATGCTAACTTACTAGCTTGAACCTCATTATCACTCAATAAACAAGCAACGCCCAGCGACATGTCTTCTAGTCTACCGGCAGCATTCAAGCGTGGTGCTACAGCATAAGCTAAATCTGTGGCAACAATTTGTGGTAATTTTCTTTTGCCTATCTCTAGCAAAACTTTAATACCAGGAATACATTTTTGTTGGCGAATACGTTGTAACCCATAGTGAACTAAAATACGATTAGTCTTGTCTAAAGGAACAACATCCGCCACTGTACCAAGCGCCACTAAATCTAATAAATTCGCCATATTTGGCTCTGGAATATTTTGTTCAGCAAACCAATTTTTTTCACGTAAGGTGGCTCGTAAAGCCAACATCACATAAAAAATTACCCCGCAACCAGCTAAACATTTGCTAGCAAAATTATCTCCTGGTTGATTAGGATTAATAATCGCACAAGCTTCCGGGGTCTTTTCTCCTGCCAAATGATGATCCGTGATAATAACTTCTATTCCTAATTGCTTAGCAACACTCACTCCTTCTATACTAACAATTCCATTATCTACAGTAATAATTAAATTTGGCTTGAACTGCTGGTAAGCTAATTGCACAATTTCTGGAGAAAGTCCATAACCATATTCAAACCGATTTGGAACTAAATAGTTAACACGCTTGGCACCCAGCATGTTAAGTGCTCTGACTGCAATCGCCGTACTGGTTGCACCATCCGTATCATAATCTCCAATGATAACAATTTGCTCATCATTGCTAATTGCTTGAAACAACCTAATCGTTGCTTTCTCTATATCTTTTAATTGCTGATATGGACTGAGCTGAGCTAAATCTTTTTCTAGTTCAGCTTTAGATTGAATACCTCGAAATAAATAGATAGTTTCTAATAATTCATGATCACAAAGCTTCTCTATCTTTTTGAAATTCTCAGCAATTTTTCGATAAACAATGGTTTTTTTCATTGCCAGCAACTATCTAGTAGCATAATTTTTTTAATTCTGTTATTCATCTTTATAAAGCTGTTTTAATAATCGCTTATTGTAAACCAACACATCGATACCAGTCCAATAGACACAAACTACCCAAACTAGCAGCCCTAGGACAAGTGCATATTGCTGCGGAATTCCAACTGAAAATATAATTAAAGTAATCACTAACATAATAATAGAATGAACCCAGTTGACATAAAGTAAGCCCACCGGCCCTAAAACAAGTGATAATAATATTGCTGCTAATGAACTTTTAAAAGGGGCGACAACGATATTACCATTAGACAGATTGCTCATCTTTTTCACTCCTGTGCTTTCAAATATTAATAATTGCTTAAAATTAAACCCACCTATAGTGATGGATGCAAAGCTATGATAGACTAACTCCATTGTTTTTTCTATTTACAAATAAATTAAATTTATGCAACTTTCACAAGATACTTATCAAGGCCAATTTATTCTTCAAGCTTATGAAAACAATACGCTTATTATTAATAACCAAGTCTATGAACTAAGCTTAATTATTGGTGCCAATCATTTACTTACTCATTGTCTGCCTATCAAAATTAATGCGCTAAAAACATCGGACTGGCAACCTTTAATCGAGCTAAAACCAGAAATAGTGCTAATTGGCACAGGCCACACTTTACAATTCATTAATCCAATCCTATTACAAGTTTTTTATCAACAGCGAATCGGTGTAGAAGTTATGACTACTCAAGCAGCTTGTCGTACTTTAGCAGTGCTATTGGCAGAGAATCGTAAGGCTTTTGCTGCATTATTTAGCTAAATTTTAGTCTTAGGATAAACTTTTGTTTTAACCACTTTATTGGCTTTGATTTCTAACACTTCGATACGATAACCATTAATTATTAAACTCATCATACTTTCCGGTATTGCTTCTAGCTCTTCAATTATTAATCCACTTAAAGTTTTGGGACCTGAGACAGGAAGATTCCAGCTCATAAACTTATTAAGTTCTCGCACTGAAACTGAACCACTCACTAAATAACTACCATCACTTTGTGGGATCACTAAGCTTTGAATAGCAGCTACACTATTATCTAACTCACCGACTATTTCTTCTAAAATATCTTTCACGGTAACAAGCCCTAAAATGTCACCATATTCATCTACCACTAAAGCTAATCTAACTTTATTATCTCTAAATTGTTGTAATTGGGTATGTAAAGGTGTGCCTTCTGGAACAAAATAAGGTTGATAAGCTACTCGTACCATTTCTTTTTTTGTTAACCGGTTATTATTCATCAATTGCAAAGCATCTCGTAAAGGAAAAATACCAACTACTTTTTCAATACTACCGTAATAGATAGGAACCTGAGCATGATCAATTAGAATAAGCTTTTTTACAATTTTTTCCCAAGAATCATTCAAGTCAATGCCTATTATTTTATTTCTAGGAATCATCATATCATTAACTGTTATATTTTCTAAATCAAGCACACTTAATAACATTTCTCGATGTGGTTCTTTTCCCTTACTGCCTTCAATATTAGTGATTGACTCATGAATGACTGTACGCAATTCTTCTTTATTTAGTCTTTCAGCAATACGTTTATTTTTTACCCTAATGTTAAATAAACGTAAAATGCCATTAGCAACAGAAGTAGCGCACCATACCAGAGGATATAATAGTTTTAATAATATCCATAGCGGAAAAGAAACAATAAAGGAAAGCTTTTCAGGATATAACGCTGCCAAAGTCTTGGGCGTAATTTCTCCAAAAATTAAAATAACAAAAGTCAGCAAAATGGTGGCAATAATAATACCCGCTTCCCCTAACAATTTCACGGCGATAACTGTTGCTAAAGCTGAAGCAAAAATATTTGCAAAGGTATTACCAATTAGGATAACCCCTAGCAATCGATCAGGCCGTTCTAATAAACGCTGTACTCGTTGTGCTGTACGATTACCTTCTCTAACTTTATGTCGCAGACGATAACGATTAAGCGCCATCATTCCTGTTTCAGAACAAGAAAAAAAAGCAGAAACTAAAATTAATAAAATTAAAACTATTATTAAAAACAATAAATTAAAATGTATCAACGCCCGCTCCATTTATTACAGTATTGGCTGCTTCTAACCAGCTCAATAACTATAGCATAAACCTTAAACTATAAATTTATCTTACCTGAAACACTAAAATAAGAAGAGAAAATCTTGCTAAATTCCGTTACAATTGCCGCTTTATGAATGAGAACAGGATTAGCTAAATGTTTGAAAGTTTAAGCACCCGCCTTCAAAAAACGATCAAAAATTTGACTGGCTCAGGTCGTTTAACCGAAAAAAATATCCAAGATGCCTTAAGAGAGGTACGAATAGCGCTGTTAGAAGCTGATGTTGCACTATCTGTAGCCAAAGAGTTTATTGAACAAGTCAAACAACAGGCTCTAGGCCAAGATGTGATGCATAGCTTAACACCTGGTCAAGCATTAATCAAAATTGTGAGCGATGAATTAATTCGTTTAATGGGAGAAACTACTGCTGAACTCAATTTCAATGTGGAACCTCCCGCTATTATTCTCATGGCAGGTTTACAAGGATCCGGTAAAACTACCACTGTCGCTAAGCTTGGTCGTTTGCTAAAAGAAAAACATAATAAGCAAGTATTAGTTACGAGCACTGACATTTATCGCCCTGCAGCAATTGAACAATTAGCTACACTCGCTAACAGCCTAGGTTTATCTTATAGCCCAAGCACTATCCATGAGCAACCAGTGGCTATTGCTAAACGTGCGATCGAACAAGCAAAACGTGAGCAGGCTGAAGTAGTCATCATCGATACAGCCGGCCGACTACACATTGATGAAGCCATGATGCAAGAAATCAAAGCGTTGCATCAGGCAATTAACCCTATTGAAACTTTATTTGTGGTTGACAGTATGACTGGGCAAGATGCTGCAAATAGTGCTAAAGCTTTTAATGATACCCTACCCCTAACAGGCATAATCCTCACTAAAACTGATGGTGATGCACGAGGTGGTGCTGCACTATCCGTAAAATTTATTACTGGCAAGCCTATTAAATTTATTGGTACTGGTGAAAAAACTGATGCTCTTGAAGTTTTTCATCCCGATCGTATTGTTTCCCGCATACTAGGCATGGGGGATATCCTGTCTTTAATTGAAGAGGTCGAGCAAAAAGTCGATAAAAAGAACGCAGAAAAAGTAGCTCAAAAATTCAAAAAAGGAAAAGCTTTTGATTTACAGGATTTTTTAGAGCAACTAGAACAAATGAATAAAATGGGCGGCATGGCTTCATTACTAAGCAAACTTCCTGGAATTCCTAATATCTCTCCAGAGGTAATAAAAAGCCAATTGAATGATAAAAAGTTTGTACAAATGAAAGCGATTATCCAATCCATGACAAGAAAAGAACGCCGTTTTCCTGATATTATTAATGGTTCACGCAAAATACGGATTGCAAAAGGTTCTGGCACAGAAGTTCAAGATATTAATCGTTTGTTAAAACAGTTTCTACAAATGCAAAAAATGATGAAAAAGCTTACTAAAAAAGGCGGCATGAAAAACATGATGCGCCAAATGCAGGGCATGATGCCTGGTGGTTTTCCGGGTAGTGGTTCCCCAGGAGGAGGATTACCATTTTAATAATTATTATCTGATCCAATAAGAATGAGGAGAAAAACATGACCTTGACTGATTCACTTAAAACTACCTTAGCTTTTACGGCTTCGGCTTTTGGAGTTCTTTTTGAAGAAGGCTGCAAATTCGTTTGCCAAAATAAACTTTTAGTCACCATAACATTACTTTCTCTAGCCCTGGATGGTGCTGCCGCTGCTGAACGCCATGGTTTTGTTTTAAACGTAGGAGATCGAGCAGATGAAGAAGGTAGAGTTTTGTTTTGTGCGCGAGATTCTCTAGGTCAAGAAGTTGCTTTTAAAGTCATAGTTCATGGCGATTCAGCAACAACCTTACAACACTACAGAGATTCCTTAGGTTGTGATGAAATTGATGTGCCAGCTGGTCTAATCCATGCCGGCTATCTTGATTGCTTTAGTCGCTGGGCTGGACAGTTTTTTTGTTCAACAGATTTAAAAGGCTCTGTACCTATTATAGCAGTTGACCCTGATGAAGCTTGTCCCACTAGTTTTCTTAGCTCACGTCAATAAATATTACTTAATAGAGCGGGGTTATTTAATTCCGCTCATTTTTCCCATTAACAACAGTGTTTTTAATACTGTCTAATGCGCTATTGAACTGTGTTGACTGTAGTATTGGATGCAGCTGTTGGTGCTGAAAAATGATTAGAGATTTTAAACCCTATTGCTACTAAAATTACCACAGCGATTACTAAAAGTGCTCGAGAATATCTTTGCATAATAGATCCTTAATTATCTTCTGTTAACGTTAATAAAGTTGCATTACCGCCTGAAGCAGTGGTATCAATAGTCAATACACGCTCAGTCACAAGACGATGCAAATAATTAGGGCCACCAGCTTTCGGGCCTGTGCCTGATAGACCCTGACCACCAAAAGGTTGAACTCCTACTACTGCCCCTATCATATTACGATTGACATAAAGATTGCCTACAGATAGGTGATTAATAATATAATCAATTCTTTCACCAATTCGAGAATGAATACCTTGGGTAAGCCCATACCCTGTCGCAGTAATATCTGCCAATACTTTATCTAGCCCTGCATACTTAAACCGAATGACATGTAAAAAAGGACCAAAGATTTCTTTATCTAATTGACTAATACTTTTAATTTCAAAAGCACAAGGAGCAAAATAAGTACCTTGCTCGCAGTTGGCAGGTAGTTTAAGCTGATAAATTAATTTAGCCTCTTGACTCATTCTTGCGTAATGCTGAGTAAGCATTGCACGGGCTTCGGTATCAATCACGGGCCCTGTATCAGTACTAAGCTTGACAGGGTTACCAATTTCTAATTCTGCCATGGCACCTTTAAGAATTTTAATAAAGTCTTCAGCAATATCATCTTGAATATAAAGAACACGCAAAGCAGAACATCGTTGACCCGCACTACCAAAGGCTGAGGCCATAACATCCACGACAACCTGTTCTAACAACGCAGATGAATCAGCAATCATGGTATTCTGACCACCTGTCTCTGCTATAAAAGGAATAATTTCTCCTTTTCTTGCTGCGAGAGCCTGATTAATCAGTTGCGCTGTATGGGTAGAGCCGGTAAACATAATACCTTTAATTCTTTCATCTTTAACTAACTGTGCTCCGACAACTTCGCCTCGACCTAGTAATAACTGCACGCTTTCAACAGGAAACCCCGCTTCATGTAACAGCGACACTGCATAAAACGCTACTAAAGGGGTTTGTTCTGCTGGTTTAGCCAAAACCACATTACCAGTAACAAGCGCCGCAGTAATTTGTCCTAAAAAAATGGCTAAAGGAAAATTCCAAGGACTAATACAAACAATAGGGCCTCTTCCATAATAAGAAAGTTGATTAAACTCACCTGTAGCACCTTGAAGTAATACGGACTTTAGGTTTTCTTTAGCCTGACATGCATAATAACGACAAAAATCTATTGCTTCCCTCACCTCACTGATGGCATCAACCAGTGTTTTACCACCCTCTTTTACCATTAACCCTACAAACTGCGAGATCCTTGCTTCTAATAAATCTGCTACACACAGCAAACACTGTGCTCTTTTTTCTATAGGCGTCTCAGCCCATTTATTAAATGCTTTAGCTGCGACCTCAATTGCTTGTAAGGTACCTTGTTCATCAAGATTACTGTAATAACCTACTACAACTTGGGAGTTAGCCGGTGACAAAACTTTTTGCTTATCAGATGTTTTTATAATCTTACCTGCAATAATCGAATCGGCTCGCCATTCCTTTTTATAATATTCATTAAGCTCTAAAAGAAATTTTTGTTGTTCATCGTTATTAGAAAGGTTAATTCCTTTAGAGTTTTTTCTAGTTTTGCCATAAATTTCTCTAGGCAAAGGAATTTCAGGATGAAATTTCGTAGCTAAATTTTTTACACGCGCAACAGGATTTAATATTACTTCACTCAAAGGAATTTTAGTATCTGCCAAACGATTAACAAAAGAAGTATTGGCGCCATTTTCCAACAATCGTCTGACTAAATAAGAAAGCAAAACTTTGTGGCTCCCAACAGGTGCATAAATTCGGCATGGTACTTGATGTTGTTGAGTAACTAAATCATAAAGCGCTCGCCCCATCCCATGTAAACATTGAAATTCAAAGTCTGTTCTACCCTTGGTTAAAGCTAAAATAACTGCCGCCGAATAAGCGTTGTGGCTACCAAATTGCGCATAAAATACTTCTGGATGAGCAAGGATTTTGCGCGCACAGGCTATAAATGAAACATCAGTTGAATTTTTTCGAGTAAATACAGGATAGCCTTCCAAACCATGAACTTGTGCATATTTAATTTCGGAATCCCAATAAGCTCCTTTTATTAAGCGAACAGGAATTTTTCTTTTTTGAATCTGACAAAGTGTTATTAAAAAATCCAATACATACCAAGCACGCTTCTGATAGGATTGCACTGCAAGTCCAAACCCATGCCAATCATTTAAACTTGAATCATGATAAACTTCTGCAAAAATTTCTAGGGACAGTTCCAAAACTCTAGCCTCTTCAGCATCCACAGTAAGATTAATTCCAGCAGCCTTAGCTTGTCTTGCTAAATTAAGTAATAACGGTACTACTTTTTTAACCACCTGCTCGCGTTTAGTATATTCATAGCGAGGATGTAGAGCAGAAAGTTTAATAGAAATGCCTGGATTGGCAAAAGGATCAGAATGAATGGCATATTTTGCAATTTCAGTAATTGCCTTACAATAGGCTTGATAATAAAATTCCGCATCTATTTGGGTTCTTGCAGCTTCCCCTAGCATATCAAACGAATGTCTATAATATTCATCTTGCTCTTTACTACGCTTTAAAGCTTCTTGAATAGTTCGCCCCATAACAAACTGTTTTCCTAACACTTTCATAGCATGACCCAAGGCTTTTCTTATGAGTGGCTCACTACTGCGTCTTAATAAACTTTTTAATACCATCGTCAGCTTATTGCTATCTGAATGAGCCACTATTTTGCCAGTCAACATCAAGGCCCAAGTGGAAGCATTGATAAAAAATGATTCGCTTTTCCCAAGCTTAGCCTCCCAATCTGCAGCAGTAATTTTATCACGAATCAAATCATCTATGGTTTCAGTATCTGGAATTCTAAGCATTGCTTCGGCTAAGCACATTAAAACAATCCCTTCTTCACTTGAAAGATCATATTCATGAAGAAATGCATCCAAACTACTTTTTTTAACTCGTTGCTCTCTAATTTCTGTTACTAATTGCTTCGCTGTATTATCAACTTCAAAAAGCAAGTCCTCAGGTAAAGCTGCTTGGACAAGTAATGCGTTTATACATTGATTCTCATCCATCAAATAAGCTTGATTCATTGCATGACATTTTTCTTTTAAATTTTCATTATTTCTAATCATTTTTCACCCATGGCTAGCTCAATAAATTTTCATTTTATTCAATAGGCTCAGCTAAACAAATTTAGCAGATTATACACTATATCAATTTATTGAAAGAATACTTAATTTTTACTCTTGATGAAATTCTCTTTATGACTACATGATTTTTGAATCATAAGTTTTAAAAAAAAATAACAATAAAGAAAGACTATACTGACAACAAACTTTACTTTTTTATTAAAACTTTATGATAAATTTCTATTATTAATCAAATAGATGGTTGTAAATCTGCTAGATAAAGCAAAAGCTAAGAAGAACTCAGAGAAAGATAGATTTCAAAGAAGTAATCAAGGATAATAAAAACCTTACTGATAGGAATATGAGCGTGAATACCTCAAATCAACATAGCCTTATTTTATGCAAACGCTTTCGGGGTTTCTTACCCGTAGTAGTTGATATTGAAACAGCTGGCTTTAATTATGAGCGTGATGCCATTCTTGAAATTGCAATAGTAATGTTAACAATGGAAGAGTCGGGCATTTTACTTCCTACTAAAACTCATGCCTATCATATTAAACCTTTTGAAGGTGCTAATTTAGATCGAGAAGCCTTAGAGTTTACTGGTATTGATCCTTATCATCCTTTTCGTTTTGCTGTTGAAGAACGTGAAGCTTTATTAGAAATATGCTCTATTATTGAAACCGCCTTAAAAGAAACTAATTGCTCAAAAGCCGTATTAGTCGGACATAATCCGATGTTTGATTTAAATTTTTTAAAAGCAGCTATTAAGCGCACTAAAATAAAAGGCCCTTTTCATAAATTTACAACTTTTGATACGGCAACATTAGGCGGATTAGCGTTTGGACAAACTGTCTTAGCTCGTGCTTGTAAAGCTGCTCAAATTACTTTCAATGTCAAAGAAGCTCATTCGGCTATTTATGATGCCGAACGAACTGCTGAATTATTTTGCAAAATAGTAAATCAATGGTCTAATGCTATTAAAGAGATAGATAGCTCATCACTTCATCAAAATCATGAATAACAGTTAAGCATAGTTATTACTTATTGTTTATTAAAACAAGAAGGAAATACGAGCTGTCACTACATTATCTTTTTTATTAGTACCACCATACTTAGCACTATAATCGTGATCTTGGTAGAACTGCAAACCTAAAGCCACATGTCTTATTAAATTAAAGCCGTATTCAACCAACCAGCGAGTTTTGGGTAAGCGAGTAACATTATTAAGAGAAACACCACTTGCCGTATTATGAGCTTGAGTTGTCCATTGGAAACCAAGTTCAATTCGGCTATTATGGCCCCAAGTTTTAAAATTATAATCGGTATTTACGCCAACTGCTGTAGGTTTTGCCCCTTTATTAACTGTTCCATTCGTAAACTGGTAGTCCACCGGACTAAAACGACGTAAAGCTCCTACATAACGAACACCAAACCCAAAAGGCCCGGCGTAAAGATCCCCATAAGCACTTAACCCACCTGCACTACGAGTATAACCATTATTATCATTAGCTATATCTCGAATGGAGTCCACATCAGCCAAGTTATTTAAATAACCCAAACCTAAATCATAGCCTATCGAATGATTAAAATTTTGGTAACCCATTTCAGCACCATAAACATTGATAGTACTACTCGAGTGATTGGCCTCTTTTATACCATTTGCTGCATAAGCAGTCGCATAAACCCCGCTTTGGCTAATAAATCCAGCGGTTACTGCCGGTAAATCAGTTTGCGACAGTATTTGAGTAAAGCTTTGCGTAATGGGATACAAATAATAGCGACTAAACGGTAAAAACTGTTGCCCGGCTCTTACATAAAATGGTGCAATATTAAAATTTGCAATCGTACCATAAGCCTCTTGCATATTAGCACGACGATTTACTCGCAAACTAGGGCTATAATTAACTACGCTTGGACTGCTGCCATTGGTATAAAGAAAGCCCATGTGTGCTGTCACCCAATCACCAAAATCTGCATCTACATTAAGATTAGCAGTAGCCAAGCTTAAATAACTAGATGCTGTTGTTTCTTGAGTACCTTGACCAAAATAAGGTTTAGACCAATAGCTCGCATCAACATTCACTAACCCGCTTAAATGAATATGTTTATACCAATCCCATTGTCCAAAGGGAATACCATTATTTTCATCTATTTCAGCCAATTCTTCCTGTAAATAAGCTTGATCAGATTTTATTTCAGTAACACTATTAGTACCTTCAGGATTAAGGGGAAGTTTAGCTGGTGCTGTTGTATTAGCCTGCTGACCTGCTGCAGTCGAAGTCTCAGTTTTTCCTGTACTTACTGTAGAACTGTTACCCACCGCTTTAGAAGTTTCTGTTAAAGCAGATGTCGTGTTAGCAGGTGTTTGGGTAGAGGCGGTTGTTGCATAAATTGATCCTGCACTCATTGTACTTGCAGCAAGAATTGCAAACGCCAAGGGCTTAATCTTCATGAAAAAAATTCTCCTGAAAAAACTTGTTATTCCTTTGCATAAAATGAGTAGATAAACCCTATCTACTCATTTCATTATTATTTTTAAAGTGTTTCAGCTTCCTCTGCTAAATAGCTAGCAACACCATCAGGAGAAGCTCGCATTGCTTTCTTTCCTTTTTGCCAACCAGCTGGACAAACCTCACCATGTTCTTCAAAATGTTGCAAAGCATCGACCACTCGCAGTAATTCATCTATATTACGACCTATTGGTAAATCATTGACGATTTGAGAACGAACAACGCCATTTTTATCAACCAAAAAAGCGCCACGGAAAGCAACACCTGCTTCTGGGTGTTCAACACCATAGGCTTGACAAATTGAATGCGTAATATCCGCAACTAAAGTATATTTAACAGCCCCAATACCACCTTTTTCTACAGGGGTTTTACGCCAAGCATTATGCGTAAAATGAGAGTCTATTGAAACACCGAGCACCTCTACTTTTCTCTTAGTAAACTCAGTTAAACGATGGTCTAAGGCAATAAGCTCTGAAGGACAAACAAAGGTAAAATCCAAGGGATAGAAAAATACTAAAGCATATTTGCCTTTAGTTGCTTCAGCAAAATTAAATTTATTAATGATCTCACCATTTCCAAGAACTGCTGCTGCAGTAAAATCAGGCGCTTTTCTACCAACTAAAACACTCATGAAAGCTACTCCTCATAATAAAAATTAGTTATTTGCTGTTGCCTGCTTTAGCAAAGTTTTTAACTCTCCGCTTTGGTAAAGCTCCAGAATAATATCACAGCCACCAATTAATTCACCATTAATATAAAGCTGTGGAAATGTTGGCCAATTTGCATATTTGGGCAAAGTGGCTCGGATTTCAGGGTTTTGAAGTACATCTACATAAGCAAATTCAGCACCACAAGCTGAAAGCGCTTGTATCGCCTGCGCTGAAAATCCACATTGCGGTAATTTTGGACTACCTTTCATATATAAAATGATTTTATTTTCAGCAAGTTGTTTCTTAATTAATTCTAATGTATCCATAATTTACCTCACAAATAATGTCAGGCATTGTAATGGGAAATTTTATGAGGATCCAGGAATTATTGCTAAGCAGTCATTTATTATATTGGATTATCAATATCAATGAATTTTACTGTCAAACCAAAACGTTCTGCTAAATGTTCACCCAAAGCTTTAATACCATAACGCTCCGTAGCGTGATGCCCTGCTGCATAAAAATGTACCCCTGTTTCTCGAGCAATATGCACGGTTCGTTCTGCAGCTTCGCCGGTTAAATAAGCATCTACCCCAGCTTGAACAACCAATTCAATTAAATCTGGAGCAGCGCCTGTGCACCAAGCAACCGTATTAATTTTAGTATCATCCTGTCCAATATGTAGGGGAGTTCTGTCTAATTTTTTTGCAATCAATGCAGCAAATTCAGAACCAGTAGCGGGCTGAGGCAAATGACCGGTTAATAACAAGCCCATACCTTGATAGTTTAAAATTTCACCATCTATTTCTATTCCTAAGTGCTTAGCCAGCTGAACATTATTACCAAACTGAACCTGTGCATCGAGTGGTAAATGGTAGGCAACTAAATTAATATCAGCCATTAATAAAGTTTTTAACCGCTTCTTTTTCATTCCTATTATATTGGGCTGTTCATTCTTCCAAAAATAACCATGATGGACCAGAATTAAATCTGCCTGTTCTTTTACTGCTCTATCTAATAAAGCTTGGCAAGCTGTTACTCCAGTAATAATTTTATTAATTGCCTTTTTACCTTCAACTTGCAAACCATTTGGACAATAATCATTAAAGCGTTCTGGCTGCAAACACTGATCAAGATATGCCATCAACTCTTGCCTATCCATCTTTTCTCTCCAAGCTTTAAAGTTTAGATTGTAGCAAAACCTAACTTTGAGTATATACTTCTTAATAACTAATACTTACAATATTGTTTTATCACTGGTTTTAATACTTTACTATGTTAAACATTACGATAAATACTCAACCTGATGAAGAAACTTGTGGCCCCACCAGCCTTCATGCTGTTTATCGTTATTACCAAGATAAAGTCACCTTAAGCAAAGTTATTCAAGGCGTTGAACGTGTAAAAAATGGCGGTACCTTAGCAGCACTACTAGGCAAACATGCCTTAGATCGAGATTATAAAGCTACTATTTATGCCTACAACTTAGATGTTTTTGATCCAACTTGGTTTCAGATACCCAAATTAACTTCTGAACAAATTGTTGAAAAATTAAAAACTCAATATCGCTATAAAAAATCTAAGCGTTTATGGGAAACATCACAAGCTTATATAGATTTTTTAAACAAAGGTGGTGTGATTTTATTTAGAGAGCTTACAGTTAATCTATTAAAAGCTTATTTTGAGCAAAAAATCCCTGTTTTAACAGGACTCAGTGCTACCTATCTTTATCAAAGCAAACGAGAATTTGAAACTAGACGCGGCAAATTGGTTCATGATGATATACGTGGTGAACCCTCAGGGCATTTTGTAATTCTTTGCGGTTATGATGAAAATAAACGTCATATCGTTGTAGCAGACCCACACCGCCGTAATCCTATTTCTAGCGATAACTATTACAAAGTTAATATCAGTCGTCTACTGAATGCTATTATGCTTGGCGTTCTAACACGCGATGCTAATTTATTAATTATTGAGCCAAAAGAAACATTTGAACAAAAAAAAATTATAGCGCTTAAAAAACAAGGTATCCCATGAAACCTATTATCGTTACTGAACAACCAAAACAATGGAATGGTTTAAATGATATCGTTACAATTGTGACCGCTACTGACTATTTAATCAATGAAGAATTAGCAAATGAACGTCAAATTCGTATCATCAATTTATGCCAATCCTATCGTTATCAATCTTTAGGTTATTATGTTTCTTTGCTTGCTGAAGCCAGAGGTCATAAAGTATTTCCTTCTGTTTTAACCATGCAAGACTTTAACGCTCGCACGTCTAGCGCTATTGTTGAAATTGAGCTACATGATGAAATTCAGCAAGCATTAAAATCAATTAAATCAGACGAATTTACTTTAAGTGTCTATTTCGGAAAAAATCTTGCAAAACACTACGATATATTGTGTAGAAAACTACATGGACTTTTTCCAGCTCCAATATTTAGAGTCTTTTTTAAATATAAAAAAGAATGGCGCGTGCAGAAAATAACTCCTTTAGCATTTAGCGATGTTCCTGAAGCACACTATCCTTTTATTACAGAAGTTGCAAAAGATTATTTAGCCAGAAAACGTTTTAACCTTACCCGTAAAAAAAATACATTTCATGATTTAGCTATCTTATATAATCCAAAGGAAATCATTCCTCCTTCTAATACTATAGCTTTAAAAAAATTTATTGCGGCAGGGAACAATTTAGGACTCAATGTTGATCTTATTGAAAAAGACGATTATAAAACACTCAATGAATATGACGCTTTGTTTATTCGCGAAACAACATCTGTCAATCACTATACCTATCGATTTTCAAGACGAGCCGCCGCTGAAAATTTAGTCGTTATAGATGATCCAGTTTCTATTTTAAAATGTGCTAATAAAGTTTATTTAGCAGAGCTTTTGCGCAAACACCGCATTGCAACGCCCCAAACTGTTATATTAAGTAAATTAAATTGGAAAGAGAAAAAAAATGAGCTTATTTTTCCCTGTGTATTAAAACAACCGGATAGTGCTTTTTCTCAAGGAGTAATAAAAGTCAATAATATTGAAGAATTTATTGAAGCCGCAAAAGAATTTCTTAATTCTTCAGAATTAATTATTGCTCAAACCTTTATGCCAACTGATTTTGATTGGCGAATTGGTTTAATTGATAATCGACCCTTATATGCCTGTCGATATTACATGGCTAGAAATCATTGGCAAATTTACAACTGGCAATCAGAATCAGAAAAAGAATGCGAAGGTGATGCTGATACAATTCCAATTGAAAAAGTTCCTGAAGGAATTATTCATACTGCACTCAAAGCAAGCAAACTTATTGGTAACGGTTTATATGGAGTAGATTTAAAAGAAGTCAATAATCATATCTATGTAATTGAGGTGAATGATAATCCTAGCATTGATCATGGGGTTGAAGATCAACTATTAGGTGACAAATTATACGAACAAATTATGCAAGTATTTCTACAACGCATTAAAAAGCGACATGGTTATGAATAATAAAATATACTCTCTTTTTTCTGTTTACGGCATTGAATTGGAATATATGGTTGTTGATAAAACCAGTTTAGAAATCAAACCCATAACAGATGAAATATTAACAAAATTGCAGGGTCATATTACTAATGAAGTTGAGCTAGATGAAATTGCAGCAAGTAATGAGTTAGTTTTGCATGTTATAGAATTAAAAACCAATGGCCCCAAACCTTCTCTTATCAAACTTGATACCAGCTTTCATGAAGGCATTATCAAAATCAATAAACTACTTGAATTTTATCATGCTTGTTTAATGCCTGCTGGTGCACATCCCTGGTTAAATCCCAAAAATGGTATTAAACTTTGGTCTCATGGTGATCGCAGTATTTATGAAACCTATCATCAAATTTTTAATTGTGAAGGTCACGGCTGGTCAAACTTACAAAGTACTCATATTAATTTGCCTTTTGCAAACGATAAAGAGTTTTTTAAACTCCATAATGCTATTCGAGTAGTGATGGCATTAATCCCTGCTTTAGCTGCAAGCACGCCTTTTATAGAAGGTAAATATACCGGTTCACTTGATACTAGACTTAATTATTATGCTTTAAATCAACAAAAAATCCCTGTTATTTCTGGCGAAGTTATTCCTGAATTTGTTGTTAATCAAGAAGATTATCAAACTAGTATTTTAACGCCTATGTATAAGGCTATAGCGCCTTGGGATAAGAATAATATACTCCAATATGAATGGCTTAACTCTCGTGGCGCCATTGCTCGCTTTGAACGTTTTGCCATTGAAATCCGCATAATGGATATTCAAGAATGTCCTTTGGCAGATATCGCTTGTATCGCTGCTATTGCTGGAATAATTCGTTATCTAATCGAACATACTTCACTTTATCTTGAGCAACCCATGAGCTGCGGTTCATTGCGAAAAATTTATGATCATTGCATCATACAAGGTTTAACGACAGAAATTACCAATAAAAATTACTTGCAACAAGTAAATTTACCCACAAAAAGCTTATCAGCTCGTCAAGTATGGCAACTTTTAATTGAAAAAGCATCGCAATATATTGATAGCAGCCATCAAAAAACTCTTGAGCAAATCCTCTCACGAGGAAATTTAGCTGAACGCCTAGTAAAAATTTACAACAAAGAAGGCCAAGACAAAAAAACGCTTCATAAGCTTTACACAAATTTATGTGATTGTCTCCAGCAAAATAAATTGTTTATGCTATGAATTATCAACTAATCATTACCTGTGAACACGCTAGCAATAAAATACCTGCCCAGTTTCGTTTTTTATTTATCAATCAGTCACAACTGCTACAATCGCATTGTAGTTGGGATATAGGGGCTTTTACTACTTATAAAAAACTTGTTAAAAAATTTCCCTGTCAATCGTTGCATGGGAAATGGAGCCGTTTACTAATAGATCTCAATCGTTCTTTACACCATTCTAACCTCTATTCTCAGTTTTCACGAAATTTAACAATTGTTAAAAAAAATTTACTAGTTAATAATTATTATTTAGCCTATCACAATACTATAAAATCTTGGTTAACTAAGGCCTGCCATAAGAAAATATTTACTATCCATTTGTCAATTCACAGTTTTACGCCCCAATTAAATAAACAAGTCAGGCTCAATGACATTGGTTTTTTATATGACCCCAAAAGAGCTATAGAAAAACAATTCTGTGCTAATTGGAAGGCTGCCATGAAAAATATAGCACCCACTTTAAATATTAGAATGAACTACCCTTATCGAGGAAACAGCGATGGACTTACTAGTGCTTTACGTAAAAGCTTTAACCAAGATCAGTATATAGGGATTGAATTAGAAATAAATCAGAAACATTTTAACTCCAATGGCTTATCAAAATCCTTACTCCTTGAGTTTATAGCAACCAGTTTGCAAGCTACTTTACTCAAGTTTCCTAACAATCGAATTAAAAATGTAAATTTAATAAAGAAAAGATAATTTCAATAGCAATTAAAACGATAATAATGAGCTCTAAATTATGTGAGCTTCGAGTTTCCAGGTAACTACTACACATCAGAAATATTTCATGTAAAGTATTAAGCTGTTGATTTAGTGTTTTAGTACGTCTAGAGATATCTAAATATTTTTCTAGCATTAGAAAATAAACTTCTAAATTAGGGTGTTGCCAGAAAAATTTTGGTTGATATAAAAAATCCCCCATTAAATTTATTTCACCTTTTACTGATAAAATATCGCCTATAATTTTTTGCATACGTCTATAAGGTAAGCGAATACTACCATGAGATGATAATTCTTTTGTTAAAGGAGTATAACGTTCAATCAGTTCATCTAATTTGGTTTCATAATATTTGAGCTTAATAGATTGTGAAAAACCATAGGACAAGCTCAATTTTAGTTCGGTTTCATTACTTTCTAAGGTTAAACAATCTACATTCAAATCTTCGTGTGGAACGATGGTTGTTTCTTCACCAACTTGATAGTAAAACTCATCAGATAAAAGATTGGCCATCGGTTTAATAACTGCTGTCTTAAACCACTCACTATAGACTTCAAAATCAGACTGACTTAAATTCCAACTTACAACAGTCCCATTGGCAAAAATATAACAATATGAATCTTTATTGTTATCAATAAGTTCTAGCACATGCCAATGTTTATTGACCTGCAAAGAAGCAACTGTTTTTACTTGTGCCTCGAGGTGAATTAAATCAATTTTTTCAGCAATACAATAACTTAAACAGCGCATATAAACCCTTTTTCTTAGAATAAATATAGCAGAAAACAGGTCCTTAACTTTAATTTATAGATAAAAATAAATTTTTTTTATACACTTATTATAACAGGAATAGATGAATTCACTTAATAAAGTTATTTAATGAGCAAAAAGCGGTCCAAAACAGGATTACTTTAAGAAAATTGAAGGCAGAATCAAAAATAATTACTCTTTTAAATCACACATCTAAGAAATTCTTTTAATTTGTGCACCTAATTGCGAAAGCTTTTCCTCAATGCAGTCATAACCTCGATCGACATGATAAATTCTATCTACCACTGTTTCACCCTGAGCAACTAATCCAGCTAATACTAAACTTGCAGAAGCTCGAAGATCTGTTGCCATGACAGGTGCTCCCGTTAAATGTGAAACGCCAACACAGGTTGCTGTATTACCATCTAAAGAAATATGAGCACCCATTCGCTGCAATTCTTGCACATGCATAAAGCGATTTTCAAAAATAGTTTCAACTACTTTTCCTTCTCCTTCAGCAATAGTATTAATTGCTAAAAACTGAGCTTGCATATCGGTTGGAAACCCTGGATAAGGTGCTGTAATAATATCAACGGCTCGTGGTCTATTGCCTTTCATATCTAAAGTAATTGTGTCATTTTCAACACTAATCATAGCCCCGAGATTTTCAAATTTTTCTAAAACTGTTGTCAGCGTATCAGGTCTAGCATATTTTAATTTAATTTTACCTCGTGTAATAGCTGCTGCGGCCAAATAGGTTCCTGCTTCAATACGATCTGGAATAACTTTATAGCTACCACCTCCTAAGCTTTTAACACCATGAATAGTGATCTTACTAGTTCCTGCACCTTCAATTTTTGCACCCAGTAAATTTAAAAAATTAGCTAAATCTACAACCTCAGGTTCACGCGCTGCATTGGTTAATACTGTCTCCCCTTTTGCTAAAGTAGCAGCCATCATTAAATTTTCTGTTCCCGTAACTGTAACTGTTGGCATATGAAATTTAGCGCCATGCAACCCATGCTTGGCAGTAGCACGAATATAACCATTCTCAATTTTTATATCCGCCCCCATAGCACTCAACCCTTTAATATGTAAATCCACAGGCCTTGTACCAATGGCACAGCCACCAGGTAAAGAAACATCTGCTTGCCCATATTTAGCGAGTAAAGGGCCTAAAACAACCACCGAAGCTCGCATTGTTCTAACAAGATTGTAAGGTGCCTCAAATACTTTGATGCTGGTTGGATCAATTTCTACATTCATGTACTCATCAACAGACAAACACACACCCATGCGACCTAACAACTCCATCATTGTTGTCACATCACGTAAGTGTGGAACATTGCTTATAGTCACTGGTTTATTTGCTAATAAAGAAGCTGCTAAAATTGGTAGCGCTGAATTTTTTGCGCCTGAGATACGAACTTCACCGTTTAAAGCAATACCCCCTTTAATCCATAACTTATCCATTTATTTATCCTTTATTTTGTTGTTCTGCTAGTGTTTTTGCCTTAATAGTTAAAGCATGAATTTCTCCACTAGCGATTAAATCATTGACACAAGCATAGACTAACTGCTGTCTTTTTAAAGTTGATAACCCTAAAAATCTATTGCCGATTATTTCAACCAGGAAATGACTGCCATCTCCTTCTGCTTTAACCTCACAGTCTGAAAACTGTTGTTCTAATCTTGTTTGTAATTCTGCAGGAGTCATGCTATTCACCTGGGCTTTTCATTAGGGCGTCATCATAAAACAATTTCATAAATTTACCAACAAGAACCTTTTATCTAAAGTATTTATTTTAAACAAAAATTTTATCTTGTTATTATTCAAATAAACTTTGATTAAATAATAAACTAATGTGCGATTTTCAAGCTTAATGATTATTATAGTTGATGTATAGCTTAACTGTTTATAGTTAAATCAATGGGTCTTTATTAATGAAAAATGGTTCAACTTGACAGCTTAGACTTAAACGCGATAATGGCACTCTAGAAAAAAATAGATCAAGGAACTTTATGTCTAAACCTAGAATATTAACTGGTGATACGCCAACCGGCCGTTTACATTTAGGCCATTGGGTAGGTTCAGTTGAAAATCGAGTAAAACTTCAAGATAGCTACGATTGTTATTTCATTATTGCCAATATGCATGCTTTTACCACCCGCATGGAAGATCCCGCTGCGATTCGCCAAAGTGTTTTAGATATTGTAATAGACTATTTAAGTGCAGGGATAGATCCTGTAAAAAGCACGATCTTCGTTCAGTCAGAAATTCCTGCCATTGCAGAATTAACTTTTTTATTCAGTATGTTATTATCATTTCCTCGAGTCATGCGCAATCCTACTATTAAATCTGAAATCCGTGATAAAGACCTAGGTGATAACTATCCTTTTGGGTTTTTGCTCTATCCTATTGGACAAGTTGCTGATATTTTAGCTTTTAGACCCAGTTTAGTACCAGTAGGAGAAGACCAAGTCCCTCATCTTGAAATGGCTAGAGAGGTCGCTAGACGTTTTAATCAACTCTACTGTCAGGTTAGTCCGCATACCGAAGATAAGGATAACATCAAAGCTGGTGGATTATTTCCGGTCATTGAACCTTTATTAAGTAATACACCAAGGCTAGTAGGTATTGGCGGCCCCAATCAAGACGGCAATTTATTAAAAATGAGCAAGTCATTAAATAATGCTATTTTTTTAAGCGATGATGCTGATGCAGTTCATAAAAAAGTCATGGCTATGTATACAGATCCAAATCGACTAAAAAAAACTGATAAAGGACAAGTTGAAAATAATCCATTATGGATTTTTCATGATACTTTTAATTCCGATAAAGCTTGGGTAGAAGAAGCAAAAGATAAATACCGGCAAGGACAAATTGGTGATGTGGAATGCAAAAAAAAGCTCATTGAAGTGCTAATCGCACTACTAAAACCTATGCATCAGAGACGCCAAGCTCTATTAAAAAATCCTGAGCAAATACTTGAAGTCTTAAAGCAAGGTACTATGAAAGCTAATGAAATTGCAGAAGTCACATTAAAACATACCAAAGAGTTGATTAAACAAGACTATATAAAGGAATTAAGACATATTAGCTATAGTAATTAAAAAAGCGGGGGGAAGCCCCCCACTCAAAGGAAAATGCCTATTTATTACAAGCTGTTAGTTTAGAATGTTGATGCGATGCTATACCTGAAATAACAAATTCACCTAGTTCCTTAGCCTTGCTTATTGCAGCTAATAATTGCACGCCCACTTCCGAGATAGTAAAACTATGAACTGACTTGGTAATCAATTGCTCAAGATGATTTATGTAGTGGCAAGCCATACATTTGGCCATCGTCTTGGGCGCTTGGAAGTGATGTTTGCATTGGTGGCAAGCGCGCTCTCCCTCATCATCACTCATTTTCGATTCGCCTATATTAATACCCGTACAAACAGGACAAACCTCAATGTAGTTTAAATGAGCAGAATTACATTGCTGACAAAAGCGCACTTTATCAATCAGCTCGGAAGGGTGAATCAATCCTCTTAATGACATACTATCAAGCCAAGTAATTTCATCAGTATCATGGGCGCTTAAGGCTCGAAGTAAAGGGTAGTAATAAACCCCTCTGGTATGCCAATCGGCTATCGGCATTAAACAAGTTTCTTGTCTTGAATAAAGATAACCTAATAATCGTAAATCTTGATCATTAAGATTAAGACTTTGCATTAAGTGTAAAGAAGCTTGCATGGTTTGCGCTTTTCTTCTTGCTACACAAGGGCTAGGCGCAACACCATCTGCTAATAAAGCTGCCACCCCACCCACTTTAACTTCAGTGAACATGGGCGTTAAACAAAAAGCTTTATTCGCACGTAATTTAAACAGTAGTTGTTGAGCTAAAATTGAATCTTTATATCCAATGATCATGGCAGTCGGGTTTATTTTTGATTCAAGAAAATTTTCGTAGGCATGGAAAACAAAATTTTGATCACCTTCCCATAAGGTGCCACCGGTAAGAAAATCTTGTTGGATAAAATATATAACTGCCATACTTACCTCCCAAATCTTGCCTGAGAAATCAGTATACTGACAAACTCAAAAATTACAAAACCACTACCACTTGTCTAGCTGTTACCAACTTATTTTGATTTAAAGGCTAAGCTTTTGTTATCACTTAAAAACAAAGCTTGTTGCTATTAAATTAAACAGTTCAAAAAGTTAAATTTTTTTTAAAGTTTTATTTCTATTTACTTGATATTCAATAAAAAATAAATTTTTCAATTTTTTATTGTAAGCATTTTCCGACAATTTTATGTAAGCAGCCAACCTAATAAAAATTTGGAATCAGTAAGTCTTTTATTTTTATACTTAATCATGCTGTTCGTTCAATAGGCACTCTCTTTGCTAGCAAACGATAAAACTCTGAAGTAATAATACTTAATAAAATTAATGCTGCTCCGAATAATGCCAATAAGCCTAATTTTTCACCATTAATTAAGTAACCAAAAATACTAGCAAAAACGGGCTCTAAACAAAAAATCATCGCTGCTCGACTAGCTGTGGTATAACGTTGAAACTTAGTTTGCAAAAATAAAGCCATACTAGTTGCAAAAACAGAACAAAATAATAATCCAATTAAAACCACTGGGTTAAAAATACTTATAAAAGAATGTGAGAAGCTAAAAGGACTCGTCAATACAGCAGTAAAAAAAATTTGTAAAAAAGCTAATAAAGTAAAATTAGTTAGCTTTTGAGTTATTTGCTGTAAATAAACAATACTCACTGCGTAAAATACTGCACATAATAAAATCCAAAATTCTCCAGCTGTAGTTTGAGAAAATTTTGCGCCAGTCAAAAGAAATAGTCCAAGAAAACAGCACAAAGTACTCATAATATCCACGATATTAGGCTTTCCTAAACGAAAAAATGGCAGTAAAAAAGGAACGAGAATTACACAAATTCCTGTAATAAAAGCACCTTTAGCCGCAGTGACAGTTTCCATACCTATTGTCTGACTTAAAAAAGAAATTGTATTTAAAATGCCTAATATTAAACCGCCTCGTAAGACAACTTTAATCTCTGAAGATTGAAAATATTTCTTTTTACAAACAAAAGGTAACAAAATAACTGCTGCTACAAAAAATCGCAGTGTAACAAATACAGCTGGATTAACTGCTTTGACAGCGTTTTCAATTAAGGGAAAAGTTATTCCCCAGCAGAGTGTGACAAATACTAATACCGCATCTCCAATTAAACTTTTTTGCATTATCTCCCGCACTATTATTACTTTGTTATTTAGGCTATATGGTTATAAATAAAGACCTAGCATGGTTTATAAGGAGAGTATTATAAACCATGCTATGAAACTTAGGGAACAACTAATATGATCGTACTATAACTGTCGTACCATTCGTTATAAAATATTGACTTAACCAAGCAGCTGCTGTCGGTGTCACTCTAATACAACCATGACTGGCATTATAATCAGGTACATAATCTGAACCATGAATTGCATAACCTTTAGCACTAAATTTCATGCAATAAGGCATGGGGGCTCCGCCATTGGTTTCTAAAGGATAAATACTTGATTCACAAGTTGAGTCACCTTTACTTAATACTTTAAAGGTTCCAACAATAGTTTTACAAGAACGACCTACATCGGGACAAAACGAACGACCCCCTGAGGCTCGACCTGTATTAACCAAATTACCATTGGCATCATAAGCAGCCCAGGCTGTCAGTTTAGGATCAAAAATAAAAACATTTCTTCCTGTAGCCGCTTCTTTTTGAGGAAATGTATTGACGCCCTTAGCATCACCATCTTGATCAGGATCAATTGCAGTCGGTAAACTTGGTTTAGTTGTACCGTTGGTTGTAGGCATCGCTTGATTTTTAACACAGCTCGCTAATAAACAAGCCATTATTGATAGCAATAATATCTTCCCTTTCATTTTGCTAATCTCCTTTTTTAATAATTATTAGTAGTATAGCATCTTTAATAACATTTTTTGGTTAAAAATTAATCAAATCTAATGTTGTTTAAAATATGCTCACTTACTGGCTTTTCAAAATTGCAGCTGTATCAATAATGGTTGCAAACTCTTTATGTAAACTAGCTAAATTAATTTCATGCATAGTTTGCGCAGGATATAATTTTCCTTGATAGTCGATTCGATCAAAGGTTGCTGTGGCATCTGCCACCACAAACATATTAAACCCCAAGTTTTGTCCCATGCGTACTGTTGTGGAAACACAATGATCTGTTGTTAAACCCACCGTGACGATATCTCGTAATCCTCTTGTTTTTAGATGAGCCTCAAGATCAGTATTAACAAAAGCAGAATTCTCATTTTTAACTATTAACAATTCATCGGGCCTTGGCTTGATCTCATTTTGCAAAACATATCCTGGTTTATTAGGGTAAAAAGGTGATTCTAGCAATTTTGAAGCGTGTTGAATAAAAATGACTGGCCGCTTATTGTTTCTCCAGACTTCAATCAGCTGTTGAATATTAGCCTCTGCATTAAGGTTATTGCGTTTACCAAAAACTGTATCGCTAAATCCTTTTTGAACATCAATAATCAACAATACAGCATTTTCAGAAAAGTTCATTTTTTTCTTAAATAAATATAGTTATAAAGGGAATAAATTATCACTCATTTAATTACTAATAACAACCAATCATTGCATGTTATTATGATCTAAATTATGATTATAAAACCAGCATGCTATTAAACAAAAACACCCTATTACACCACATAACAACCAAAGCAAATTCGCTGCAAATTGATTATAAATCAACATTCCTAAAACTGGTCCAATGATTAAACTTGTGGCATAAATTGATCGATAAAGTCCAACAATAAATCCTTTAGAATGCGTGTCACTTGTCTCAAAACAAATTAATTGTGCATTCGGAAAAAATATAATTTCACCCATTGTATAAACCAAGCAAGCAAGTATTGCTATCAAGTAGGAAGAAACACCATATAACATGAACATTCCTATTCCAATTAAAAATCCCCCACACCCCATCAGTATTATTTTTCTAAATCTTCTAAAAAATTCTGTAATTGGAAGCTGAAAAAGAACAATAAATAAGGTATTAATTGCAAATAAAATCCCCACACTTTTTGCACCCAATGTTGAAAAAGTATTATGAACATATAATGGATAAGAGGCTCTTAGTTGAGCTACAATTAAGCCAATAAAAAATAGCCACCCTAACACAAAAAAAACTGATTTCTTCAAACTTAAGAATTGAATTCTTAGACTTAATTGTTTTTTTTCTTTAAATTTTTTCATGGCATTTTCTTTAGCCTGTTTACTTTTAAACAAATAACCAGCTGCAAAAATTAAAATGAAACCCGCTATTAAAAAAATCTTTTTATATCCATAGTGAGAAAAAAATGAAACTAATAAAACAGAAACGGCTATTCCTAAATTTACAGCCGCATTTAACATACTAACTACTTTCTCTTTAAGCCCTATTTCATTACAGCTATTAAGAAGAAAAACATTATTGGCGGTTTTAAACATATAGCTTGCAATACCTAGCATAAGCATTACTACCATCAATAATAATTTACTTGTAAGTAGCGTTAACGAAAGATATACCATACCAGAAATAAAAAGACCCAGAATACTTATATAAAAACTGCCTAACTTATCTGTCAAAATACCTCCTGACAACCCACCTATTGAAGCTCCAATACAATAGGCCGTTATAAATCCGCCAGCTACCACTAGTGTAAAATGTAAAGTATTAACAAAGTACAAGAGTAAAAAATAAATTATTCCAGAAACCGTACATTCAATAAATCCTAAAGTAAGGCCCTGCCACCCAATTAAAGGTAATTCTCGATAAGTGTTTATATGAGTTTTAAAAAAAAATTTACAGAACTTCAATTTTTAATTTCCACCTTCCTGAAACTTATAATAGTAATCTAATAATAACAATGAACTTAACTATTGAAGTTATTATCGATAACTTCATTTAGTTTATTGAAGAAAAACAATCAGGCCATATAAGAAATACCATCTTAACTTTTTCTTCTTTTCTCTTCAATATTAAATTATTAAGTAATATTAAAAATAGCTATTCTAATTTTAATAGAAGCACCAAGTATAAATAAAACAACAATGCTATTAAGAAAATTCTTAAATGCCTTACTTTTTTAAAAAAGTAGTATCCAATCGACCATTTCTATATTGACTTCTTTAGCATAACAACCCCCTCCCTCCCCCTTCATAACTATCTTTAATTCTTGGAAAGAAAACGGTTGCTCCCGCAAAGGTCTAACCTAAATTTATAGGATTCAATCTTAAATTACAGGCGAGTCTGTCTGCAATAACCGCTATAATAAATAGAGGTAAAACTGTTGCTGCAAATAAAATAGGAACAGCAGCAACAGAGACAACAACAGGTACAACAGCAATAGATGTTGTAGTAGTAACTGTCTTAAATGGTGATACAAAGAATTTAGCTACAAAAAATAGCAACCAAAAAGATAATAAACTTTTAAAGCTCAGCAATGTCCATTAACAAGCTTAGTAAGATCTTAACAAGAATTACATACCATGCTCCTCTAATTTTGCATAAAACTCATCCATAGATTAATCAGTTGATCTCTACTGCGAAATTTAGGATTATTCATCCCAGTAGGAAAAGCCACTATTTTACCGATAATTATTGAATTCAAATTCACACGCTTGCTGACGTGCGCAGCTCACATGCACCTTCACACCCGCTCGCACCTCGGGGGCATCACGTTCCCTGCAATAAAAAGGCCGCTTCGCGGCCTTTTTATATGAATTACAGCTCTTAAGAAGAAGAACCAATAATGAGATTCTTTCCATCAACACTACAACCCGCTTCGGTCGTCGAAGGAACTAAACCACTTGGGGTCATATTAAAGTTAAATTGACATCCATTTGTACCTGATACATACGTCACTGACTCCTGATCACCCACAGGAATCGTCACGTTTGGTTGATATCCAACATGATAGGTAACAGATGAATTAGCTGCTATTTCAGAAAATGTTGGATTATTGTAATACTTTGTGCCATCGGTTGTATACCCAAACGTATTATCATTGGCAGTTGACGGAACATCGTAGATAAAGCCGGTTTTATTAATTACTTGAGCCGTCAGGCCATTACTTGGATCATACCCAACACCCGCAGCCAACGCAGCACTACCTGCTAATGCGATTACCAGACCTAATGCTACCACTATAGATTTTTTCATGTTTTTCTCCCATGTATTGATTTATTATCGCCACAGCATAGTGATAATAGACAAAAAAATCAACGGTTTTTGATGAAAACTAAAGCTTCTGCGCTTTTTTTCTTGCAGAGCAGGTAGCACTAGAGTATTTGTTACTCATTGACAAATGGTAGCATTACGATATCTTGGGACGCACCTAACTTAAACCTAAACGGATCAATTGATCTCTACTGCAAAGGGCTACCGCACTGAATCTCCAACACATTTAGCCCTTTTCGTTACGAGACCAACTGATTAATTTAAGATTAACCTAGCCTATTTTTTCCTTTTATTAATTGAACAGCTCAATCCCCCCAGTAATTTCCTCATAAATTAGTTATGTAATTTATTGAATATCAAATGTAAAAATTAAAAAAGATTAACGAAGCTATAATATCATTTTTTGGAAATATATATTTATGAATGATTTACTTGAAACTTTATTAGAAGAAGCTTTTGCCATTATTAAACAGGCACGTAACCATATTTATAGAATATACGAATTTCCTAAAACCGAAAATATGATAAAAGTAGCAATTGGAATGAGACGAACTGGAAAAACTTTTTTCTTTACCAAACAGTCAATAATCTATTAGATCACGGAATTTCTAAAGAACAAATTCTATTTATTAATTTTGAAGATGATCGTTTACTTCCCATGAATTCAAAAGAAATGGGACAATTAATAGATACATTTTATAGTTTATATCCTGAGAATCATAATCGACGATATTATCTGTTCCTTGATAAAATATAGAATGTAAAAGATTGGCACTTGGTTGTTCGGCGCTATTTTGATACTAAAAATATACACATTTATTTAACCGATTCCTCAGCAAAATTACTTAGTAAAAAAATTAACACTAATCTTCGTGGTCATTCTTTATCAATTGAAATTCTTCCTTATAGCTTTCAAGAGTATCTTACTGCACATCATAGCATTCTAGAAAAACGGTCATTTGAGCAAGCAACTTTCGATACCATGCATCAACAGCTATTAAATTTTCTACCGGCGGCTGTTCAGCTGATGTCTAAAAATGAATGGCGAGAAACATTACAAGGATATATCAATACAGTTATTTTAATAAGATATAGTTGAACGCCATCATATAACTAATATTTCTTTATTAAAATATTTAATTATTACTCTATTGAAAAATGCAGCCTCAGTTTTTTCAGTTAAAAAATATTATAATGCTATAAAAAGTCAAGGTTATCGAGTCAGTAAAGATACAATTCATGATTACTTAGGGTATATTCAAGATACATTTCTTATTTTTATAATATCTCATTATTCAGAATCTGAGCGAATAAAACAAAATAGACCTAAAAAAAGTCTATATAATAGGTAATGGTTTAATTAATTCAGCATCTATTAATTTTAGCAAAAATTATGGGAAGCTATTAGAAAATTTAATTTATCTTGATTTACGCAGAGAAAATAAAAAAGTTTATTTTTATAATACAGCTGATAAACACGAAGTTGATTTCGTCACAGTAGACCAAGAAGGAAGGCGTGGGTTAATTCAAATTACCTGGGATATGTCAGATAGTAAAACAGCAAAACGAGAACAACACGTCCTTTTGCAAGCTGAAAAAGAACTTGGCATAAAAGGGAAATATGACAATTAACGTGGAAGAGCCTTTATTTTTAACATAAGTTAAATACTTCCTAAATAAACATATTGATATTCTAAAGCAATTAGATGTTTAGAACGCCTTACAGTCTTGCTCCAAGTTCAATAGCTTTTTCCTATTGAATAGATAGGATAAATCAATTTCCTAAATAAAACTCTATCATTTAATCTGTAGCTATAAGATTTTTGTATTCAAAAAATATAGAAATCTAGATTAAAGTTCAACATACATTTGGGAGAAAAATTATGAGAGAAAAACATGAATATTTTGATAATTTTAAAAGCGCTATCATAGCACAATTAGCCAGCTACGTAGGAAGTAGAAGTATTACTCACCGTTATACGGATGATTATGGTCAACCTTATGTTGAGGTAGTATCTACTGGTCTTTTCCGCAATAAGGCGCTAACTATACAGAGAGTTAATAATATGAAAAATGCCATTATTGCTATTGCAAAGATAAAGTATACCAGTCCCGACCCTTATAACCAAATCGAGCAAATACTAAGAGCAGCTATCGACAAAAATAGCAGATTAAGTGCCGAAGGAGGTGTAAGCCATCGTAGTTATGAACAAAATAAACGCTTTGGTTTTAATGCATGGTCTGCTTTTTGGCGTACAACCTTAACCCAATCTCGTGCGAATACAGTATTAGAAGCTTCCCTTGCTTTGGCTGCTAAAGAAACAATTGCAGTGTCGGCAACAGGAGCGCCAATTGCTGCAGGTAGAGTTGTAGCTGCTATAACTCTAGCGCCCTAGATCTATAAAAAGTCATAAGTCAGCCGGCGAATTGTTCGCTTTAATAGTAGCAGCAATTCGCCGAAAAATTATTTCTGCTTGCGTAAATACATTTTTTCCATAAAGAATATGCGTTTGTGCATGAGCAACTTAAAAGTTCCGGAAAACTGCCTGATAAAAGTTAAAAATAAGCTGCTATATGCTGGATGAAAGTAAGAAATCCATTAGAAATGATGTCTGTCATCTTGAATGGATAGAGCATTATTTAGAAGTCTTGCGAGCAGTTTTAAGGTGCGCAGAAAGAGAATGGCTTGAAAAAACACCTATTGTTAGAATGTTAAAAAGTACAAATAAAAGGGTGAGATGGATAACGAGAGAAGAAGCTACTAAGCTTATTGAATCGTTAAGCGATCATCTAAAAGATTTATGCCAATTTTCATTAGCAACAGGACTTCGCAAAGCTAATGTATTAGCTTTAGAATGGTCACGGATTAATTTTTTAGGAAGCATATCTTAATACATGCTGACCAATCAAAAATAGCAAAGCCAATTTCAGTACCTTTAAACGAATGGGCTATACCTGTTTTACGAAAAACCCCCTCTTTTGGGAAAGACCCAGTTTTTCGCAAAGCACTTAAAGACTGTAAGATTGTCAATTTTCGGTGGCATGACTTAAGACATACCTGGGCAAGTTGGCATATTCAGTCCGGCACTTCTCTACAAGAATTGCAACAATCAGACGGGTGGTCTTCTTTTGTAATGGTGTTACGTTATGCACGTTTATCTAGCGAACATTTTAAAAATGCTGCTAGAAGAATTGATGACACAATTTTGTCACAAGAAGTAAAAGAAGAAAAAATAAGCAATTAAACAGGGGTTATGAGTGGTTGATTTGGTTTTGATAAATTGGTGGGTCGTAGTGGATTTGAACCACTGACCAACTGGTTAAAAGCCAGCTGCTCTACCGACTGAGCTAACGACCCACAAGAATGAAGGTGCATGATACCGTTTTAACAAAAAAACTCAAGTTTTTTTACATAGTTACCCAATAGGTAGGCAAATATAACCATTCAACTTTTCATAGAGTTAAGCTAGCTTTTTAAGATTTTATTAGCCAAGGAGACTATTTTCCAAATAAACAGAAAGACATTTTTTAAGCATTTCTATAAATTATAAAGCAATCCGCACCTTTGCAAGACGAGCTAATTTAATAATTTCTTCTTTATCTAATTCATGCCACTTACCTAAACCTACATAACGAGGTAAATGGACAGATCCAAAGCGTACGCGAACCAGGCGGCTAACTGTAACTCCCTGTGATTCCCATAATCGTCTTACTTCACGATTACGACCTTCGGTTAAAACAACATGATACCAATGATTAGCGCCCTCTCCACCCGCTGGCCTAATTGATTGAAATCTTGCTTCTCCATCTTCAAGCATAATACCTTTTTGTAAGCTCTCTAAAACAGAATCAGGAACCTCACCCAAAACTCGCACAGCATACTCGCGTTCAAGTTCCTGTTTAGGATGCATCAAAGCATTAGCCAACGCACCATCATTAGTAAATAACAATAACCCACAAGTCGTGATATCGAGCCGGCCGATTGAAATCCAACGACCTTTATAGAGAGGCGGCAAATGATCAAATACTGTAGCACGCCCTTCTTCATCATGCCGAGTACAAACTTGTCCAATAGGCTTATGATAAATTAAAACTCTAGTTTTAAATTTACTTGCCAAGGTAATTAAACGACCATCAACCTTAATTTGATCAGCGCTATTGATTCGGTCTCCTAAAGACGCAACTTTACCATTAACGCTTACTCGACCTGCAGAGATTACTTCCTCTAATTGACGACGCGAGCCTAAACCGGCATTAGCCAGCACTTTCTGTAATTTTTCGGTTTTCATGTATTCTATCTGTTTGCGATTCATCTAGTGTTTCTATCAGCTCGTTTTCTTGCTCTTCAAAATCGCCTTGTTCAATATTAATTTCTTCCGTATCTATTTCATCTGATAATTGTGCTTTACTATCTTCCTGATTAGTGTCAGCTTGATCTAGACTATCATCACTACTTTTTTCTTTAGCTTGAAAGTCTTCTATTGAGTCAGTCTCTGAAGTGATTTGATCCTCTAACTTTAATTGCATAGCTAAAGCTTCACCTGCTTTATCAAGATCTTGAATTTCAGAAAGAGGTGGCAATTCATCTAAGCGTTTTAATCCAAAATAATCAAGAAATGCTTTGGTAGTTGCTAATAAAGCTGGCTTACCTGGTAAATCACGGTAACCTACTTCTTTAACCCATTCGCGCTCCATAAGAGTTTTAATGATATTAGAGTTAACTGTTACGCCACGGATTTCTTCTATCTCACCACGGGTTATAGGTTGTCGATAAGCAATTAACACTAAAGTTTCTAATAAAGCCCTTGAATAACGAGGAGTTTTATCTTCTTGTAAACGTTGTACCCATTTTGCTAAATCTGCTTTAACTTGGAACTGAAAACCAGAAGCCAGCTCTTTTAGCTCTACACCTCTGTCACTATATTCACCGACCAACTGCTCTAACGCTTCATGAATGGTTTTTTTATCTGGAGTTTCTACTTCATCAAAAAGTGATTGCATTCTATCTATACTTAATGGATGCTCTGATGCAAATAAAGCTCCTTCAAGAATCCTTACTAATTGGTTTATTTCCTTTTTCATACCATTACAGCCCTCGCCCTTATATGAATTGGCGCAAACAATTCAGCCTGCACAATTTCAATCATAGTCTCTTTCAACAACTCTAAAATAGCAATAAAAGTAACGACAACCCCTGCCCTCCCTTCTTCTAAATCAAAAAATTTAGAAAAAACTATAAATTCATTATTTTCTAGTTGCGTTAAAATTCGACTCATTCGTTCTCTAACAGACAGGGCCTCTTTTTGAACATGGTGATGAGACCTCAGAGCTGCTTGTCGCATCACATCTTTTAAAGCTAATAGCAATTCTTTTAAAGCAACATCGGGCAATTTTTTAGCGACAGAGGGTGTTTCATAATTGGCAATTGCCGCAAAAGTATCTCGCTCCCGCCGAGGCAAAGTATCTAACTCTTCAGCAGCTTTTTTATAGCGCTCATATTCTTGTAAACGTCTAATTAATTCAGCTCGAGGATCATCCTCCTCAGATTCATCACTTGGTGATTTAGGCAGTAACATTCTTGACTTAATTTCAGCCAGCATAGCTGCCATTACTAAATATTCAGCTGCTAACTCTAAGTGCAAAGATTTCATTAACTCTACATATTCAATATATTGCCGCGTTATTTCTGCAATAGGAATATCTAAAATATCAAGGTTTTGCTTTTTAATTAGATAAAGTAATAAATCTAAAGGTCCCTCAAAAGTATCTAAAAATATTTCTAAGGCTTCTGGAGGAATATATAAATCTGAAGGCAAGTCTAATATAGCCACTCCTTTCACATAACCATAAGGGATTGGCTCAAAAGTAGCCTCTGGAGTTTGGCTTTGTTCCACACTAGCCTCAATATTTACTTGTTCAGATGTCACTTCACTCATAGAATACGTTATAGCCTATATATTAGCCGTTAAGAATATCATATTTTCATAACAAGATAACCTAATTTAAACTATGAGCAAGCATTTGTTAGCTAATGAAAAATCTGTACTTAAAGCTGTAGAAATCTTACAAAATGGCGGCCTGATTATATTTCCGACTGACACAGTTTATGGCTTAGCCGCAAACGCCACTAATGAAACAGCTATTAAACAGATATTTAAGATTAAGAAGCGTGCCTTTAATAAACCTTTAGGCGTTCTGTTGGCAAATTTTAAGCAAATTCAATGCTGGGCAAATGCCTTACCTAATGACGCTCAAAAATTATCCAAATTATTCTGGCCCGGCCCCATGACTTTAGTTCTACCTGCCAAAAGCTCTATCAATCCCCTGATCACTGCTGGCCAAACCACGATTGGTTTGCGTATTCCCAATCATCCCTGGCTATTAAGCTTATTGAGTCATTTTGAACAAGGGCTAGTAACTACCTCAGCCAATCTTTCTAATCACAAAAGCCCGACTAGTATTGCTGAACTAGATAAAACAATCACCTCACAAGTTAATTTAATTATTGATGGTGGAATCTGCACAATAGGACAAGCATCGACTGTTATCGATTTATGTCAAACTCCTTATAAAATATTGCGGCAAGGTACCATTAGTGAAAAAGACATTAATAAAGCTTTAAGCTAATCTTAAAACTGCCAGTTCTCTTACAGCTTCGCCTTTTACCTCATTATTTTCAATAAATAAACGTTCAATTATTTCAGTTAATTCTATTTCGTTAATCTCAGACATATAGTCTTTTTACTGTTTTTTTAAAAATTTAGCTTTAAGTAAACTATCATATTCTACAAAAATTATCTTATTCTCACCAAAGGACCTTCTATAACTTCATCTGTTTCATTTCTACAAGCTATAATTGTTGACTGATTAAGAATCTTAATAATGCCAGAGTCTTCAGCTAATTTTGCAAACTTTCCTAACGTACTTTCCTGTTGAATATAGCTTAACCCTCTATCATTTGGTAAATGAACAAGTTGATAAAGTCAGGCAGTAAATAACCTTTAGCAACTAAAAAATAAAAACAACTAGCAAAATTCTTTCTATGAGTTTTATTAACTTGATTAATAATATAAACGGATATCAAACGTTCTATAAAAAAACATACTCTTAATCTTGGGGATCTTAATAAATAATCTTTTTCTGCAGAAGCCATATGCTTAAAAAATGACCTTTGGTCAACCTAGTAAAAACTCCTCTATTAGCCATTAACTCCATAAACTTATAGCTAATCGACCTCCCTTCAACGGTCTCTCTTACCATTGCCAAATTTTGTTGTAATCTAATAAAAAATCTTTTAACTGATTTGAAAAATGGATTGCTAATATGGTAACAATAGGATCTCCATGGATCCCAACCCTCTTTCCAAGTAGCTCCAAAATATCTTTCGCAGAAATTTTATTTTCAAACTGAGCATCGCATAATTGATTTAAACTCGTTTCAGGACATTTAATAATAATTCTTATAAGTGTTAAAAAAGCTTTCTCTCGGCTTTCTACATTGTTTAATAAAAATATTAAATTTTCAATGATAATATGAAGAAGCAGCAGAAATGATTAAATAAAAAAATTCCTCTTGATTTGTACTGATTCTCTCATTAGTTATTATTTTTCTAATTATTCGCTTAAGAAAAATAATTGCATTCTGGCTCAACATTTCATTACTACTTTTTAATACGCTTGTTAGATCTGAAATTACGGTTGGAGCCTAAACAATTAATTCACATTTTTCATCAGAATCATCAGTTATACAACTTAAAACTTGTAATGCATATTCTTTTTCTTCTAAATCACCAATTATTAATAACCGCACTATATTATTAACTGCCTCTGGTGTCATAGCAGCAAGAAATTCAGGCATATAATCAGCTCCAGGTACCGCCAACATTTTTAAAGTACTCATCGCTTTGGTTCTTGCAAAGGGAATATCAACTACTAAAAATTTTAATAATCTATTAACATAACCTAATAAAACTAAATTTTCTTGTCGCTCTGGTCTTCTAACGGTTCTTTCAATTATATTAACAAACTCATTTAGATTACCTATTATTCCTATTGAAGAATCTTGGATTCTAGAATTTTGATCCTTTGATAATCGTATCACACTTGATAACAAGGAAGAGCTTAGAATAGAAACACAAAATTTTCGAGAGAAAATTAACCTATCAGGGTTAGAACTTAAAACAAGCAGTAGATAAGCTGTATTAATTTTGTATTGTACAATTCCTTGCTCTTCAGCAACTAAAAATTTTAATAAAATTTCACTTCCTTGCTCTAAAAATTTTTTATAAAAATCAGTTTGATCAATTAGCAGTAAGACTGCTTATTATTTGATCTCTTCTAAAAAAAGAAATCTTCTTAATATGCTCCCCTCTTTTTATTAATGAGCTTTCTTGATTAAGTAAACATCCAAGGAACTCATGTATTTCAATCTCTGAAACAAGCATATTTCCTCTTTTATTATTATTAAAAATAAATAAATATTGTATAGAATTTAATCTAAAAACAAAATGATTTATAACAGTACCTTTTAATACCCTGTTTTACTCTTATTAACTATTTGAAATATAATTATTTTTTTTGAAAACCATCATAATTCTCATATCTTTTATTTAAAATGATTCTTTTGTATACTTCCTCACTTTCAAAAACTACTATTAAAACATATGCCGACTATTTATCGTATAATCAGACCAGGTAAATCAACCATCGAATTTCAACCCATAACAACTATTGGTGCAAGCAAAGACGTTACTATTACTTTTACGACTAATAAGCAAATAGGCAAAGGAAATTGGGGCGAGGTTTATACCCTCACTACCACTACACACATTGAAGATAAAGTCGTTAAAATTGGTTTTGCACAAAATAGTGAGAGAAATAGGCGCTTAATAGAAAATGAATTTCAAAAATTTAAAGCTATTTATGGAAAAAGCTCAGTTTATCTGCAGATCAGCGCATTAACAGACGGACGTTTTCGATATTGTTTATTAATGAAAAAGCTTCCAGGAATAGATCTTTTAACCTACATGCAAAAAAACACGTTGAGTGCTTTTGAAAAGTTACACATCCTCCTTGCTATTTTTAAAAAATTAAAAGCTTTACACACCAAAGGTTATATTCACGGTGATTTAAAACCTCAAAACATTCATATTGAAAAAAATACAATTACAGGTGAATATGAAATTTATTTTTTAGATTTTTGCTTCACTTGTTCCATTACTGGTACAATAGATATTGCTCACGAAGACTGCCCCTACTGGACTAGAGATAGGGTGCTTGCCAAATCCCCTCCTTCAGCCCACCCATACCAAGACATTTTTTCTTTTTTACAGTCAGCCAAAATTTGCAAACTTCGCTTTGATTTCGATTTTATTAATACCGTCTTACCTAAAATCTACGATATTAAGTCAGACCCACTTTATATTCCTTACTTACAAGCTAGACAAGCTAAAATAGAGGCTAAAGCAGCTCTAGGTCTAATACAAATTGAATACTATCAACTATTACAAAATGGCAGTCAAGATCCAGCACTCAAAAGTCAAATTGAAACAAAACTACAAGTGGCAAATAAAGCTGTAGAAGAAGCCCAACAAGCCAAAAAAATAAAACTTCAAGAGCTTTCTGAAATGATAGCAGAAAAGAATAGAGAACAAGCTGAGGAAGAAAGTAAACTTGCTCATATTGTTACACTCGATGCTTTAATTGAAACTATTAATAATGCATTATTAATAAACCCAGAATTCATTATCATTAAAGAATATTGTCTTAAAAATTGTGGTTTTTTTATCTCTGTTATTGATCCAGTTCAAATTAAAAAAATTTTATTAACTCGTCTACCAGATAAAACTACTTTCATTAATTCAATACCTTTTCGGCTATGTAATTATCTTACAGAAGAATGCTGCAAAGAAATAGAAAATAGGCTCTATACCTTTTTTGTAACCAATGAACATATTTTTCTTCAAAATCTAAGAACAGCAGAAATGTTAATTCAACTTAGAAGTGCTGAAAACTACGCCTTGGTCGCTGATATTTTTTCTAACTTTCATGTTCAAAAATTTAAACAACTTGCTAGAGATAGAAGATCTTTTAAAATTAATTTAATCAATTTTAACGTCGCACTATTAAAAAAAGATATTAAATTTACATTTAGTTTAGCAAACTTTACTCAAGAAAAGTTAAATGAATTTATAAATAAATATTTCTCAGGCTATCCTAAATCAATCACCACATGCCTAACCCAAACTGTTATTACTGATATTATCAACCACCGTATAGAAAAACATCCTGGTTTGCAGCCACTTTTAGCTCAATATCAAGCTCACTCTAAGCAGGAATTAATTACCTTACTTCTCAAATTAAAGTCTGTATTAACAGTTATTGATATCGATCCAACTAATTTATTACTAATGGAAAGCTTTAATGCATTAACTACTTTAATACCTGATTCATTTGCTGATAAGTCTCCTAAAGAAAGTGGGTCTATTTTACGTGAAAGCTTTTATCAGCTTTATTTATTGTGCTCTCAACTGCCTACCTATGAGAGAGCTTTATTAAAAGCTGCTATGCAAATTTCCTCAATTCCCACTCTAGAAATTGATCCAAAATATCAGTTTATTCTTGCGACAGACAACCCTTATCAACTTTGCCAAGAGCTGGAGACCATTTTAGATGAAACTCATAAAATGATAACTAGTACACGTCCCTCGTTTTTTAAACCTGTTAATACGAGCCGACAACAAACGGTCAGTATTTTACACTTACTTTTAGAATCTACTTTTTTTCATAAAGCTACTTTCGCAAGTTTACTAGCACAAACTTTATCTACTTATGAAAGAAAACTATCGAACTCAGGAAAACTTGATCCTCCTTTCCATTTAGCCATTGCTTATTTTAACGCTATTGCAACAGCACCTATTCCAGACAATCCTGCTGAGATGCTAGTGCCCATATCTATGGCAACAGCTGCTCTATAGCTTTATAAATTAATCGCGGGAATTAGATTTTTCAATAATACTTTCTGTTATAAAATCACAGTCTTCTAATTTGACAACTTTCGTTTTATGAATAAATTTATAGCCTAACCACAAAGCTAAAAATAATGGAATCCCGATGTAAGAAACCATTATACCATGCCAATCAATACGTCCACCCTTGAAGGCAACATAGTTTTGACCTGCTATCACTACTAAACACAAAAAGAAAGCAATGAGTGGCGCGTAAGGATAACCTTTAGCAACATAAGGTAATTGCTTTAAATCACGACCTTGGCGTATATAAGCTTTCCGAAATCGATAGTGACTAATCGCAATACCTAACCAAGCAATAAACCCGGATAAACTCGAGGCATTCACCAGCCAAATGTAAACAGTCCCATTGCCATATAAAGAAGAAAGAAAAGCCATCATCCCGATTAAAGCAGTGGCGAGCAAGGCATACACTGGAATCCCTCTGCGACTAACTTTAGCAAAGATAGCCGGCACATGGCCCTGCTTGGCCAAATACCATAACATTCTGGTGGAAGCATACATTCCAGAATTTCCTGCTGATAAAATAGCAATTAATACCACAGCATTCATCAAAGACGCTGCAAAAATAATACCAGTTTGCCGAAATACCATTGTGAATGGACTTACTTCAAGATCAGTACTCATTAATAATGGTGAAGTATAAGGAATTAAAAAACTAATCACTAACATCGCTAAAATATAAAATAATAAAATTCGCCAAAATACTCGTTTCATTGCCTTAGGTATATTTTTAGCAGGATCTTTACTTTCTCCTGCAGCAACCCCTATTAACTCCGTTCCCTGAAATGAAAACCCCACTATCATAAAAACTTGTAACACACCAAGGAAACCATTGTGAAAAGGTGCATCACCAATAGTCCAGTTTTTAAAGCCTACGGGATTATGGCCTAATAATCCAAAAATAACCGCTGTACCTGCGATAATAAAAACAATAATAACGATTACTTTAGTCAGAGATAACCAATACTCCGATTCACCAAAACCTCTAACAGAAATGATATTTAAAATTATAAAAAATCCTAAAAACAAACTACTCCACAATAAAGAATGACTATAGGGAAACCAATATTTCATGACCAAAGAAGCTGCAGCAATTTCAGCCGCTACGGTAATTGCCCAGTTATACCAATAATTACAACCCAACGCATAACCTAAGGCTGGGTCTACAAACCTCGCTGCATAAGTATAAAAAGAGCCTGAGGTAGGCAAATAAGAAGACATTTCCCCTAAACTAGTCATTAAAAAGTAAACCATTATACCCATGATTAAATAAGCCAAAAGAGTACCGCCTGGACCTGCTAACGCAATTGCATTACCACTAGCAAGAAATAATCCTGTCCCAATGGCTCCGCCAATGGCAATCATACTGATTTGTCTAGCACTTAATTTTCGGTGTAAGTTCATAGATTTTAACAGCAATTTATTTTTATAATGGTATCTATTATTTCATAATCAATAATTTAAGCCATTCATTTATCTCTATAATACCTAAAAGGCACGATCTCAGAAATCTGGTCATTAATTGTCTGAATAAGTTGTCTAATTTTTATCAACATGCTATTATTTTACTCAAGAAATAATAATAAATTAAGAAGGTATGATCATGACAATTACATTTACTGCCATCCCTAGAACCAAACGCTACACTGACTTACCTGCGTTAAACCCTACACCTGATAATCCATCAAAACATGAACATGGCACAGGTATAGTCCCACATTATTCAATAAAATTTTTCAGCCCTGCAGCAACAGAATCACCAAAAAGTCCTTTAACCAGAAGCTCTGCTTTTGCTAAAGGGTTAAATAAACTTGGTAGGTCTCCTCTTGAATTTTAATTATTCTATTTTAATTTAGATAGAAAAACACTACAGCTCTTTTTAAAAGGGCTTTAGGGTGTGTTGACAATTCATATTGGCAACCACATCAAACTACAAGCCATCGCTACCATAGACGCATAATTTCTTTTTAATTTGTCATATCTTGTTGCAATCGCACGAAAATGTTTGACTCTTGCAAAAACATTTTCAACTAAATGTCGATATTTATATAAACACCAATCCATATCACCATTTCCAATAGTTGAATTACTTTTTCTAGAAATAATAGGTATTAAGGATTTTTGTTTAATAACCTCATGCAGCTCTTCTTTATCATACCCTTTATCAACAATGACATAATCTGACTTTGGAAGTTGCATAATAAATTCGGGAGCAACTTTACAATCGTGCACTTCACCACCAGTAATAATAAAATCAATTGGCAATCCATATGAATCAGCAGTTATATGAATTTTTGTTGTATTTCCTGCAACAAATTTACCAATGGCTTCATCATTTTTGCTAGCGGCTCCCGTGCTATGTTGATGTGCTTTAACAATACTACCATCAACAAATTCCCACTCAAGATCAAGATCTTGAATGAGTGATTTGAAAATATTCATCAGTTTATTTTTTGAGGACCAACGATTAAATTGTTGATACACTGAATTCTATAAGCCAAATAAAGATGGCGGGTCGCGTCAAGGACATCCTGTTTGCATGTGGTATAAAATCCCTTCCACTATTTTTCGAAGATTGAGCTTGTCATAAACGCCTTGTTCGCGCATGATTATCCTGAGCTTCGACCAGTGGTGCTCATCTGTGAGCATAAGTCGGGTCATTGCAAACTCGTTTGTTGTTTTGTCGGAATTACAATCTTACGAGTTTGCTTTTATAAATCAATTTATTACAATGAATTGTCAACAGGCCCTATTAATAGGTTAATTTTTCAGGATGTGTTATCAAGATCCAATTGGCAGAATATTCTTACAGTAGAAGACAAACGTGCATTGAATGTGCTATTCCATTCGCATATCAATCCTTACGGTCTGTTTCCATTGGATTTATCAAAACGGTTTACAATTTTGCTGGATAAATTAAAAGCAGAAACTGCTGAATACCATAAAGATCAAATGGTTGGCACTAAACAAAGACAAAAAGAAGAGGCCTTAGTTTAGCTGTTGAGCATTAAGTGGGCAGCTGGTCGCACTTTCCGTACCCTACGGCCGTTATGGTGGAAATTTTTCGACAAAATCTAATGGATGCTTGTGAGTTTTATATTCGTTCAAAGTCATTAAGTCCAGTATTACCGTTGTGTCTAACTATAGAAGAAATGGTTGCATTGTCGATAGGAAATCAAAAAATCTTAAGGCCCAGCAATTAATTGTAAATCAGCAAGTAAAATTTTCTACGAAAGCTCATTTCTCTATTTTTCCTTCCTATTAAAGCTTGAATCTTTACTTTAAATAAAATAGTATATGACTAGAATGACTAGAATAAAGAGGAAATGTTTATGAAAGCCTGGCAATTACAAGAAGCAAAAGCAAAATTTAGTGAATTAGTTAAATTAGCAAATACAGACGGACCCCAGAATATAACTGTTCATGGAAAATCTGCCGTAGTTGTTATTTCTAAAACAACGTATGATCAGCTAACTAAACCAAAAATATCATTGGTGAAGTTTTTAAGAAAATCTCCTCTTATGGGATTAAAGCTTGATTTGAAACGTAATAAATCTTATGGCAGAGATATTGAATTATGAGTTATTTAATGGATACTAATGTTCTTTCTGAACTAATAAAACCTAAAGCAAATAAAAAGGTGCTTGATTGGGTTGAGTCGATTCCAAATGAAAGTTTATATATTAGTGTACTTACGCTTGGTGAAATCCGTAAAGGACTTGAAAAAGTTAGTGATATCCGTAGAAAGGAAAGATTAAGAGTTTGGTTGGAGCACGAACTACCAGCTTGGTTTAATGATCGAATTAAACCGATTGATATACAAGTTGTAGATCGCTGGGGAAGGTTGCAGGCTGAAATAAAACGTCCTGTTCCGGTAATAGATAGTTTGCTTGCGGCTACAGCCTTACATTTTGACTTCGCTTTAGTTACAAGAAATAATAAAGATTTCGCTTATCCTTCATTAGAGGTGATTAACCCTTGGAGTTAATCAAAATCTTTTTCATAACGATGACAATAAGATTCTTTACCTTGTTTATCATAATAATCTTGTAGAGAGGTTGCTCTAGCATAAGTTGTTTCTAGTTCCTCTGCCCCAAGTGAATAGGTCTGAAGATCTGCTGGCTGCAGCTGCCGAATCGCCACCATTGCCATCATCTGACACAGAAACTATTTCTCTTCTTCTAGTTTTTCTGGGCATTGTTTTCCTATCGTGAGGATATCATTATATATGTATATGAAAAATACGGATGAATTTTAATATAAAAAGCTTAAGTATTTATTAAGGAATTTGTAATTACTCACCCCAAAATTTCAGTAATAAATTAAAAAAGCACTTGACAGGTTTTTATGCAAAAAGATAAAGTTACACTTCAGCAGTAAAGTTCGTTTATTTTCTCCTGCAACAAGCGAATCATCGCCATAGATAAATGAAATAATTGTGCCGCTGAGCGCAGCTATTTTTTTAAAAGGCTGTGTAGCGCTTCTATGTGGGTAAAATTCTGATTTTAAAATCCGTGTTACAATATTCCTATTATTGAATAGGAAATCACAACCGAGAAGCCTATGAATTGTTAGCTGAATTCAAAGGAATTACAATCTTACGAGCTTGCTCTTATAAATCAATTTATTACAATAAATTGTCAACAGGCCCTATTATTTTCTACTGCTTAACTATTAATAAAGACTTAGCAACCTTCTGGGCAACTAAATAACAAACCAGACCTAACAAAATTAATGCTGAAAAATAAAGTGGCAAATCAATTTGCCAAATTGCAATCACCCCACCTAAAAAGCCTGTTAAAGCCCAAATAACTGGCACTATAATAAAGCATAAACCCATAATTGATCCCTGGTCTTGTTTAGCCACCGCGTTGGAATACCAAGCTGTAATCACGCTATAAACTATTACATCGCCCATCGCCATAGGAATAGCCCCTAACCAAATTAATATTTTGGCAAAAACTGTATTTAATAACCAAATTGCAGCTAAGGTTAGCAAGGCGCCTAGTAACATTAAAATAATAGCAATAAAAGCAATTTTTTCTAGAGTAAAATAGCATTTTAAAAACCGTACTCCTACTGCTGAAGCAATAGCTAACCACAAAGCTATCATTCCTATAAACAACCCTAACAAGTGTGCCTGAAAGTGAAAGGTGGTTTTTAAAAGTGGTGGCATATACTGATAATAAGTACTCCACCCCAATTGGGTCATACAAAGAAGTAAGGAAATTTTTAAGATTTGTTTGTTAGAAAGATTAATCAGCCAAGAAGATAGGCTTTCTTTAACCTTCTTGCGAGTTACTAAAGTTTCTTTAAAAACAACTATGGTTAATAATATTGCTAATACTGCAAACATCCCTGCTATCATATAGGGCAAAGCGTAATTTAATGTACTAAACCAAAATCTATCTGCAAAATAACCCCCAATAATAGGCCCTATAAAGGCTCCAATAGAAATTACAACCTGTAAATACCCCATATGGATAGCTTTATTTTGTGGGTCACTAATATCACCAATAATTGCTTGGGCCACAGCATTAGTTCGAGACAGCATACCCCCTAAAAACTTCCCTACTACCATTAATAGTAGTGAGCCTATTAAAATTCCTAATGTACAACTCACTGCAAACACTAGCGCAGCACAGGCAGCGACTAACAACATTTTTTTACGGCCGACATGATCTGAACAAGTACTAATAATAGGAGAAGAAATAATGCTACCAATATGAGAAATGCCCATAACAATACCATACCAAAGCATACGTTCTGAAATACTGGTATCACTTGGAAACAGTCTTGATAAAGGACTAAAAAATACAAACGTTAATACTGGAAAAGTAATGTTAACACTAATATGATCAAATAACATGACAGCAAATAAACGTCGTAATGAATTGCCCGCTGTTACTGATTTTGCCATAGCTAATTATCGAGTAATTTAAATTACTGACCTTGTACTAAAGAAAAACCACGCTGACCATCAAAAGTATACAAGTTTTCAATTTTAATAATTTGATAGCCTGCTTGAGTTAAACGACCAAGAAGCTGCAATACTTCTTCAAAAGCAATCGGCGTTAGTTCTTTGGAACGCTGAAAGCGACATTGCCAATGATCAGAGCATAAAACCTGTATTTGACCACAAGGCCACACCTTCACCCCTCGATTTGCAATAACTTGCAGGTCAAGATTAAGCGTCAACGTCCTGAAGGCTTCTCCTAATACTTCTGGACCACAAACAGGTAAGTTAATAAAGACATCAACACCTACTAATTTTTGTTCTGCTAATTGACTAGGCATTTCTCCTTGTTGATCTTCTTCACCGTGTACAGGTACATGATAAACAACCGGTTTAAAATGAGTGGGTTTTTCACCCAGGCGTTTAATAACAGCTGCAGCAAATTCATCAGTATTTACTTTTTGTTTACTATGCACCGGATTATAGATATCTGCAGTATGAATACCATCTTCTAAAGTTTTTAACCAAGCATTTTCAATTAAAGCTGCTTTTTCATAAGCATTAATATGAATCAGCATCTGAATTGCCGCATTGAGCAACCCAGAAGGATTTGCAATTTTTTTGCCAGCGATATCTGGCGCAGAACCATGAATTGCTTCAAACATCGCAACTTTACTACCAATATTTGCAGAACCAGCCATACCAACTGATCCCACTACTTCAGCCGCTACATCAGAAATAATATCGCCGTAAAGATTTTCAGTAACAATAACGTCAAACTGCTCTGGTTTAGTAGCCAATCGTGCTGTTCCAATATCAATAATGTAATGACTTTTTTCTATATCAGGATATTTAGCGCCAATTTCATTAAATACTTGATGGAAAATACCATCCGTCATCTTCATAATATTATCTTTAATCATGCAAGTGACTTTTTTGCGATTAAATTTACGCGCATATTGAAAAGCATACTCAATAATACGCTCACACCCGCCTCGAGTAATCAGCTTTAAACACTGGTAAGCACTATCAGTTTGACGATATTCAATCCCTGCATAAAGGTCTTCTTCGTTTTCTCGAATAATTACCAAATCCATATTTGGAAAATGAGTTTCTACAAAGGGTGAAAGCGATTTACAAGGCCGCACATTAGCATATAAACCCATGGTCTTACGTATTGTCACGTTCAGACTTTTATAGCCACCTCCTTGTGGCGTAGTAATAGGCGCTTTTAATAACACTTTAGTACGGGATAAAGATTGCCAAGCAGAATCAGGAATACCCGTTGTATTACCACTTAAATAGACTTTTTCACCAACCTCAATGACATCAGGCTCAACAGGAGCTCCGGCAGCATTTAAGATAGTTAAAACAGCTGTCATAATTTCAGGACCAATACCATCGCCGTAAGCAACTGTGATAGGGGTTTTTTTTGTCATGAATTTACTCCTCAATTAAGCTTGGCACTATTTTTTAAATGCTGTCTTGCAATCGCTATATCCTTACAAATTTGTTGCATACCTAAAATCATTCTAGGACCTGCTCTATCCGTAAAATCAGGATTAACTAAAAATACATTATTTACTTGTACAGCCTGCAATTCTGGATACTGCTGCCAGAATTGTTTAGCTGCAACTTGGCTAGCAGGCGACTCGCTAATGATAATGACTTGTGGTTGATTTGCAAGCACTGCTGTTATATTAACCTCAGGCGCCTGTCCTAAAGTATGAGCAAAAATATTGTGTCCCCCACAGCCTCTTATAATCTCATCTATCAAGTTATTATCATTTAAAGTTAATAAAGGTGTAGTAGAAATTTGATAAAAAACACTGATAACTGGTTGTTTACTATACTGTTGTAATAAAGTCTTATATTGATTATTCAATTGATTAGCTGTTTGATTGGCCTCTTTACTAGTACCAGCCAAGTTCCCTAAATATTTAATTGTTATTATAAGTTGGGCAATCGTTTGAATTCTTGTATTAACGACTGGAATATGAAAGTTAGCTAAAGATTCTAACTCCTCTGGAGAATTTCCTCCCTGCCAAGCGACAACTAAATCAGGTTGTAAAGCAATAATTCTTTCCATATCTAAGCCACCACTAGTAGCAACAATTGGTAGCTTTAACGCTTGGGGAGGATAATCACTAAACGCAGAGATTCCCACAACTTTTGCACCTACCCCTGCTGCAAACAAAAGTTCGGTCACATTAGGCGCCAAACTAATAATACGATGAACAGGCTTATTAACTAGTGGTTGTTGATTACTCAATGAAAAGGCACTAACCCAAAAAAGACTTATTACAAGCAGTAAAAATTTTTTTGGCATTTTAATACCTAAAACACTTATTAATATAGATTAGTTACATTTTTAAAATATTACTAATAAAGCTAACACCACTAACCATAATATTAAGGAACGAAAAATTAAACTCACCATATATTGGTTTTTTGACAGAACGACTTCTTGATCAACCTGAGGCTCTACTCGATAAGCTAACTCAAAACATTGAATTAAAAAATGATGATTGTCATTTAAGCCATTAAATAGATTTTTTAACCAATAATTGATGACAGAAGAAAAATGGCCGACCAACGCAAAACAAAACCCCACAATTCGCACAGGAATCCAATTTAACAAGTTTTCAACATAGTCAGCAGCTTGCAACACTTCATTATCTTGTTCAACTTGTTGAATACGACTGTTCACATAATAAAAAACTGCACCCGCCGGACCTAATACTAAAAACCAAAACAGCACTGCAAAAGTCTGTGTTATAGCATCGCTAGCTAAAAGCTCATAGGATTGCTGTGTACTATATTGTAAAGGCCCTAAGCAATAGGTTAATACCGCCAAAGCAAAAAGATAACCTAACACGCCATGAAACACATTGATTAAAATAGCATAAATAACTGTAGTAAGCAGCGTAATTGTAGCTAGAGTTAGCACCAATTTCACTAGACTAGAACCAATTTTAAAACGTTGCACAAAATAAATATACTCGACAATAATATCATAGCGTTTGATTAGTAAGGGTAAGCTAGTCCAATAGACTATAGCTAAACTTATTATTACTATTAAAAATGTCATCTCTTTTCCTCTAAATAATTTTAATCAGGGAATATAATAATAAGGGTTTGGAACTTTAAATTGTTTATCTGCATACCCTCCTTTTAAATCACTCCACTGATCTCCTATTGTTAAAATAACGTCATAGCCTTGTGCTTCAATTTGATGCCGCGCACCAGATTTATAAGGAACCACAGAGCTTTTATTATAATTATTTGGTTTTAAAAATAAGCCTTGCCATGTTTTATATCCCGCAGCTTGTAAATTTTTAGCCGTTGCTGCACGCATCGATTCAAATCTACCTGTCACAAAAAATACTGCCACATCTTTACTTTGTGCGAGCTGATAAAAAGCAAGTGCTGGTTTAATTGCTGAATCCTGTCCTTGCAACATGGCCTGCATTAATTCATCTTTATTTCCCCCGAAGTTTTCCTTAGCCATTTCTGAATAATTCGATAAACTGGTTTCATCAATATCCATCACCACCGCTAAACGTTTTTTATTTCCTGTAGCTTGATTGGCTGCAACACGCTCCTCAAGATAAGCACTGGCTTCGTTAAAAACAGCCGCCACCTCTTTGGCATATTGGCCTGAAGTATTATAATTAATTAATTTTTGTTTAATAAAATCTAAATTAGTGACCGGCGGCTTAGCTATCGCTAAAGTGACTACCAATACAAGCAAACTCGTAATAAATAAATGATAGCATCGCTTCATGCTTTATCCTTCAAATTCTTTATTTTAATCCATGCTGCCTTAAAGTAGCTCGTAATAATTGCCAGTCAAAATAAGGACCTGGATCAGTTTTACGTCCTGGCGCAATCGTTTCATGGCCTACGATACGCTCTAGAGTAATCGCTGGAAAATGTTGCGTCAATAAAACAATTAAGGCCACTAACTTTTTATATTGAATGGTTTCAAAAGGAACAAAATTGCTACCCTCAAGCTCTATACCTAACGAATAATCATTACAATGATCTCTTCCAGCAAAACTAGACTTGCCAGCATGCCAAGCCTTATCATAAACAGAAACAAATTGAACAATTTTACCCGCTCTATTAATTAAAAAATGAGCAGACACCTCCGTATTGATTTGTGCAAAATAAGGATGAGTTGTTTTATCTAATTGTCCGGCAAACATTTGCTCAATATAAGGTGTGCCAAATTCATTGGGCGGTAAGCTAATATTATGAATCACCAATAAATTAATATCCTTGTTATTAGAGCGCTTATTAAAATAAGGGGATGGAAAATGCCTAATTTCTGTTAACCATCCTGTTTGATTGTCTAGCTTCATTAATCTCTTCTCAGTTTTTCAGAAAATGCTAAAGGCGTTGGATAACGTAATACCACAATATAGGAAGAAGCAATAAAAGTTAAAATAGTAGTAGCCTGAATAAGATAAGAAGCTACTTCGCCTAAGGTATTAGACCCACCTGCCAAATAAGCAATTAATAAAGAAAATTCACTTGTTTGGCCTAGTCGCCAACCCACCTCCCAAGCAACTGACTTACTTTCATGCTCTCCAGCAAGCAAGATTCGAAACACTAAAGGTTTTAATACCAACATTACAATTGCCATTAAAATAGCAGGCGCCCAAATTACATCTATATAATCTAAATCAAAATGTGCGCCAATAGAAAAGAAAAACAGTACTAAGAAAAAATCCCGCAATGGTTTTAAATTTTCAGCAATATAACGCGAGATAGGATGAGTGGCTACCGCGACCCCAGCAATAAAAGCACCAATTTCTGCAGACAAGCCTAAACTTGCTGCTAATTGTGCCATCCCTAAACACCAACCTATCGAAATTAAAAAAATATATTCCTGTACTCGATCAAATTTAGCGAGCAACTTAATTAAAATAAATCGTTGCACAATATAAGCAATCAATAATAATACTGGTAAAGAAATAATAATTAATATTAATTGTTGCCAGGGCAAATGACCTGAGTCCATACCACTTAATAACAAAATGGTTATAATTGCAATTAAGTCTTGCAATAACAACACGCTGATAACAATTTCACCTGTATGTTGATGATGTAAAATAGTAGTGGGTAATAATTTTAAGCCAATAATAGTACTGGAAAACATCATGGCTAATCCAATCACTAAGGCATCCGTTTGACTATAGCCAAATAGTTTACAAATCCCATAGCCTAAACCCAAAAAGATAACTGAGCTCATCACAGCCACCCAAATGGTTCGACTAAACATTTTGATAAGCTTTTGGGGATGCAAATGCAGGCCTAATAAAAATAATAAAAAAACTATTCCTATAGTACCCGCCTGATCAATAACCCCAGATTTAGGAATCAGTTTAAAACCATAAGGACCCAATAAAGCGCCTAATACTAAATAACCGACCAGCATGGATTGGCGTGTAAATAAAGCTAAAGTTGAAATGGCGGCAGCACCAAAAAATATCAAAAATAATACAAATACTGCGGTTTCAGGAATATGAGCCATAGATCCATTTTCCAATTAAAAAATTACTATAGCTTAAATAATTGTGAGAAACTAGCGGTTAAAAAGGTTATTGAGCCCCGAGAGTAGCACCCAGTGTTCTCCTCTCTACAGAATCCGTCTCTTTTCCATCTCTTTGAATAAAGTGACCAACACCCGCCGCATCACCATTTACAACCCCAACCTCTCTTCCGCTATGAGTTACAGGAGGCATAACTGTTGCTCCGCCAACTCCACCCCTTGCTCTGCCTAAAAAAAAGCCGCCTACTACAGGATGACGCATAAAAGTATCTCGTTGAGGTAAAGAAGAGTAGCCGCCGCCACCCCTTCCCGATGATCTAAGCGGTTGTCTTTCTCCTGCTGCTTCATCCCCATCCCCTTCAGCCACCGCCACTGCTAATTCTTTCCCATCTTCAACTTTTTGTAATGGTCCTCTTCCTGAGCTTCCCTCTCCTCCTCTTAACCGTTTAGGTAAAAGACTAGAAGTAGCTCCCAAACCAAGAAAATTAACACCATCAACAAATTCACAATCTCTTCTATCAAGATCTCGACGAACTCTTTCCTGAATAAGAACTCTTTGTTCTCCATGCATAAATAAATCTAAAATTCCTTTAATAATTACAAAACTGGCTACTATCATCGCCAAAGTAGTGCCAACTGCCCAAGAGCTTCCACCTAAAATCCCTGCAATTTTTATGCCAAGTTCCTGATCACAATATTGATCACCAGTAAAAAATCCAAAAGGGCTACGACAACGACTTTTTTGTAATATTCGAATAGCCCAAGGAATTGCATAATAAAATAAAGTTACTAAGATACCCGTTAATAAAGCTCGTCTACCCCATAATTTTGCAGGCAAATAAACATATTGATCAATCACTGCTTGCTGCTTATCTATTCTTGTTAAAAGTTCAACTTTACTGGTGCCTTGATAGAGATCATAGATTGCTCGAGCGGCAAAATATCCCCCAACCATAACCACGATAGGTATTCCTATAAAATAAAGTACAGAAACTTCCCCTCCCATAGCATAAGCCGCGTAACCTAATTCAACAGCATCTAAGGTGCAGTTCGGTAATAGTGAAGCCAACTCTTGTCTGGTAAGATGGATATGAATCCTTTTGTGATTAACCGTAATAGTAGTATTGACTACTGCTGGAAAAGGAGGGAAATAATTTAAAGAATCAATATCGTTAGGATCTATATTAGGATAAAAAAGTGGTGTTTTCATTAATACCGCAAGACTAGGTTCACAAAGCCCCCATTGCAAAACTTGCGCAGCGCTACTTAAAGCACTTCTAATAGCCCATTGAAATAATAAAGGCGCTACAATCAAAAATCGTTTCGCCCCCAGTTGAATAGCATGCAATAATAATTGACCTGTTGATTGATGCCATGTGGTGGCTATAGGATTACCTATATTTTTTATAAACCAATCTCTGGCCTCAGGATGAAAATAAAAGAAATATTTTGTTAAAGTGGCAGGCGCCATAATAGCAACTTTAGTCCCACTCAAGATCCCCAGCATCAAACCCCAGGCATTACCACCAAATACCGCACTAACAACCTCCATAAAAGTAATGGGCGAACAATCAGAACCACTATTTAGCATAGCAATATCAAAACTATTAACGTTATGGCAATCTAGACTTTTTAATACCCGATTAACATCGGGAAAAAATCTTACATAAAAAATTACTGGGGAGGCCATTAAAGTTACAGCCAACGCCGTATGATTGGCAAAGTCAGTGATTCCCTTCCATTCTTGATTATCTGCCTCAATAAATTGATCTTCTGCTTGAGCTGCTTGGCGCTGAGCTACTTCATCAACTCTTTGCCCGCGTGTTCGACAACGACGTATAAGATCTCGTAAACCAAGCCCCATAGCGGTTAACAAAAAAGAAGCCGGAGGAACTAAGGTCACAGAGATCACTGCTATATAGAGCGCATCCATTGCTACTATCGAAAAACTTTTAACTTCTGCTGTCGTCATTAAGGCACTTTTTGGACCGGACCACCAAGCTTCAACTCCTTGCTCAACCGGTGTGAGTGAATCGTCTACACTATCTGCTGTGGTAATATTGGTGGCAGGTTCAGGACAAACAAGATCAAGCGGATTACCTTGGCATTCCTCGCCATCTCTAAACCAATCAAACACTTTTCTATAAGCTAAAAAACCTGACACGGTTACTGCGGTATTGACCGCAGCATGGACAAGTGTCGATCTATCACAAACCTTAGAAAACCAACCTCTTAATCCCGCACACCACTGTGTGGCTCGGCGAACCCTTCTTGGTCCCCCTGATGGTGCTGGTGGCATTTTATCTCCTAACTATTTAATTATAATTAATGATTTTTTATGCGCCCAATCTAACAGACCAAACTTAAGAGACTATTAAGGAATGCGAAAGAACAGGTTTTTTTGATTAAAAATTGAACTTTTTTATTCATTTGCTTATTTTTCAACCTCTTAACTAGGTAAATATCATATACTTTGGCAGAGGTTAGCTTAGATTAAACTAAGTTTCCAGCCTGAAAACTACTTACAATCAGTTCTTTAAAAAAACCTAAGATTTTGGTTTCAAAATAAACTTTTTTACCCTACAATATGCGATCTTTTAAGTAGGGTAACTTTTTGTAAAGGAAAGCATAAATTATGGTAGTAATTCGACTCGCCCGGGGTGGCGCTAAAAAACGCCCTTTTTATCATGTGGTTGCTGCAGATAAACGCAGTTCTAGAAATGGTCGCTTTATTGAAAAATTAGGTTATTTTAATCCTATTGCTCAAGGTAAAGAAATTCCTTTAAATCTTGATGTTGAACGTATCAATTACTGGTTGTCAGTCGGTGCACAACCCAGTGAACGTGTTGTTAGCTTACTAAAAGAAGCCAATAAAGCTGCTGCAAAATAAATGGGCTTGGAGTTAACTCATTCTGTTATTATCGGTTCTTTTGCTTCTCCTCATGGCGTCAAAGGCTGGATTAAAATTAATTCAGCCACAGAACCAACTAGCGCGATCCTCAATTACCAACCTTGGCTATTAGCAACTGCTGCGGGCTGGCAGCCCATTAAACTCATTGACACAAAATTACTAGGTAATCACCTTATTGCTTTATTAGAAAATTATCATGACCGTGAATCAGTTGCAGAGCTCACTGGCAAGCACATTGCAACCTTGAGATCCCAACTACCCAAACTTTCTGCAAAAGAGATTTATTGGGCTGATTTAGAAGGCTTGGAAGTAATTAATCAAGCGGGAGTAAAACTCGGTAAAGTTGATTATCTCTTTGCTACCGGTGCAAATGATATCTTAGTGGTGGTAGGTGAAAAAAGGTATTTAATTCCTTATCGTAGCCAACAGACAGTGATTAAAGTTGACTTAGAAAACAAACAGCTGCTAGTAGATTGGGATCTAAACTTTTAAAGAATTATTTATGAACATAGGCATTATTACTCTTTTTCCTGAAATGTTTACGGCTTTAGAGGCTAGTATTTCAGGGCGTGCAATACGCAATAAAATAATTACCTTACAATGTTGGCAACTTAGAGATTTTGCTACTGATAAACACAAAACGGTGGATGATAAACCTTACGGTGGTGGGCCAGGGATGTTGATGAAAGTCTCTCCTTTATTAGCTGCTATTACGACTGCTAAACAGCAATTAGGGCCTAATACTAAAACCATCTATCTTTCACCACAAGGAAAAACATTTACTCAACAAGCTGCTCAAAAACTTGCTGCACAAAAAAGTTTATTATTCATTGCCGGTCGTTATGAAGGAATCGATGAAAGACTAATAGAGTCGACGATTGACGAAGAGTGGTCTATTGGTGATTACGTTCTAACAGGTGGTGAATTAGCTGCTATGGTTATGATTGATGCTATGGTACGCTTATTACCCGGCGCTTTAGGCGATGCTGAATCTGCCGAGCAAGATTCTTTTAGCCAGAGTCTATTAGATTACCCTCATTATACTCGCCCAGAGGAAATCAATGGTTTAAAAGTTCCTGTGGTATTACTAAGTGGCGATCATGCCGCTATTGCTCGCTGGAGAAGACAACAAGCACTAGGTAGAACTTGGCAGCGCCGCCCTGAACTTTTATCTCAACTTAAACTCTCAGCTGAAGATCAGCAATTATTAAACGATTTTATCAAAGAACTCTCCCCACCCCCTTAGCTTTTACGGATTTTTCTAAGCCTAATTTCAATAACTAGCCAAAATGAAGTTTTCTCTTGTTTTTAAAAAACATTTACTTAAATCCTCTTTCATTAACAGTCCTTGAGAGTCTTAAGGCTTAAAAATAAAAATTCAACCTATTGTTTTTTAAATATAATTTAAATAATAAGCCGGGTTTTTAGAACCTTTTACCCGATGAATCAATCAACCGTTTTAAGGCTTAAATCTTCAAGAGATTGATTAAATTACTGGAAAAATCAGTTAACAATCGTTAGAATTGCCGCCTAGTTGAAAAAGGGTGAAAATCATGAATCAAATAATTGCACAAATTGAACGCGAACAACTTAAACAAAACTTACCTGATTTTCGTACAGGAGATACGGTTTTAGTTCAAGTGAAAGTAAGTGAAGGTAACAGAGAACGCTTACAAGGTTTTGAAGGAGTTGTAATTGCTAAACGTAACCGTGGTTTAAATTCTGCTTTTACAGTACGTAAAGTTTCTCATGGTGAAGGCGTTGAACGTGTATTCCAAACTCACAGTCCATTAGTTCATAGTGTAGAAATTATTCGTCGTGGTGATGTTCGTAAAGCTAAGCTTTATCACTTACGTGAATTAAGCGGCCGCGCAGCTCGCATTAAACAAAAAATTACTATAAAAAAAGATCAAACAACTAATTCCGGTGAAGTAAAGAAAACAGCTGAATAAAATCTAGCCGGGTAAATAAATACTTGCCCGGTACATTTCTTTCACTCTCAATTTCTGTCAAAATACTGAGATATAATTATTACAGAAGGCTTGCTAATAATGGAAGTAGCCATTATTGAATCTCCTCTCGGAAAATTAGTTTTAAAAGCGCTAGACAATAAACTGGTTGAATTAACTTATTGCAAATCAATTACCAAGCTGCAAAGACCTAGCTCCTTATTTTTAAAGCAAGTAATCCAAGAACTCCAAGCCTATTTTCAAGGCAAGCTTACCACCTTTAAGCTTCCTATACATTTGTCAGGCACTTCTTTTCAATTAAAAGTCTGGCAAGCGCTAGCTAATATACCTTACGGCAAAACTCTTTCTTATAGCGAATTGGCTAAACAATTAAAAACGGGGCCTAGAGCCATTGGCAATGCTTGTCGCACCAATCCTATTCCAATTATTATCCCCTGCCATCGAATTCTCGCTAAAAATGGTCTAGGCGGCTATAGTGGCCAAACTATAGGAAAATTTATTAAAGTAAAACAATGGTTATTAGCTCATGAACAAACGTATAGCCCTGCTCGCCACCGGTGATGAACTGGTTAATGGCGATATTTTAAATACCAATGGTCAAGCTATTGCTCAAGCTCTCTTTGATTTGGGTATGGAAGTTGGCATGCACCTTGTGGTTGCCGATCAACAAGCAGAAATTGAAAACGCTATTCAGTATTTATTAACTCATCACAAAGCTTTAATTATCACTGGCGGTTTAGGCCCTACTTCGGATGATAGAACGCGTTTTGCGTTAGCTAAAGCTCTCAATCAAGAATTAATCCTGGATGAATCTTGCTGGGAGGCCATTCAGGCACGCTTAAATCGTTATACTTTAACAAATCAGCCTATCTCTAATAAAAATCAAGCCCTCTTTCCTCAAGAAGCAACCATTATTCCTAATGACAATGGCACCGCAGCTGGCTGCTACTTGGAACATAATCAGAAAGTTATTTTTATGCTCCCAGGACCACCTAGTGAATGTTTACCAATGTTTAAACAATTCATCATTCCGCAATTGCAAAAACAACAACTTGCTGAACCAATCATTCATAAAAAATGGTTACTTTTTAACGTTAGTGAAGGTGAAATAGCAGACCGTCTCGATACTTTAGCAGCGCCTTATGATATCACTACAGGTTACCGAATTAATTTTCCTTATGTGGAATTCAAAGCCCATAGTAAAGATGAGAAAAAGCTCGCTGCTTTTTTAACAGCTGCGAACTCACTTCTTCAAAGTCATCAACTCAATCCAGAATCTTTACCAGCTTCGCAAATGCTGATTAATTTTTTAATGAATTCAGACAAAGCTATTAGCCTTGACGATCAAGCCACTAAAGGCTATCTCTTAAAAACTATTACCACACTCAATACTTATCAAAAAATATTTAATAACAAACAAACAAAAAATAGTATTTTACATTTTGAATTAACTGGCATCCCTGAATACTGGCAAGGTAAAGATATTGGTGGCACTAGCTGGGTAGAAATTAAAACTCATCAAATTCAAAAACGCTTTGAAATTCCTTTCCGAGGCCAACGGACAATTTATTTTGCCATTGAGTTTCTAGCTAATGAATTATTAAAAATACTTAAATCTGTTTAATTCTAAACAGAAAACACCTAACGAATAAAATATTAAAGTTTTTTATTTGCAAAATATTGTTTTACTAGAAATAGAAGAAGCAATCGCTTTCTTGACCTTTGCTATAAAATATCTATCGAATGGCCAAAACTTCTCTAGGAGTCCTGGTCTCTTCTCTAGCAAAATCTTGCTTACTGGTTTGCAAACGCTGAATAAAACGGGCATAGGCTCGTTCATCATAATCAGGCACTGGAACTGCTTCTAAAATCTCTATTAGAGAATCTACCGATATTCTTCCAGCCATATCTGGTAATAATAGTAGCCAACGCAAATATTCCAATACTAAGCGGGGTGGAATAGTAGTAAGATGCCGACGACAAATTAAAAGTTCTTTCTCAAGCTGTCGACAAATTATTGTTGCTCGCTCACAACCCTCATCACTTATATAACTCCTAGCTAATTCTTCTATCGCCTGATAATCATCTTCATCCTCAAAATCCACTACTGCTCTATAAGTGACTGGTTTGTCTTGTAATAAAAATGTCAATAAAACGCCTAAGCTCCATAAATCAGAAAAACGATAATCATATCCTTTTATTTGTAATATAACTTCAGGTGCAAGATAAGCCTTTCGACCAATAGCTTGGCCGCTAGCTGCTGCTTTGCTAGCACGCTGTACACAGCCAAAATCAGCCACCACCCAGTTAGCTTCATTATCTAGTAACAAATTATCAGGGCATAGATCACCATGCATAAAGCCATCTTTTTCTAAATCACCATGTAAAATTTGCAGAGCTTTAGCAACATTTTTAAGTTGAGTGATAAGATAAATAAAAGCTAATAACTCTTCCCCCTCATCACCACAAGCTAATGCTTCCTTAATAAAAGGCATGTAGCCTGTTAAAGAACCAGAAAGATAATAAGGCATATAAATTGCATTTTCTCTAATACCAAGACACGGTACTATTAATTCAGGATTAAAATTTCTTCTACTAGATAAAAATTGATGTATCGCTAGCTCTCCCGAGCTTGGTCTTACAATTTTTCTAGCAAATACCCAATCTTCAAATTGACAGATAAAAACATCACCTTCTGAACCCTCACCCACCTTATCTTCTAAATGTTTAACGCTGCAATCTATTTTGCACAGTTGTTCTTCAATTAATCTAATCACTTTTAAAGATAGGCCTTGAACTTCAAGACCAGGAAAAGGACTAAAAGCAGAAAACGTTGGCAATGGAGAAAATTTAAAAAACCCTGCCGACCCCGCTGAGAGCTTACCTAATGACTGGCTGTCTATATCAGGTAACTTGGCTGGTGGTATTGTGATTGTTAAACCTGGATTTCTTGGCATCTTATTATTATTTATAAACTCTTTATACTTTACTATAGCTAATTTAACTTAACCTAAGCTTAAAAGAAATTTTTTATTAGTGGTTTTTTTGATACCCTTAAAAATAAGATCTTATTTTTCTTTATTTTCCTAAATATTTACTTTTTTTAAAACATTCAGCCATTATCTAGTAATCGCTTGATAAATTTATTCTACAAAAGCTTAATATTTCCTTAAGGAGACTTGTATAAAATAAAAGCATTATAAAAATAATAAAGTAAAGATTATGGCTAATCCTATCCTGACACCCCAAACTCGATTAATCATAAAAGTTAATCAACTTAGCGAAACTACTAACTGTTTGGAGCCAACACTTTTTCAAGTTCATGAACGCAATAATTTTAAATTGCTTATAGGTAAATTAAATAAATTACACAGCAAATTACACTTTGAAGATATCAATGAAATTAATATTGAATTTGTTATTCAAGAACTAAGTAATCTTAAATCATTCTTTGATGAGAATCTTGATGGCACAGTGTTAATGGATATTGAATTTGGTGAAGCTATCGACAGATTACTTACTCATGCCAAAACCATACAATTGACCATGGCTTCAGTATTAGCCTACGGCACTTAACATTATTATTCTTTGACTTTCACCAATATTAATTATAGCTAACTTCTTGAGAAGTTAGCTATTCTCACTTGGTAATTACCCATGTCGTTTACATAGGAAAGCAAAAGGACTTCTAGGAAAAGAATCGGGACTTTGACTTCCTGAAGTTGAAGAACCAGCGCTTGCAGGCGAACTAGCTAGCGATCGAGGTCTTCTAATTGGACCTCTAGTTCCTCGTTCAAGCATCTTAAAAAACTCATCAACTTCTGCTTGTTGAACTTCTTGATCTGTTGGCTCTCTTTTTTTCTCAATTACTACTTCCTCTGCTAGTATTCTTAATAATTTTTGTGTGGTATGAGCGCCACCATGCCTACCTTTTAGTTTCATTTTATTTGGCATCATGTACCTCTTCTTTTGTTATTGTTAAAAAATAATATAGCTATTTTAGTGCCTATAGCTTAAGAGAAAATTAAGCACTTATTTGGAAGTTAATATTTTTATGATCAAAAAATGGCCTAATCTTCAACGGCATAGATGCCATTTTCATTGCGTAAAAAATCTTTATAGTCTAAACCATATCCATAAAGAAACTTATTTTCGACGCTTAAGCCGATAAAATCACAAGATTGAATACCCCCTACTTCCCGAGGACGTATTTTATCCACCAAAGCAGCTGTGTATATTTTTTTAGCACCAGAGCTTTCACAATAGTGTTTAACCGCAGCCAGAGTCAACCCAGAATCTAAAATATCTTCGACAATAACCACAACTCTGTCTTGCAAAGCTATAGTGGGTTTAGCTTGCCAAAATAGTTCTCGCCCTTCTTTTTCTCCTTGGTAGCGAGTAGCATGAATATAATTAATTTGTAGAGGAAAATTGAGATAAGTGGCTAATTGGCCCATAAAAATAACAGCTCCATTCATCACACATAAAAACACTGGCACTTGATTAGCTAGCTCAGCATTCATCTTTTCAGCAATCGTCCTGATCGCTGCATTGATTTGTTCTTTATTATATAAACAACGTCCTTTGCTTTTTAACTCTTGTACTTTTTTTAAATCTTCTAAATAATTTTTCATTTTTCAGTAAGTTCCTCGTCGTTAGTAATGGCTACTTTATCAGGTATCTCGACTGTGTACGTAGGATAAGCAAATTCAGCCCCATGTTTGGCTATTATTGCAGCAATTTTAAACAAAACATCTTCTTGAATTGCTAAAAACTTTAACCAATCGGCAGTTTTTGTTAAAACAATAATCTGTATCTCTAAAGAAGAAGCGCCATAATTAGAAAATCTAACTATTACCATTTCTTGATCAATTTCAGCATGCGCCTTTAACATAGCCACAATATCCTGTTGAATTGGCTTGATTTTATTAAAGTCGCTGTATCTTAATCCTATCATCTTTGAAATACGTCGATTATACATGCGAGAAAAATTAACCACAATAATAGAGGAAAAAACTGAATTAGGCACATAAATAGGTTGGCGATCCGCATTGCGAATACGCGTTAAACGCCAACCAATAGCTTCGACCGCACCCTCAATGTTTCTATCTGGAGAAGAAATCGTATCGCCTACCATAAAATGACGATCAGTAAAAATCATTAATCCACCAAATAAATTTTCTAATAGTTCTTTAGAAGCCAATCCTATAATTAATGCACCTACACCTCCAAAAGCCACTAGCCCTGCAATTGGCACGCCGATTATTTGCAACAAAATTAATACTGCAATTAGAACCACTCCAATTCTCATAAGTCGACTCATGGCAAAAGTGGTTGCCCGATCTAGTTGATGGTGGGCTTGCGCTTTGTTAATTAATCTTGCCTCTAGTAATTTAATATAACTTAATAAGAACCAAACAATAGCGATTACGACCAAAATATTTCTAATCACAGGAAAAACAAAATTATATTCAAAATGCGGAATAAGATTAACAATAGATTGTAAAGCAAATAACAAACCAAATACCCAAATCAGAAATTGCAAGGGCTTATGTAATGCAAAAATTAATAAATCGTCCCATAAATTATTAGTTTTCTTAAGACGATCATAAATACGTTTATAAAATAAATAAACTGCTAGACTTAAAATAAAGGTAATGGTAGCAATAAAACTTATTTGCAACAGCACCATCCAAGCTGATGATAATTGTTGTATCCAATTAACAATCCCTTGCACAGATTGAGGAAAATTATCATAAACTTTCATGGCTCCGCCTCGCAAAATGTTTTAATTGTTTTACTTGCCTGCTGCCAATTAGGGTTTTCCAACAGAATTTCACGTGTATAGTTAGGAAGCCCTCGCATCTTTTTGAGACGAGGACTATAAGGAAAATTGTTTATTTTAGATTGCCAAGCTTCTAATAGTTCTAACACCGATGTCCGGTGATTACAAATTAATAACATATCACAACCAGCTGCCAAAGCTAACTCTGCTCGTTTAACAATATTTCCTACTACTTTTGCACCCTCCATAACTAAATCATCACTAAAAATGACTCCTTCAAAATTCAACTGTCCACGTAATATAGTTTGTAACCACTTTTTTGAGAAACCAACGGGCAGTTGATCTACAGCAGGAAAAATAATATGCGCTGGCATTATTGCATTCAATCCTGCAGAGATAAGACCTAGAAAAGGTTTTAAGTCTCGTTCAACGATAGCTGCATAACTTCTTTCATCAATCGGTATATCTACATGTGAATCCAAAGCCACCGAACCATGACCAGGAAAATGTTTTCCTGTAGAGGCCATACCTGCTTTTTCCATACCATAAATAAACAACTGAGCAAGATTAATGACTACCTCAGGATCACTGTGAAAAGCACGATCACCAATGACAACACTTTCCCCTAAATCAAGATCTAAGACTGGCGCAAAACTAAAATCAACACCTACAGCCAGTAATTCCATTGCCATGAGCCAACCACAAGTTTCTACCAACTGGCTAGCACGATTAGGATCTTTATCATATAGCTCACCCAATCTTCTCATCGCTGGCAAACGAGTAAACCCTTCTCGAAAACGCTGTACACGTCCACCCTCTTGATCAACTGCTATTAATAAATTAGGATTTATCTGCCTAATAGCAGCAGTGAGTACCATGACTTGCTCTGCTGATTGATAATTACGACTAAAAAGAATAACTCCACCCACTAATGGATGCGCTAATAACTCAACCTCTTCTTCCGTTAGCTCTAATCCGGCTAAATCAATCATTAAGGGACCTATATTTTCCATAAATCATCCTATTGTTTAAATTTTTGAGTATTTTTTCTTGCTGTAGCCTAACAAAATCTGCTCAATTAATCCATAGGCGATAAACTGCTTGTCATTACCTATAATCTATTGAATAATTTTACCATGTTTAGCAATGAATTAATTGTTTCTTTACTTGATTTAACAAGTCTAACTGGTCAAGAGACAAAAACAGACATCCTCTCTGTTTGTCAACAGGCACAAACTCCTTATGGCAAGGTAGCTGCCGTCTGTCTTTATCCAACTCATTTGTTACTAGCAAAACAGCTGCTATTTAATACTTCTATTAAGCTTGCTACTGTCATTAATTTTCCTCACGGTAAAAGTTTATTGGCAGAAAGCCTAGCTACCATCGAATTAGCAATTGAGCATCAAGCAGATGAAATTGATTTAGTCATGCCTTACTACTTATTATTTGAAAAAAATTATCACGCCATAGAAACCTACTTACAAAAATGTCGGGAAGCTTGCCCAACACATTGTTTAAAAGTCATTATTGAAAGCGGCGCCCTAATGCCTGAACAAATAAAGATAGCCTGTCAACTTGTCATCCAAATTAAAGCTAATTTTATTAAAACTTCTACCGGTAAAATTTCTCAAGGCGCAAGCTTAGCAGCTGCCGATATTATTTTGCAAACCATTCAAGCTAGCCAAAGTAATATCGGACTTAAAATATCTGGGGGGATTAGAACTAAAGAACAAACCAGAGACTATTTAAATTTAGCTGTTACTTATTTTGGAAAAGTTTGGTTACAGCCTACCCACTTTCGCATTGGTTGCAGTCGATTACTCGTTTAAAATACTAATCACTTAATTAAGGTTGGCCTTTAGCTAACATAATGGTAGAGATTGCATGTTTATAAACTATCTGCGTTGAGACGCTTTCTAGTAGCACTGTATGTTGGTCATAGCCCCCAACAATACCATGTAGACGAATACCATTAATTAAAAAGATATTAACTGGCTCCCGGGTTGAACTTAAGTTTTCAAGGAATTCATCTTGGCAATAGGTAGTACATTCCTTTACTAATGCTGACATAATTATTCTCCTAAAGCTAACTGTTAAATAATAAGACAGATCAATATTTATGTAAAGATTTTTATCTAAATCCTCACTAGCTTTAGCACAAGCTAGTGAAAAAACTTTGTACTTCTAAAGGCTTATTCATTATTAATAGATTATGACAATCTTGTAAGAATTTAGCGCTTTAAAAATAATTTGCTTTTTTCTTTGCTCTGTTTAAACCCAGCTATCAAAAGCAAAGCCATTAACAGCCCTAAAACAAGCCAAACAAACCAATTTCCATGTAATGCATAATAGCTTTGACCTGTCTTAATGGGAACTTGTGCTACTAACATAGCTATTGCTCGACTCTGTGTTTTTTGTAAAGCAATTGGTAGCCCATTAGAGTTCGTAATACTTAAAAGTCCCCACTGTGCAACTCTAACAATTGAATAATTATTTGCGACCCCTTGCAAGATCGCTGGCGCAGCATGATACCAATAATCAATTTTAAAATCTAAGGCTGGTACTAATAATAATCCCGCCCCTATTTTACCGTAGTGTTGAGCCGGATTAATAAAATCCATATCTTTACAAATCACGATACCTATTATTCCTTGAGGAACAATGATCATCATTAATTGACTGCCAGTCACATAATTAGCTTCAGCATGAGGTAATAAATGCTGCTTTTGATAAGTAGCAATCAACGATCCATTTTTACCAAATACCCACACTAAGTTTTCATTATCAGGCTCAGCAATCTGTCTAATACCCACTACTAATATTACTTTATTTTGTCTAGCTAGTTTAGCCAAACTGACTTCTGCCATACGACTCCTATTAAGGTTAACCGTAATCATTTTCTCTGGCAAAACTATTATTTTTGCGCCTTGTTTAGCTAACTGTGCAATCACTGGTTGATATTGTTGAATGGTATGATTAATAGTTTTATTGTCAGTTGCTTGCATAGCATTAATAGTCGTAGGTGCTGCAGCCAAACCGACCATGATTGTTTGCGAAGTTGAGTACTGATGAAGACGCGAAATGCCAAATACTATAACCAAAATAATAATCAATAGCATAATAGTTAAGCTCAAAGCTGATTGTATGATTTTTCTTCTAATATACCAAGCAACGCTTATAGCAGCTGGTAATAAACTTACTATAAAACTGATCCCTAAAATTCCGGTTAAGGAAACAAGTTGAATAATCGGATAATTACTCACTTGAGTATTAGCGATAGAATTTACTGTACCAGCTGGAGAAACATGCATCACCAAAAATTCATACATAACAATTAAGCAAGGAAAAATGAAAATTGCCAAACAGTTAGCAAGCTTTTTAACTAACCATCTATTTATTACTAAAATCAGACCATAGCAAAACGCATTGAGAATTAATGCTACGACGATAGGATGAATAGGTAATAAAGTATATGCATATTTAAATAAGCTCGCCCAACCTAATAGGCCAATCAGGACCCCTGCTATAAAAGTTAAAACCACGCCGCGATAATAAGAAAAAATTAAAATTGGAATTGGGGCAAGCCAAATACCAAACCAAATTGAATTAAAACCAGTCGAGCTAAAATAGGCTAAACTGGATAAAATAATTGCGCCTAGCCATAGTAAAATTATGTAAAAAATCTTTTGCATATTAATAGTCCATTCTTAAAACATGCCTCAATTATTGCTTGATTAAATAAATTGAATTTACTTTAGCGCTTCGATTTACTTGTTTTAGCTGATAATATCATCGCTATATGTGTTTGTCATTGCAGATAAAAGAGGTTAATAAATGAGCAGCGATCAGGGTTTAACTGCACTATCACCACTCGATGGACGTTATGCGCCCAAGTTAGCATTTTTAAGAAAAATTTGTAGTGAATACGGCCTTATTCATTTACGTCTACAAGTAGAAATCCGTTGGTTTCAAGCTTTAGCACAAAGCACAGATTTTCCTGAAGTCCCTGCTCTCAGCCCAGATGCCACCCAATTTTTAAACCAATTAGTGACTGACTTTGATCATAAAGCTGCAGAAAAAATAAAACAGATCGAACAAGAAACCAATCATGATGTTAAAGCGGTTGAATATTATTTGAAACAAGCTTTCCAACAAAATAATGAGCTCAAACCTTATCAAGAATTTATTCATTTCAGCTGTACGTCTGAAGATATAAATAACATTGCTTATGCCCTGATGCTTAAAACCTTGCGTGATGAATATACTATCCCTCTTTTAGAAAAATTAATTACTACCTTAAGAAATAGAGCCCACCAATTTGCCTCCCAGTCTATGTTGAGCAGAACACATGGTCAGCCTGCCACCCCTACCACGCTAGGGAAGGAATTGGCAAATTTTGTTTACCGCTTTAAGCTGCAAGGTAAGCGTTTACAAGAGATCAACATTCTTGCTAAGTGCAATGGTGCCGTTGGTAATTTTAATGCTCATCTTGTTGCTTACCCAGAGGTTGATTGGATCGAGTTTAGTAAAAAATTCATTACCAGTTTAGGACTTAGTTATAACCCCTATACTACCCAAATTGAACCCCATGACTACATAGCAGAAATCTGTTATACCTTAGCTCATCTGAATACCATTTTAATTGATTTTTGCCGTGATATGTGGGGCTATATAAGCTTAAATTATTTTATACAAACAAAAAAATCAGATGAAATAGGCTCTTCTACTATGCCTCATAAAATTAATCCGATTGATTTTGAAAATGCTGAAGGCAATTTAGGACTTGCGAATGCTTTACTTATTCATTTAAGCACTAAATTACCCATTTCACGCTGGCAACGCGATTTAACAGATTCCACCACTTTGCGTAATCTAGGGCCTGCCTTTGCCTATACTTTACTAGCCTACCAAGCTATTTTAACTGGTCTTGAAAAGCTCTCTATTAATCAAAAAGTTTTAGAAGCTGATCTCAAATCGCATGTAGAAGTATTAGCCGAAGCAGTTCAAACTGTTATGCGCAAATACAATCTTGAGAACCCTTATGAAAAACTAAAAGCGCTTACGCACGGCCAAACCATTACCTTATCGACACTTCATCAATTTATTGAAGAACTATCTCTCCCTACCAAAGTCAAACAGCAATTAATAGCTTTAAGTCCAACAAGCTATACAGGCCTTGCAAGTAAATTAGCACAAGAGGTTTAAGAGATTATGAATGTTTGGCCTTTTAATAAAATTTCCTCAACTCTAGTCAAATGGCTTATCAAAGATGAAGCGCCAGCTGAAATGCCCGTCTGTGATTTTGCAAGAATTCAACAAGAGTTAAAACCTTGTGATGTCATTTTAATCGAAGGCAGAAGCCGAGTAAGTGAAATCATTAAATTAACTACTAAAAGCAACTGGTCACATGCCGCACTTTATATTGGTAAACTCCATGATATAAAAGAAGAAGCTTTACGCCATAAAATTCTTAACTATTATACCGATGATATCAATGAACAATTAGTTATCGAAGGTATTTTAGGTAAAGGAACTGTTGTTTCACCACTTACCAATTACAAACTGGATCATATTCGAATCTGCAGACCCTCTGCTTTAACGATAGAAGATGGTAAAAAAATCATTGCCTATGCAATTAATGAATTAGGCACCCCTTATGATATTAGACATATCTTTGATTTATTAAGACTCTTATTTCCATTTACTTTTATTCCGCGCCATCTCTTTTCAAGTATTTTTAAACCCACGCAAGTTACTAACAAAAAATTAATTTGTTCCTATTTGTTAGTGGAAGCCTTTGCTTCTGTTAAATATCCATTGATTCCTAAAATCAGAAAAAGACCCGACGGGACTATTGAGTTTATACCTAGAAATCCAAGGCTTTTTACGCCTAAAGATTTCGACTATTCACCTTATTTTGATATTATCAAGTATCCTTTATTTGGATTACAAAACATTGCAGCTTACAAATATATTCCATGGAATTATTCGGCTATTAGTAATGACAATGATGGGATTATCACACTACCAAAAGAACTTATTGATAAAATTGAACACGATATTGAATCTAAAAAGGTACCAGATAAAAAACCACCCATTCATGATGATGATTTATAATTAATTTTTATAAAAATTCTACCAAACATTACAGGAAACAAGTATGGAAACTAAACGCCAACCCTCTATCAATAAAACTACTCAGTTCTGGTTAATTATCCTAACCCCGATCTTTATACTACTAAGCCACTATCTTGCAGTTTACCCTCATGAGTTTGCACACTCTTTCATGGCCTGGGCATTAGGTTTTAAATCTAATCCTTTAGCCATTACTTATGGTGGTACCAGTTGGTTAAATATTTTCTTTCTTATGCATATTAACGAAAATGTTAACTATCTACTAATGTTAAATACTCATCACCGTCTAGATATTTCCTTGGTAGCATTTGCCGGACCTGGTATTACCAATGGATTAATGTTTATTTTATCTCTTTGGTTACTTAAAAAAGTATTTATTAAAACCAAACACTTTCTTTATTATTTTATATTTTTATTTAATTTAATGAATTTAGGCAATTTTTATGCGTACGTACCTATTAGAACACTAACCCCAACCTCTATGGGTGATGCCGAGCACTTTGCATTTGGTTTACATATTTCTGAATGGTGGATTTATAGTATTGGTACCTATATCGTTGCGTTTTTAATCTGGCATTTTTATACTCGCACACTTATTGCTGCTTATCATACTTTAAATATACAAACCACTACACTACAAGCTGGCTTAATGATAATTTGTGTGGCCATTTTATTTGGCTTTTTTGGAATGCCGGGATTTTTTGGTTATGGCATTATTTGCTTCTTTTTATCAGCAAGTTCTCTACTTGCTATTCCGGGCTTAATTGTTGCACTTTGGCCTACTAGAAACTGGGTAAAGCGCGCTTTAATAGAAAGTAACTCCCAAATAAAGTTTTATGAATGAATTAATAACTTCTTTATCAAACCGTGATAAAACCATCCAATTAATTGTCTTGTGTTTAGGTTTTTTCATAGTAATTACTGACGCCATTATTGTTAATATAGCTTTGCCTAGTATGGCTCATAGTTTAAGCGGCGGAATTTCATGGTTACAATAGGTAGTTGCTGGTTACACTTTAACTTTTGCAGGTTTATTATTATTAGCAGGAAGTCTAGGTGATCGAATAGGAGCTAAAATTATTTATCTTTTTGGTTTAATCTTTTTTACTTTCACTTCATTACTCTGTGGATTAGCTCAAAATTTTTTAATCTTAACCATTTTTCGTCTTTTCCAAGGCGCTGCAGGTACTCTTTTAGTTCCTACCTCTTTAGCACTCATTAATTCAGCCTATGCTAATAAAACTGAACAAGCACGAGCAATTGGCATATGGGCAAGCACAGGCGGAATTGCTGCTGCAGCAAGTCCAGTATTAGGTGCGATACTTACGACTTATTTTAGCTGGCGAGCAGTTTTTTAGTAAATATTCCAATTGGTTTTTTCAGTATTTTTTTAACGCTTAGATATATTAAATTTGTCAAAGCTGCTCACCAGGATCAATTTGATGTACCGGGTCAACTTTTAGGATTCCTTAGTATTGCAGCTTTAGCTTTTAGCTTAATTGAAGCAGGCAATTTAGGTTGGTTTGCTACCCCTGTTATCGCTAGTTTTATATTTTTTAGCGTAGGTTTACTGTTTTTTATTATTACTGAATTAACAGCTTCCACGCCTATGTTTCCTTTAAGATTTTTTAAAAACAAATTGTTTTCTACTTCAATCCTAGTGGGGATAATATTAAATCTTGGTTATTATGGCCAATTATTTTTTCATTCCTCTTTATTTTCAAGAAATAAGAGGATTTTCTATCTTATTAACTGGTTTAGCTTTACTTCCGCAAACAGGTCTAGCAGTCATCAGCTCTTATCTCAGTAGTAGAGTAGTAAGTAAAATTGGACCAAAATTACCTATGGTTTTTGGTTTAGCTTTGAGTGCTTTAGGTTTTTTAGGGATGTTAACAGCAAACTTTCATTCCCCACATTATTTATATTTAATTTTACCTTTAGCTGCTATTGGTTTTGGCTGCCCTTTTACTATGACTGGGCTACAATTGCCAGCATTCGTGCTGTAGAAAGTATACGAACTGGACTCGCCTCAGGAGCATTTAATACAAGCAGGCAACTAGGTAGTCTTATTGGTGTTGCTATATTTGGTACATTGATTAATACTGCATCTAATTTTATCTTGGGTATGCACAGCTGTTTTATTATTGCTAGTTCAATTTTTATATTGGTTGCAGCAATTTCTTCGCTATCGATCAAAAACGTTAATTAAAGTTTACGAACTAAAGTAAGTCCACCTCCAATTGTTAAAGTTACCATTTCTACTCGTTTGTCGGTATGAATTTTTTTATTAAGCTCACGTAAAGCTCGTGTCGCTTCACTACCATCATCATGCTGGACAAGACGTCCCATCCACAATACATTATCGATAGCAATTAACCCCTCCCGCTTTACCAGTTGTAATGACTTTTCATAATAATAATTATAATTAGTTTTATCAGCATCAATAAAAATAAAATCAAATTTTTCTTGATATCCTGCTGCAAATAATTGTTCTAAGGTTTGTAAAGCAGGCCCAATACGTAAATCAATTCGATCTTCAACTTCTGCCAATCGCCAATGTTCTCTGGCTAATTTTTCATGTTGAGTATCTAGTTCGCAAGTGATAAGTTTACCTGCTTTAGGTAAAACCAAAGCCATGGCTAAAGCACTATAACCAGCAAACATACCAATTTCTAAAATATTCTTAGCATGAATAAGTTTAATTAAAAACTGGAGTAGTTGTGCTTGCTCTGGTGGAATGGCCATTTGTGCGCCAGGAAGCTTACTAATTTCTGTCCTTAGCTTAGCTTGTACAGCGGTTTCACGAGAAGAAATACTTAACAAGTATTGGTAAACTTCAGTTGGTAAGAATTTAGCTTTATCAGTCATGAAACACTCCTTTACAATAAGTTTCTTTGATACATAACGCTGCCAATAAGGCAACAACAAAAGCCCAAGGTAATAGACTTATAGCAACTTGATAAGCATGCGCATTATAAATACGTACCCCATTTTCTATTTGCCCCTGCCAATTTAAATCCACTAACCAACCAAATACGAGTTGAAATAAGCCCGCCGTCATAATAATAGTACAAGTCAGCCCTTCCGCTGTGGTAGTAATAGTGCGCGAGTTACTCTCCACCACTAAGGGATAACTAATTACCTGAGCACTAGCAATAAACCCTAACAAAAAAAATAACGCCATTAAAGCTAACAAGCTTAAATTAGCCAAAAACATTATTAATAAAATAATAATTAAACTTAAAACAGCGCCCCCAATCATAGGCCATTTCCTGCGACTCAACCAATCAGAAAACCAGCCGATTGTTGGTGAACCGATGATAGTCCCTAAAAATATCATCGTTGTAATATATGAGGTTTGGAGATGAGATAATCCTCTAACTTGCATAAGATACAAACTACCCCAAGAAGCACCCAAAATAACCACCGGAAAACTTAAAAAATTGGTATAGAGTCCTGCTAACCAATTTTGTTTGTTTTTCATAGCGAGCATAATACTTAATATAAAGCCCATGGTTTTTAATTGATGTTTTTCAAGCTTTCTTAATTCTTCTGCGTCTTTTGGAAAGTCTTGCACAAATTTAAATACTACAAAGATAAATATTATCCCTAGGGTTGCATTAATCATTACAGCATGACGCCAACCCAATAACTGTGTTAAAAATGTTAATGGGGTTTGTGCTAACATTCCTCCGGCCATAGCAATAGTAATTACTAGCCCAACAACTAATGCTATGCGTCTTGGAGGAAACCAACGTGATGCTAATCTGACTGCACTTAACATGCAAAAAGTACTTGCCATACCGGTGATAAAACGACAGACTTCTGCTTGCCATAATAATAATGAAGCAGCAAACAAATAGGTAAACACCACACAAATTATCATAGCGGTCAATAATAATGTACGCGTAGAAAAACGATCTAACAGCATACCTGCTGGAAACAGGAATAGAATATTACCGTAAAAATACATCGCAGAAAGATTACCAAGTTGGGTTGCGGTCACTGAAAAAGCTTTAATCAAACTTGGGTCAATCGCATTAAACATATTCATTTGAATGAATTCATAAAAGAAAAATAAAGCTGCCGATAGGATTACAACCCAAGGTTGTAAACGATAAGTAAAATAACCGTGAGAGGAGGAAGAATCAAAAATAATGGGAGTAGCCGTCATCGAGAAGTTCTCCTGCAAGTTACTTGTTATTTATTAGCCTGCAAATGATTAGCAATTCGACAATAAGTTTCTTTTGCAAGCAACACCATGATTATGCCTACTACAAATGCAATGGGCATAATCAACAAACCGTTATGAAAATCGCTAATAGTATAAATTGGTAATTGATTTACCATTTTACCATTCCAATGCAAATCCATTAGCCAACCAAACAAAGGTTGAAAAACAGCAGGTGCAATCATGATTAATACTGAAGCAAGACCTAAAGCAGATCCCGTCATTTCGTGAGCATTACTTTCTGAAATAGCTGGATAAGAAATAATTTGAGCACTGGTCACAAACCCTAAGATAAAAAATAAAGTCATCAAAGTATCAAAGCTAAGCGCTATGGAATACATAATAAATAACATTAAAGCCAGGGAGATTATTCCAAAAATAATCATCGGTAATTTACGTACCCCCATACGATCAGATAACCAACCTACCGCTGGTGAACCGAAAATAGTGCCAAAAAAAATCATACTAGTCACTAGCGAAGCTTGCGTTCTTGACAGATGAAACACTTGCATGAGATATAAGCTTCCCCAAATCGCACCAAGTAACATTACCGGTAAATTGAGCATAGAAGTGTAAAGGCCGTAATACCAATTTTGTGGATTTTGCAGCGCTGACCTTACCGTAGCTCTGATATCAACTGGCTGTTTCTTGGCAGCAATAGGCTGATAGTTTGGCGGATAATCAAAGACAATTAAAGTAATTAAACCCGTAAATAAAACGCCTAAAAAAGCATCTAATTGTAAAGCATGACGCCAACCCATATAATTGACCAAAAAAGTCATGGGAGTTTGACCAGCCGCCCCCCCTAAAAACGCAATCGTAACAATCAAGCCACTCACTAAAGCCCACCGTTTAGCAGGAAACCATCGTGAAGAAAGTCTTAAACAACAAAGAAAAGGAAACGAGCCTCCAATCCCCGTTAAAAATCGACATAACATAGCCATATAAATATTAGTCGAAAAGGAAAACATTAAAGTTCCTATGACACAAAGAATCATGGCAGCAATAATTATCTTACGGGTTGAAAATCGATCTAGTAATACACCTGCTGGAAACATAAAAATGATGTTAGCCACAAAATAAGCGGAAGAAATTTTGCCCGTTGCAGTAGCCGTGACTTGAAAAGCCTGCATAAGATCTGGATTGATAGTATTAAACATCATGATTTGCGCAAATTCGTAGAAAAAGAATAATGAAGCAGTGACACAAACCAACCAGGCACGAAATGTGGTCTTGAGGGGAATGGCACTGATGAAACTACTTTCTTCTGTCATTCTTTCTACCTTTTTCATTAAGTTTTAATTTCTGCTTGCGCTCTTTCTGCTTTTCTACTAGAATAGGAATTTACTTCTAAAAATTATATAAATCAACTACTTAGCGAAAAAACTTAGGCATTGTACTCTATGCCATTTAGATTCACAAATATTTTTTTACTAAATTAAAGCTTTTATAAAATATGTCTCTTAGACTAGTCAAATTACTCTACTAGTTGATTTACCCCTTCTTAGCACGAAGCTTTGCGGCTTCTTGTAATTCAGTTAAAATGCAGCTCATGAACCACAAAAAATACATTATCGTCGGCATGTCCGGTGGGGTAGACTCTTCTGTCACCGCTTTACTATTACAACAACAAGGTCATCATGTTGAAGGCCTGTTTATGAAAAACTGGGAAGAAGAACCCGGTCAAGACAGTAACTGTGCTGCTGATCAAGACTTAATTGATGCGCAAGCAGTTTGTCTAAAATTAGGCATAAAATTACATACCGTCAATTTTGCCACTGAATACTGGGATCGAGTATTTAGTTATTTCTTAGCTGAATACCAAGCTAATCGCACCCCAAATCCTGATGTGATGTGTAATAAAGAAATTAAGTTTAAAGCTTTTTTAGACTATGCCTTGGCATTAGGTGCTGACTTTATTGCTACTGGTCATTATGTTCGCAAAGAAGAAACAAGTGATGGCCAAGTTGAATTATTAAAAGGATTAGATACTAATAAAGACCAAAGTTATTTTCTTTATTTATTAAATCAAGCACAAATCAAGCGCGCTCTTTTTCCGGTAGGTGAATTAACAAAACCAGCCGTACGACAATTAGCAGAACAAGCTGGTTTTCGTAATGCTAAGAAAAAAGATAGTACCGGTATTTGCTTCATTGGTGAGCGTAATTTTAAAAATTTTTTAAGTCGGTACTTGCCAGCTCAGCCTGGTTTTATTAAAACACCTGAGGGCAAACCACTTGGCCAACATCAAGGCTTGATGTATTACACTATAGGTCAGCGACAAGGGTTAGGAATAGGTGGAGTTAAAAATACAGAGGAAAATGCTTGGTATGTGTTAGCTAAAATAGTAAAAGGCAATGTATTAATAGTAGGTCAAGGTCAAAATCACCCTCTCCTTTACAAAAAATATTTGCTCACCAATCAACTTCATTGGATCAGTGGTCATCCTCCTACTTTGCCCTTTACTTGCACAGCTAAAATCCGCTATCGACAAGTCGATCAAGCTTGCACTATTACAACATTTAATCAAAGTTCTGCTCAAGTAATTTTTGCCGAACCACAGCGGGCAATCACCCCAGGACAATCAATAGTATTTTATCAAGGGGAAAGTTGTTTAGGCGGTGGAATAATTATTTAAGCGCCACCTTATTTTAACTGTAAACTAATTTTTTAACGTGAGCGATCTAATCCATAAGAAATATGCGAGGGACGAGAATCACTTTCATCAGCTGTTTGTAAATAAGAGACTAGTGCTAATACTGCTAACCCCCCTGTAAATATTATAAGACCTATGCCCCAAGAGGGTATCTTTCTTGAGCTAATAGAATAATCATGAAAAAAACAGGCGGAATTAGCTCCTGTCAAAGCAGGAATACAATCAGTATTTAATTCATCAGGCCGTAGCCAATCAGTTATATCGCGCATATTTTTCCTCTTTTTTTAAATTAGTTTTTGAAAGGATCGCAGTATACAAAAAAATTATTTTGAATGAAAGATATGAAAATTATGATAATAATTATATTATTTGATTATTAATGATTTTTAACCTTTGCTAGACTACTTAAAACAGAAAAAAATAGACTTCTATATTAAATTAACTTCTTAATAAATTAATCTAACGAAATCATTTATCATAACCTGGATCATTATTAAGACAATAAAAATAATACCTAATTTAAATAATAAACCCTCCAAAGCAATTGAAAACGGTTGGCCGCGAATTTTTTCTATTAATAAATAAATTAAATGGCTACCGTCTAAACCTGGAATAGGTAATAAATTAATGAGCCCCAACCCAATACTTAAAAATCCTATAATCTCTAAAAAAATTGCCAGGCCTTGAGAAGCGATTTGTGCTGTTGCAAATAAACCGATAGGACCAGATAAAATTTGTAATGGAAGTTGACCTGTAATCAATTTAACTAAAAGTTTGGTATTAACGCTTAATACTAATAAAAACTGTTGCCCGGTTGGTACTAAGGCTGTTAACAAAGCATAATGAGGCGTGATTAGCATAGACTGGGGCCATTTACTACCTTCTGCAGGCTGCCAAGGCGTTATCCCTAAACTTGATAAAATAAGTGGCTGGTAGGGATCAAGATGCCACTGCGCCAAGGCTAATTGATAAGTATGAGACTTTTGATTAGTTGCAAGCACAGTCACCAATAAATTATTTTTATCCCCCAAATAATTAATCAATTTTAAGCGAACATCTTGCCAGCCTAATACCGGCTGTTGATTAAGCGCAAGGATTTGATCACCAGCTTGTAGACCTGCTTGAGCTGCAAGCGAATAAGGTACAACCGTAGCAATGATCGGCTTAATATCTGTTTTACCCGCTAACCACATACCATAAAAAGCTAGAATCGCTAATACAAAATTGGCAACTGGCCCAGCTAGTACGACTAGAAATCTCGGAAAAACTTTTGGGCGAGAAAGAGGTTGTACATACTCTCGTTGATCAACAAGACTAACATACCCCCCTAAAAGCAACCAACCTAGCGTATATTTTATACCGCGTTTGTCATACCAGGTTAATAATGGCTTACCAAATCCTATTGCAAAGCACTTCACTGGTACACCACAGATTAGCGCCATTAAAAAATGGCCTAATTCATGAATACCTATCAATAATAGGATGAATAGAATAAAGATAATTGTTGAAATTATTACACTCATCAACAATACCCCAGTTGTTATACGCAGTTAATTAACTGCGTAATTTTTATGAGCCGCGAGCCACTTCTTCAGGTGCAAAGTCATCTACATTGATTACCGTTGCACGTAAGTTATCAGCAGCTAACCAAGCTTCCAGCTCTTGATGAGAAATAATGCCTTTTGTTGCAGCATCATTAACCAATTCTTTAAAATTTTTGCCTTGTAACTTACCTTCCTTGTCAGCAAAGCGAACTGCTTTTTCAATAGGCTCAACCTGTATAACTGCAGTTAAAGTCTTTTTAAGCTTACCCTGCTGATTATATCCCGTCTCACCAGTATAGATGCCTTTTGCGAGCCAATCACGAATCTCTGTTTCATTAATGACTAAAGTAGCCAGCTTGTGTTCTAACTTATCGCTAGGCTTTTTAAAGCCCCGACCCAAAGGGAAAACTAAACCACGTAATAACAAGCCTATCCAACGGTTAGGATAATTTCTTAAAATTTCATCAATAGCCGCTTGGATTTTATAAAATAAATCACGCAATGCCCACTTAGCAACAGGCATCTCTGCTTGCTGAAAACCTTGATCAGCCTGCTGTTTTAATACTGCTGAAGCAATATATAAATAACTCAAAATATCTCCTAATCTTGCCGAAATTCTTTCTTTCCGCTTCAATGCCCCCCCTAGAAGCACCATGGTTACATCAGAAAGTAGGGCAAATGCTGCACTTAAACGAGTCATTTGTTGCACATAGCGTTTCATAGGTGTTTGCGGCACAATAGCTATATAGCTATTGGTAATACCTAAGAATAAAGTACGAGCCATATTACTTAATGCAAAGCCTATATGACTAAAAATCACCTGATCAAAGGCAATTAAATCATTGTCACGTCCTGCTTTAAGCTCAGCTAAAACATAAGGATGACAGCGTATAGCACCCTGCCCAAAAATAATCATATTTCGGGTTAAGATATTAGCACCCTCTACTGTAATACTAATAGGTACCCCTTGATAACCGTGAGCTAGATAATTACTAGGACCCATACAAATTCCTTTCCCGCCATGAATATCTAGCGCATCGATAGCTGCTTTTCTTCCTATTTCCGTACAATGATATTTTACTATTCCAGATAACACTGCGGGTTTTTGACCTCGGTCAATAGCTTGCGCTGTTAACAATGCAGCAGCATTTGCTTGATAGGCGTAACCTACAATACGTGCTAAAACTTCTTCAATTCCCTCAAAATTACCAATCGGCATTTTAAATTGGCGCCTTATTCTTGCATACGCCCCACTGCTAAACGCTGCTAACTTACCTGAAGCAACACCAGAAGCTGGTAAAGAAATAGAACGTCCCGCAGAGAGACATTCCATGAGCATACGCCAACCTTGGCCTACCATTTTTTCACCGCCAATAATCCAATCTAGCGGGATAAATACCTCTTTACCCTGTGTGGGACCATTTTGAAAAACAGCACCAGCTGGAATATGACGTCGGCCAATAGTGACGCCAGAGGTAGTTGTTGGAATCAACGCACAAGTAATCCCTAAATTTTCTTTTTCACCTAATAAATGCTCTGGATCATAAAGTTTAAAAGCAAGCCCTAAAACAGTGGCTACCGGGGCTAAGGTAATATAGCGTTTATTCCAATTTAATTTGATACCAGTGATTTCCTTACCTTCAAATACATCTTTACAAACAATACCATAATCTGTTAATGAGGCTGCATCAGAACCCGCTTCAGGACTGGTTAAAGCAAAACAAGGGATTTCTTCGCCGCGAGCTAAACGAGGTAAATAATAATTTTTTTGGTCTTCAGTACCATAGTGTAACAATAATTCAGCAGGACCCAAGGAATTAGGCACAGCAACGGTCGAAGCCACCGTAATGCTACAACTAAACAATTTAATTAAAATAGAAATATGGGCTAAAGCTGAAAATTCTTTACCGCCATAGGCTTTAGGTATGATCAAAGCAAAAAAACCTTCATTGCGAATGTAGTGCCAAACTTCGGGCGATAAATCGCCTTGTTGATGGACAATTTGCCAATCATTAATCATACTACAAAGTTTTTCAACAGGGCCATCAAGAAAAGCTTGTTCTTCTTGGCTTAATTTTGGGGCTGGTAAGTCAAATAATTTTTGCCAGTCAGGGCGTCCACTAAATAAATCTTGATCCCACCAAACTGTCCCTGCTTCTAATGCCTCACGTTCGGTTTTAGACATTTTTGGCATTGCTTGGCGATATAACGCCAGCAGACGCTCAGTAAATAATTTTTGGCGTAACGCCACCATTCCAAAAGGAATAAGCCCCAACCATAATAACCACAAAATTATTACTGCTAGCAGGGAATCGTTGGCTAAAATAGTAAAACAGACCAATAAAGCAGCAGTGGCAATTATACTAATTAAGATAGAAGCTCGATTGTAAAGTAAAACACCTATCACTAAAAAAAATAGTATGAACCAAAGTAATGCAGCCATTAACTTTCTCCTTATTTATTATTCTTATAGAGGCTTTTAATATAGTAAGTAGCAAGCAACAAATAAATAAACTGTAATATCAATAATAATAAAATTGCCAAAGTACCGGCTAATTTAAATAAATAAAGTAAAGAAAAAATAATCAATACGGGCGTCATAGCTAAAATTACCACTGACAAACTGGCATTAACCGGTGGCTTAGCATTAGTCCAATTAAAAAATAAAGAGATAAATACACTTAATACTGCAAAATAAATTGCACAAATCGCAAAAAATAACAAATAACCAAAGATATAAATACTAATCACCGCCGCTGTTAAAGTTTTACGATGCTCCGAATTATAAAGTTTAACTAATTCTTTAGAACTTAACACTCGATTCCAGGATGGATTAAAAACATAAGTTTTAAATTTATTATTTAATGATTTAATAATCATCGCATTATTAGTGATTAAAATTAACGAATCATCGTTCGCAAAATTTTTATATTGATTTCGGGTATCAATCACAGCAAAAACATTTTTTGTGCCAGGATAATTAATATAAAACGGCCCTGAAGTTTCTGTTGAAGCAATTCCATTTTTTATATTAATCACTGGTAATTGCTTAGCTAAATCACTAACCATTGCTGAACTCAAATAATTAAAATTCATAGAAACACGTACCGTGATTGGCAGCCAAACCAAACAAAGCAATAACAACATAAACCATAAGCTTTTCCATCGCCAATGCTCTGCTACATATCGATAAAAGGCACGCGAGTAAAAAGATAAATACAATCCTTGCCAGACTTTATAATTAACATTATTTTTTTTCATTACTATATACCTAAAATTCGCTTTTCAGTGTCACAATCAAAAAAATGTAGCTGCTCTGGCTTCACTGATAAAGCTAAATATTCGCCAGGGTGAGTAACTATATTACTTGTTAGCTTGGCGACCAATTGTTGGCCAGAACCAGCTATTCTACCATAAACTATTGTATCACTGCCAAGGGCTTCAACAACTTCGACCTTAACTTTAAATTGATCTTGGTCTCGTGATTGGGCAATCTGTAAAGCTTCCGGCCTAATTCCAACTATTATTTCAGTTTCTTCGTATTGTTTTAGCAGAGGATAGGGTAAGTGTATTAGTTGTTGATCTATAATGGAAATTGTCTGTCCGCGGTCATATACAGTTGACTTAATAAAGTTCATTGCTGGCGAGCCAATAAAGCCGGCCACAAAAACTGTGGTCGGCCGTTTATAGATGTCTAAAGGTTTACCAACCTGCTCAATAATCCCCTTATTCATAACAACCAAGATATCAGCTAAGGTCATAGCCTCAACCTGATCATGGGTCACATACAGACTCGTTACCGCTAATTCTCTTTGCAATTTATAAATTTCTAAACGCATCTCAACCCTTAATTTAGCATCTAGATTGGATAATGGCTCATCAAATAAGAAAATGGAAGGCTCCCTAACAATTGCCCGCCCCATCGCTACTCGCTGACGCTGCCCCCCTGATAGATCTCTGGGCTTACGTTTTAATAAAGATTCTAATTGTAAAATTTTAGCTGCCTTCATGACCCTAAATTTAATTTCTTTCCGATCAAAGCCGCGCATTTTTAACCCATATTCCATATTTTCATAAACACTCATATGTGGATATAAGGCATAGTTTTGAAAGACCATGGCAATGTCTCGTTTTTTAGGCGGCAAATCATTCACTAATTGACCATTAATAATGATTTCTCCTGCACTCACTTCTTCTAACCCTGCTACCATACGTAATAGAGTTGATTTGCCACAACCAGAAGGTCCAACAATAACTACAAACTGACCACGATTAATAGCAAGATCAATACCATGAATTACCTCAATATCGTTATATCGTTTTCTTACTTGTTTAAATTCAATCGTTGCCAAATTATTTCTCCACTTCAAGCAAACCTTTTACAAACCAACGCTGCATAATCAGCATGACCAATACTGGTGGTAATAATGCTAATATTGCTGTTGCCATGATTAAATTCCATTCTGGTATTTGATCTACTGCTAAAGTTAATTTTTGCATACCCATTACTATAGTATTCATCTGATCTGAAGTGGTTGCAACCAACGGCCAAAGATATTGATTCCAGCCATAAATAAACATAATGACAAATAAAGCTGCGATATTAGTTTTGGATAAAGGCAATAGGACATCAACAAAAAACCTCATAGGACCCGCACCATCCATTTTAGCCGCATCAATTAGCTCAGTAGGGATTGTCATAAAAAATTGCCTAAATAAAAAGGTTGCTGTCGCTGAAGCAATTAAGGGTAAAATTAATCCAGAGTAAGTATTCAACAAATTTAATGAAGCTACTACCTGAAAGGTAGGCACAATTCTAACCTGTACCGGCAACATTAAAGTTGAAAAAATTAACCAAAAAAATAATTTTCGAAAAGGAAAAGCAAAGTACACAATTGCATAAGCAGAAATCATAGAAATAATAATTTTACCCAAAGCAATGCCAAGTGCCATGATTAAACTATTTCTTAACATGAAAATAACAGGGTCACTCCCTCCACCCTCTGAACCTTGAGTTAATACTGTATAATAGTTATGTAAAAATTGATGACCAGGCGTTAACGGAATCGGAGCTACTAATAAGTCTTTTACAGAATGTGTCGAAGCTACCCATGCAAAATAAATAGGCAGCAATAAAATGATAATACCAATAACTAAGCAAAGATGAGTACAAATTTTTAAACCAATACTTTTTTCAACCATTCATTGACTCTTTATAGAATTTTCTATTTACCCTTTAATACTCAATACTGCGCTCAAAAAACTTAAATTGAATAATAGTTAATACAATAATAACTAACATTAAAATAACTGATTGTGCCGCCGAGCCACCAAAATCTAAACCCATAAAGCCATCCTGATAAATTTTATAAACTAATGTTTGCGTAGCATTAGCAGGTCCTCCTTGAGTAACAATTTGGATAATGCCAAAGGTATCAAAAAAAGCATACAACATATTAATCACTATTAAAAAAAATGTGGTTGGACTTAACAGAGGAAAAATAATGGACCAAAAACGACGAAAAGGCCCAGCCCCATCTAATGCTGCACTTTCAATTAATGAACGAGGAATAGCCTGTAAACCTGCTAAATAAAATAAAAAGTTATAACTCACTTGTTGCCAAGCTGAAATAATCACAATAAGAAATAGTGCTTGCCTAGAATTAATGGTAAAATTCCAAGTATAATGAAAATAATGTAGCCAATAGGGAAAGATGCCTATTGCCGGATCAAATAAAAAACGAAACAACACACCTGCTATAGCAGGTGCTACAGCATAAGGTAGAATAAGTAAGGCATTGTAAATTCTTTTTCCTCTTGTCACTCGGTTTGCTAATACCGCAAAAAATAATCCACCCACCAAAGACAAAATCGTTACAGCTAAACTAAATATCAAAGTTACTATTAATGAATTAATATAATCTGTATTGGTAAATAAGGTAACGAAATTGTGAAACCAAACAAAACGACTGTATAAGCCAAAAGGATCCTGGATTACTACAGATTCTGAAATAGCTTGTAACGCTGGCCAAATAAAAAATAAGAGAGTAATTACAATTTGTGGCAACACCAACAAATAAGGGAGATAGGCTGATTTAAAACAAACATTTTTCCTCATTGTTGACTCACTTGGACAATCGTTGCAAATTTAACCAACAAACTATTAGCTCGCACTGTTGCATACGCAAGCGCTTGCTTTGGACTCATCTTCCCTGAAAAAATTTCTTCCATAGCCGTATTATTGATCTCCCGGATTTGAGAAAAATAGCCTAGCCTAATACCTTTAGAATAAAGGGTCGCGGGCTTATTGTTAAGTTCTTTGATAGCAATTTCACTACCAGGATAGCGCTGATAAAACCCTTGCATCTTACTTGTTTGATAAGCTGCCATGGTTAAAGGTAAATAACCTGTTTGCTGCTGCCAATTCAATTGCACCTTGATTTGCAGTAGATAATGAAAAAAGGCTACCACACCTTGATAGACTATTGGTGATTGATTAGCCATTACCCACAAAGAAGCCCCGCCAATAATTGCATTTTGGGGTGCACCTTTAACTTCTGGCCAATAGGGTAATGTTCCTACACCTACTGGAAAATTACATTGAGTTTCTAAGTCTGTACGAGAGCCCGAAGACTGGGTTAGCATAGCACAATGACCGCTTGTAAACAGTGTCTGAGCCCCATCTTCTGGTCCCGCATAATCAAATAAATGAGTTTTTTGCCAAGTTGCTAAAATGGTTAAATGATAAAGCACCAAGGGATTATCATAGAGTACTCGTACATTAAATCCCTGAAAACCATTAGCCTGTGTTGCAAACGCAATATTATGCCAAGCACTAAAAGTTTCCAGCTGTATCCAAGCAGGCCAAGCTGAAGTATAAGCGCAAGCATAGCCTACTTTTAATAATTTAGCGCCCATATTGGCAAGTTCTGGCCAAGTGGCTGGAGGCTGATTGGGGTTTAAGCCAGCACGCTCAAAAGCCGCTTTATTATAATATAAAACGGGGGCTGAAACATTAAAAGGCATAGCCATTAATTGTCCCGAATTATTTGAATAATAGGTAGCAATAATAGGTAACAAGGTCTGAAGATCTTGTGCAAAACCATACTGAGTCATTAATTTATAGACCGGCATTATAGCGCCTGGCGAAGCCATCATCGTCGCTGTACCAATTTCAAAAACTTGGACAATGGCAGGTTCTTGTTTAGCACGAAAAGCAGCCACTAAAGCTGTTAGTGTTTCATTATAATCACCTTTATAAACACCTATCACTTGATATTGCTGCTGCGATTGATTAAAGCCATCAATTATTTGCTGCAACGCACTACCCGGCTGACCAACCATAGAGTGCCACAAATATATTTTTATGGGCTTAGCACAGCATTGTAATGTACTGATAGCAGAAAAGAATAAAATAACTATCACTAGGAGTTTTCTTATCATTTATTTCCTACCATGAAAGGTATTTTTATTTTTCATTCCACCTATCCTGTTTTACTGCTAATCATTTTCTGAGCATTAACGACAGGTTTTAACAAATCAATATAATCGGTAAAAAGTCCATCTACTCCCCACTCATACAATTGTTGAGCTCGAGAAACTGTATTGACCGTATAAGCTAATAAACCAAACCCTGCTTGTTTAATAAGTGATACGCGCTCCAGCGTTAACAAATTTTCATTAACATTTACGCTAACACAATTTAATGCCTTAGCATGATCTAACCAATCCTCTTGCCACTCATGCATTAATATTGCAAGTGGATAACCTAACTTTAGATTTTTAATCAAATAAAGATAATTCCAATTGAAAGAAGATAATAAAGGAGATGCTAATCCTGCCGGCCAATGAATTTTTAATACCGCATCGATAGCTAATATCAATTGATCAGTTTGGCTGGGACCGGGTTTAATTTCTACATTCATTAATAGCGCTTCTTCACGCAAACAGTCAACTATTTCTGCTAGTGTAGCAATTTTTTCACCGGTAAAAGTGGGAGCAAACCAACTTCCTGCATCAAGTTGCCTTAATTCAGCCAATGTTTTATCAATAACTGGTCCGCTGCCATTGGTGGTCCGGTCAATTTCATCATCATGAAATACTACTGCCTCAAAATCAGCTGTTAGCTGAACATCAAACTCTACCCACTCAGCGCCGATTTGTTTAGCTTTATGCATCGCACTTAAAGTATTCTCTGGTGCATAAGCACTTGCCCCACGATGAGCAATTAATTTAGGTAAAATCATTAGTAGCCTGCTTTAATTAATTGCTGTAACTCACTCGCAGCTATGGTTGCTGCATTAGAATTAGGGTAAGTTGCCATCACCTTATTATACCAAGCTTTAGACTGCTGATATTGACCTTGACTATACGTGATAATACCTAGCTTTAACATCGCATCAGGCGTCTTTTTGGAATTAGGGAAATTATTTACTACTGTAGTAAATTGAACCTGTGCATTGGCAGCATCACCTGATTCAGCATAAATTTCTCCTAGCCAATAATGAGCTTCCCCAGCATAATTACCGTTAGGCTGCTTAACTAAATACTGCTGCAACAAACTAATAGCAGGTGTATATTGTTTATTTTGAATAAGTTGATAGGCTTGTTGATACAAAGCTTGGCTCGCCACACTATCATTAGTATTACCGGATGCCCCTATATTAGATAACCCAATAGCAGAAGACGTATTGGCAGAAGAATTAATATTTGTCACAGCCGATGAAGGAGCTGATTTATTATTTTGTTGTAAAGCTTGTACTGCTAATTGTAATTGTTCTAATTGCTGACCTTGATTTTCAACTAAGCCTCGTAAAGCTTGTACAGTTTGCTGTAATTGCTGCACCTGTTTAGGTAAGGTTAACTGCTGTAAAGCTAAGTTTTCTTGAGTTTGAGTTTGCTGAATAGTATTTTGATCAACAAACTGTTGCTGCCCAAATTGAGGATTAGTAACAGCCCCACTTCCGGTTGGAGTATTTGCAATTGGTGGCAAAAGTGATTGTGAAAAAGCACTGCTAATTATTATTAGTAATAAGCTACCTACCAATTTTTTCATTCCCTACTCCTTTATATTTCCCTATAAACTAAATCTACCCGACAATTTTTAGCTATCACCTGACCATTAAAAGGCTTTGCCTTTAATGAACCATAACTAACTATTGAAATTTGCTCTGGGTTAACACCCTGTAGCTGCAAATAATTGGCAACACTGCGAGCACGTTGGTCAGCTATTGCAATATTATAGCCCTCACCTCCTCCAGCAGCAGCATATCCTTGCAATTGCAATCTTGCAGAAGGAGTATTTTTTAAATAGCTTGCCTGTGCTTTAGCAGCATTTTGATATTGGCTAGGCATTAAAGTACTTTGACAATCAAAATAGTAATGTCTTATGCCCAACAATCCTTGGTTAGGACCTAGTGTAAATTTCGTCGTTTTAACAACGCGCGGCTTATAATTATTTACCCCTATACTTCTTACCACTGCAGAAGACGGCGATTGTCTAGCACAAGCTGAAAGTAATAACAATAGACTCATAATGCTACTATAGATTACTAGACTAATTTTTGATGAAAATTGATTATTACGCATCATTTTATACCTTATACAGGACTCCAGGTTGGCTGTACCTTATCACTATTTCCCAAGTTTGGTAATATTAAACTAGTCAAACCATCTAGCGAGGTAATAATTAACTCTTCATGACCACTCATTAAAGTAGAATATAAAATAACATTACCATTTGGCGAAAAACTAGGTGAGTTAGCAACATTACTATTCGTAATTACTGTAAACTGTTGCAACGTTAAATCTAACAATCCTATGTTATAATTAGCACCATCTCCATGCACCAAAACAATTTTATCCCCTAACGGCGAATAAGAACCCGTAGTATTATAGTTCCCATTATAAGTTAACTGTTTTACTTCTTGCGATGCTATATCCAATTGATAAAGCTGCGGGGTACCATTTCTATTAGAAGTAAAAACTAATGCATCTCCTGTTTTTAACCAACTAGGCTCTGTATTAATCCCCCAACTTGAAATTAAAGGGGTAAGATGTCCTTGTAAACTCGCTAAATCAATAACAGTTGAACCGTGCTTTGATAGCGCAATAGCTAACTTTGAACCATCAGGACTCCAAGCAGGTGTACCTTCCAAACTACCAGTAAAACTGCCAACCAAATGCCGCTGCATAGAATTAATATTAATAGTATATAAAGCTGGTAGGCCTTTATTTTCATAAGAAATATAAGCTAACTGATCACCTTGTGGCGACCAAGCTGGTGTGGCAATCGGCTCATTAGAAATAATTAAAGGTTTTGTATCATACCCATCATAATCAGCAACCATTAAACTATAACTAGGATTAATATTTAAATTACGCTTTACAGCCACATAAGCTATCTTGCTTGTAAAGTAACCAGGCTGCCCTGTTAACTGTTGATAAATAAGATTAGCAATTTTATGGCCTACTTGTCGTAAATCCGACTGTTTTACTACAAAACTTTGTTGTAACAAAATAGCTGAATTAGCCGGATTAGATTCTGGACTATTATTAGCCGTAGTAGTAGGGCTAGCAATAGTATTAGTAGCAGAGTTGTTGGAAGAATTAACAGAAGTTTGTTCAGATGCATCAGAAATTTTATTTTTAAAGAGATTAACTAAAGTGAAGTTAACCTGATACTGGTTACCACCTTGCGCTACCACACTACCAATCACTAAGGCATTTAAATTGTAATTTTGCCAATAATCAAAATTAACATTACTTAAAATGATAGGAAATTGATTAAAATCAGCATTGTTAGAGACAGAAAATTGCCCGCTATAACTTAGATCTTGATTAATGACAGCACTAACATCAGTCATAGATTGAGGAGTAGGCTTTGCAAAAGGTAAAACCGCAATTGGGATAAGTGCTTTAATCCCTTTAGTCAATTTTAAGTTTAAAGCCGCGCCAGCCAACTGAGGCAAAATTAAAATACTTAAACAGATTAAAATAATTTTTTTCATTTAAACGTTTCCACCACTATACGCCTCTACATCCAAAAATCCTTCTGGCTTAACGGTTAATTGCAACTGTTCAAATTGCTTTAACAATAATGGATTTTGTGGAACAGGCAGTGGAGAAGCTTTAAAAACAGCAGTAATAGCCGAACGGTCTAATACCACATTACCACTCGACTGTAATAATTGTACGTTTTCCACTGTTCCATCAGAGCTAAGCGTGACTAATAATTGACTTGTTAAATGATGATCTACGCCTTGAGGAATAATCCACTGCTTACCAATAGCATTTAAAATTAATGTTTCATAACGAGAAATTTGATTATCCAACTGTTGTCTTTGCAAGTTTCTTTGCTCAGCTTTCTCTACTGCTAATTGATTTTTAAGCCGCTCTTTCACCACCAAAGATTGCTCATTAGCCAATGCTTTTTGCGTGGCTGAAAGCGCTGAAGCAATCTGCTGATTTTGTACTGCTAACTGCTGCTGCTGAACTTGCAAAGTACTAAGTTTTTGTTGCGTTTGTTGTTTAAGTGCTTGTAAGGCAGCAAGTTGTTCTTTAGCTTGTTGTTGTTGAGATTGATATTGTTGTAAGGTTGATTGCTGTTGTTTTTGCAAACTCGCTAATTTTTGCTGTTCTGAAATACGCTGTTCCTTAGCTTGTAAAGCTAACTGTTGAAGCTGCTGCTGCCAAGCAATAGCCGCCTGTTTTTTGGCTGCTTCTTGTGTTTTAATTTCAGCTATTTCATTTTGTACTGTCTGTTGATTGACCGCTACCGCCTGCATAATGGGAGCTGTCGTTACAGAGTTTTTCGCTTCAGTATGGTTGTGGTAAACATACCCTATTCCGCTAATAATAAGTGCTATTAAGAGTACATGAAAAAATATCGATAATACAAAAGAAAAAAGACTTTTGCGCTGCTTACGTTCTACTATCATTCATTGAACTCTCTTGCTCATCTGGATTTTTGGTTAATAAGCCCACTGTTTTTACCCCTGCGGTTTGTAATAAGGCCATAGCCTGAACTACCTCACCATAAGAAGCATCAGTATCGCCCTTTACATAAACAGGACGCTTATTATTTTCTTGTTCAGCCACTACTTCTTCTGCAGCTACTAAATTAATTAATTGTTGGGCTGTTACTGGAATATTAGGGGTGGGCGACACATTTACATAATAATTACCAGCTTTATCAACTGTTATTATGATAGGTATTGTATTTTTAACCGAGATAGTATTAGCGTTTGCTTTGGGTAAGTTGACATGAACACCTTGAGAAAGCAAAGGCGCAGTAATCATAAAAATAATTAATAAAACTAACATTACATCAATATAGGGCACTATATTAATTTCTGATAACAAGTGGCGGCGTTGAGAACGACGTCTAGAGTTACGCATAAGTTTCCTCAGCTATCTGCTTAGTTGATTCAGTCATTGCTTTATATTGTAATAATGAAATAAATTGCTCACAAAAAGCATCATAGCGATTAAGAATTTGATCAACTTTATTCATATAACGATTATAAAAAATCACTGCGGGAATCGCAGCAAATAAGCCCATTGCTGTTGCCACCAAAGCACTAGAAATGCCTGGTGCCACCATGGCAATGGTCACCTCTGAAGCCGTACCCAAAGCATGAAATGACATCATAATACCCCAAACTGTACCAAACAAACCTATATAAGGACTAGTAGAACCTATTGTAGCTAACATCGGGAGCTTGGAATTTAAGGCTTCTTCTTCATAAGTCAGACTAGCTCGAATAGTTCTTTGAACTGTTTCTAAAGTAGTTGCTATTGGAATATTTTTTTTAGTTTGTAGTTGTTTAAACGCCTTGTATCCTTCACAAAACACTGCGGGCAACCCCTCGTTCTTTTCACTTTCTTCTTCAGTGCTTTGATAAAGTGAATCTAAACTTTGTGTTTTCCAAAATTTTTTTTCAAAACGTTTTAAAATAAGGGAGGTCTTTGCTAACAAAAGCCATTTCTGAAAAATAGCTGCCCAAGAAAATACTGAAACGACTAGCAAGATTAATACCACTAATTGCACTACAATATTGGCATTAAAGAAATAGGCAAGTATAGGTTGATTAGGCATCAATAGGCTCCTTTTTTAAATAATTCATTAGCTCTTCAGGAATTGCTGTTGGTCTAAATTTTTCATTAATAATTACAATCAAAATCTCGCCACTACAAATTAATTCTTGATTAGTTAGGTTAATAATTTTTTGCAAAAAAGTTACCGACGTTCGCTTCACTTCTTTCACAAAAGTTTCTATCTTTAGTTGCTCACCCAATCTGGTTGGTAAAAAATAATCTATACTTGCAGAACGTACTACAAAATTAACTTTGAGCTCTTTAAAGTACTCACCTAATTCTAAAGAATATAACCACTCGCTACGTGCTCTTTCCATAAACTTTAAATAATTAGCATGATAGACCACGCCCCCATGGTCTGTATCTTCCAAAAATACCCGCACTAAATATTCAGCTATTTTCTTCATTATTAAACACTTCAAAATTATTTTGAGTAATTACAGTAGGTACCTTCAATCCAAAGTGCAAATAGGCATGCTTAGTCGCTACACGACCTCTTGGTGTTCGCATAAGAAATCCTTGCTGAATCAAAAAAGGTTCTAAGACATCTTCTATTGTTCCTCGTTCTTCTCCAATTGCCGCAGCCAAACTATCAACTCCTACAGGACCTCCATCAAATTTTTCTATGACGGCTAACAGTAGTTTTCTATCCATTACATCAAATCCATAGCCATCAACTTGCAATAAATCTAGTGCAAAGTGAGCAATTTCTTGATTGATCACTCCATCAGCTTTGACTTCGGTATAATCCCTCACTCGTCTTAATAGGCGATTAGCAATTCTAGGGGTACCACGTGAACGACAAGCAATTTCGTTAGCGCCTAAATCATCAATAGTAACCTGTAATAAATTTGCTGAACGCTTCACGATTTTGCATAAATCAGTGCTTTGATAAAATTCTAAACGCTGTACAATCCCAAAACGATCTCGCAAAGGTGAAGTAAGTAAGCCCGCTCGAGTCGTAGCACCAACTAAAGTAAAGGGCGGTAAATCTAATTTAATTGATCTCGCTGCAGGCCCTTCTCCTATCATGATATCTAATTGATAATCTTCCATGGCAGGATAAAGGATTTCTTCTATTACTGGACTTAAGCGATGGATTTCATCAATAAATAAAACGTCCCCCCGCTCAAGGTTAGTTAATAAAGCAGCAAGATCTCCTGCTTTTTCTAATACAGGCCCAGAGGTTTGTTTAAGATTAACATTCAGTTCATGAGCAATGATATTAGCTAAAGTCGTTTTACCTAATCCTGGCGGTCCAAAAATAAGCACATGATCTAGCGCTTCTTGCCGCTTGCGAGCTGCCTGGATAAAAATTTCCATTTGCTCTTTTACTCTAGGCTGACCAATATACTCTTGTAAAATCTTAGGGCGAATAGCTCGCTCGATGATTTCATCTTCGATAACACTTTCTGCTGTAATTAAACGTTCATTCTGCAACATAAGCATCTCATCAAACGTTATATTTTTGAATGCCAGTTTACCTGAAGGACTTCCTCTGGCCAAGTAGATTACAATAAGAAATATCTTATCGATGTTTTAGCAATCTAATTAAAATTGATACAGTTAGGAAAACCTAACCAGCTAAAGAAACTCTTAAGCTGGTTAGTGATAAATTAGAATATTGCCCAAAGAATTAACAATACTACTACTACGATGATAATAGCAAGGACTGGATTTTGTTTACACCAGGTTACTGCTTTATCAACGTGTTGTTGTAGGCCTTTTCCAGGTTGTGAAGGTTGTTGATTGCCTCCTGGATTTTGATTGTTACCTTGATCTGACATAGACATTCCCTCTCTATGGTTATGTTGTTACACTCTAAGTATGAGCTATAAACTCACTATTTTTCAAGTAATTAATAAAAAATACCTTTTAACCTGTTTTTAATAAAAAACAATTATTAATCAATATCTTATCAATTATTACGGACACTTATTTAAATTGCTAGATAAAAGATTTGCATTTTTTAACCAAAAGTAATTGGCCAGTAAAAAAATTAATCATTTTTTAAAAGTTATCTATGCTACATTTGTTGCAAGGCAAGCTTGATTAATTCTTCACATGATAAAGCTGAATCGGCTAATTTATTAACACTACGACTTGCCTCTTGAGGCTTATATCCTAAGGCAATTAAAGCACTAACTGCATCTTGAGTAATGGTAGAAATAGTACCAGAAAGTTGTTTGGTTTCTGAATAAGTAATTCCTTGATCTTGCCAATGAGCTAGTTTATCACGCATCTCAATAACCAAACGTTCAGCTGTTTTTTTACCCACCCCAGGCATACGAACTAAACTGGCTGTATCATTGACTGAAATACAGCCAACAAATTCATCAGGTGCCATACTAGATAAAATAGTGAGTGCTAACTTAGGACCGACCCCATTTACTTTAATAAGGGTTCGAAATAATTCTCGCTCTCTAGCTTCACTAAACCCATAAAGTAAATGAGCGTCTTCACGCACAATTAAGTGTGTTAATAACTTTATAAGTACTCCTACTTCGGGTAATTTATAAAAAGTATTCATCGAGGTCTGGATTTCATATCCAACACCATTGACATCAATCGTCAAATAAGGAGGTTGTTTTTCAACTAACTTTCCATGAATAAATCCTATCATCGCCATCTCCCCTCTCGAGTTCCAGTGACCCCTAATTTTGTTAAGCTTGTTTGTGAATGAGCATGACATAAAGCAATTGCTAATGCATCTGCCGCATCAGCCTGAGGTAGCTCTTGAATATTTAATAAACGACAAACCATTACTTGAATTTGCTGTTTTTTAGCCGCACCATAACCCACGACCGCTTGTTTAATTTGCCGCGCAGAATATTCAGCCACTGGAATACCATGAGAAGTCATTGCTACAATAGCCGCGCCCCTTGCCTGTCCTAATTTTAAGGCCGCACCAGGATTTTGATGCATAAAAATTTGCTCAATGGCAGCAAAAGTAGGCTGATAAGTTTTAGCGACAGTAGAAATACCTGCAAAAATTTCTTGTAGCCTTTCATTCATCTCTAAATGATCCAACTTAATATAGCCAGAATTAATATAAAGTACTTTTCCTTTATTTAGCTCTACTATTCCAAATCCTGTTGTCCGGGAACCAGGATCCACTCCAAGAATTTTTATGGACACACTTTTCGTCCTTGTACTTTAAATTATGGGAGTTGCTGTAAAATTTCTTCACTAATATCTGCATTAGAATAAACTTCTTGTACATCATCTAAATCTTCAAGTAAATCAATTAAGCGCAGCATTTTTTCTGCAGCTTCTTTATCTAAAGAAATTTTCATCGCTGCATTCATAGTTACTTCACCTTGCTCAGCTTGCAAACCAGCTGAAGCCATGACATCTTTTATCTCAGTGATTACTTCAGGTTTAGTAATGACATCAATAGAGCCATCTTCATTCATAACAACATCTTCAGCACCTGCCTCTAAGGCAGCCTCCATCACTTTATTTTCATCAACTCCAACAGGAAAACTGATTTGACCTTGCTTGGTAAACAAATAAGAAACTGAGCCATCAGTTCCTAAATTACCGCCACATTTTGTAAAGGCATGGCGCACATCTGCAACCGTTCGGTTACGATTATCGGTCATACAGTCAACCATCACTGCTACCCCTTGCGGCCCATAACCTTCATAACGAATTTCTTCTAAAACAGTATCCTCATCAGTACCAGCTGCTCTTTTAATAGCTCGTTCAATAGTATCTTTAGTCATATTGGCTGTTAAAGCTTTATCTACTACTAGCCGTAATCTTGGATTAGAACTCAACTCAGGTCCACCACCTACTCGTACTGCAGCAGTAATTTCACGAATCAGCTTTGAAAATATCTTGCCTCGCTTTTTATCTTGCGTGCCCTTTCTATGAGCAATATTTTTCCACTTACTATGTCCAGCCATGCTTTCCTCGTCAAAATTAAAAGTTAGCAGATAATAACACGCCCCCTTTAAAAAATGAATGCTTAGCTAAAAAAGCTTGCTCTAAAATAACCAAATAGCTCTCTTTCAGAATAGTTGATCTTATGGATTTGAATACTGTTTACGGTGTTTCAACGAAGGTAATGGAGTTAAAATCTAACTTTGTCGATTAACTTTGCCAAGAATTTCTATCTTCTGTGGTATGAATAATTATTTCTACTACATTATTAATAGTTTTTTCTTGATTGTACTATTTAATAAATTCAAAGCTTCTTATTAATTATTTAGACAACATAAGTACTTTCATTTTTCAAATACTTTATTCATGTACTTTTTTGCTTTATCAACATCAGTAAATTGGTGTAATTATAAACCTTGTATATAAGTTTTTTTAAATAATCTCGTAACTCTATTATATAGATTTAAAGAGGTTGAATAACCCCTAATGAGATTACCATTTTCAATCCTTGATCTACTGACATATCTAATTCAATCACCTCACTCTTAGGTACCATCATGGCAAAACCAGAGGTTGGATTGGGAGTAGTAGGAATAAAGATAGTAATCATCTCTTGTTGTACATGCTTAGAAATTTGTTCACTAGTATTAGCTGTTTGAAAAGCAATACTCCACATACCAGCCCTGGGAAACTCTACTAATAATACCTTGCGAAAAGCTGTTCCTCCAGGCGCAAACAAGGTATGCATCGCTTGTTTTACCCCAGTGTAAATTGTTCTGACCATAGGAATACGATTAATTAACCGATCCCAATACTCTACCAATCGGCTACCCAAAAAATTCGTGGCCAGCATACCTGTTAGAAATAAAATAATTAAAGTTAAAATAAGCCCCAAACCAGGAATATTTACGCCTATTAAGTATAGTGGTTGCCAAGCCATCGGCAACAAAGCTAGGCTTTTATCCATTAAAGTAACAATAAAGCGAATAACCAACACTGTGACTAAAATAGGCACCCATACCAAAAATCCAGCCAGCAGATACTTTCTAATTAAAGCCCACATATTTTACCCATTATCTATTGATCCTTTTTTAAATAATTAATCAGCTACCGTTGTTTTACCAGAATCATTTGTTGATTTTTTATCTTCAGTCTTATTGGTAGCAGCAGATTCAGTCTTGGAAGCTGCTTCTGAACTTGTAGTTTTTGTGCTGCCAGATTGTTCAATTTTAGCAGGTTTATTTTTAAAATCTGTTGCATACCAACCACTTCCTTTTAACTGAAATCCCACTGCTGAAACTTTCTTTTGTAAACGAGCTTGGCCACAAGCTGGACAATCAATTAAAGGCTGATCCGATGCCTTTTGTAATTTTTCTAAACTTTGACCACAGTTTTGGCAAAAATACTCATAAATAGGCATACAAACCCCAGATTAAAAAATAAGCAGGAATTATACATTAAGAAAAAAATAGAAACTAGGCTTAGACTCGTTATTCTTGTTTCGCTAAAATCCATTGAACCGCCTGATCTAAAGAAGAAGCTTTAAAACTAGGTGGGGCTTTGGGTCCCGGCTCTCTATAACCACTTTCTAGCCACACTGTTTTACAACCAGCTGCCTGACCAGCTTCGACATCTTTTGCCCTATCGCCTATTAAATAGCTTTGGGTTAAATCAATCTGATATTTCTTTGCTGCCTGAAGCATCATACCTGGTTTGGGTTTACGGCATAAACAATTCGCTGTATCATCATGGTAACAAACTTCTATAGCATCGAGAGGCAGTTGTTGCTGTAAAGCTTGATTGATAGACTCTATGATGGCTTGAGCCACTTTTCCTCGGCCTACATCAGGCTGATTTGTAACCACTATTAATAAATAACCGGCTTGTTTTAATTGTTTTAAAGCCTCTTTAGCTCCCGTAGTAATTTTTAATTCTGCTAAACTTAATGGTGCATAAGGCTTACCATCTCTTACAATCGATTCATTAATAACTCCATCACGGTCAAGAAAGATTGCTTTAGTTAAGTTTATCATTGGCTGCTGCTTCATTATTAAGTTTTAACACGATATAAAATTTATTTTTAGCTACCTGATGATAGTGACTCAAAAAATCTTTAAATTTTGAATCAGATAACAAAAAAGGTAGAAATTTAAATTTTAAAGTCCTTGTTCGTTTATATATCCAAAAACCTTCTCGATCAATAAAAATATAAGCCGGAGGAAAACGATGCACATCCTCTAACATTAATTTAAAAAGTAAGTGTTTATAGTGATGATAAGCTTTGTTTTGATGAGTCAGCTGAAGATTTTTTAAACCAGGAACTAATAGCATACTTGGAAATCTTGAGGTTAAATTTGCTGTCGTATAATAACGCGCTGACTCTTGAATAAAGGTATTAGAAATTATCAATACATTTTCGCCACTGGCATGAGCATTAATATACTGTATTAAATGATTAGTATAGCTATGAGAGCTAGCTTTCTCAAGAAAATAATACAAATTATTCCAGATACACAGATTAATATTTAATAAAATCAAGATCAAAGTTACAAAGCAGCGCAAAGTGATAACAATAGGGAAGCCTTTTAATACTTCTAGTTTTAAAATTGCCTGTATCATATTAAGTAACATAAAGGATAAAATTGCCAGCCCTAAAACAATTGCAGGATAGGCATGATAATACCAAGTATGTCCCGGCCAAATATAAGCAATGAGAAATCCAAGTACCACCAAAAAAAACACTATTAATAAATATTTTTGTTCACTTTTAGTAACAAGAATTTGCCACCCGATCATTAACAAATCTAATAAAATATAAAAACTATAATTACTTAACAATAAATTGATATAAGATTGCTTAGCAAAAACTGGAATATAAAGTACTTCAGTTAGCGGTAAAATTTTATTAAAATAAACTGGGAAAAATAATTTAATGAAAATTAAATACAGAACCATAAATAGAAAAATACAAATAGGCTCGGGTCGTAAATAGGTAAGGATTTTACGAATATGCAATAAATAATAACCTTCAACTAATACTAAAGGAATTAAAAAATAAGGTTTTAAAGAAATTCCTAGTGCTGCTAATAAACTATAACAAATTGCTTCGCTTGTTTTGACTGGCTTATTTTGTAAACGTAACACTGTTAACAACAAATAAGGAAGTACTAACAAAGCGGTAAAATGCTCTCTCTCAGCAAACCAAAAAAAAGGTAAAATAGCAAAATAAGCTGTCCAAAGCACTATCAACCAAAAGATTAATGCCGTTTGCTTGGGCAGTATTCTATTAAGCAATCTGTTGGTAATTAACATTACCAAGGTAATAAAAATAAAAGTATAGATTCTTAAACCAATGAAAGAGGTACATCCTATCAACTTAGCTAACCCAATAGCTGGCATATATAAAAAAAGAATTAATGGTGGATTAGTTTCAAAAAAATTATAGTAATAAGTTTTTCCTTGTAATAACTGACTAGCACAATGTAATAACCAGACAGCATCATGGTTGGCATAAACCAAAGTTTGCAAGTAAGTAGCAATCAAAAAAATAATTAATAAAACGACTCCTTTTAAAAGAGTGGTTTTTTTCAATCTATCCATGCTTAATTGCTCTTTGATATCGATAAAGACGAAATAAATGCCGTAAATAATTTATTTGTTGCTTTAAATTTAATTTACTGCTGCCTTTACAACGCTCATGAAAATGAATGGGTACTTCAATTATTTTTTGGCAGTGGCATTTAACCATTAACTCTAAAGCAATTTTATAACCAATGGGCGATAAGGTAGAAGCACTTTTAAAGGTCTCACTTTTTATACAAAAAAAACCCGAAAGTGGATCATTAAGTTGGGTTAAATTTCGAGCTAAAAACTTGGCGACCCAGGCATTACAACGCCGTATAAATGGCCAATTTTCATCAATTTTTGATTCAGCGATAAACCGTGACCCTAAAGCAAAATCAGCTTGGCTTTCTGTTAGTGCTGTTACTAATTTTATAACTTCTGTTGGGTCATGACTAAGATCAGCGTCCATGACAACCAATGTTTCATGAGCAGCTTGCTTTAAACCCCTCAGCACTGACAAACTAAGATCAGGGTTCTCTTTACGAATATAATATCTTAGCCAAGTATAATGTTGACTCAAACGACTTAAAATTTCGCTGCTATTATCTTGGCTATTATCATCAACAATGATTACTTCAAATTTCGTAAAATGAGGAACAAGCAGTGCTAGTTTTTCAACTAGCAAAGGTAAATTTTCTGCTTCATGAAATGTAGGAATAATTATTGAAATACTTGGTAGCATAATAATATTAAGCAAAAATTAAAGTGATGATCATAGCATCATAAATGAAATAGTCACGACTACTATTGAAAATATCTTAACTTGCAAAATTATTAATCAATGACTAGATAAAGCTTGTTAAATTTAAACAATCTTATCTTTATAGCCTAGTGCCTCTAAGCGCTTTTCTAAGTTGGGATGAGTTGAAAACCAATCAGAAGGCCCACGTGAATTTTCAATACCCATTAGTACTGGATCATAAATATAAGATTCGCGGCGAACATTTTCATGTGCAGTGCTTCCATACTCACGTGCATATTGTGCCGCATGGGTTTGGTGATCTTGATGAATTTTCATTAACGCACTGATCAATGGACCATTATCTCTCTGTAATTCTACACAACCAGCATCAGCCATGTATTCACGAGTACGACTTAAATATAGCAATAACAGAATACTAATAATTGGCAATACAAATCGTGCAATAACAATAATTAAAAACAAAATGTTAGTATTACGCCCTCCTTCATTTCTACGTCTACCACTAAAAATCATGTTATAAAATAAAATATCAATCATCATTAGCATTAAGTTACTCAGTACTGAAGCTGTTAATGTTAATCTAATATCACCATGTCTAATATGACTAAGCTCATGTGCCATAACTGCCTGAAGTTCTGCTCTAGTTAATTTAGTCATTAAACCTCGAGTGATAGCGACCATCGCTGACTTTTCACTATAACCACTTGCAAAGGCGTTCATATAATTTGCATTAATAATAAAAACCTTGGGCATATATTTCATCCCGGCAGCAACTTTCATTTCTTCTATCACATTATAAAGCTGCTTAGCTTCTAATGAAGTGCTCTCTGCTGTAACCTCTTCATACTTAGTTCCAAGCAGCATAATTTGGTTATACAGACTATAAGTTATCCACAATGAAATTAGCGCCACCCCTAACATGATAAGTGTCGCCCAGGGTATGATTTTAAAAGTGACTAAACTGATAAAAATTTCTTCTAAATTAGGTTGGGCTACAGAATAATTTTGATAGCCACTCACAGCAAACGCCTGAGTATATCCTGAAGCATGAATAAAGAGGTCGATCAAAAGGCCTACTGCTGTGTAAAGCAAAACAAATAAAACAATCACCCAAAAAGTTCTTCTTGAATTTAAACGCAGCTGCTCTCGCCAATCAGCTACTCCCGCACTAAAATTATGTGTTTCAGACATGGATAGAATCTCTTAATTAAATAAAAAGCCGTAGCAAAAAACTACGGCTCAATTTTTATCAACTGATTACATTTTAACAGTATAATTTTCTTGTGTTTTAATTGTTTCTTCAGGAATATTCCAATAGACAAAACTTTGATCAAGTTTACCGCGTGCCAAGGAAACAATAAAAGACTGAATAAAAGATTTTTTCTCAGCATTATAACGTTCAATACTATCGTTATAAGCTTGTTTCGCAAAAGCGAGTTTATTTTCAGTATTAACTATCTCTTCTTGGAGCTGTAAGGCATTTTGGCTCGCTTTTAAATTTGGATATTGTTCAAAAACTACATTAATTCCCGAAGCTATTTTTGAAATCGCATTTTCAGCATCAATACGGCCTTGTTCATTACCGCTTTCTTTTGCAGCTTCAGCTTGACCACGTAGTTTTACTACATCTTTTAAAGTAGTTTGTTCATAATCCATGTATTTTTTAACAACTTCTATCAAAGACTGAAAAACTTTATAACGTCTATCTAATTGAATATCAATTTGTTTTTGATTGTTACGGACAGCTTCGATATAGCGAATTAAGCGATTATAAATAGAAATAAAACCAATAATAAGAATAGCTATAATAACCAGTAAGATAATAAACCCCGACATAGTGAACTCCTTTTAGACACAATCTGAACATATTATAGGTTATGTCTTACAGAAAAGCTACAGAAACAAAAATATTGATTCCTCCTAGGCTTACTCGGTAGAATCTACCGCCTAAATTAAGCGCTAATTAAAAAATTAGCTTAGCAAATTAATAGAGGAGGCAACTAAATGGCTGGTATAATCTGCGCAGGGCACTGGGTATTAGATAGAATTAAATTTATTGATAGCTGGCCAAAACAAGCTGAGCTTTGCAACATTACTGACGAAAATATTTGTAATGGTGGCGCCCCCTTTAATGTCATTATCGATCTAGCCAATTTACAAGTTGATTTCCCAACTTATGGAATGGGCTGTATTGGTAACGATGTACACGGCAAAAAAATTCTAGAAATTTGTACTGAAAAAAACATCAACATTGAACACTTACATGTTTTAGATAACGAAATTACTAGTTATAGTGATGTGATGACTGTAGTTCGCACTGGAGTCAGAACTATTTTCCATTACCATGGTGCAAACAAACGCTTTTCTCCTCAACATGTACCTATTGATGTTTTAAAAGCAAAACAAATCAAGATTTTTTATTTAGGTCACTTATTACTAATGGATGCGATGGAAGATCAAGACGATGAATACGGCAATGTTTGCGCAAGAATGTTGCATGAAATTCAACAAGCTGGAATTGAAACAGCTGTAGATATAGCGACAGAAAGCTCTCATCGCTATCAAAAAGTTGTTATCCCTACTCTTCCCTATATTGATCACTTTATTATTAATGAACTAGAAGCAGAAAAGACTTCGGGTTATACCGTAAGAGGTCCTCATAATCGTTTAATCCTAGATGGTGTAAAAAAAGCAGCGCACTTCTTACTTGAACAAGGTGTTCGCAAAAATGTTGTGATTCATATGCCTGAGGGTGCTTTCTGGTTAACAAAAAGTAAAAAAGAATTTTTCCATCCTTCATTAAATATCCCACAAGAAAACTTTAAGGCAACTTGTGGCGCAGGAGATGCTTTTTGTAGCGGTATATTAGTAGGTTTACACGAAGGTTGGTCTGAGCATAAAACCTTACGACTTGCTGCGGCAACAGCTGCAAGCTCTATCACCTCTTCTCACAATTCCAATGGTATTAAACCAATGGCTGAAACATTTAAACTTAGTGAATTATGGTCCCACCATACTAATCATGATGCAACCGTAGCCTATTAAATTAAACAGAGGTTATAGCCTAGCTGTAGCCTCGTTTAATTATTTTTATACCTAGACTAGATAGCTCGTTTGCTTATTTACTTTAATCCTATCATTAATAGCAGGTTATTTAGCTCTGAATTTACACGGACAACTCGAAGTAAATCATCAAAATCAAACTTCGAAGCAAGGGTTCGAAAATCTATTGATTTTTGATAGGCAGGCCACTGGCTAAGTAATTGTTTTTCTGCATTTATAATATCAGGCTCTGATTCTTCTACGGTCTTGTGAGGTAAAAAAAGGATACCAATGAACAATAACTTCCTGTTAAATAAGAGATCGTTGCAATCAAAGTTGGCGCGGGATGCGTGATGTTACTAGGATGGTTATTATTTGTATTCTTAAAACGGTATTTTTAAAAGGTATTTCACCAAATCGCCTTTTGAATACGAACCCGTCTTTTCTTTGACATGATTCAGATAGGTCTCCACTGTACGGGGTGAAATACCCAGCTCCTTGGCAATCATTTTTTGAGTGTAACCTTTGGTCAACAAACGCATACATTCTAATTCCCGAGCACTAAACTCAATTGGACTGATGGCATTCAAGAAGTCAGCGCGATTTAGGCCTTGCAAACAAAAAGTTTTTGATACTGTTTCAAACTTATCTGGAATGATAATTTTATGCTTCAAGGCCTCCTCGATCAGAAGTCTCGCTTTTACCCGAAAATAATCCAAGAAGCGCTCAATCAAGTCAATATTAGAGAGATATTTGGACATGACATCAGCACGGCCAAGCTCCGTACCGATAAAGAAAAACTCACAGCCCTCTGCGCAGGGTTCAACAAAGGTCATGCCATAATCGATATTAAATTGGCGTGCCTTTTCCAAAACCGGATTAGCGACGGTGATGCCTGCCCAAATCAAGCGCGCTTTAACAAAATCTGAAGGACGGCCTTCACAATAGCTGAGCTTATAAAGCTCCTGCTCATAGTAATACTGAATCCACTCAGGTTGATTGGTCAGGCGAATCTCCGAACCATCATTAAAACTTTTGAAATAAACAAAACTGTTGATCCCAAAATAGTCTTTCATCAGCTATAATTATAACACAGCACTATAAGGCGATACACTATGACAATAAAAGAAAGAAAACAAATCAGCATATTAGGAGCGGGCAAAATCGGCTTAGCACTGGCCACACTTTGGGTTCGCGCGGGTCACTCCGTTTGTTTAGGTTCACGCAATCCTGAAAAGCTCCAATCTGCATTAGATACCCTTGGCTTGAAGGTCAGTGTTAAAAGCATCAGAGAAGCCGCAGCCGAAAATGACATCATCGTATTGGCAGTTCCTTATTCGGCAGTTGAGGATCTGATCTCTGAAATTAGAAATGAAGTCAGTAATAAAATTATTATTGATGCAACCAATCCCTTTGGCTTATCCCCAGAAGGTCATGTGATCTCTACTCTAGGCCCAAAGATAACGGCGGGGACTTATATGGCTAATCTTTTGCCCAGAAGTATTGTGATCCGCGCATTTTCACATATTTTAGATGAGTTACTCGTCAGCAGAGGAACAAAGCAGCCAGGATTATTTGCAATTGCAATAGCAGGCGATCATCCAGATGCAAAATCACTTGTAGCAAAGCTAGTCCGTGATACTGGATTTGTTCCTGTCGATATTGGAACACTTTCAGAATCAGCACCCCTTGACCCTGGCGGGATAATATTTCCACAAATATTGACCGTAGCCGATATGCGACTCACTCTGAAACAACGATAGGGAAAATCAAAATGTCAAAAATACTCATCGTTGGCGGCTCATCTGGAATTGGCCTTGCCACTGCTCAATTATTTGCTGAACGAAAACACAAGGTCACCATCGCCAGCCGCAATGCAGCAGGTTTAGATCACCCAGGCTTCTGCAAGGTTAATCTGGATTTTACGGATAAAGCAGCAATCAAGACCTTCTTTGAAGTCTATTCTGACTTTGATTATGTCATTGTAACCGCAACCACACCGCTCGCCATGGGCTCATTTTTATCTATCAATCTAACAGACGCCAAAAAAAGCTTTGATCGATTTTGGGGGATGGTCAATGTCGCACGCTATGCCGCAGAACACCCCAAAAACCTGAAAGCCATCACACTGATTTCCGGCGCAGCGGCTGATAAACGCGGCGCATTCGTCACCTATTTGGCAACAGGTAGCACCCCCCGCCTTGAATGTATTGGTTGAAAGTCTGAGCCTTGAATTAGCACCTTTGCGCATCAATGCTGTTTCACCTGGATTGACTCAGACTCTACTCTACGGCAACACACCAGTTGAAACCCTGCAGGAATGGGCAAATGACACGCCTTTGAAACGCCTGGCATCTGCAGAAGAAGTAGCCGAAGTCATTCACTTTGTGACTTTGCATCCACAAATGACAGGGGCCATTATTCCAGTGGACGCAGGAGCCCGCTTGGTGTAGAAAGGCACTACACTTTCCCTCTATGAGACTGTTGAAATCTGAGGTCCCTCAACGCCAAAATATCCGTATTTTGTTAAAATACACTTTTAACAAATTCAGGAATTTTTACCGATGCACCAAGTCGAAATGATCAGCCTAGATGACTCAGTTTCTTGTTTTAATTGAGTCAGAGTCCAACCACCGTCTTTTCTTTTATCTCGATCTCCATCTATCAATAAAACAGTACATTTAACTTTATTTTTTTGTTTGATAGATCGCTGTCTATATTGAAGAGCTCGTTTAAACATTATTTAATAACCACCACTTAAAATCTGATAATCTAAATGTACTGATAAATGCTTGCTCACCTTCTTCTTCAACTGCTATATAAATTCTAACTCGAACTTTTCTAATCATTTTTATCCTATATGAGGGACAGCACCCAATTCGCCTGTAAGATATTTTTTCATTAAACTTGGCTCACGGCGTAATCTTTTAATATCACGTGCACTAAAAATGCTTGTAGGTTGGCCACTTGGTTTTTCTACAAAGAACACCTGCTCTTCTTCTAACTCATCCAATATGGCTGGATTATGTGCGGTAAAAAATAATTGTGCATTATATGGATTTCGCTTTAAATTACTAAACCAACAAAATAATTCTGATAGCAATAGAGGATGAAAGTCTGTATCAAGTTCATCTATAACAGTTACACTACTTGATTCTAATGCATAATGTAAGCGAGGGAAAATTTCAATAAAACGTTGTGTACCCGCAGATTCTTCTCCTAATAAAATAAAACCGTCTAAACCCACATGTTTAAATTTAGCATATAATCCTTGGTCACCTTTTTCTACCGACATAGATTCAAGACCTACATCAAACCGTCTTAATTCATGGTTTAAACGCTCAAGGCAAGCCTTGTCATTTGCATAGGCTGACAACCACTGTGTAGAATTTTGCTGAACTCTACCAAAACCTATACTGTTTGTTTGTAGTGTACCTATTAGTTGGCTTAAATAAATAGACTGTAGATGATTGAGTTTTGCTAATGTATTAATAACGCTCGCATCATCGTGAATATTTTCTTTTCTTGGGTCATCAATAGCAAAAATACCAAATTCTTGTCCAAAATAAAATTTTTGTTCCTGACGTTTAAAAAGACGTTTCAACCTTCCTTTAGGAACATAAAATAATGCCTCATATAATACTTTTTTATTAAACAAATTATTAGCTTGATGGGAAATATGTAATTCATATCGCAATCTTGAGGGTGACATTTCCTTATTTAATTGGCCATTCAATTAAAATCTTCGTAGGCTTTCCCCACTAATCTTTCTACCTATAGGGCTGGAAAAAACGTTAATCTCATCGCGCCAATTAAAGCTATGAAACACAAACATCATTAGAGAGGCACGCAAAATTGTGAATTTACCTGAAGCATTTGGACCAAAAAACCCACAAAGGTAGGAAGCCGGATAAACTCATCTGAATAAGAACTTTTAAAACAGGGGCTTTCAGGCACATTGTTAGGAACTTCAAAAAGAAGTTCTTGTGTATCTGCTATTGAGAAAAAATTTCAATAAAAATTTTGTGGGGCACAAATAATAACCATTTATTTAAATGTTGAAATTGCTTGTTACTATAAGCTAATCCATGCATTCAATAAATGTTTTGAATAAAAAATGCAAATTATTAATTTAATGTTGATTATTTTCTATCTTGATAAACAATAACACTTTTATTTATCTCATCCTTCCCTTTTGTCTTTTGAGAAATTTTTAAATTCTACCCATTTTAATGAAGCAAAAGTTCCCAAACTAATAATCAGCAGCCACCAAATTATGTTACCAAAACTTCCTGTGGATCGATAAAAATAATTTTCTATTACCGGCGTTAAGCCCCCAATTAAAGACATTCCCAAACAAAAACTCAATGAAGCTCCTCGATAACGATATTGTTCGCTAAATAAATTTTTTAAGTAAGCATTCGAAGGACCTAATAAAATTTCATTGAATACAATGAGCAATAACTCTGCTACAATAATTAACGATAAAACACCTGAGTCTATTAATCGCAATAAAGAATAAGAAAATACAGCTAAAAACAAAACCCCCACTTGCATAACTTTAGTAGGTAAAAACTTATCAGCTAAATGACCTGCCGTAATAATTATCCCTATAGCAACAATTACTAATAGACACTGTAATAACATCAACTCATGACTTGTTAAATAGCCTTGCGTCATAAGAACTGGATTAATGAAAATTAATACTGTTGTAAAAGGTAAAGTAGAAAATCCGCCGACAAAAATACCTGCCACGAGCTCACGAGGGTATAACTTAAACAAATTAACTAATCCATGCGCTTTTAATTGCGCCGGTCTAAAATTAGGAGATTCTAGTAAATTTTTGCGATACAACATAGTCCACAAGCCTAAAAGACCACCCAGTATAAATGCTACCCGCCAACTCCACGCTGGCATTAAAGGTAATGTTAAAATCACACCAATAAATGTTGCTAAGAGAGCACCCAATAGAGTCGTAGCTGTTAAAAAACTACCTAGTAAAGCTTCTCGGTTACCTTGGGCATGCTCTACTACATAAATACCAGCCCCATTGTATTCTCCACCAAAACAAAGTAACTGTATTGATTTTGCAATTAATATTAATATTGCCGACCAAAAACCTAAATAATGATAAGAAGGTATGACGCCTATTGCTAAAGTTGCCATAGCAATACCATAAATAGAACTTACCAAAGCTTTACGACGGCCAACTAGATCACCAATATAACCAAACAATAAACCTCCAATTGGCCTCGCGATCATTGCAATCATTAAAATATAATAGCCTTTCACTAAAGAAGCATAAGCGGTATTTGCTGCAAAAAATATCGGGGCAATAATAGGCAAAAAGAGGGCAAATAAAGCATAATCATAATACTCAACCATAGTACCCATTGCTGCACCAAGAAAAGAAGTTTTTGATATTGAATAAGATCTATTAATTTTTGACAATTCTATTTTCCATTTTTTAAATAAACATTTGCTTAATGATAATTATTATTAAAATATTTCCTCACAACAATTAAGACTAAGTAATTTAAATAATCCAACTTGTTTTATGTCTTTTTATTTCCTGCTTGTATTTTTTCCAAATCCCTTAACCATGCTTTTGAAAAAACTTACACTTTCAGTTTATATCATGCAAATTAACAGTTAAACTGCTAATTTGCATGAATTTTGATGCTAACAATAATATCTCTAATATTCAATAAGTTAAAAGTTTTATCGCTTTCTCAAGAGTCAATTGAATTAAACTGTTGAAATTTTTTACTTACTTGCAAAAAAATCTTGGTATAACTCGTTTAGAGGGATTGCCAACTGTTTAGAGATATCAGCATGAACTTTTTTAATTAATAGTTCAAGTTTACTATTCTTAACTGTTGCGGTTTGTAAATCCGTAAAGCGCCAAGGAAGCATATAGTATAAATCTGCTAAAGTTAATCCAGATAAATCTCGTGCTAAAACATAATCACCTGTTTGCGTCAAATTGATTAATTTATTTTTTTCTAAAACCTTTAATTGTTGTTGTGAATTTATTTCATAATGCCCTGGATTCATTTTATATAACTGGGTAATAGAAAGTGATTGACCTTGCTGCTGTGCATACCACAAACTTCCTAACCATAAAAAAGCATGCATAAAGCCGTCAATTTTACCTCCAGCTCGAACAAAATAACCTACCGCTAAAATATTAGAAATTAAAGCGCCAAATAAAATAATAACCCAAGATAAATAAATCCAAATAAGAAACATTGGTACTGCAGCAAAAGCGCCATACACAAATTCATACATATTGAAACCGCTAACATAAACAATAAAAGCACGTTTTGCTAATTCAAATAAAACCGTTGCTACTAAAGCACCGATAAATCCTGCACGCCAAGAAACTCGGCAATTGGGAATCACTACATATAACAAGGTTAAACCAATAATACCCATTGCTATAGGTAAAATATTTATCAAAATATGATCAATGCCAATGCTTTTTTCTACAGCCCCATGAATAATAGGTAAAGAAATAACATAAGTTGTAGCAGTAATGCTTAGAGCTGCAAAAACTGGTGCTAAACTTAAAATAGCCCAATATCTTAACCAAGCCGAAACACCATGCCGTCGTTCTCGCACTTTCCAAATATCATTTAAAGCTCTTTCTATGGTAAACATCATTAAAATAGCGGTAATAACTAAAAAAACTGCACCCATAATTGACAACTTTGTTGCTTGGGCTGCAAAACTATTAAAGTATTGTTTTATGACATTACCCGATGCTGGCACAAAATTTGAAAAAATAAGATCCTGCAATTGATCTTTAAAACTATGGAAAATCGGGAAAACAGAAAGAATGCCTAAGCCTATAGCCATTAATGGCACTACAGAAAGCAAAGTAGTATATGTTAAAGCCGAAGCCGAATAGGTAAAACGATCTTCAATAAAGCGATCTACCAACAATTTGATAAAATAAACGACTTTCTTAAATTCTTTGTTCCACATAAATCTAATAGTACAAAATTCTTTCTTTTTAAAATCTATTGCTTCAAGTATACGTTGATTTTAGAATTTAAGTCAAAAGAGAGTAGTTTTTTAACTCATTAGGAAGTAACATGCAAGAAATAACCATTTATCATAATCCACGCTGCTCAAAATCTCGTGTCGTCCTTAAGTTGCTAAAAGAAAGTAAAAAAAGCTGGCTATTACAATGATAGACTATTTAAAGTCTCCTCCCACTATCCCTCAACTTAAAGCTATTGTCAAAAAACTAGGTATCAGCCCTAAGGAGCTAGTGCGCAAAAATGAACCCTTGTTTTCTGAGCTCAGGCTTGCTAAAGCCACAGATACCGAGTTAATTCAAGCAATGACTAAACATCCTATTTTAATAGAAAGACCTCTTATTATTAGCCAGCAAAAGGCTATAATTGGCAGACCACCCACTCATGTATTCCAAATTATTGGAGAATAATTATGAAAGCAATTGAAATTTTAGTTCTCTATTATAGTCGCTATGGTGCAACAGAAAAAATGGCTCATCAAATTGTTCGTGGAATAGAGTCTGTTAATTCTGTAACTGCTAGACTTCGAACTGTCCCGGCTGTTTCCACCGTTTGTGAAGCAGTAGAAGACCCTATTCCAAAATCAGGGGCGCCTTATGCAACTTTAGAGGATTTAGTTGAGTGCCAAGGCTTAGCACTAGGTAGTCCAACTCGTTTTGGCAATATGGCAAGTGCTATGAAATATTTTTGGGACAGTACGAGCTCGCTGTGGGTAACTGGTAAATTAATTGGCAAACCAGCAGCTGTATTTAGTTCTACGGCTAGTATGCATGGTGGCCAAGAAACCACCTTACTTAGTATGATGCTACCTTTATTTCACCATGGTTATATACTTTTAGGTTTACCTTATAGTGAGCCTGAATTGAACTCTACTCGCTCTGGGGGCACTCCTTATGGCTCTACTCATTTAGCTGGCACAAATAGTGACCAGCCATTGACTGACGAAGAAAAAAAATTATGCTTTGCTCTGGGTAAACGTTTGGCAACTGTTGCACTTAAATTAGACTAAAAGTAGAATAAACTCTTCACTACAAGACTAAGGAATGACCATTTAGTCTAAATAAATTTTAATTAAGAATCTCATTTAAATTCTGGAAATCTTAATAGGCTTTTGACATACTTCTACCGTTCAAACATTTCATAAAGAGTCTAGTAATGGAAAACTTACGCATTGGCATTATCGGCAATATTGGAGTAGGAAAATCCACATTCGTAGAAGCCTTGCAAAGACCTGAATTAAGCAAAATATTATTATCTTGTTTTCCAACACTAGAAGGCAGCGAGGTCCATACTTTTCATGAAGAATTTGACCCTATAGTATTAGAAGCATTTTATAAAGATCCTACAACTACTGCTTTTATGGCACAGATTGAATTTTTAAATGGTCGCTTACGCCGTCAAGAAAAAATTTCTCAAGCACGAGGCATTGTATTAGAAGACCGAACTATTTTTGAAGATTACCATGTTTTCGGAAAGGCCCAAAAAATCTTAGGTCATATGAATGAAGAAGAGTTTCGGGCTTATCAACGCAGCTATAATTTACTAACTGATCGAATCGATCAACCTGACTTAGTCGTTTATTTACGAGCTGAAACTGACATATTGCTAGAGCGAATAAACAAGCGGGCTCGTGATAGTGAAAAATCAATTTCTAGAAATTATATAGATTTATTAAATAAGCTTTATGAAGATTTTATTCGCAAGCACATACGCTGCCCAGTGATGGTAATTGAATCTAACCATGAACAACGGCTGATGGAAAATATGGAAACTGCTACCCATCGCATAGCAGATAAAATTAAAGAATTAAATCTGCGCATTGCAACACCTGGTATACAAGAATGGGTAAAACTACCAGAAACTGAAGCCGCTATCCGAGCTGTAGAAGCAGAGCGACAACTAGAGGACTTTCTTAAAAAAAATTGCTGCTTAATTACAGTTGCTGGTAATGTAGGCTTAGGCAAATCTACTCTGACCACTCTAATGCATCGCAGTTTACGCATAGGTGCGCTCTATGAAAAACCTGAAAACAATCCTTTATTAGAAAAATTCTTACAAAACAAGAAAAAATATTGTTATGAATTACAGCGTCATTTTTTACGCATCCGTACCGAGCAGCGTCTAAAAGGAAAACAAGAACAAGGAAGTTATGTCAAAGACCGCAGTTTAGCTGAAGACATTTTAATTTTTTGTCAGTTGTTCCATCATGATGGTATTTTAACTGCTGATGAACTAGATCTTTTAAGCACTGAGTTTCATCAAGTTAATCGCAATCTTCCTTCTTCAGACTTATTAATTGTTTTACAAGGTAGTACCGATCAAGCTTGGCAACGTATTCAGCAACGGGCAAGACATATGGAAATGAATGGTGGTTGGAGCTATCGTGAAATTAATTTTCTTAACCAACTTTATAAAAATTACCCTGAAGATGTGTGTCGCTGTGGTTATCATCAAAAACCTGTTTTGAAAATTAATACCATACAAATTGATTTGACCAATCGTGTTCATATGGGCTATATTTTTGAACAGGTTTATGAGGCCCTGCAATAATATTTTTTGTAATCCGTATAATTACGAAAGAAAAGGCTAATTCTTTTTTATAAACTATGTTCATTATTAAAATAATAAGAGGTAATCTCATGTTAAGATTTAGAGCAGCAGAAAGAAGTAGAGAAGTTAGAATTGCTGGCTCCAGAGAATGGTGGACACACCATTAAAGCTTCTTGAGACCTTACTCACTCTTTCACGAAACACCTACTCAAAAAAAATTAATCCTATACTACCAAGAACTTGTTGAAGCTATTAGACCTAAACAAAAAGCTCTAAAGCTAGCAGGATTAATTGCTAAGACCACAGTAAGTTCTGGCAGCAGAGATGATAGAGCGGTGATGGAAGCGTAGAAGATATAGTAGATGGAGAAGTACCTGTCATTAGATCTCGAGGACTTAATGATCATTGTAGAGCTCTATTCGGCTGGTTATAGTTAGAAAAATAAAACAAGAATAAGATTATAATCAGTCGATTATAATTAAAAATTATAATGACTTTTCATTATCTACATCAACTATTTGTACATCAAAAAGTACTGTGTGGCCTGCGAGTGGATGATTAAAGTCAACTATAATTAAACCCTCTGTAACACTTCGAATGATACCTGGAATTTCCTCTTCACTAGCAGGGTGGGTGAAAGCCACTATACTTCCCACCTCTAATTCAGAAATATTCCCAAATCTTGAAGTCGGTACAGTATAGATGTTTTCTTCTATCGGCAACCCATAAGCATCTTCAGGTTTTAAGCAAATTCTTTTTTTATCATGAACAGTAAGCCCCATCAATTGTTGTTCAAACGCTTGACTAATATGACCCGCTCCCATTTGTAAAATAGCGGGTTGACCAGCGTCCAGTGTACTATCAGCAATTGAACCGTCTTCTAAACGTAAGGTATAGTGCATCATCACTAAACTATTAGGTTCAATTATTTTATCACTCACCCTAAACTCCGATTTTAGGTTTATGACGTTCATTAATTATCGCATCGACAATTAAAATAACTACCCCTATGACAATAGCTGAATCGGCTATATTAAATACTGGCCAATGCCAACTTCCTATATGTAAATCGATGAAATCAACCACATAACCATGCCATAAACGATCAAAAAGATTACCTAAAGCGCCACCTAATACTAATGCTAAACCTAGAGCAATAAAATTCCGATTTCTCTTAATCTGTGACAACCAAACAAAAATAAAAAGACAAACAATAATAGCAATAGCATTAAAAAACCATAACTGCCAACCTGAGGCGGTATTGAGAAAACTAAAGGCAGCGCCTTTGTTAAACATCAAAGTTAAGTTAAAAACGGGCAATATAACCACTGACTCTCCAAACACCAAATGGGTATAAAAATAGTGCTTACTATAAAGATCTATAATTAACACTATAATTGAAAGCCATAACCAACGTAAATTTCCCTTTTCTTTTTTAGCATTCATTTATCTTCCTATCCTTTTGATGAGTATGATTTTAAGCAAATAATCGAATTTCGCCCTCGCCCATAACATTAGTAATGCATCGTAAACATAAAGTAGGCGCCTCCTGATACTTACCCACCTCAACCAAACGATGCCAGCAACGTTCACATTTTTGATAGCTAGAAGCAGAAACCTTAACTTTTAACCCCGGTATCTCCGTCGCGATTGCTTCTTTATCTTCAGCTAATGAATAGATTTTAGCGCTTGAAGTAATAAGTACAAATCGTAACTCAGAACCAATTTTATCAAGTTTTTTAAACAAAGATTCCTCTGCGTATAAAGATACTTCTGCTTCTAAATTTGATCCTAACTTGCCTTCAGCTCGTAATTTTTCAATTACTTGATTAACGGCATCACGAACCTGCATCACTTCTTGCCAATAGGTATCATCTAACTCATGACTTGAAAAAGTCGGAAAGTTTTCATACCAAGTTGTATAAAATACTGACTCTTCCCGCTTACCTGGCATATAATGCCAAATTTCATCAGCAGTAAAACTTAAAATAGGTGCAAACCAACGTACCAGTGCTTCACAGACACAATAAAGTGCTGTTTGTGCAGAACGTCTTGCTAAACTGACTGTTTGACAAGTGTATTGTCTATCTTTAATAATATCTAAATAAAAACTACCTAATTCAATAGAACAAAAATGATGAATTTTTTGGGAAACTTGATGAAATTCATATTTATCATAAGCTGTTTTTAATTCTAACTGTAAACTTTTAGTACGATTCACCAGCCAACGATCTAGTGCTAACATACTGTCTGCTTTAACTTGGTGAATTGCAGGATCAAAATCATGTAGATTCGCTAATAAAAATCTAGCCGTGTTTCGCAGTCTTCGATAGGTATCCCCTACTCTTGTTAAAATTTCTTCTGAAACAGCCATTTCAGCTCGATAATCTGTGGAGGCAATCCATAAACGTAAAATATCTGCACCGAGTGTCTTGATAATTTTTCCTGGGGCAATAGTATTACCAATAGATTTAGACATTTTATGCCCTGCACTATCTACCGTAAATCCGTGGGTTAATACTTGTTTAAAAGGAGCCGCACCAGTGATTGCACAAGAAGTTAATAAAGAAGTTTGAAACCAACCACGATGTTGATCAGACCCTTCTAAATATAAATCAGCTGGATTATGTAAGTTTGGACGGCGACCTAAAACCGCAAAATGACTAACACCAGAATCAAACCACACATCTAATACATCAGATAACTTATTATAGTACGCTGCTTCATCACCTAACAAAGAAACTTTGTCTAATTGATGCCAAGCTTCAATACCACGGACCTCTACTGCCTTAGCGACTGTTTCCATTAAAGCTAAAGTATTAGGATGAGCTTCTCCTGTTTCATCATGCACAAAAATTGGAATAGGCACTCCCCAGGCTCGCTGTCTAGAGATACACCAACCCGGATGCTTTTCCAACATATTTGTTAATCGATTTTCACCCCAAACAGGAATCCATTTTACTTGTGAGATTGCTTGTAATGCCTTTTCTTTTAATTGTTTTTTCTCCATGCTAATAAACCATTGTGGTGTTGCTCTAAACAATAATGGAATTTTATGACGCCAACAATGCGGATAACTATGTGTAATTTTATCTTCATGTAGTAAAGTCACAGTTTCTTTAAGCTTAGCAACCACCAAGGGATTTGCTTTATTAATATGTTCACCCGCAAAGAACTCAACATCTGGTTTAAAACAACCCCTATCATCCACAGGATTATTAATTGGTAAATTATATTGTAAACCAACTAGATAGTCCTCTTGACCATGGCCAGGTGCCGTATGAACACAACCCGTTCCAGAATCAGTAGTAACATGTTTACCTAAAATAACAGGTACACTTTTATTATAGAAAGGATGTTGTAGGATTAGATTTTCTAGTACCAACCCTTTAAAAGTTGCTAAAACTTTAACTTGTTCTACTTGATAACGATTCATTACAGATTCTAATAATTCTTTAGCAACTATCAAATGTTGTAATACGCCTGCTACCGTACAACTAATTAATACATATTCTAAATCAGGATGAACTGTCACTGCTTCATTGGCTGGCAATGTCCAAGGTGTAGTAGTCCAAATGACTAGAGCGGCTTTTTCAAGCTTGTCCTTAAAATAAATTGCTTGGGCAAGCTTATTTATCTCTTGTATTGAAAATTTGACATCAATAGATGGTGAGGTTTTACTTTGATACTCTACCTCAGCTTCAGCTAAAGCTGAACCACAATCTGTACACCAATAAACTGGTTTAAAGCTTCTGACAACATGGCCGTTGGCATAAATCTTAGCTAATGCCCGTATAACATCAGCTTCATATTGATAATCCATAGTCAAATAAGGGTGTTCCCAATCTCCTAATACACCCAGCCGTTTAAATTCAGCTCGCTGATTATCAACTTGTTGCTTTGCATAAGTACGACAAGCTACTCTAAATTCTTGTGCACTAACTTTATGTCCTGCTTTGCCAATTTTTTTTTCGACATTTAATTCAATAGGAAGCCCGTGACAATCCCAGCCAGGTATATAAGGAACATCATAACCATGCAAACTTTGCGATTTAACTACAATATCTTTTAAAATTTTATTAACAGCATGGCCAAGATGAATATTACCATTAGCATAAGGCGGACCATCATGCAAAACGAATTTTTTCCGTCCCTGTCTTTGTTCTCTTAATTTTTCATAGATTTTTTCTTCCTGCCATTTTTTTAAAACCTCAGGCTCACGTTGGGCAAGGTTTGCCTTCATAGGAAAATCTGTTTTAGGTAAATTAAGAGTATTTTTATAATCAGTCATAGTTGTCTCTTACTAATTAAGCAAAAACTGATAGTATAACTTGCTCGGAATTAACTGCAAAGGCTGATCAATAGATATTCCTACCAACCGATAAGCACTTATCATTTTTTCACTACTTTCATTTCATAATAATATGATTTTATGATTAAACTACTTCACCATTTCTAGTAGCACCCTATCTTTTTCTGCCATTAGCCTATATAATTTTGAACCTATATAAATAAAATTGACAAATTTTTGAACACTTAAGCTGATTTGTATTGATTTTAAAGTTATGGTCTCATAATAACATAAAAATATAAATAAATCAAACAGTTATAAACTTATACGACTAACTTTGAGCAATTAGGTATTCTTTACTGAGTATTTTTTCCTGTAAATATTTATTACAAATCCACTTGTCCTCTGGTAAAATTTCGCCACTTATTTCCCAACTGAATGGGTAATTTTTATAAATTTAACGAAAGGGTCGAATATGAAAAAAATAAACTATGCTCTTATAATTTCAACTGTACTACTATTGGCATCAGGTTGCACGCTGCGCTACACACCTGATATTTATAATGTAAACAAAGCGCCTGTAGTAACCAAAACCCACCAAGCAACACTCACTCAAGTTGGTAAAGCTATTACTTCTGCAGGGGTAGGTTTAGGATGGAGTATGCAAGAAGTACGTCCAGGCTATATCGTAGCGACTCTAAACCTTCGCGCACACCAAGCCAAAGTAGGTATAACTTATACAACTCAAACTTATAACATTAACTATATTAGTAGTAATAATTTAATGCGTAATGGTGAAATTCATCAAAATTACAATTCATGGGTACAAAATTTAAATACTGCTATTAAACACCAATTAGAAATAATCTAATGCAATATGTTAAGTGTTGTCTGGCTATACCAGACAACACTTACATTGAAATCCAGAGGAGTACAATAATTGACAATAATAACTCAAACTGATTTTCAACAAAAAATTGCTGAATTAATTGTTGAGTCTTTAAAATTAGATAAACAAGCGGAAGATATTGATCCTCAAGCTCCTCTATTTGGTGAAGAAGGTTTAGAATTAGATTCTATTGATATTTTAGAATTAGCCTTTGCAATCTCTAAGCGTTATGGAATAACAATCAAGTCTGGTGACAGCAATAATATTAAAATTTTTGCTAATCTTGCGGCCTTAAGTGACTATATTCAAGAAAATAAAAAGGCATAGCTATGCTGGATATTTTACGATTATTACAAATAGTCTTACTCGTTATTTATCCTATCATTACCCATCTTGCCGTCTATTGGCATAACCCTAGTTTGGCATTAATAATATTGTCATTATTAATGCTCAGCTATTATCCACCCAAGGCTTTAAAAACTTCTTGGAAAAATGCTTTATTTATTATTGCATTTATCACTACGATTATAGTATCTGTTATCTATCAAACTTTTATTCTTCTCTATCTTCCACCTATTATTATCAGCGCACTTCTGTTTTACCTTTTTTCAAAAACACTATTTGCTAATAAAGAACCTATCATTACAAGTTTTGCAAGAGTTATTTATAAGGAAAATAGTGAGGAAGTAAAACACTATACTCGACGGGTGACTCAACTTTGGAGCTTATTTTTTCTAGCTATGCTATTAGAAACTATTTTATTAAGCCTTTTTGCTTCAGCAAAAACCTGGTCCTTATTTTGTAATATTATGAATTATTTTTTTATCGGCCTACTGTTTGCAGGCGAGGGCTTATACAGAAAATATCGCTTTAAAAACATTAAAATATTTCTTCCCTTGCTTAACTATTTTATGCGCTTTGGCATGAAAGGAATAAATTTCAATACGCTAGATAAACTACCTTTAATATCTCATACTGACTTACAGAATTTGTTTGCCTTTAAAAATAATCAACCCATTACTTGCTTAGATTTCTTATCAGATGTTTACTTTCTTGCAGAGCTTTTACCAAAAAGTAAATATATTATTAATCTTTGTGAGGATCGTTATAAATTTTCGGTCTTATTTTCTGCTGCGCTATTATGTAATCGAATTACCTTGTTACCAAATAATAATTCTTCACAATCTTTACAACAATTACAATCAGAATTTACTGATAGTATAATTTGGCGAGATAACCAAATACCAGATTTAATTCATCAGCATGATGTCAACAGCAACCCTCTTACTATACCTTCTATAAATAAAGATCAATTAGTAGTCATCTTATATACCTCTGGCAGTACCGGCAAGCCCATCCCCTGGAAAAAATATTGGGGTGAGCTAGTTCAACATAGCCAACTTACTGCAAAAGCATTAGGATTAAATCTACAAGAAAAATTACAAATTGTTACGACCGTAGCAACTCAACATATGTATGGCTTAGAACATGCTATTTTGCTCCCTATGCAAATGGGTTATATCATCAACAACTTAAAGCCTTTTTTTGCTGGTGATTTGATTACCATCCCCTCACCAGTTAATTATAAAACGATCCTATTTAGCACACCACTGCACTTAAAATTATTTGCAGAAAATAGTAACAGATATCCTACGCTACGCTTACTAGTTTCTGCAACAGCCCATTTAACAACTGAATTAGCCACTAGTTTAGAAAAAAAATTTAAAGCCATCTTAATAGAAATTTATGGCTGTACAGAGGCTGGCTGTATTGCAACTAGACAAACTACACAGACTAATCATTGGCTACTGTTGTCCAATTATCAGCTCGAACAAGTAGTTAACAATTATTACTTGCTAACCCCTAGTTTAAATACTAAAAAGCTAAACAGGATAAAACTTGCTGATCACCTACAGATAATAGATTCACAACATTTTATATTACAAGGACGCCGAGCAGAAAATATTAATATAGCTGGTAAGCGTATGTCATTAGCTGATTTAAATATCAAACTCAATAGCATTCCAGGAATTGAAGACGGAATCTTTTATTGCCCTACTAACAAAGAAGAAACTAAACGACTAATGGCACTAGTAGTCGCCCCTACTTTGTCAACGAGTGATATTCGTAAAGCTTTACGGCAAATGATAGATCCTGTCTTTTTGCCTAGACCCTTAATCAAGCTAAATAAACTACCTCGCAATGATACGGGCAAACTACCTGTAGAAGCTGTAAATTCAATACTTAAAGAATATACTGAGGTTGTGGAGAACTATTAATCAATGAGCAACAAATTATATTTTTTAATTCCCAATAATCATCCAAGTTTGTCTGGCCATTTTCCAGGTAATCCCATTGTACCTGGTGTTGTCATTTTACAACATGTGCTCTCCTTGCTCACTGATAATATAACCAAACAAAATATTCACGAAGTTAGCAAAATCAAGTTTATTACTCCTTTACTAATCGACGTACAAAGTGAAGTTATTTTTAAAAAAGCAAGACCAAAAATTATTAAATTTGAGGTGTTACAAAACAATCAAACTGTAGTGACAGGCAATATAGGTTTCTCATGAGCACTAAATGGAAAAACTTTAGTGAAATGGGTAGTAAAAAGCTAATGCTAATTATGCGTTGGATCATTTTACATACCAACCGACACCTTGCACGTGCTTGTTTATATCTTATTGTTGGCTATTATTTTTTCTTAACAAAAAAAGGGAAAACTGATTCAAAAAAATTTTTGGACAAGGTATTACCAAAACCTGCAAGCCCTATTAATATTAGCAAACACTTTTTTTATTGGGCCAGCACTTTGTTAGATCGAGTGTACATGGTCTCAGGTAAAACCCATCTCCTTTCTTTAGAAGTGATCAATGCTGAGTTAGTCACCACAAAACTTTCAGCCAATAATGGTTGTATTATGCTAGGCTCCCATTTAGGCAGCTTTGAAATATTACGGTGCCTAGCTCAAATAATGGGTAATTTACCTTTAAAAATTGTAATTGATGTAGGTTCTAGCCAACAATTTAATAAAAATTTATATGCTATAAACCCTGAAATAGAAAAACTTTTTATTCATGCAACTGATCAAGAAAGCGTTTTTGCAATAAACAATGCCTTAAAACAAGGCTCTATGATAGGAATTTTAGGTGATCGGGTTATTAATAAACAAAGAAAAATTACTTGTGATTTCTTAGGAGAAAAAGCCGACTTACCAACAGGCCCCATGCTACTTGCTTCGTTGTTTGAGGTCCCTGTCATTTTATTTTTTGGTATCTATTTAGGTGGCAATCGATATCGAGTCATTTTTGAATTATTTTCTGAAAGAATTCTTGTTGATAGAAATCAACGTGAGCAACAAATTGGGGTGTATGTTGAAAGCTATGTTAAACGCTTAGAACACTACGCGAAACAATATCCTTACAATTGGTTTAATTTCTATGACTACTGGAAACACAATTAACTTGCATTATGATGTTATTATTATTGGTGGTGGCTTAGCAGGCTTAAGTCTAACTAGGCAATTATTATTAGCTAATAATAATTTAAAGATTGCTGTCTTAGAATTTCGCAAACATCCTGTAGCTGAAGCCATACATAAAGTAGGTGAATCCTTAGTAGAGATTGGCGCTCATTATTTTAATAATCGGTTACAACTAGGAGAGCATTTAAAAACCGATCAACTAAAAAAAGCTGGCCTGCGCTTTTTCTTTACTCATCAAAATAATGAAGATATTAGTCAACGTATTGAATTTGGTGCCACTTTTTTCCCTAAAACCCCTAGTTTTCAACTTGATCGTGGACGATTTGAAAATTATTTAGCGCAATTAATTACAGAGCAAGGAGCTCATTTTATTGATGAAGCTAAGGTTTTAGCAATTGATCTAAACCAAAATTCACATACAGTTAGTTATTCTCATCAGGGGGAAAAACAAATGCTTTTTTCTCGTTGGGTGATTGATGCCAGTGGACGATCCGGTAAATTAAAACGACAATTAGAGTTAACAAAAGCTGTTGAACATGATATCAACACTGCTTGGTTCAGAATCAAAGGTAAATTAGATCTAGATACCTGGTCTTCACAAGCCGACTGGTTAAAAGTAGCGCCGCGTGATTTTCGTTATTTAAGTACTAATCACTTAATGGGCAAGGGTTATTGGACCTGGTTAATTCCTCTCGCTTCCAACTGTACTAGTATTGGTATTGTGGCTGATGCAGCTTTACATCCATTTAATGAAATTAATCACTTACCAAATGCTTTAGAATGGCTAAAGAAATATGAGCCTCAGCTAGCTACAAAACTAGCTACTGATCAATATGAAATCATAGATTTTCATAGTTTAAAACATTATTCTCATGACTGCGAGCAAGTTTTTTCTGCGCAACGCTGGGCTCTTACTGGTGAAGCGGGTGTATTTTTGGATCCTTTCTATTCTCCTGGTAGTGATTTTATTGCCTTAAGTAATGAATTTATCAGTGATTTAATAATTAATGATCTTGCAGGTTTTGATATTAAACTTAAAGCTGCTTATTACAATAAACAGTATTTAGAATTATTCCAAAATTTCTTATTAGTTTATCAAAACCAATACCTCCTTATGGGATATCCAGGTACCATGATTCATAAAGTCATTTGGGACTATGCTGTTTATTGGGGAATTATAAGTTTATTATATTTTAATAAAAAAATAACTGATATTAACTTTATGCAAACCTTTTCTAGCGCTATGCATAAATTAGTAGTCCTTAATAAAAAAGTGCAGACTAATTTTCATAATTACATCAATGATCCGCACGCTTTTCCTGTTAAACATTTTACTGACACGATGTCTTATCAATTTTTGCAAGATTGGAATACTAATTTAATGCAATCTTATGATGATTCAGCTCTTTTTCAACTATTAAATAATAATTTAGCTTATTTGCAGTTGATTGCAGAACAATATTACCAAGGAAAATCATTAATTCCTTCCGAATTGGAACTAGAAACCTTATGAAACGTTTATTTTTAATATTACTGCTTTTTTCTTGGCAATGGGTTGGCGCCTCTATTTTATCATTGAATCAATTACTACAGCAGGTAAGTATTAAAACAAATATTGCTCAAGTTAACTATACTGAAACACATTATTTACACTTTACCGATAAACCACTGCTTTCTCAAGGCACGCTATATTTTCGTAAACCTAGTTATTTAGCTAAACAAGTCGCCTCTCCACAACCAATGAACTTTATTATTAATCAACAACAATTAACTATACAAAATGCTAATAAGACCTATACTGTGAAACTCAACCAATATCCAAATTTATGGATAATGAGCACTACCTTGCAAGCTTTACTATCTAACAATCCAGAATTTTTATCTTCTTATTATAATATCACCATTGCTGGTTCTGCTAACCAATGGCAACTTTCTCTTACACCTAAGTCACAAATAAATTTAAATGTAAACAAAATAATAATTTCTGGTAAATACAATCAAATTAGTACTATTATTATCTATTTTAATAATGGTGACTGGGTACAGCAACAATTTACAAAGGTAGCAGCAAGTTGATTACCCCTATTCAAATATCACATTATACTGCTGTATCTGCCTTAGGTTATGGGTTAGAAGCACATCGTCAGGCTCTTATGACAGAGCAAGGAGCACTCGCGTCTTGTAATTATAAAAATGCAAAAGTTAATACTTTTATTGGCCGAGTTCCCCAACTTGAAGCACAGGCTTGGCCTAACTTATGGAAAGATTATTTTAGCAGAAATAATTTGCTAGCATTGACTGCTTTACACCAAGATGATTTTTTAACTGCTATTAGCAATGCAAAAGATCGTTATGGAGCTAAACGTGTTGGGTTATTATTAGGTACTACGACTTCTGGTTTCTCAGAAGCTGAGCGTGCTTATCGACAGCGTGATAAGCAAGGAAATCTGCCTAATGATTTTGATTATCGTAAAACCGCGCATCCCTATGCAACTGGTGAGTTCTTACGAAATTATTTAGCATTACAAGGTCCGGCTATGACTATTGCAACGGCTTGTTCCTCTAGTGCAAAAGCTTTTATTTGTGCGCAACGTTGGTTGCAATTAAATCTTTGTGATGCTGTCCTCATCGCTGGTATTGACTCACTCTGCTTAAATATATTATATGGCTTTCATTCACTAGGGATCTTATCAACAGAAAAATGTTGTCCCTTTGCTCAAAATCGTTCTGGTCTTAGTTTAGGAGAAGCCGCCGCCTTGGTATTAGTAGAACGAGCCAATACAGGCAAAATTGGCTTACTAGGGTTTGGAGAAAGTACTGATGGATATCACATGTCTGCTCCTCATCCTGAAGGCAAAGGAGCAATTTTAGCAATGCAAGCGGCTTTAAACTCCGCAAAATTAGCTCCCAGCCAAATTGACTATATAAATTTTCATGGTACAGCTAGTTTGCAAAATGATCGCATTGAAGATCAAGCTGTCTACCAATTATTTAAAAACGAGGTACCCGCTAGCTCAACTAAAGGATGGATGGGACATACGCTAGGCGCTGCAGGAGCGTTAGAAGTTATTATTGCTTGCTTAGCTATTGAACAGAAAATGCTCTGGGCAACCTTAAATACCATAGAAATTGACCAAAGCTTACGCTCTTATATTCTATTAAAAAACACCGCTGCTGTGGTTAAAAAAGCACTCGTTAACTCCTTTGGTTTCGGGGGTAACAATTGTAGTTTAATTATTGGCGAGATAAGTGATGAATAATTTAAGCTGTTATTTATATGCCATAGAAATATGTACCCCAGGTTTATTAAATTGGCAACAAGCTCAACCTATTCTCGCAAATAGTTTGCCTTATAAGCTTACCTCAGATCCTATACCTGAAGCTAAAATCCTATCAGTAAAAGAAAAGCGACGCGCCAGCGCTACAGTTAACTTAAGTTTACATATCGCAACACAATTGCAACAAACCATGCAAATAGAAGCAAATTTATTGAAACCTATCTTTGCTAGCTCAGATGGTGATAGTGATATCTTTAATTATTTATCGACCGAACTTGCTCAACCAGAACCAGCTATCTCGCCTACTTTATTTCACCAATCCTTACATAATTCAGCCGCTGGTTATTGGAGCATTGCGACTCGTTCTCATACACCCTCACTTAGTATTTCTGCTGGCGACTATACCTTTAGTAATGGTTTATTAACTGCAATGAGTGAAGTGGTATTGACACAAATCCCCACTCTCTATGTCGCTTATAACTTAATTTCTTGCGCACCTTTAGACAAAATAAATCCTATGCTCACTTGGTTTGGAATGGGATTAGGTTTCTCAACAAAAAAAATGCCGCAGACACTTGCTAAAATTACACTGAAATTAGTAGCAGCTAAATCAGAAACTTCTTTAGTTAATACTTCTTTAGAACCGTTACGCAAAGGCAACCCTATTGCTTGTTCTCTGCCCTTATTAGAACAAATTGCAAAAAGAGGCCTTACCGATATTTATTTGGATTACTTACCTCCTTATTCTTTAAAAATTAATCTAGAAGAATACTATCAATGATAATCAAAGAATTAACTAAACAACAAATTACTAACTATTTACCTCATCAAGGAAACATGTGTTTAATTGAACAGGTACAAACCTGGAATGATTCAACTATTCATTGCTTATTAACTTCTCATCAACAACTTGACAACCCTTTGCGTACCAATAATTGTTTGTCGACTATTCATGTTATTGAATATGCTGCTCAAGCTGCTGCCTTACATTTAGCCTTACAACATACAACCGAAATACCTAAAATTCATTATGGTTATTTAGCCGCTGTACAAAAATGTTTTATGGCCGTGCAACGTTTAGATAATATAGAAAAATCTTTACAATTAATCTGTAGCCAGCTGTTTTTAGAAGAACATAAAGGTGCGTTTTATGAGTTTAAACTCTATACTGAAGAACCGCTAGCAAGCGGACAATTTTTAATTATGCTTATTGATAAAAAGGATAAAACATGAGTAAAAAGCACGCGCTCATAACTGGTGGCAGCGGAGATATTGGTCAAGCCATTGCTCAAGCTTTAGCATTAACTAATAACTATCATGTCATTATTCACACTTATCAAAATCTTACTAAAGCTGAAGAATTAGTCGCTACGATTCAGCAACAAGGCGGTTCAGCTCAAGTTTGTCAATTTGATCTTGCTAATCCTGAGCAAATTCAGATAGCTTTACAAAAATTATTAGCACAAGCACCTATTCAGATCTTAATCAATAATGCAGGCATTCATGCTGATGCCCCTTTAGCGGGCATGAGCCCAGAAAACTGGCACCAAGTTATTGAAGTCAATCTAAATAGTTTCTATCACCTAACTCAACCTTTATTGCTTCCCATGATGGCTACACGCTGGGGTAGAATTATCAATATTTCCTCTATCGCTGCTATCACCGGTAATCGCGGCCAAGCTAATTACAGTGCCGCTAAAGCTGGCCTTCATGGTGCCAGTAAGACTTTGGCAATCGAGCTAGCTTCTCGCAATATAACAGTAAACGTCGTAGCACCCGGTATTATTGATACCAAAATGAGTAAAGCACAATTTAGTATCGAGCAAATTAAAGCCCTGGTACCTATGCAACGAGCTGGTAGACCTGAAGAAGTAGCCGCTTTAGTTTCATTTTTAGCTTCTGACAAAGCAAGTTATATTTCTGGTCAGATTATTTCTATTAATGGAGCAATGTTTTAAGTGAAATTTATACGCTACTTTGAGTTACATGATCAATCTTGGATGCCAAAGTTTCTTCGTCAAGGGGTTACCGATTATTTAAGCCAATTACTCAATTATTACCAACTTTATCAACCAGCTACCTTTTTATTAGCAAAGTTAATTCAAACAACGGGTTACAATAAGCTTATTGATTTTTGTTCTGGCAGCGGTGGAATGTTAATGGGCCTTCAACAAACATTACAAAAAGAGTATAACCTTACCATTACCATGGAACTAACTGACAAATTTCCCCATCCAATACTAACCACCAATTCCGACTTATCGATTTCCTATCAACCCTTACCAGTTGATGTACTACACACTAATCAACCTTATCATGCTATTCGCACTTTATTTACTGCTTTTCATCATTTCAACCCACAAGAAGCCTTCCAAATTTTATCTCAGGCGGTCAATAATAACGATCCCATAGCAATCTTTGAATTTAATGAACGCAGCTGGAAACGATGTTTGCTTGATTGTATTATTCCTTTTAGTGTTTTTCATCTAACCCCTAAAATAAAACCAACTTCAAAAAAACGCTTCATTTTTACTTATCTATTACCTATTTTACCTATTATGATTTGGTGGGATGGGATCGTTTCTAATATAAGAACCTATTCAGTGGATGAATTAAAGACTTTTGTAGCTAATCTTGAAGCCTCTCATTATCATTGGCAAATAGGCAAAGTACCGGCAGGATTACGTTTTTATCCTATTACCTACCTTATAGGCTGGCCAAAAGAGAAGAAACATGTCTAATTTTATCATTGACGCTAAAGCAATAAGTCTGCGTTACCCTAAAGAAGCAGTTTATGCTTTAAACTCTGTTTCATTAACAGTCGAAACTGGCAGCTTTTTTGGCTTACTTGGCCCTAATGGTAGTGGGAAAACGACTTTAATTTCTATACTCTGTGGACTTTTGGCAGCAACTGCAGGACATGCTCGGGTGTGTGGTTATGATTGTAAGCGGCAAATTTCAGCCATTAAGCCGCTTATTGGTTTAGCCCCTCAAAAAATTGCTTTATATCCCAGTTTAACTTTATATGAAAACTTAATGCTTTTTGCTAGTTTATATACGCTTACCTCATTGCAAATTAAGCAGCAGATTGAAAAATGTCTACAGATTGTTGAACTAGAGACGCAGGCTTATAAAAAAATTTATACTTTTTCAGGAGGTATGATGCGCCGTGCTAATCTAGCAGCAAGTTTATTACACAATCCTAAGTTACTATTTTTAGACGAACCTACCAGTCAGGTTGATGCTCATGCTCGCAATATGATTTTTAAAAGCCTACAGATTATCAATGCTTCTGGCGTAACTATTATTTATACCTCGCATTATTTAGAAGAAATCGAAACACTCTGCACAAAAACTGCTATTTTAAAGCAAGGTAAAATTATCGCAACTGACTCTATTACAGAATTGAAACGTCAGCATCCTGATAAAACAAGTTTTGCAGAAATTTATTTATCTTTAACGGAAAGTTAATGAAAAAGTTATTAATATTAATTTACAAAGATTTTTTATTATTATGGCGAGACAAGATCAATCTTGTTATTTTATTTTTGATGCCTATGTTTTTTATTTTTGTAATTACCTTACTTCAAGCTCAGCACTCAGATGACAGTAAAACTATTCCAATTTTACTAATTAACAATGACATCAACAGCTTACAACTACCTAGCAATCTTTTAAATAATACAAACTTTATTGTCAAAACGATTAACCCTAAAAGTAATCAATCCTTATTCTGGGCAAAAACCCAAGTTGCTAAAGGTTATGATAAACTGCTAGTGATTATTCCAACTAACATGGGTCAGCTATTAACAGCTAGCACTCAACAACAAATTGTTGGCGCCCATACTTCTTCCACACTTCCTAATATACAATTATTTTTTGACCCAGCTATTAATCCAACACTAAAAAATATTATAATACAGCAAATAGCTGCAGCTATTCGTAACTATCAAATGCAAACCTTAACAGAAATTATCAGTGAAGTATTAGGGACAGCTTCAATTAATATTAGCCAACTTCCTCTACCCTTACAAATACAGTATGCGGGAGCTAAAAGCTCAATTGAGCCTAATGCAGTACAACAAAATGTCCCTGCTTGGTCTTTATTTGGTATGTTTTTTATTGCCTTACCTTTAGCTAGTATTATGATTAAGGAACGTGAACAGGCTGTCTTACTTCGTTTTTATATGACTCCTATTTCACGGTTTAGTTTAATCTTTAGTCGATTCATTGCCTTTATTATTATTAATTTCCTACAACTATGTCTGATGTTCTTTATCGGCATCGTCATCCTACCCTTATTTAATCTTCCCGCATTAAACTTATGGAGTCATTTTGGAACTGTAAGCATTATAGGTTTGTGCTCAGCTTGTGCAGCAACTAGTTTTGGGCTATTCATTGGTACTTGGACTAAAACTATCGAGCAAGCTTCAGCTTTAGTGCCAATCTTAATTGTTTTAGCTGCAGCAATTGGTGGCATTATGATTCCAATCTATTTAATGCCCACTTCGATGCAAATATTTGCCTTATTTTCCCCTCTGCATTGGGGACTTGAGGCCTTTATTGATGTTTTAGTAAGAAATTCCAACTTACAACAAATTAGCTGGCCCTTAATGAAATTAATATTATTTTCAGCAGCATGCTATTTATTGGCCTGGTGGAAATTAAATTAACCTGGTTTGCTATCAAGGTAACTTGTTAAATTGATTAAAATAGGCCTTAGCTTGTTCGACATCTAGGCAGATTTGAACTCTTAAAGCTTCTAGTGATTCATAATGCTCTTCATCTCGTAATTTATGTAAAATATCAACTTCAACATGGCGACCATAGATATCACGATTAAAATCAAATAAAAAAACTTCTAACAAAACACGAGTTCCTTGAACTGTAGGACGAGTGCCTATATTTGCAACCCCATTCAAAGGCAGGTCATCGATACCTCGCATTTGCACCACATAAATTCCTAGTACAGGTGATTTAGTGCGGTGTAAAAATAAATTCGCTGTAGGAAACCCAATGGTGCGTCCTGTTTTATTACCATGACAAACTCGACCAGAAAGAGAGTATCTTCTTCCTAATAATTTTTCAGCAAGCGCTAAATCACTAGCTGCCAAGACTTGTCTTATGCGCGAACTACTTACCCGCTCATCTGCTATTTTAAATTCCTCACAATTTTCTACCAAAAAATTAAATTTCTTACCAAACGACTCTAAGAGCTCAAAATCACCCTCTCTTTGAAAACCAAATCTAAAATCATTACCGACAATAATATGTTTTACCTGTAATTGATTAATTAAAACTGTTTGTATAAATTCGTGAGCACGCAATTTAGCCATCTGCTCATTAAAAGTTATCACAATCACGTGATCAATAGCCATTTTTTGTAATAGCATTATCTTTTCACGAAGCCGTGTTAACCGCGCTGGCGTTTTGGCACCTAATAAAAATTCTAACGGCTGTGGCTCAAATAAAATTAAGACAGAAGGTAAATTTAATTGCTTGGCTCGTTTAATTGTTGTATTAAGCACAACTTGATGACCAAGGTGTAGGCCATCAAAATTACCTATCGTTACCACACTGCTTGGTAAAATTAAGGTTGAACCTAATCGATATCGATGTAATTGCATGATTTGCATCACTTTAGATTGTTTTTAATAAGAATTAATGACTAACCTTTAGTGTAATACTAATAATATTGATTACAAATGCATTTTAAAGTGGCGAACGCGCATTCCTGTTGCAAACAAAGCAATAATATAGAGCAAAATAGAACCAAATAATAGAAAAGCTAAATGTTCACAACGCCAGCGCACTGAATTATTTAACCAAGCTTGTAAATGTCCACTCTCCAACCAAAGAAAAATTGCAATCAATCCATTAGCTACTAATAATTGTACTCCAAAACGTAGCCAACCCGCTTGGGGTTTAAATATTTTACGTTTTAATAACAAATAAAGTAAACTACCCGCATTAATATAGCCTGATAAAGAAGTAGCTAAAGCTAAGCCGGCATGTTTTAAAGGAAAAATTAATATAACATTTAAAATCATGCTGCTACACATAGCAACGATACCTATTTTAACTGGTGTTTTAATATTCTTTTTTGCATAAAACCCAGAAGCCAACACTTTAATTAACATAAACCCTTGAATCCCCACAGCAAAAGCCATCAAACTTTCTCGTGTCATAAGCACATCAAAATTATTAAACTTACCATAATGAAGTAAAGTGGCTAGTAAAGGGCCTGCTAATAATAAAAACCCGATCGAAGAAGGCAAGCCAATAAGTAATAGCAACCGTAAAGCCCAATCTAAAGTTTTTGAATACGTGTTTTCATCTTGCTTAGCATCATTTCTGGATAAATGCGGTAAAATTACCGTAGCAATCGCGACCCCAAAAACACCCAAAGGAAATCCAGTTAAGCGATCTGAATAATAAAGCCAAGAAACACTGCCTGTTTGTAGAAAAGAAGCAAAAACTGTATCCAATAATAAGCTAACTTGAGAAACTGAAACCCCAAACAAAGCAGGCACCATTAATTTTAATACTCGTCTAACTCCAGGATCATGAAATCCCCATCGAGGAATAGGTAATAAATTTTTTTGCATTAAGAAGGGTAGTTGAAAAACTAGTTGCACAATACCTGCGACAAAAATTGACCAGGCTAATGCATAAATAGGGACAGCAAAAAAATGCGAAACCCATACTGCAGCTACAATAAGACAGACGTTTAACCAAACTGGCGTAAAAGCAGGAATACCATAACTCCCATAGGTATTTAATACTGCACTACATAAAGCTGTTAGTGAAATAAAAAATAAATAGGGGAAAGTAACTCTAAGCATAGCGGCTGCCATATGAAACCGCACTCCATCATGTAAAAAGCCAGGGGCAAAAATCATTACGACAACTGGAGCAAGCAAAACACCAAACATCATCACAAAAAATAATACTGTCCCTAAGCTACCAGTAATATGGTCAATGAATTCTTTAGTATCAGCTTGAGAGCGTACTTGTTGATATTCAGCCAATACCGGCACAAAGGCTTGGGAAAAAGAACCTTCTGCAAAAAGTCTACGCATAAAATTTGGCAATTTAAAAGCAACAATAAAGGCATCGACACTGGCCCCAGCACCAAAAATCTGTGCTACCAACATATCACGAATAAAACCAAGTACTCTTGATAACATGGTGTTACAAGAAACAATTCCTGTGGAACGTAATAGGCTTTTTTTCATGAGGGGTATCTTGCAATATTTATCAGAAAAATGCTAGAAAAAAACCTTTTTTATCAAAGTGATTTTAGCTAACTTATCTCTATCATAGTAAATTAATGCTCAACTGATATGATTTTATCCATAGCTTTTTACTTGAAGATAGTTTAAAATATAAACAATTTTTACTATATAAATAAGAATAAAACTCATTTCTAAAAGATTAATATGAATAAACAATTTGCTAACTTTTTAACCGAAGGGATTACTAATTTACGCATTTCTATTCCTTTGCTAATTACCAGCTTTTTACAAGGGTTAAGTGGCTTTACTGCGATTATGTTTTTGGCTTATGCTGGATCAAATATTTTAGCTGCTGCAGGATTAGTCAGTAACTTTTTTATCATGCTAACTACCCTCTACTGGGGATGCATTAGTGCAGTGAGTATTTTAGTGGCTCAATATGCCGGTGCTAAAGCAAATCGCTCCATTAACCTTGCGCTAGGGCAAGGTATATTCCTTGCCTTGTCCATTGCTATACCTAGCTGGTTAATCCTATGGGGAATTGATCATTTATTGTTTTTAGCCAAACAACCTCTTGATATAATTCAGCAAGCTTCCATTTATCTCTTTGCCACCAATTTAAGTTTATTACCTTTGGCTATCTTATTTGTTTTTGAACAATTTCTGATAGGTTTATCTAAAACCCGTTTAGTTTTAGCGATTAATTTACTGCAAATACCGCTAGAAATATTACTTTGTTATCTATTTATTTTTGGTAAATGGGGATTTCCTAAATTTGGTATTGCAGGAGTAGGTTATGCTTATGCGGTAGTGTTTATCCTGGCAGGGATTGCTATTGCTAGCTACCTGCTAATTAATAAAAAATTGGCACCCTATATTCGTAATTATTCTGCGTTCAAATTTAATTTTCAGTGTTATAAAGAATTAATCATCATAGGATTACCTGTCGCCTTAATGTTCTGTATTGAAACCTCATCCTTTGTAGTCATTGCTTTTTTGATGGCGAGAATCGCTAGCGCTGCTGTAGCTGCTTTTCAAATTACTTTACAGTTTTGCGATATTTCACTAATGTTAATTTATGCTTTTGCGCAAATAACTACTGTCAGAGTAGGCAATCTCGTAGGAGAAAATAATAAATCCCATATACTGCTTGTTGTTAAAGTAGGCCTTTGCTTATGCCTAATCTTGGGAATCCTAATTGCTTCAGCTTTTTTATTATTTCCAACAACTTTCATTCATATCGATGTTAACCAACATAATCTTTCTCCGGAAGTTATTGCTAATGCCTTAACCTTTTTCCCTATTTTAAGCTTATTCTTAATCATTGAAAGTTTGCGGTTAACTATTTACTCAGCACTTCGTGGCTTAAAAGATACTAAAGTACCTATGTTAATTAGTTTAATGACATTTTGGGGTATCGCCATATTAAGTGGCTCTTATTTGGCTTTTTACACCGCTTTATCTGCTCAAGGTCTATGGTTTGGCTTAGTAATTGGGAGTTTTAGCGCCACTCTTTTATTAATTTGGCGCTTTTACTATCAATATAAAACTGTGGATTTAATTAAAATCTTAAAAGAAATTTAATTCTTGAAAATGTTCGTTTATTAGGCATTATTTAATTTTATACGATTAAACAACTAATCCTATGCAGTCGTCCTTGCTGACAAGCCTGATCTTTAAGTATTCTTCTCATTTCTTCAGTTTCGCCTTCTGGATCGCGGTTCATAGCTGTCAGCAATGCTTCAGCTGATAATAATTTACTTCTAACAGAAAATCCAAATTCAAAAAACCCGACTTTCGTCAAATGACTATCAAGTGGCTTACTTTTCATTTCAGCAATATAGCGCTGTAAAATTATTTTTACAAAAGAATAAAGTCGATGTTTTTTTTGATTATATTCTTTTTGTAAGTCTTGAAGTATTTCAAAACTTATTCCTGAAAAATATAACAGCGCGCTTGGATTGGCAACATGTGGGCGAATATCACGATTGTGATTTTTGATAAAACGAATTTGCTCTTCAAGCGTTGCTTCTGCCATAATAGAGTTCATTTCAGTAACGTCAAATTTATTTTCTATTTTTAACATAGTAAAAAAGCAGGTTTCCCAATCCTTTGACTGTAATTCTAACAAAATGGCCTTTCTATCAGCAGCGGATAACTTACAAATTACTTTCAATAAAGCAGGTAACCTTACAGGATGATGACGAATTGCAATCATTAACCAATTTAAACCACTGTTGTTTTTTTGAGTAAAAATTTCCTGTCTATCTTCCTCTGGTAAAAGATTAATTTTTTCGAGTAGCTTAGAAATATCTGCTTTTTGGGAAATAGCTACCATTAAACAATTTGAACCCTCTACACTAACCTGCTTAAAAATACTTATTTTATCTTGTGAACTTAAACCACTTAGAACTGCAAAAGTTGTTTGTAAAACGTCAACCTGCTGTTCTGCAACTGCTATCATTAAGCAGTTCCAACCTTCCGTATTGGTTTGTTTAAAAAAGGCTGCCTTCTCGGCTCCAAATACTGCATCAATTACTACCAACAATTTAGCAGTAATAAAAAAATATTTTTCTAAAATTAATTTACATAATAATTGTTTTTTAATCGCAGTCCAATTTAAATCAATTACATTACCATCGCCATTGGTACAAAATATTTCTTCTGGGTTTAACCTTATTTCGAAGATCATTTCTAGTGTATCAATGAATTTACTGTATTGATCGTGAGTATAAAATCCTGGTTTTTTCTTTCCCGTATAACCAACTCTAGACAGAATATTTGTCATTCTTTCTATTAATGAATCAAATAAAATATGAGGAACATATTTACTTTCGAACTCGCTTTTCAAGGTCGCTCTAATAACAACACTACTAACTTCTCCACTATAAACATCTTCACGATTAATTGGATATATACCGTATAATTCTGAGGCAATGGTAAAAAAATTATTATGGACATGAACATCTATGCTACCCCTAGGTATTGCTCCATAAACAGTAGCTTCGACAATTCCAAAACGAATATCGTAAAGTAAATCTGTTAAAGTCCTAGAAATAGAAAAACCTAAGGCAATAAAATTAACCCGATTATGGAAACCCGGGGTGCATTCTGTAATACTATCTGTAATTTTAGTTTTTATAGCTTCTTTTTCATCAACTGAAAGTTTACCTAATTCTGTATCAAAAAGACCTAGCAGTCGGGCATAAATTATTTTTAATTTACTCTTTAATGCCTCTTTTTTGCAATAGGTCGCATCCGGCCCTAGATGCCTTACTAATTCAGTTTGAATAGCTGCGGGGAAAAGCTTACAAAAATTAGTAACCCAGGAATCAGGAAAATGATGTTCAATACTAGCAAGTGCTATCTCAGAAAGCTTACGCTTACCTAGGAGAAAACATTTTTTCGAATTAATTCCCTGTATAGTTGGCATAGTAAACAGCTTTTAATTATGGCAACAATTGTATAAAATTTTAACAAACTAATAAAATTTACAACTTTTTATTCAAATACTGTAAGAATCTAACTCAATTGAATGGAAATTATAGCACTTAATATACTTTATAGGGAGCAGGTTTTAATATTTCGTTGATCAACTGTTAATTTTTTCCGAAACTAAATTATTTATAAAATTTGTATAATTTATAGACAAAATAGAATGGGTTATAAAATTGAAATCCATTGACAGCAGTAGAAAAAACCGCCAAAATGCCCGGTCTTGGAGATAGTGCTAGAGAGTAGGTTGAGGAGAATTAAGTGGCTAATACTAAATCAGCAAAAAAACGTGCCATACAAGCTGAAGCACGTCGTGAACGCAATGTAAGTTTGAGATCAAAATTACGAACCTTTATCAAAAAAGTTCGCTTTGCTTTAGAAGCTGGCGACAAAAACCTTGCACAAACAAGCTTTAAAACCACCGTGCCAGTCATTGACAAAATGGCTAGCAAAGGGATTATTCGTAAAACTACCGCAGCTCGTTATAAAAGTCGTCTAAATGCTCGAGTAAAAAAACTCATTCAATCTGCCTAATACCTAATCCCCAGCAATAGATTTGCTGGGAATCCTTTAATATTATTTAATCAGTGTTCAACAGCATTTAATATCGCTAATCGGCTTGCTTCAGCAGCCATACTTCCTACTACACACTCATCTGCAGCAAGTGAGCCATTAGAAACACTGAAAACTAGATCGCCATCTACTGAAGTAAAAGCTGGTACAATTGCTCTTGCTAAACCACTACTGGCCATTTTTGATATACGAATTAACTCATCTTTTTGAAACTTTGCATTAGTCACCACTGCAATCAAAGTGGTGTTCATAATACCTGCTTGAAATTGAGAAACTTTTTTATTCCCTTGAATAATATGTTGCAGAGAATTTGCTGGTTTTCCTTGAGTTTGGGCACCAGCTTTAATGATACCTTTTTCATCCATTACATCTCCTGCTGCATTCACTGCTACAAAAGCTTGCACAACAATATCGTCTTGGGTAATTTGTGCTGCACCAAAACCTCCTGGCATAGCCTGACAACCAGCAACCAACTTACCCACAGTTGCGCCTGTTCCAACCCCTATTTGACCAGTTTGAATTTTATCGCTAGCTTGTTCACAAGCTAGATAGGCCTCTGAGGCTGATGGCCAAGCAACTTCACCACAATTTAAATCAAAAATACAAGCAGCAGGTACAATAGGAATTACACTCACCCCCACCTCAAGTCCACGTCCTTTTTCATGTAACCACTGCATGACACCCTGAACAGCTGTTAATCCAAAAGCGCTACCCCCTGTTAACATTAATCCATGAATAGAATTCACTGAAAACCCAGCCTGACAGAATGGTAATACTGAATAAGTTCCTGGCGCTGAACCACAAACCCAGGCGCCACATTTCACTGCCTGCTCAAATAACAAGACTGATAAACCAGTTTGCGCTGACTTATTAGTAAAATGACCTATTTTTAAATAAGGAAGTAATTGCATAACAATTCCTTAATCCAAAGTTGATGGATTTTGTTTTGCAGCTTCTAAAAAACTCATAATATCATTAATTAATTTTTTAAGATGCTGTTTTTGTAGCGCAGAAACATAATAAACTGGCCCTTGCCATTTTATTTTCTTAACAGTAGCTTTACAGACTGCTTGCCAATCTGCTTCTGGGAGCAAATCTATTTTGTTAAACATTAACCAGCGCGGCTTCTCAATTAACGCCGTGCTATATTTTTTCATTTCTTTAACGATAGCTTTAATAGCTTCTGCAGGCGAAGTATTATCAAAAGGAGAAACATCTACAATATGTAATAGTAGCTTCGTTCTTGTCAAATGTTTTAAAAATTGAATTCCTAAACCTGCGCCTTCTGCAGCACCTTCAATAAGACCCGGAATATCGGCTACGACAAAGCTGCGATGGTTTTCAGCTCGCACTACTCCCAAATTAGGGTGTAAAGTCGTAAAAGGATAATCAGCAACTTTAGGTTTAGCTGAAGAAATAGCTCTTATAAAAGTAGATTTACCAGCATTAGGTAAACCCAATAAACCTACATCCGCCAAGACTTTCAGCTCTAGGCGTAATTGTCTTGTTTCACCCAAACTACCTTTAGTGGTTTGCCTAGGCGCTCGATTAACACTACTTTTAAAGCGTGCATTCCCTAAGCCGTGAAAACCGCCCTGCACAACTTTAAATGGTTGATCTTTGTTTGTTACATCGCCCAATAGCTCATCGGTATCTTCATCATAAACTAGAGTACCTAAAGGAACCCTAATATATAAATCCTCGCCTTTACGACCACGACAATCACTGCCTTCACCTGGCATACCATTTTCTGCTTTAAAAATTCGTTGATAGCGAAAATCAATTAATGTATTTAATCCTTCATCTCCCACCAAATAAATACTTCCCCCATCACCACCATCGCCACCATTAGGACCACCTAAAGGAACATATTTTTCTCGACGAAAGCTTAAGCAGCCATCACCACCCTTACCCGCCTGAACTTTTATTTTAGCTTCATCAACAAATTTCATAGGAGCTCATTTTTTCTTAATCACAAATAAAAAAGCCCTGTCTAAAAACAAGGCTTTTATAAAACTTAGCTTAATAAATAAACTAGGCGACTTCTGCTAAAGGTTCAACCATCACAAAACGACGATTTTCCAAACCTTTACAACGAAATCTAACTACGCCATCTACTAAAGCAAATAAAGTATGGTCTTTACCTATCCCTACATTTTCACCAGGATGATAAGCTGTACCACGTTGTCTAATAATGATATTGCCTGCTTTAACTATTTGACCACCAAATTTTTTCACGCCTAATCGTTTGGAGTGTGAATCGCGACCATTGCGTGTACTACCACCAGCTTTTTTGTGTGCCATTGCTAAATCCTCTTATTACTCATTCCGCACTAAAGTTATTTGATATTAATAATTTTTACTGCCGTATAATCCTGTCTATGACCTTGACGTTTCATATGATGTTTACGACGTTTAAGTTTAATAATTTTAATTTTTTTAGCACGACCATGCTCAATCACTTCGGCTGATACCTTAATCCCTTTAATAAAAGGAGTACCCACCTTTATATCATCGTCTTTTGCAACCAACAAGACTTCCTCAAAGTCAACCTTTGATCCTGGTTCTAATGCTAGCTTTTCTATTTTTAAAGATTGCCCAGCTGTTACTTTATATTGCTTACCACCAGTTTTGATTATCGCATACATAGCTTATTCTCTTTAATTCTCTAGTCCAGAAAGGAGGCAAATTGTAGGCTATTCAGACACTTACCGCAAGCAAAAATCATTAAAAACTATGAAATTCTTAATTATACTTGACACTTCAGCCGCTGGCACATACGATTGCCTCTCGTTCATAATATATATTCAATAAAAATCATGAAGTTAGAAGAGATTCGAGCCTTAATTGCTGAGGATTTAGCAGCAACGGATAGGCTTATTTTAACAAAATTAGCTAGCGATATTCCCTTAGCCAAAGAGGTAGCTAATCATATCATTCAAAGTGGTGGAAAAAGAATCCGGCCTATCATTGGTTTATTAGTGGCCAAAGCTCTCGCTTATCAAGGGGATGCGCAGATTAAACTAGCAGCTATTGTAGAGCTTTTACATACTGCTACCTTGCTTCATGATGATGTAATTGATGAGTCAGAGTTACGTCGTGGTCAACAAACAGCCAACAGCAAATGGGGTAATGAAGCCAGTGTCTTAGTCGGAGATTTACTTTATGCCCGCTCTTTTCAACTAATCGCTGAATTAAATAATACAGCCATTACCAACCTTATAGCCGAGGCCTCTGGTATCATTGTAGAAGGTGAAGTATTGCAGCTTAGTCATTGTCACGACCCTGGAACAAACGAATATACTTATCTGGAAATCATTAAACGTAAAACTGGTCGTCTATTTATGATCGCCGCCTCTTGTATTCCTTGCTTGCAAAATAGCCCCATTGAAGTACAACAAGCTTTAGCTAATTATGGAGAAAATTTAGGGATAGCTTTCCAAATGATGGATGATGCTTTGGATTATGATGCTGACCCTAAAGAAACTGGCAAAAACTTAGGAGATGATTTAGCAGAAGGAAAACCTACACTACCTCTAATTTATATTTTACATTCAGGCAATTCCAAACAAGTTGAAACTGTTCGCAAAGCTTTAAAAACTCAATACTCTACTCATGACGTTACAGCTATTAAAGCTATCATCGATGAAACTGGCGCCATTGAATATACACGGCGTTTGGCAAAAGTTTATGTACAACGCAGTATTGATAGCTTAACAATTTTATCTCCGTCGCCAGCAAGAGACGCTTTAATTGCTTTAGCTGAAATAGCAGGTGACCGCAATAATTAACGGAGTGTAGCTCAGCCTGGTAGAGCACTGCTTTCGGGAAGCAGGGGTCGAAGGTTCAAATCCTTTCACTCCGACCAAGAATAGCTAAAAAATTATAGGCTTCTTATCTATTATTTTATAATGTCTTATTATTAAGTAAAGCTTAGGAAGAATCTACACCTTCGGGAATAAAATAAATAAAGCCACAGGTAAAAGCAGCATTAATCAATGCCGCCTTTATTTTTGCAATTAAATAAATTTTTTAAATTGATAAGATGAGTTTCTACAGTACGCGGCGATATAAAAAGAAAGTTACTGATTTCTTTCATACTATAGCCGCGTACATAATAATACAATACTTGAGATTCTCGTAGTGAGATTCCTTTAAAAAGCCTTGCCATAATATCAGACGATACTTGAGTTGACAGCCATGACCCTAAACCATCTTTAATATTACTAAATGAATTAAGAAGCTGTGTATAACCTACCATACCTATTATTTTATTTTTACTATCAAGCATAGGTCTCTTTTCAACTAATGTGGGAATTATTTGATTACTATGGTTTATAAAGGGCTCTACACGCCTAATGGTTTTTCCTAATAATACTTCTTTATCATCACAGCGATAATATTCCGCCATGTCTGCCCACGGCATCTCATAGTCTGTTTTACCAATATAATCTTTCATTAAGTCGCAACCTGAAGCTTGCAATAAATTATAATTGCATCCTTCAAATTCTAACGATTTACTCTTCCAAAATACAAAGCCAGGAGTTTGATTTATAATGGCTTCTATCATTTTTGCATACCTATTGTTATTGAAATGATAACTACTTTATTTATTATTACATTCTATATCTTGAAAACAGTATGATTAATTAAACTCTATAAATTTTAACCAACGTTTTGATCGGAGTAAATCAGTAATTTTACTGATTTACTCCAATGAAAATTCATAACATATTGATTATTATTAGGTGTAATTTGATTAAATTTCGCTATAACTAAAACAAAAAATCATTTTATTTATAGCCAACTGCTATGAAATCAGAAGAACTTTTTATAATGATCTAGATAAGATAAAAGATATAGACCAAACGGCTCATTAAATAACCTTTCTTCTTTTTACCTCAATAAAAATTTTCAAGTTGATTTTCATTGAGTTAATTATTTTCTTGGTCATCATCTTTTTCTAAATAAATTTAACTTACTATCTAAATTCAATTAAGCAGGATATTCACTTTGTTAAACTTATTAAAAATCACAGTAAATTAAGCAGCCCTAACTGCTTAATTTACCGAAACAGCCATAGCTTTTTCAAAACTAATCAGCTGTTGACTTAAGACTATAAAAACTGCATGTGTTTTATTTTTAGCATTTAGTTTTTTTCTTACTCTAAATAAATATTGTTCAACAGTAGTAAAGTCTATGTCTAGCTTTCTGGCAATTTCTTTGCTAGAAAAACCTTGGCTAGTTAGCTCAATCACTTGTTTTTCACGTTGACTTAAGTGTGGGTGTTTTTCGTTCATCGTAGTATCTCTTTATTAGTTGTTATCAATACTTTTAGCTGATTCAGAACACTGCTTACAAAGATTTTTTATTAAGTACTTTCTTTATTAGCAAGCATCATAAATCACCCCTCTGACCATCATTGAAGCTGGCCCCCAAAAGCTAGTTATATTTTTCAAATTATTTTAATTAGCTTTTAGTAATTTCAATATTACAGAATATTTATTCGAAATCAATACTTATATTCAAAAAAATTAACTTTTTTATTAAAAAAGCTATAAATCTAAATTAAATTGCTCGAAAAGTGGCCGCTCTTAAAGCCTTTTTATAATTATTTTAGCTATCCTTTTATAACCAATTGAAAAATTTTATAATTTCTTAAATAATGCGCTAGAAAACATAAAAAAGCTATCCGTTAAATTACCCTAATGAATAAAGATAATATGAACACATAGATATGATTAAAATTTACGCGATACTTTGAGTGGTAAATAACTTCTATTTTTTTATACTTCTATAAGACTTTCTTTTTAATACAAATAAATTAATTTATTTGCATAGAATAGGATTTTACTACCTATTTCAGCTAATTTAATTTTTTGATAAATAATGCAGAAATTAGAAAAGCTACCAAATAGCAACCCAATATCACAAAACAACCTTCTTGATAACTATCAGCATTAAGCTGACCATGCAAACTAATAATCTTACCTATTAGCGGTTGAAAAATTGCACCTGAAATAACCACTGCCATATTATTGAAAGCTATTGCTGTAGCTTTTACAGAACTAGAATTATTTTCTGTTACCACAGCAAAACTCAATGCTTGTCCAGCACAAGCCGCCCCAGCAATAAATAATAATACTGCCAACATCCAACTTGCCATGTGAATATTTACAACCAAGATAAAGGCTAAAAAACCCAATAGAGCTGATAAAGTAAGTGGGGTTATACGATTATTTATTGCCGTTGAAAACGCACCTAACAATGGGCTAGCTACCGCCAAACCTAACCACATCATAGAGGAATATAACGCGGCACTATTTGAACTCAGGTGATTAAATTTAATAAGAAACGGCACGCCCCACAAGGAAGCAAATCCTGACATAGGAGCCCATAATAAGCATGCATAAAGCGCAACATACCAAGTTTGATTATTTCGTAAAATATATTTTAAATCTAAAATAATTTCCGAAGTCCAATGATTTGCTTTTGAAATATATTTTATTTTGGTTTCATAATTTAAAGTTATAAATACTAAAAATGCTAGGCATAACCCCACTAAACCTAAAAATATAATTGTATCTCGCCACCCAAAATGAGAAACCATAATACTAACAGGCAACTGCCCTGAAACAGCCCCAAATGCTGCCAACATTTGTGTAATACCGGTTAATAATGCAAAGTACTTACTTTCAAAAAGATCAGCGGCAATAACTAATACTGAAACGAATGCAAAAGCTGAGCCTAATCCCATTAAAATTCTTGCTAAACATCCAAAATAAAAACTACTAGAAAATCCAAATAACAAAGCACCTGATGAACATATAGTAATGGCACACACTATAATTATTTTTGGTTTAAATCTATCAAAAAGCAGCCCGGAAGGAATTTGCATCAAAGTATAAGTATAAAAATAGACTCCAGACATGATTCCCAAAGCATAAGCACTTAAATTAAGATCATGCATTAAATTCGATGCCATGACACTAGGTGATACTTGCACACCCATTTCAAAAACCAGAAACATGGAAACCAAGCTATATAAAAGCAATGCTTTTATTCTTGCCGTGGTTTTCTTTTCTTTTTGCATACTAATACCTAATTTTATTATTAATTTTAGTAACGGCTTTTGATTTCTTAAAGGCTGATCATCTCACTTAATTTCAGGGCTATCAACTCGCTTTGTTGTTGATTAAGTAGCTACTTGTTTTAGTTATTTTTAACTTACTTTTATTATTTTGCTTAGTTTAGCCCTGATACTTTTTTAGTGACAGATCAGCCTAACCCGGTTAATCATTAACTATTTTAAGCATCTTCCTTTGTTTTTCTATAATTCAGAATTATTTTTCTGTAAACTTTTAAATATTGTATAAAAATATTCTTATTTTGCAATTTTACAGAAAAATAATTTCTAATCAAGAATATTTTTTCCAAAAACAGTGGAATATCAGTAAAAAAATTTGCAAAGCTAAATAAATACTTAAATTTGATTACATTTTGTCCTATATTTTATTTAATATAGATTTTTTTAAGGACTTTTTGAATATTAATTTAGTATGCTATAGTAATCTCCTTCTTAACAAAAGGTATAAGACATGGAAGCAGAACATTTAAATGAATTAGAGAAATTTGAAAACACCTTTCAAAATTTAACATATATTATTGAAAAAATTGATATAATTCAATCTATCATGGCTGATAAGCTAGGTCTTTCATTAAAAGATTTAGCTACTTTTTAATAAACAGCCTTTAAAATTAATCTGTGATTATTTTGAAAAATAATTCGAATTCCTATTACTTTTGTGCCAAAAATAGAGTATTATTTTCATAGACTAACAACATAAATATTATTTTATGACCACTAAAAAAACAGAAGAATTAGAGCATTTAGACAGCGTTTCTCAGCGCTTAAAATATATTGTTGATACACTAGGTGTTAAACAATCTCATATGGCTGAAAAATTAGGCGTTTCCCCTTCCGGCCTGCATTATATATTGAATAATGATGTTAAATTTTCAAAAAACGCTAAAAAAATCGCTGAATACCTTAATGTGAATGAGCAATGGTTAGCCACTGGCGAAGGTGATATTTACGAAGAAAACACTTCAATAAAAACCTATAAGATACCTGTCTATTACCCAGATCAATTAAAGCTTTTTTATCGTTCTAACCAAAAGGATAAAATCAATACTAATGATTATCTATTAACAACTACCGCTTATCCCAATAAAACAATTGGTATTTATATTACCGAAACTCATTTTTCCCCAAAATTTGAGGTTAGTGATATGCTGGCCTTTGAACAAATTAAAAACTTTCAAGATGGAGAAATCTTGCTTATTTATTTAGCTAAAGCTAACAATATTGTAGTAAAATATGCTTTCCACGCTGGAGAGGATCTCGTACTCATTTCTCCAACTGAAAAACCAATGAAACTATCTTATGAAAATGGTGATATAATAATTGGCGCTTATAGAGAATGCTTGAAAAAAACTCGCGCGCTTTAAGAAGGATGAAAAATGGCAAGAAGTATCAAAAAAATCGCTCATGATTTAATTCCATTATCAGATGCAGTCACTGAACTAAGTTCTATTATCTCGCAGTTATTAGAAGCAGTAAAACCTTACGCTCAATTTGAAAACTCTAAAGCTTCACAATATTTTGATGAGTGTGCCAAAGCTTCTCAGAAATTGGCTATTTCTTCTAAATTAATTAGAGAATACGTGCAGGAAGTTAATAACGAAGCTGATAGAGAAGGTATCTCTAAAAATTAATTTTTTGCTGAGATTTCTTGGTTGCTCTATCAATCCCACAGCTATTAATTAGTTAGCAGCTCAACCATAGCTTTCAAATGATGATCATCTGTACCACAGCATCCACCATAAATTTTAAACCCTCGTTTTTGCCCTACCGCTAATAATTCTTCAGCAAACTTATTAGGCTCATCCGCCTCTGGCTTATCTAATTTTAAAAGTTCTTTTGGCGACTTGACAGAACCATTTGCCTTAATGCCAATAATTCTAGCGTACTCCAAGCTATTCTTGCTTAGCGCCTGCATAGCAATACTTGGATGAGTACAACCAATAATATAACCTAATGGTTTGTGAGCAGTGCTTTTATCAATTTCATTTATTAAATAGGCTACTGACATACCATCTAATAAAGTGCCTGCTTTAGTTAACACAAAACCAACCGTATAATCACAGTTAGTTTTACTTGCTGCTAAAGCTGCTCCTATACTTTCCATGCCACCAGGCATCGCAGCAATAGAAATTATATCAACACCAATTTCAGCAATGGCGTTTATTTGCTCTTGATGGTATTCAACCTCTATTGCTATATCCTGAATATTATCTGGTGTAAACCCAGCATACTTAGGCCCAATTGGCGCAGTAATAAAAATAATATTTTTAAACGCTAAATACTCATCACGAATTGCTCGAACAAACTCTATGCTTTCTTTATTTATTTTATAAATATTTTCTAAATCAGCATCTATACCCAATCGCTTGCAATGTTCTTTTGAAGCTCTAAAAGTAGGTGCATTTAATATAATAGGTACTTGATAAGGAATAATAGTTTCTATATCTTTACGGTATAAATTAGCTAAAGCATCTCGCCCTTCTTTAAATTCAAGCAACCTAAAAATTGACATTTCTTTATCTAATTTTAAAGAAGTTCCATATTCAATTCGAGTCTCCATCGGTCCATCATAAAATAAAACTGGCTGGCTTTGCAAAACTTGACTAAATTGCATTATTAACCCCTATTGCTAACATAATTCAATTATAATTTTTATAATCCCCTATTCAATTAATTTATAGCTTATTATTTTATTTATACTTTTTTAAGTAAAATCTAATCCGCTAAATATAAAGGTACTAATTAATGAAATTAGTAATACAGAATATTATAACTCACCCTCAAAACCATAGATTTTCATCGCCGCTTCAGAATATCGAGTCCCTTGTGCTGGATTTAACTTATTTAAAAATAATATTTCCTCTGAAGAAAGCTTTACCTCATCCGCAGCAATGTTTGACAGGAGATTAGCCTCTTTAGTAGTACCTGGAATAGGAATAACACCTGGCTGATGCATAACCCAGGCAAGAGCAATTTGAGCTATACTACAGCCTTTTTTCTCAGCCAATTTTCTTATTTCTTTAACAATAGCTTTGTTTTTTTCAAAATTCTCTCCTTGAAAGCGTGGCACACTACGTCTGAAATCATTCTTGGCAAGTTGTTCTGCAGATTCAAGTTTACCTGTTAATAATGCTCTTGAAAGTGGACTATAAGCAACAAAAGTAATACCTAATTTTCGACAAATCGCTAATACACCGTTATTTTCTACATTTCTCGTCATAAGAGAATATTCAGATTGCACAGCCGCAAGCTGATGTATACCTTGAGTATAATGTATTAATACTTTATTAGCATTGGCAATAATTATAGGGTTAGCTTCTGATAATCCAACAGCTTTAATTTTATTTTCAGCCAATAACTCTGCCATAGCACGCATGGCTTCTTCAATTTGAGCACCATTTTCTGCAATTCTATGCAAGTAATATAGGTCTATATAACCAACAGAAGAACTTAACCGCGCTAGGCTTTTTTTACAACTCTCTTTAACATATTGATAGGAGTTATCAGTTCCTCGCTTAGTAAGATCATTTTTATCACGAATTATTCCACACTTACTTGCTATAATAATGTTTTCCCTAGCCACACCACTGTTAACAAGCGAAGCAACCGCTCTTCCCAACAAAACTTCATTGTCACCATAGCCATAAATATCTGCCGTATCAAAAAAGTTAACACCATTTGAAAAAGCTTTTTTAATTAAAGCAATCGCTTGTTCCTCAGGCATGGGATCACCATAAAACTCTGACATTGCCATACACCCCAAGCCCTGATTAGAAGCATTAAGATTAGTTTTACCAATTTTTGACACCCACTGTCCCTCTAGTTAATTCTATAAATTATAATACAATATTTTAAAAATAAGCTACTTTATATACTTATTAGTTATCATTTAAATTTATAACTGTAATAACTCCATCTTTTCTTTAAGTAAAATTACGTAAGAAGGTAGGTCAACTTGCTGAAGCTGATATCCGGTCGCTATATATAAATTCTTATACCCTTTATTGTACAAAACAGTTGCTAAATCAACGCCGGAAACTGGACAATTAATATTGTAATCTAAACAGATTTTAGTATGTCTACTATAGTTTTTTATTCCTTTCAATAACTGATAGGGAGTATGAAATATGGTAATATTTTTTCCTCTTGATTTATATAAATAGGCTAGCACATCAGAAAATTCCTGATTATCTTCCAGAACAATTAAGTCTACCTCTTTATTTTCTTCTATTGATAGACTAGTCTGAAGAAGATTTAATTTTACATCTGAAGCCAGTACTTTTGGCAATAACTTGACATTTAATAATATAGATCTTGTAATAATATCTTTATTTTCATAATGGCTAGTTACTAAAATTGCCCTTTCTATTTCAGTAATTTCAATTACATCTAAACCGTTCATACTTTGCTTAATTAGCTCAAAATCTGCCAATAATAACATTTTTCTTTTATCGGCAAATCCTTTGATATATTCTATACATTTATCAGCAGCACTGAAGTGTACTAATTTTAATTTTGGATTTTTTTCTACTACTGAGGTAAATAAGCCATCCCAAGCACAGTGGATTGAAGCATCATCGTCAAGCACAATAATACAATCATCAGCATAAAAATCTATACTATCAGTAATCCAAACTGGAGAAGGAACTGTTCTAAAAATAAAATTTATCTCAGTTCCTTTATTTAAGGTAGAAATAATTTTTAAATCAGCATTATATTGTTTTAAAATCTTTCTCGCATGAGTTAGACCAAAACCATGGCCAGAGGCTTTTTGACTTAAAATTCTTTCATTATTTAAAATTTGCTTTATAAGCTCTTCTGCCATCCCCTTTCCATTGTCAATAATCTGAATAGTAAGAGTAGTTTCATCTTTCATTAATCTTATTATTATTTCTCCACGACCTGCAATTGCATCAACAGCATTATTAATTATATTAGATATCATTCTTTTAAATTCAATTAGATTAGCCTGAATAAATGCAAAACAAGCATCTTTTATAAAACTATACGAAAATGTAATAGCTGATTTTTGATACTCTATTCGCTTTTCAGAAAGTACTGATAAAATAGCCGTTGAAGCCAAAAAAGGTTCAATTTCTTTACTTTCTTCCATTGGATTTCCATACTGGCTTAACAAATAATTAGCAATATCTTGGATTCTATTTGCGGCATCACGCAAAGCAGTACGCTGATTTTCTGGAACTTCTATACACTCTTTTGATAACATTAAAATAGCTGAAACTGGCGAACGAATATCATGAGCAACTTGCGTAGCAATTTGGCCTAAAGCTGCTTCTCGCGAACGATTTTCCACCTCTTTTAATAAAGAAATTATCTTTTCTCTTATTTCATTAATTTCTTCAGGCATAATCGCTAAGCTTTCAGACTCTATGTTACTTTTTCCATTTCTTAATAAGAAAAGTAGATTATTGATGGGGGCAATAAAAAGCTGCTGCGGAATTCTATTACCTAAAGGAAATAAGACCACAAAAATTATTGCAAATAATAACAAGATTAAAGTCAAATTGGTGAACAGGTTAGAAAACATTCCTTGCTCATATAAAAGCGGCCCAGTGACTATTAACACCCCTAATTTTGAATTATCTATATTAGTGATGGGATAATAAAAAACCCAAGAAAACGGAAAACGCCAAAATAATTTTCTTCGCAATCCAGCAGATGCGGTTTCTTTCCAAATAAATTTAATAGACACAGATTTTTGGTTTAATTCATCCAGCTTAGGCTGGATAGCCTCTTCATTTTGAACCAAAACTTGACTAATAATAAAAGTTTCTAAATTAGCACATTGACTTGCAAGATTAAGTTCTAGCTGATGTAAACTATCGAAAATATCATCAATAGCAATTGCAAATACAAATGAAATTGCCAGGATAAAACAAATCAAGATTCTATAACCAATGGCTTTTTTAATTTGGACCGACAGGTTAATGGAAATATTTTTATTAATTTTAGTTTTATTAAGTTTCAATATAAAACCCCTTTCTTTTTATACCGCAAATTTTGTTATCAACACCTCTCCCTGTGGAGTTAGTTGATAAATCGCATAGTACTTTAATCTAAACCAAGTTGGGTCATATTTTAATGCTTGCGTATAGCTATATAAAATTTTCTCTCTCATGCCCTGGTAGGTTTCAGGAGGAGGAAATTGAATAAGGGCTTTTACTACAGACATCACTGTTAAATAGAGCATAAACGAAACAGAGTCTACTGGCTCTTGATGATAAAGTTTATAATAGGCATTTTCAAATTCTTTATAGTCTAAGTCATTACTATCAAAAATAACCGGTCCTATACGGTAACTTTGATAAAGTAAATTGTCATTTTTACGAGGACGATCAGTCCCTTTATCATTCCAATCATCTTGGTTAGAAAAGAAAATAAGATTGCTTTTAGGAAAAGAAGCTGCAATATGCCTTATCAAAACACTATAACCATAGTAAGTAAAATTAAATATTACTACTATGTCTTGCTCATGACCAGTCATCAGTTTTTTACTATCAATAGAAGAAACATTATCCAAAATAAGTTTGTTCTGAGTTATCTTTGTAGCAGGAGAAATTTTATGATAAGAATTGATAAATAAATCGCTGGCATCTACACATTCTTTTGAGTCAATTTGTGTAATAACATAAATATTTTTTTGAGGATATTGCTGATGAATATATTGGCTTAACAAGCTCGACACTTGCACATCTGGCAAATTAACGCTATAAAAATTTTTAGGTAATGTTGTTAAGCTAATATCGGAAGCATAAGAAGACAAAACCATGGTATTAAAAATATAATTTTTGAGTAATAAAAATTGATCAGAAGCGCCTGGACCAATAATTAAATCTGGCTGCCATTCTTGCACTTTAGAAATTTCACTTAATACATCTAGCGGTCCAGCACCATAAAAAAATGGCTTATACACAATATTAATATTAGCTGCTTTGGCAACTTGAGCTGCTGCTTCTACACCAGCCAAGTAGTTTTTTTCATACTCTGAAAGCAAAGGTACATTCAGTGGCATTTCATTATAGGGTGTATCAAATAAAGCAAGTTTTATGGTTTCTACTTGTGCACAAATGTAGTTGTTTATCAGGACAAAAAAAATAATTCCTACCAAAATTACTATTTGTTGCTTTTTTATCACTGCTATACTCGTTAAATTTATTAATAACTAAACAGAAGATATTATCATAGCGTCAAGCAGGGTACAAATAGGATGATCTAAATTCTCTATCTTTTACGATCTTATAAATAAGTATCTAATAAGTATAATTAAACAAAATAGGCAAAAAAATTTTCAACCTGTGAAATAATGTGAAGCTAAATCTATATTATAAATTTAGTTTGATGGACCTGATGACTCTTCAGCCTCATTATCTGTTCCCAATACACCCTCTCCCTCTGATTGCACAACCAACTGTTCTGTTCTTAAACGCTGAAGCTTTTCTTGAATATCAGCATCAAAATAAGTAAATAGTTTCCGTGAACATAGTTCCTTTAATGTACTATCAGCCATTACTAGCGTGTAAGAAGAATCAAGAACTTTATCTAAAGCTACCGATAACATTTTTTTTGCTTCATTAATGTTAACAATATTATTTTTATCAAAATAATAATTAAGTACATATTGATCATTTGCTTTGCCTATCGCAGCAAAGAATTTAATAATGCCATAATAGTTTTCTACAGATATTAAATAGTCTAAGTGTTCAATTATTCTTTCAGCATGAGAACTATCCATAATTAAAGCACTTACTTTTTGCCCTGCATCAGCCTGATATAAATGTTGCATTAAATAAGAAGTAGAACCATGCACCACTTCACTTGTCTCAGCGTGAGAAAGATCATGTTGAGGGACAGCAGAGAAACGAGCCATCGGTGATTCAAGCTGTTGACTAGCTTCTTCTTCCTTGGCTGGAGACTTTTTGACTTGTTTATTGCGGTTACTTCGCCATGCTCCTATTTTTTTAGCAGCCCAAGAACCTACCTTATAGGTCGCCATTCCTATCCCTATTATGCTTGCAGCAGCTAATAAAGCCATGCCTACAGGAGGTATGAAAAATAAAGTTACTGCACCAGCTACAGCGATACCTGCCGCAATAAATCCTACTGATTTTAAAGTAATACTTTCACTTTTTTTATACATCTCTTTATACTTGACTTGCTTTTTACTCAATTTAGTCTTAACTTCTTGTAATGCTGTTTTTAGTCGCTCATGTCTTGCTTTCACAGTTTTAATTTTTTCAGCAAGTCTACCCATAACCTGTGAATTTTTAGCTTGTTGGCTTGGAGGTAAAATTTTACTTTTCTCCAATTTCTCACTTAAAACTTCTTCTAGATTATGTAACTCGTCTTTAGTATGAATAAGCTCTGCAATTAAAGACTTTTTTTGTTTTTGTAAAACTACCACTTCTCGTTTAAGCTTACCCCTTTTATGATAGTGATCTATCAAACTATATGCACTCACTGCAAGGCCAGCACCTGTTAAAGCAACAAAACCAGCAATTCCAACTGGCGGAATAAAAACTATTGCTAAAAATAATGCTAGGCCAATCCCTGATAAAGCCCAATTGACATTTTTTTCTTTTAATTTAGGAATAGGTTTACCTTCAATTTTACAAGCCAAATACATAAACGGGGTAAGAATAAAATTTGCTGCTCTAGCAAATAAACCTATATGCAGAGAATGCTCTAGGGTATTTTTTTCTAAAATTTTTTGGGTCAACATCAGTGTATCAGCAATGGTATAACCTGTACCAGCCGCATCTCTGACGATATCTGAACTTCCTTCTAATAGCTGAAAACTACTTACCCCATAACTTTCTTCGGAAGTTTCATTTCTAGGTTTTATAATCGATAAACCTACTCTAGCCTCTTTACTACTAATGGCATAACTATTAGCTTCATGCAAAGTATTATCTACCGCTACCTCCAGTTGTTTTAACAACAGATCTCTTTTAGGGCTACCTGCAGTAAAAAGAGTATAATTATGTAAGTTCGCAATGACTCTGGTTAATGCTCGCTTAATAATAAAAATCTGTAATCTTGTTAATTCTTTAGAAGATAGATCTGCATGGGAAGCAATAAAGCCTGGTAATACATTGCCCAAAAGAGTTTGTAATTGTTCCTGTATAATATTGGCATTAAGAGCTTGACCCACTTCATCAACTTGACCCATTCTCAATGGATCTTGGGAATAACTCTCCAAGACATGCTGCATTTGCATTTCAATATTGATAACTCCCGTCATATCAACCTCTTTAAAAATCTATCGTGAAGTCATTATCTAAGTATTTACTGCTTTTCCTGGATAATTGGTTTGAGTAACATAAAAAAAACAATTAATCCAACTATCCCAAGTATAGCATAACTAGCAGACAAGGTTGTTACACCAAAAGCAGCAAAAAAAGCAACTAACGCTCCTGTTAAAAATGAAATCAGAGTTTGACTACTACCGTAAAGAGCCCCAGCAGCTCCTTTCATCGTCGGGAAAGACTGCATGGCTCCAGCCAAAGTATTGGGCAATATAAAAAATTGACCTAAAATTGCAATAAAAATACCTACCATGACATGACTGACTGATAAAGCCCCTAAAAATTGTATTACTAGTAATAGCAGTCCCCCTATCAAAGGAAAAATAAACCCTATGGATAAAGTTCGATTCATTCCAAAAAAGCGGATCATGGTAGCACCCATAAATTTTCCTAACATGCCTGCAACTCCCACTATAACTCCTAACCAACCATAGGCTACGGGCGATAAATGGAATTCAGTTTGGAAAATAAAGGAACTGGCTGTAGCATAAACGATTCCAATGGAAATACCTATTCCAGCAATTAAAGTATAAATTAAAAAAGCTTTATTTCTGGCTATCTGTAGGTAATTGTTACACAAGCTATTTAAACGAAAAGCATGCGCATTAATATGTTGGTTAGTTTCTGGACAAAAAATGATATAAATAAACAAGGTAATAAGCAGAATAGCGGATAAAAGTATAAAATTAGCCTGCCAACCAAACCAATGTTGAATATAGCCACCCAAAGTAGGCGCTAATAAAGGTGATAAAGAGGTTAACATGCTAAAATAAGAACCAACTGTTGCAAGCTTATGGCCTGAAAGCACATCAGTTATAATAGTTCGACCTATTCCTATACAAGCAGCTGCACCAATACCTTGGACAAGACGACTTAGTAAAAAAATATTAATATGCGTGGTAAAAACTGACCATAAACTAGCAAGTGCTGCTATAGAAACCCCCATTATAATAATAGGTTTCCTGCCCATCTTATCAGATAAAGGTCCATAAATAAGTAAACTTAAACCAGCACCCAATAAATAAATAGAAACCGACTGCTGCATGTGGACTTTATCAGTTTGCATAGTCTGCATAATATAAGGCATAGAAGCCAAATGGAGGTCTATCCCCAGCATACCCGCAATACCCAGTGAAATTACTATGACTAATATTTTAAATTCTTCCCTGGTTATTCTATATTCAGTCACAAATTCCTCTTCATAAATATTCTCAACTACATAACAGTTAGGTATGATTAGTATAATAATCGGTAACAAAAAAATGAATTTCATCATGTATTCAAGCGCTTTAGAAGTCAATCACCTTACCAAAATATATAAAAATGGTTTTACCGCTTTAAACGATGTCTCATTAACCATTCAGCAAGGTGACTTTTTTTCATTACTAGGACCTAATGGCGCTGGAAAAACCACCTTAATAGGGGTCATTACGACTCTCATCAAGAAAACCTCTGGTACAATAACTATTTACGGTCATGATTTAGCGCAAGAAGAGTTTGTCGCTAAACAGATTTTAGGCGTAGTACCCCAAGAAATTAATTTACCTGCTTTTGAAACCTGCTGGCAAATATTAATTAATCAAGCCGGCTATCATGGCATTCCAGTTAAAGCTGCTAAAGAAAGTGCAGAACAATGTCTTAGGCAACTCTTTTTGTGGGATAAGCGCGATAGTCAAACTATTGCCTTATCAGGCGGCATGAAACGTCGCTTAATGATTGCACGGGCCTTAATCCATCAACCCAAACTACTTATTTTAGATGAACCGACCGCTGGAGTAGATATTGAAATACGGCGCTCCATGTGGCAGTTTTTATCTGAATTAAATCGAAATGGCACAACTATTTTATTAACTACTCATTATTTAGAAGAAGCTGAAAACTTATGTAATAAAGTTGCTTTAATTAATCTCGGCAAAATTCAATACCAAGGTGAAATGAAGCAATTTATTAGTCAATTAGAAGTTGAAACTTTTGTATTACAAATAGCAGAAAGTTTAACTGGCTTACCTTTACCAACTACCTGGAACTGGCGCTTAGTCAATTCTCAAACTATTGAAGTAGATCTTCCTAAAGAAAAAACAATTAGCGAGCTTATTGAATTTTTACACAGTAAAAATATTACGGTGATTAGATTAACTAATAAGTTCAACCGATTAGAGGAACTCTTCATTAATCTTACTAAACAGGTAGCTCATGTTTAAAAATTATTTGATAGCCTTAAAAACACTGGCTTTTAAAGAATGTTATCGAATATTACGGATTTGGACCCAAACTATTGTGCCACCCGTAATTACCATGATACTTTATTTTTTAATCTTTGGTCAGTTTCTCGGAAATCATATTGGCATGATCGAGGGCGTTACTTATACAAGCTTTATTACCCCTGGATTTATTATGATGTCCACAATTACCAATACTTATGCCAATGTTTCTGGCTCTCTATTTATGAATAAATTCCAGCGTTCTATTGAAGATTTATTAATTGCACCCGTCCCACCCACTGTTATCTTATGGGGTTATATATTAGGAGGGCTATTTAGAGGTCTTTTAATTGCATTAATTGTAACGCTTGTTGCTTGTTTTTTTACAAAATTACAATTTACTCATTATCTTATATTAATTTGCACCATTTTTTTAACTCTTATTGCTTTATCCTGCGCTGGATTTATTAACGGCATGATTGCAAGAAAATTTGATGATATTGCTTTAGTTCCTACTTTTATTTTAGTTCCTCTAACTTATCTTGGTGGTGTGTTTTATCCTATCAATAATCTAGCACCACTGTATTATCATATTTCATTATTTAACCCCATTATTTATATGGTTAACTTATTTCGTTATGGGATGTTAGGTATTACTGATGTCAATATTAATTTTGCTCTTAGTATTCTATTAGTTATAACAATTGCCTTATATTTACTAGCTTACTGGATGTTTAAACAAGGCATAGGGGTTAAACGTTAATATAAAAATAAGTTATCATTTATTAATGGCCATAATCAAAACAATTAAAATTATTTTTATATTACTTATGCTATATCATTTTTATTTCTTGGTTGATTTTTTATCTTTACCTAATCAACCATTTATATAAAGTACTAATTTGATGCCTTTGTTTAGGTCACCTGTTAATTAGAACTTGTTGAATCTAATTTTAATAATATATGAACCTTCAACCACTATCCAAATGGCAACAATAAATCAATCTCTTAATCTCTTCTGAATTTACTTTTTGTATAAATTTTCCAGTATCGCTGTAATAACGACACAATACGTTGACTGCTTTGGGTTTCTTCATGTTAAGCTGATTTAATAATTTATCAATTAGCACTGCTGTTCTGTTTTCTCGAGGGCACATAATTGCTTTTGGAATTCAGGATAATTCATATCCAGCAAGATATTAGTCATTTTCGACAGCATCCACTATTTCTTGAAAATTATCTCGTCGTGGATTGCTTTCTGCCCATTTGATCGCTTTATCAAGATGCTCCTCATTATTCCCAGCATAAAGCCATTGTTCATTGTCAGGAATAAATTTGCCTGTCTTAATAACCAATGTGCCATTCTCTAATTGGCAAATTTGAACCAACTTGCTTAATAATAGTTGTATTTGCGTGTGCTAACATAATTTCACCTTAAAATAATAAAATCCTATATTCCTACTATGGTATTTTTGTGTAAATTTGCTACTTTTTATGTTTTTTAATAGGTTATTTATTGATTAATAAAGGTTTTTTTAGCTATCAGCCTATTTTGAGCGTTGTTGAATAAATAGCTGCGTCAGCGGCATTCTAACCTTTTGAAAATATGATTAAACACCATTATGATTGTTTTGCTAAAAATAATCTGGCAGGAGGGGCTCCAAATCATGGCCAAAAAGCTAGCTTACCTCATCCGCAACTGGTCTGAGTATAACAAAGCTTTGGTTAATCGGGGAAACCTTACAGTTTGGTTTGATCAAAATAGTACTAGTGCTTGGCATAATATTAACCTAACGAATAAACGTGGTCGCCCACAGGGCTATTCTGATCTTGCGATTCAGTGTTGTTTGACGCTGAAAATGGTATTCAAATTACCTCTGCGAACAACACAAGGGTTCGTTGATTCATTACTCCAATTACTTGACCTGCCATTGTCAGCACCTGACTATTCATTACTGTGTAAAAGACAAAATAATAACTATAAAAATGCCATCTAAGGAAATTTGGTATGTCAAAATCCGAAAAAGTCTACTTAGTTAAATGATGTTGGTAGAAATCCGTTGTTTTGATTGATTTATTTGCGCAACAACGCGCCCCCTAAAACACACGTAAATTCTTGATTTTATTGGTGGGCCATGTAGGGATCGAACCTACGACCAATTGATTAAGAGTCAGTTTTATAACTCGTTTTATCTACTTCACAACATACTACATAAATTTTATATTTCAATTATTTATCTCATAAATAATATCACGATAAATTTAATTGGTTGTCTAATATACATTTTTAAAATTCAAAAATTATCTTTAAAAATCAATACATCAAATTTTTTTATTAGACGCCCAAAGGAAGTAATTTATGGATAACAAAGAAACAGTAAATATACCACATCGAGACCACCTGAGCCAATGCTGTAAAGCTATTTTAAAGGTCTGTGGCCATACGACTGTGTACTATGTTTGTACGGCTTGTGATAAGCCTAGCGATCTGTTGAGTTGGAAAAAAGAGGAGAACAAATAATGCCTTGTCATGATTATGGCTATTTAGAATGGCTTAATAAACAAAATGAAATAAAAAATACTAATGAAGAAATTAATGTAGATTTTTCAGCGCTTCAAACATTGATTGAACAATTAAAATTTAGAAATAACTTATTAAGCCAATTTCTTTGTATCACTTTTAGCACATTAGAAAATATTTCTGGGCATGAAAATATATTTAATGTTTTACCAAGGGATATCATTGAATGGTGGGCACATCATAAAAAATGTGAGGAAAACAAATGATGACTTTAAAAGACCTACAAGATTTTATAGATGTACAAGCTGAAGATCCAAATTTATGGCTAATAATAGATCCTACTCCATCAGAGGCTTATTTGCAGAAGGCTTTGAGACAATTACACATGATAGTAGAAGATTTTATTGAGCAGGAAGAGAATAAATAATGATCTGCAAACTCTGGCATCGATGGTTTTATTGGATAAAACTTTCTGAATGTGAAACGCATGGAATTAGTAATGTTTTATTATGTCAGTTTTGTAAAGTTAAATGGAAGGGTAAATTTATTTGCTACAAATGCGATAGAGTATGGTGCAAGAATTTTTTAAAAGTAGATTAAATGACTGATAATATATGGATAAAATGTAGTGCTCGTCTTCCTCTTCGTAATAAACTTGTTAAAGTAAAAAGAGTTAATGGAGATATTTTGTATGCTAGATTACAATCAAAGACCTATCCTTTTTGGGAAGTAGATACTTCTTTGCTAAAAAATAAAGAAATTGTTACATCCGCTATAAATTCTTATATGGGAGAAATTTCTATGCCACTATCTATCACTATATATGATGTGATCGCCTGGAAAAAATGCAAAAAGGAGATTAAATGATAAGAATATTCATAGCCAACGAACAAGATGAAGCTGAAATACTTCATCAAGCCCCTAACATGCGATCTGCTTTATGGGAAATTAACAACCAATTAAGGAGGGTTCATAAATATGAGGAATGCCCTACACATTTAAAAACACCCCAAGAAGCTTGGAATTATTTAAGTGAACACATACTAGAACTGTTTCATGAGATATTAAATGACGAAGGGGTTAAATTGGAGTGACTAGAGAACTTAAATTTAGAAATTGGGATGGTAAAAAGTTCTATTATTTTGATATTAGAACCAATACTGATATTTTATTATCTCCTGAATGTTATAAATTTTATCCCCAGGAATACATCGGTCTTAAAGACAAAAATGGAAAGGAGATTTATGAAGGAGATATAGTAAAACGTACGTTTTACAAAGAACACCTTTCAATATTTCTTATTAAATATGGTGTATTAAAGAATTGCGGCGACTGCTTTTCAGATAGTGGATTAGGATTTGATTTAAGTGGTGGAGAAGCAATTTGTGATGAAATTAATCCCAATGAATATGAAATTCTAGGAAGCATTTACGAAAACCCAGAGCTGATAAAGGATAACAAATGATTTGTTAAATATTACTTAACCGCGTTCAATGTTAACAAATTGATAATTATGTAATATATTTTATTAATGTGTTAAATAATAAAACATAAAATGTTAATTGTTTTAGGATAACAAATGAAAGTAGAAATAATATCTGTTTTTATTAAAAATGAGAACTTAGAATTTACTTATATTTATAATTATTTAACTGATAAAAATGTATCTATTGTAGATAAGGATGAAGAAAGTTTTTTAAAAAAATCTCTTAATAATTTAGGGCTGAAAGCTGATAAAAAGGAATTTTATAGTAGTGAAGATTTTAATTCTTGGCTAGACGAAAACATAAAAAGGGATAACAAATGAAAGTAGAAATCATAGAAGCCTATCTAACAGACGAGGATGTCGAAGTAATGTATGTTTATAATGAGGAAAATGATACCTCTTGTTGGATAAGTATGAATTGTGAGAAAAACAATAGTATAAAAATCGCTCTTAATAGAATTGGATTACAGAAATATACATTTAAAAATATGGTAGAAATGCTTGCATTTATATCCTTTAAGGATCAATTACTGTCACCCGAGTAATTGCATCGAGTGTCTTGGTTAAACGATCAATTTTATCTTCTATGTTTTCTAGCTTACTATCCATTTCTGATTTAGAAACTAATTCATTCATTCTCTTATAAACAAATCCAATTAGAATACCAAACATAATGATCATAATCGTATCTGGCATGAGCGATAATAATTGAAAATAGGTCATGAACGATCAGCCTTTAATAAGTTTTTCTTGTCATAGCTTCTGCTACCCACATAGCCTAGATAGCCGGCCCCAAATAAAGCCCATAGGCCTTCAGGAATGGCTTTAAGCCAGTTAGTCACACCTATCTCAATATTGCCTGCAATCGTTGGATTAAAGGCGTATATAATGCCCATAGGAATGGCGGCTAAAATCATAATGTAGATGACGTAGAGAAACGCGGGTCTCGCTCTGGAGGTCCATTTATCACTACTTTGCGCTTCTGCTACAATCATGTTCATTTGAGCTTCAAGACGCTTTAATTCGCCTTGTTGCTCGAGGGTTAATAGCGCAAGTTTTGCCTTTTCCTGGTCTGCTTTATCAGGAAATACTCGCTCTATTAATGTATTTCCTAATGTTAACAAAGGAGCGATAAAATTCAACATACTTTACTCTCCCAATACGCATAATCAATCGGCTTTAATTCTGGTAACACGCGTTTGCACCATCCTTTGATAGCCTTCTTATACAGCGTAGGATTTTTAGATTGTAGACTCAGATAATGGGTAAACTGAAATCCGTTGAGTGCCCCTAAAAGATTGGCTTCATAATGTCTACAAACATCATTAATAGCATTAATAGAGTGAGATCCAATTATGCCATCTACTTTGAGATTGTAATCAAAGATATCATTTAAGGTACGCTGGATTAAATTACCGGCAGTTATAGGACCCATATTAACCGCCGTATCAAATATTTCAGAAGCGATATACCAAGAGTTTATTTTTTCACAGCCCATTTTATTCCAAAAAGCTTTCCAATAAATATAAATAGCATCTTCTTTGGTAAGCTTTTCCACATCCTTATTAAACATGATAGCTACTTCTTCAGTAATACCATATTTGGTTTTACCCCCTGGGTCCCAGCTATGGTTAGAAAAATAACCCTCTTTAGCTAACGTATGGTCCACAGCATAAAGAAACGCCGGAGAATACTTTTCTGTCATTTAAATACTCCTTGAGTGCAGCAATAGCCTCATCAACGCTATAACAAACATGCGTTGCATATCCCATTTCTCTCATGTTCTCACCAAATAACTTTTGCTCTTTCGTAAGCTTATTTTTCCCTGCTTTAAACTCGATCCAAAGCCCATGGTAACCACAAGAAGGAATAGCTACAAAGATGTCCCACACTCCTTTGGTAACACCTTGCGCTTTGAGCTTAACCGCTTCCCTGATTTGACGACGACCTCCGTTAGGAATAGCGAACACAAAAGGTCTAAGGGCATTGTGTAATTCAAGCCATTCAAAAAACGCTTGCTGATGCTTAGCTTCGGTATTACTTCTTTTTTTTTCGCATCTTTTTAAGAGTTTCAGCTAAATGCGCCTCTTTCGCTAATAATTTGTTTTTACTATGGGTAGCTTTTTCCAGTTTTTTTGCCGGAATATTATCACCCTCTTTTACTTTTAATTTCTTTCTAAGTGCACCAGGTCTTTTTATTGCATCCTGAATCCACTTCTTTTTCTCTGCCATTTTTTTACCCTCTTATTAACCCTGTACCCATACACCGGTTGTTTCACAGGCCCAAATAGTGCCATCACTCTTCATATTAAGTCTTAAACCAATTGTATTGGGGCTTTCAATATAAGCACCAGAAGAGGTGCCAGCATTCCAAATAACAGCGCCTGCTGTTAATACACGAATCTCGCGAGGTGTGACTGCATCAGAGACAATAAAGCTATATTCTAGTCCTTGCGCAGCCGCAGGCAGTTGGAAATAAGTAGTAGCGCCAGCCCCGGCATTTGTAAAAGTATAATTATTCTGAGCAGTACTAATCTCATAAGGAGAACCAACACCATTTGTCGCATTTTGATATTGCCCCAATGAACTTGGTGAAGTAGATGCAATTATGATAGTACCAGCACCTGGTGTAATTGTGATATTGTCGCCCGCTGTTAAAGTCGAAGCCACAGGATCTGCTCCAGTACTACCTATTAAAACCTGGCCATTGGTTAAAGTAACACCAGTAATTGCACTCGTAGCTTGGCCTAACAAAATACCATGATTTGTGAGGGTTTCAGCCCCAGTTCCCCCTGCCGTTACAGCAATGGCTGTTGCATCCCAGGTACCACTTACAATAGTCCCACAGCGTGTAATATTATCTTGTACTGCAGTAGGCAATGTAGAAGAAATAGAAGGAACACCAGAACCATTTGTAATTAAAGTACCATCATTACCACTTGTTAAACCGCTAATTGTATTAGTAGCCGATGAATAAAGGAGTTGGTTAGCTGTTGTGGTCGCAGGATAAGTGGCTGTTGACCAAGCAGGGGTTGTACTAGATCCAGACAATACTATTTGATTAGCCGTTGCAGTCCCGCTTAGAATGCCTAAAGCAGTTGCGCTACTGTAAACAATACCGCCATTACTGGCAACTAGTGAGGCATTTGTACCTCCATCTGCTAATGCAATATCTGTGCCACCAGCTCGATAAATATAAGCACCAGCTTTAGTCACACTATCTGATAAATTCATAGTAGGCGGATCACCTGCAGTTAATGTGCCAAAAATAGTATACGTTGCGCTATCAGTATTATAAGCTGTTAATAATAAGGTCGAGGCCAATGTGGTAGAGGTTGCAATATTACATCCTCCAGTAGATCCATTTAAAGAAGCTACATTAAAGAAATCAAAATCATTAACATCTAGATCAGCGCCCAAGGTTGGTGCTGGATCTTCTGATAAAGAACTTAAAATGGGCAACCCACCAGCACGTGTTACTGCGCCTGATAAATCAAAAGTAGGTGTGTTATTAGCTGTTAATGTACCAAACGTTGTATAAGAAGCACCATTGACATCATAGGCTTGTAATAAAAATGTATTACCCGCATTGACATCTGTTCTTATCCCTCCTCCAGTTGCCATTGTAAGAGAAGTTGGTTTTGTTATCGCACCCGTTAATGCCGACAATGTTGTAATAGCGCCACCCATATAAGTAGCTGCTTGTGACAACGTTTCTTTTTTTGTAATACCGCCTTGCACGACGGGAAATATATCAGTACCTGCTGCTGTGACAACGGCAGGAAGACCACTAATTGCTACGGTATCTACCATATTTTTAACCTTCTGTTACTAAACTAATCCCACTTTCTGTGGTAATACTTAAACCATCTTCTGTAATAATAAGCAGCTGCGTTCCGGGTGCAGGCGGTAATCCATATTCATTATTTTCTGAATAGAAACTTGTGACTAATGGATTTGATCCACTTGTTATACCAGGCGCCCTAGGACTGGAAGACATACATCTCAACTCCTAAATACGCTGTTGTATTTGCAGTAATAGCACTGACAACTGTTCCACCCGGAACTCTTCTTACCCCTGGATTTTGACAAGAAAAAGTAGCAGCAAAAGTATTTCCTGCAGGAAGCGCAGCCCCAGATGCAGCATCAAATGCTATCCAAATAGAAGCACCTGGTTCAATTGAAAAAACCAGGTCCCATAGAAACCCACTATCACCGGGCACCGTAAAACTTGCTGCAACATTCGCATCAAGATTTACACTTACTATGTTCTCGCAAGGTAGTAATCCATAATTTACATACCCGTTGATATCTCTTGTTAATATTGATTTAGTCATTATAAGCCCCTATCGTTAAGCAACCCGTTGTAATAAGCCAGAAATGACTATAGAACCCGCAGAATAATCGGCCGCCCCACCAGAATACTTAGCAACTAAGGCAACGCCTGCTGCTGTCGCAGTATTAATTGGTGCAGAAGCTGGAAATGGCAATGCAGCTGCAATACCCCAGCCATTGTTAGTCAAAGTTCCTAAACTTGCAGCCGGTATTACTGAATACTCTGTCGTGTTATCAGTAATTGATAATAATCTATCGCCGCCACCGCCAGAGAAGTTAGTGCCGCCTGAGTTAATCCAAAGACCAGTAATAACATATTGTTTAGATCCACTCGATGCTAAGAGAGTTACGCTAGCGCCTGCAGCTAACGCAGCTGCTGTGACAGTAATATCAAATCTTACTAAATTCACATTCGCATCAGGGGTTGCAAAACTTGTATAAAGCACTCTATTGGCAACGACATCACTGTCAATTGCTAAACCTGCAGTCCCACTTGCTGAAATCATATTACCGCTTACTAAGGCAGAAGGAGCAACCACAAAATTAGCAGTTGCTGCTGCTGGATCTGGAATACTAATAATACTAGCTTGTCCCATAGCGACATTGGAGATAGTAGTAACAGTATCGCCAGTATTATTAACCGCTGTTAAAACTAAACTCCCTCTTGCTGCAGTTGCTGGATAAGAATAAACACTACCCGCAGCTCCACTAGAACCTGCTAATACGTTTCCTGCAACAACTTGTAAGTTATTCGCACCACCAGTAATGTTAATACCTGTTGAAATAGATTGTGTAGAAGCAGCGCTGGAAGTTAATACAAAGTTTGAAGTAGCAGCCCCTGGATCTGGGATAGAAATAGTGGATGTTTGCCCCATTGCCGCATTAGAAATAGTTGTTACTGTATCACCAGTATTGGCAACGGCAGTAACAGCTAAACTACCTTTTAAGGCAGTCGCTGGAAAAGAGATAACTGAGCCAGCAGTGCCTGATAACCCTGCTTGTAAACTACCGCCATTAATAGCCGTTGCAGCATCATCATTCACAGTGCCAGCAGTATCAGAAAACACAGCAATATGGTTAGCAATCACAGCAGCACTAGCCATAACTACTTTTGTTTTAGCAGCATTAGTTGGTGAATAACCTAAATCATCAAGCGATCCTTCTGTGCCTGTAAATACAGCAAAGTTTCCACTGACTACAGGAAGTACGACATTGCCGCTATTAGCAACCAAGCTAATATCGCTGCCAGAAATAGATACTTTAAAAATATCTGAATCATTGCTAGCGCCATAAGAACATTTTGCTAAATCATCCGCATAAAAAGAAAATCCTTCTTGCTTGAATTGATTAAGCCAACCAGTTGTTGTAATCGTTGCAAAAGAATCGGTTGTTTGAATACTGATAAGACGCGGTCTTACACCAACCTGTCCTGGGGTATCTAATTGTATACTTGTTGTCATTTTATTTTCCTCTTTTATGTTTAAAATTAATATTTAATAACCGCATTTAAATAAAGGTTTATACCTCTTGATTCATAACCTCCTGTAGAACCGGTTTGGGGGTCTTCAGTAAGATCACTTCCAGGAGCCGGTGCTTGACGAGCACCCGCATTCCCTATAGTCGTAAATTCTGTTGAACCACTTTCAGGAATATGATAGTGAGAAATATTCTCTGATAATTGAAAAGTACCAATCTCATCGCCTATGACACCTGGTACCATAGACCAACGCGTTGCAGCATCTGGATCAATGGCTGCACCGTTATCCCAGGCGCGAATAAAATATCCTCTTGCATCAAGAACAGAGTAAGAATAAGAATTGATAGCTATTTGAGTAGCCAGAACTACTTGAGCTGCCGTATCGCCCGTAATAATTGCTACTTTAATTAATATGGCGTCTGCAACAACGGGCGCATCGCCGGCGCCATCTTTTTCATACCAGATTGCATATTTTTGCGGTGTAGTAGCAGTTGCGCTATAGCCTACCCAATAATCACTAGAACTAATACTTGCAGCTGCATTTAATGTAAGATCGTAAACAGCCCAACCATTTAATGCTTCACGGGTTTTTTGAGCGACAATTGCATTGCTATCTGTCGATAACACCGCAACTTTTATGCCAGTTCTTCCAGCAACAGCCGGATCAGCCCCAGCCCCATCTAAGGTATACCAAACGTAATAATCAGTTGTTGTATTACTAAAATAAAATCTTTCTCCACCTGCTAATCCTGCAATTACACAAGTAACTGAATTAATAGAGGCTAATAATGAACTTCCTACTTGAATTTGAGCCACTGTAAAAGGAGAAGTACTTGCTTCGGCGGCTGCATTTTCAGCGCCAAGCACGGTCCCTACAATAAATAAAAGATTGGATTCTCTAAGATATGATTTAACTGAATATCCCGCATCGCCTGCATGCACTACTTCTACAGCCGAGGCAATAGGGCTTCCTGCGCCATTAGCCGGCGTTGTGACAGCCCCTAAATAGTTATTGGTAAGTCTAAATAACGATGAAGTTAATCCAAAAGAAGTGCCATAAATTGCTGTGAAATAATTCTCTCCTGTACCATACATTGGAATATTAGTCGTGGTAGATTCTGGTAAATATTTTGATTGCAATCTAGAAAATGGAATACCTAAATCAGAATATTCACTAGCAATATATTTAGCGCCATTGGCTAACATTCTATTGGTAGTAGGATGTAAATTATCTACATAAATACTGGTTTGTGATTCAAATATCACATCTCCTATTTCTGAATCATCCCAGACAAGACCTTCTTTTGTTAATCTTGGTACTAAATATAAATCAGAACCATCGGAAGCAGGCTTATTCATCCAACCAGCAACACCACGCGTTAACATGTCAGCATTGGTTTGCGCAGGAAATTGATTCACAGCATTGGAACTTGAAAGTAAAACAAAATTTGTTAGATTCGCATCATAAGTTTGATTAGGAAAATTAATTGCTAGCTGAACATAACTATTGGGTCCAATTGTTTTACCTGTATTCTCACCGAAAATAAGATTAGGAAATGTAATCCACTCAATTGCATTCGTAATGGTTAATGAGCCTAATGGATCATAATCTGTAGCACTGCCGCCATCGCCATAATGTTTAACTAAATATAAATCTACTTCTAAAGAAGAACCCGCTTCTAACTCAGCTTGGAAACCAAATGAATAGGTAATAATATCTGAAGCGAATTTATTAACATCCTCAAATTTAATTCCTAATAATTTATAAGTAGGCGTCCCTGCAGAATCACATTTTACTTTGATATAATATTCTGGATTAGTGTCGTAAGAAGAAATACCATTAGTTGATACAAAAGTAACAAAATCACTCCCGCTTACTGAGGGTAATACTTCAAAAGTCCAGCCGCCTTGCGCAATATCAGTGACAGTTTCACTAATTTCTCCCGCTTCACTACTTGCACTTGCAGGAATATCGGTATGGGCTAAGAACTGTCCATTAGGAATAAAGTTAAATTCATTATTGCCGCTCGAAGTGGCTGATAAATTTTGATTAGGAAATCCGGCCAATGTATATTGAAGAACACCCCCGCTACTGTAAACAGTAATATAATAAAGTTGTTGTACGCCAGAAGAATTGGTAGGTGTTCCTTCATAAGGAAACAAATAAGGAACGACTTGATTGCCATCCCCATTAACAACCGTACCTACAGCACTTAAAACAAGTGGATTAGGAAGTTCTGTATAAATATAAGAGCCAGCTGATCCAACTTGTTGATAGATTGGTTTTTCAGTTGTTCTATCCGCATCTTCATAAAAAGTCACTTCACCCGCAGCTAATGGCTCACCACTGTCTTTATCAACAAAATACATTTGCAATTCAGGAGATATCATTAAACCTTGAAGAAATTCTGCCATTATTGTTCTCCTGGAAGATTAGAAAGAATGCCTGCACGTGTGATGGGATAGGCGGTTTGCATAGCAGAACCAATGGCATTAGCGATTGGGTCTGGTATCAAACTTCTTGCAATATGCATAAATGGCGCTGTAGCAGTACCGCCAATTAAAGCACCGGCCACTGACTCTGGTATACTCGATGTTAAGTGGGCTCCTAGTAAGGCGCCTGATAAATTTTGAAGACTATTTCTAGCAGATATTCTGTTATTTAATGAATTAAATCCTTTTCTCATGCCAGGCGATACATAAGCCCCCAACCCTTGTTGATCTAAATTTGAAATAGCTTTGGCTAACGAATCAGATGATTTAGTTGCTGAAGTTTTACCTAATTGAGAATATAAAATTTTGTTAGCAGCAAGGGGCCCCAAATCAGAAGCTATTTTTAAAGTTTCAGGTTCTGGATTTTTAAATATTGATTGAATTTCACCAAGCGTAGGATTGGTATTTTCACCGCTCGCTATTTTTGATAATTGTCTGCCTTCTGTATAAGGCACCACATTTTGTAGCCAGTTTTGACCTGCTTTTTCATATTGATCGGATAAGTCAGGATTAATCTTATTTAAATAACCATGAATGTCAGATTTTATAGCATCACGTGCTTTGCCATATAACTGAATAGTATTTTTAGTTGCAACATCTTTACCCGGTTCAAGTGAGCGAATATCAGAGCCCAATTGACTTTGTAAAACGTGTGCATTTTGAACCGTTGGGTTTTCAAGAAATTGCTGATGAAGTTCTTTCGTATTAGGTAAGAACTTTTTAATGAGGTTAGGAGGTAACTTACTATATTGACTACCCGGCTGGGCTAGAACATTGTTACCAAGAACACTATTATTACTATGGCTAAATACAGGATCATAAAGGGATTGTCCTTCCTTAATTCTCGCTTGATAGGCAGTTTTAATATCTTGAGCTAGTGATTTTGCACTATTTTCAAGCGAATTTCCACCGCTAATGGTGTCTAAAATGCTATTGGCATATTTCTGTGGTCTGACATAATTAACGATGGGCACACCCGCATCGCCAATAGCTGATAGGCCAGCCGTTAACCCAGCACCTTTTAAACGATTATCTTGATCGGTGAGCGCCCCATAAGCGCCAGAACCTAAAGCGCGTCTAGCAAAGCCGCTAAGGCCCGCTCCCCCTAATCCTTGGGCGATTTTTCCAATCAAAGGCAGCCCTTCACTAGCAGCCCTTGCTGTATCTAAGAGCTCACCACCCCCAATAAAACCGCCTATGTTGCCAGCGATATTACCTACATTAAAAGGGAGGTTATCTTGCGCAGGAATTGGATTTGTGGTTTTCACGCCCGGCATTAAATTTAAAACATCTGTCGGCAGTTGACCTAATGCATGGCCTGCCCCTAAAAAAGCTTGTCCATAAGGCGTAGCTGCAATTTTATCTGCTAATCCTTGTTGCATGGGCGCATTTGCATTAACAACAGAACCCCCTAAATCAGAAAGATCATTATTATCTGTGGGAGTGCCGCCTAAATCGGACAAATCATAGTTAGCCAACTTGTTTTGCTCCTCTTTGTAATGCAAGATTTAACTTACTACCCGGAATAGTCCATTGCTTGCCATCAGGCATTTGAACAGTAACCATCGAATTAGAATTAGCCGGTGAAGAAGCACCTTCATTGGCCATCACTTGTTTTAATTGGTTAATTTGTTTATCACTCAGTGGTAAGGAGCCTTTAGAGCCCGGTAAATATTTATTCCAATTGCCCAGATTGCTTTGCACGACGCCTTTTTTAGCATCATAAATGGGATAATCTTGTTGATAACGATTCCAAGCAGTTTGTGCATCTAATGCATTGCCGCCTTTAGCAAGATAAGCTTGCGCAAATTGTGGATATTCTTGGCCGCGTTTTAATTTCGCACTTAATAATGAAGTAATTTGTTTTCTTGCATCATCATCAAGCGTTCTATCGGGTTTGCCGCCTTTAAAAGTAGAAAGCTCTAAATTAGTTAAGCGATTGCCTGGTAAACCACCACTTGACATAAATTGCGTTGCAATGGCATTGGAAGCATTATCTGCAATTTGCGCATTGGCGACATCTTTGGCTGAAAGTACTTGGCTTGGAATATTACTAATAAAATTACCTTCTCTACCCACAGGTAAATGACCGTCCACAGCCCCTTTGAGATATTTAATTTTATCCATCGCATCGTTGTACTGATTTAAGTAGTTATTCATTTGCGTGGATTCATTACCTTCTTGATTGGCTTGTTTCAAAAAGTTAATGTTTTGTTCAGCGGTTAAACTACCTTGCGCTCTTTGCTGCGCTAATTGCGCTGGGGTACTGATAAATTTTGCGTAAGCTTCTGGGACCGCCCCACCTTGTGCACTTATGCTTGCGCCAGGTGCTTGTGCGCCTAAGGCACTTGAAACACTTTGTGAAACTTGTGAACCTTGAGGCAGCCCCACACCATTTCTTAGCATTTGAGTTTGCTGTAAAAATTGCGGATAGGGACTTGTGTAAATCCCTGCTTGTTTAGCAGCTAATTCTGCTTGCGCCTCTGGTTGTGCTACGCTTGCTTGCGCGCCCATCATTTGAGATTGAGCACCCGCTTGTTTTAAGGCTTGTTGCAATTGCGCAGCCAAATAACGATTCTTAATCATTTGCGCTTGTGCACCTTGCATGTTTTGTATCATTTGCGAGCTTTTAAGCATGGCAGTAATGCCAGGATTAGCCTGATCAAAGCTTAAAATGGGAAAACTTGGATTGCCGATATTAATCATTCATTAACTTCCTACTTATAACCACGATAATGCGGCGCCCCCTGCAGATCCTGCAGCGCCTCCAAGACCACCTAAAACCTCACCCCATTCACCGCCCTTAGTTTCGTTTTTGTCTGCTTGACCTGCGTAGGCTAATTGCGCTTGCGCAGCTAAGGCTTGAGCAATTGCATTACTCATATCTTCAGCAGAACCAAATCCTAATTGTCCCAACCCTTGTTCGCCTTGCAGGCCTTGTCCATACGCGCCTAAGCTTTTATTGAGCCAGTTGTAATAATCTTGATTAGCTAAGTTATTGACAGTGCCAGCAACGCCTACTTGTTCTTGAGGAGAGCCTAAATACCCACCTGCAGCCGCTGCACGATTGGCAGCGCTCGTTGCTTGATCTACTTGGAATTGATAACCCGGTGATTGTTTAAATTGTTGTCCGACGGAGTTGACAAAACCACCCGGGTTATTTAATAAATTTCCATATTGACCTTGTAGATTATTAATAGCGCCTTGACCTGCTTGCATGTAAGGATTTAAATAAGGAGAAATCTGGTTTTGTATTTGATTTAAATAGGGCATCGCTTTACTAGCAGGATTGGTATACCCGGCAAGTAATTGGCCGATACCAGCCCCTGACATAGCGCCATAAGAGCCCATATTTCCGGACAAATCACCGCCACCACCACCAAACATATTACTCATCATAATTTTTACCCACTACACTGTTTGTACCGTTCTAAACGTACCGCTTAAATTCACTATTAACGTATCTGCCGCTGTTGGATCTACATCAGTGCGATTATCTTGAATAAGTAATGCACCTCTTGAGTTGTCGTTATCTAAAATGGCTACCTTGTCTGGCTTTTGAATTGGTGCAAAAAAACCTTCATTGGAAATATTGTTTTGAAGCTCTTGGAAAAGCTGCGTAAATACACCGCGCGCTTCTGCCGTTAAATAACCGTTGCTATCAACAAATTTTCCTGTAAATAAATTAGGTATATCTGCCATTACTGAATACTCATCTCACCATTTGAAACAACAAATCTGCCCGTACTATAAAAACGAAGTTGAGGTACCAAATCATTGGTATACCCCACTTGCCAAAACTGAATAATGTTTCTTGCATTGCCTAATTCATTGCAGTGATAACGCATGTAAGAACCAAAATCTCGACCGCCGTTATAAGAAAAAGCCAAATCAACAAATTGCTGATTGGAGGTATCGCCCATTTCCATCACAAAATTAAAATTGTTCACATTAAAAGGCTGTGATCCAAAACGAATATTCTTAGGAATTCTTATGCGAGGACAAATTTCGCCATCTAAATCTGAATACTTAGTGCTGTATTCATAGATTTGCCCCGTTCTATCACTAATGAAATAAAAAGAATCATCAAAATACACAGCTCTCTTAGCAATGTGATAATTTTGATTCTCATCACTCACATTGAAAAAAAGTTGTGTATTAAAATCATAAATAAAAGAAATATTGTCATCAGGAAAAGTAAACTGATAAATTAAATGGCCATCTTGCTTAAATAAAAATCCATAGCAATCCGTTGGATTGGTTAAGTTTTGAAAAAGGTAATTAAGGCCATCATTAGAAATTTGCTGAACTTGATTGCCATCGGTATATAAAATAACAGGACCTGATTTTTCATTAACGCCAAGCCAAATAACAAATTGATCAGACGCTGCAATCGTTGCTGGATTTAAACAGCCATAATCTATGTTTAACCAACTACTTCTCTGATACGGAAAAAGTTGTGCGCCCACATCGGTATAAACTTCTGTGACAATAGAGCCAATGACCAGCAAAACACCGGCTTTACCAGGGACCCTTACGCACGCTAATGTGTTATCAGGTTTAGTAAGGAGCTCTCCCACATTGGTCGCGCCACTATCTGGATCAGTAGCAGGCCAGCTAGTTCCATCATTAAGCACTGATAAACGCCAAGTATTGGTACCTACAGCCGGTGCAATGAAATAACCATCTTGAAATTGCACATAACCCGGCACAAAATCTGTTGTTATCTTCGTTAAAGTACTTGTGGCTGTATCATAAATGTAAATATTTTTCTTATCGCAGAGGGCAATTTGAACGCCGCCATCAGGATTTGCACCATTTGCATCATTTTCATCAATAAACACATCGCCTGTAAAAGTTTCTAGATTTCCTACTTTGGTAAAGGCAAGTGGACTTGAACGATCACGTGATTTTGTAAGGACATAAACCCCATTATCAATTACGGCGATCATCTGCCCTGTTTTAGCGCTATTAAAAAGACCGCGGCCTTGCGCTTGTCCACTTTTAATCGTTAATACAGATCGATAACCTGCAAAATCAACGAGCCAATCATCAGAAACAATCATGTTCCAGGTTTGTTCACTCGATATTTTTGGATAACGACCAAAAGCAGTTCCTCCCACAATGCCGATAGGCACAGTTTTTGTAGCAACGCCCCCTATCATAATGGCCTCCATCCTTTACCTAAGTTCACATCTCCCCAATTCATGCCGCCTTGTTTTGAAAAGGTTGAAATTTTCTCACCGGTTAAATCAGGGGGACTAATATTGAGTAACTTAGTTTCAAGCTGACGAAGCTTTAATAAATTTTGTTGTGGAAAAGGACGTTGATTAAAATTACAGATGTATTCAGCCAGCGCATACATCATGTAAGTGATATAAAACCGTTCATAAACTTCTGATAAATCAGTTTGCAGATCATCAATTTGATCTAAAGCAAAATTTCCCCAAATTTTTAAGACAAATTCTGCTTGGGGTAAGAAATAAAGATATAAATTGGTGCCCCCTAGTACGCGCTCTGCATGCCAACTAAAGGGAAGTGATTGAATCCCATCGACTCGAGGCGCACCAAAATAAGCTTTTCGATTAACTTCTATACTAGAATATCTAACCACGCCTAAATTAAAGGTAAAGGTTTCGATATTAAGGAGATTTTCAATAAAATAGAGCTCTTGGCCTATTACCGCATCTAATTCATATTCCTGAAAGTAAGGAATAAGCATCGTGTCTGCGCTTTGCACACCCAACAAATCATTAAGCAAACTAAGCCCGTCAGTCGTTTGATCGCCTCGCACGGTTTGAAAGCCGCGCGAAACAACCCCACTTAAGTAGTATGCATTCGTGATTAGCTGGGTTGCTGTATAAGCCACTACTCACACCTCTTACAATGTGTAACTAAATGCATTGACAAGCACTGTCGTAGCACCTGTTGCTGCTGAGTTGATGTAGTTAATCGTTGATACATCAGAGACATCACTGGCAACTACTTGCAATTGAGCGATCTGCGCTTTGGTTGCAACCACGCCAGATAATCTTGCGCCTGCTGTTGAAAGTGAATTACCTGCAACAAGCATTACAGAGTCTCCAGCCGTATTAGGCGTAAAACTTACATCTACAGTCACTAAAGAACTATCAAGCAGCGGTACCGCTGTACTTAAATCAATGGCTGTTAAAGTTGTTGCAGTTCCAGCTGATAACACAGAAATTTCAGACTGCCAGTTATGAACACGTGATTCGCCATCACCTGTTATAAACAAAGAAAGAAATTCAGAAGAACCGTCTGTTAAACAATAACCAATCAACTTGTAAAGATCGTAGCCAAAAGGTAAGACAGGCGTTGAACTGTTAGCAGATAAGATAGTTCCTACTACATTTCGACCACTTGAATCACCAATTAAATAAAGGTAGTACCAGGTACTTGCACCTAATGAGCCGGTATCTAAACCATTAATTCCATTTACCGTTGCAACTAAGTTGGTGACTTCATCAAGCACCATATTAAAAGTACTTGAACTATCCCAAGCATTGCCTGCATTAGTTTGTACACTAGTCGCACCACAAATATGTCTTAATCCATAAATGGCACGTGAAGGCAGTGCTGGAATTGGAGAATTTACAGTTGTCATAATTTTTTATCCTTTTCTATTCATAAATAAATTTTGGTAGCCCTCTTAATTAAAAAAAGACTACCCAGTTGTTATTGCGTTAATGGGAATATGACGCGCATTGCATATTCAGGCACGACAGTTGATCCCCATGTACCGTCATAAATCATCCCCAGTTGGTTTTGACCAAATACAGAACCGTAAGTTAAACGCATTGAAACGCCTAAATCTGGATCGTATTCAGCTGAAGTTGCATAAGGGGATTGATTAGGTAATCGAGGCATTGCCAAGAACATCGCATCGCCACCAATTAATAAACCACAAGTATGAGAAGGCAATACACTTGCTTGCATACCTGCAACAATGTTGTTGTTGATGTTTTGATTAGCGCCCGGTGTTGAAACGAGTGCTGGATAGAAACTAATGGTTACTTGACTACCACCCGTAGAAGCTGCATCAGCAGTTGCTCTTATTTGTACTGATTGGCGACAAACATTATGACCGATCCAAGTTAAGAATCGCATGTTAGGTTGACCTGACACACCATCATTAAACTCAATTAAATCGCCTGAGTTAATACAATTGGCATCACTTGCACTCACACCACTGAAAGTAATTTGAGTAATATTAGCGCCTGTTGGATCGTTCGTGCTCACCACAGTTAATGTTTGCGCGCTATCGCCTGCTGTGCCTGCTGTGTGATTAGGTAATAAGTTGGATCTGTAAAATTCAGCGCCACCATAATTACCAATTAACCAATCTTCTACCATTTCATCATTACGACGAGGTGCAAATTGGTTTAATCCACTACTCACGATTTGTGGAACAATTGTCGTAGGTAGCACTACTTTAAGACCAGTTTTTGCAGCGCCAAAGTCTAAATAGTTAGCTAACATTTGGGATAATTGATTAAATGAGTTGATCGCTGTTGAGCCATCTCCAAAAAATCGATAAGGACCTGAGTTAGTATAAAGCGCGCCCGTTGGGACTGTTTGACCATTAACAATAGAGTTAACGGGAACATGGCTATTGGCATTTAATGCAACGTTAGATTCAATGTAGTTAGCCATTTCAGCAACCGCTGAACGACCAAATTGCTTCATGTAACTATCAACTTCTTTATCCACATTAAATAGACGTTCTTGCGCTGTGAATTCGAAAGAAGTGTTTGCTGCTTGATCGCAAGTTAACGTATGGGTTAACTGCGCAGCTGGTTGGAAGGTAGCCACAAGTCCATTAGAAGTTGTAAAGCGTGGTGGTCTATCAAAAGTTACACTTGATCCTAAGTTAGCTTGAATGTCTTGGAAGTTTTTAAACTTCGTATTACAAATCTCACTAATGAAAGGACTCATATTTTCTAAAAGTCCTAAAGATGAACGTTGGTACGTTTGTACCTGTTGTAAAATATTAGTAGGTGTAGCAGCCATTATTGTTTCTCCAAAATTGTTAAGGAAATAACAGCTACTTATGAATTACAGGATCGTACTAACTAGTAGTGCGGTATCTTTTACGAAAATCTCGTACTGTATAAGAGCCGTTACCCATGTTTGTTACTGAAGGAGTAACTTGACGTAAGGGCTCTGGTGCACTACGAGAATCAGAAAGAGCAGCTTCATTTTGTTTTAATGAAACCGATAACTTTTGCATTTCTTGCTGCGCTAAATAGGGCGATGAAAGCGCTAAATCTTCTAAGGCCTTTAGCTTCAATGGATTTTTACCCAGTTCATACATTACATCTGGGGTGTTATCCATTGCATGCGCCATAATAGCGACATTGGGAAATGCACCTAATTCTTTTCGAAGAGGCATTACTACCTCATCGTAATCTTCAAACTTATCTTTTCCGCTTTGCAGCTTGGCATCAAAATCTTTAGTAAATAGACGAGCTTGCTCATCGATATAACTCTTCTTTTGTGCCTCGGTTAGTTCTGCAGTTTTACGAGAGACTTCCTCTGCAATCATTCTTTTTACTTCATCGGGATGAAAGCCTTGTGCCATTCCGCCTAACGAAGTAGGACCTGATCGTTCAGCAGCAGCCGCATCCATTTGTTGTCTTAGGGCGCCTTCTGCTTCTCGTTTGCCTTTCTCATAGCCTGTATGCCAAGCCCCTTTGGCGGCTTTTTCTACAGAAGATTGAGGAACTAACTTTTCTTGTATTGGCGCAGTTTCTAGTTGTGCCTCACCGCTTGCGGACTGTAAAGTTTGATCACCAGTTACTTGTTCTGTCATGTTTTACTCCGACTATTGTCCCGTCACGGTAAGGTCTCAAATGCGCATGAGTCTCGGCTATTTGTATCCTATAGCTAGGTAAATTCCCTCATCACGCAAGGGTCTCGTGGCTACTAATTAGTAGCTAGCCTATGTTGTTAAAATAATTGAGTTTATACGAGTTGTCAACAGGTTATACACAGGCTGATTTAAATATATTTTCCCGTGTATAACTTGCTTTTTTTATGAACTATCAATGCTATAGTTGACCCTCACTTAACGTGTGATGAAGCTCCAGGGCTTCTTTTACATGTCTGTGATCTTGATCAGCTTGTTTCATCGCTAAATCAGCGCTTTTAGAAAATGTTTCGGCGTGTGCTTTAGCCATTTCAACCACGTCATCTCGATGCGCTGCTTCGGCTTGTAACATAATTTTCATTCGTTCATTTTCATTAGCAACTTGATCGTTTTGTACTTGCGCCATTTTAATTTGATTATCGGCCTGGGATTGCTGCGCTCGTTGCTGCACTTCCATTTGCTTAATTTGCACTTCAGGGGGTACTTGAGGTTGCTGCTTGTCCATACGCTCTTGATACTTATCAAAGGCATCACGTAATCGATCAGCGCCATAAATCTCAAGGTTATCTAATAAAATAGGCATGCCTTCTGGCGAATTGATAAAGCTTGCAAATTGAGGCGATGCTTGCATCATCGAAGTCATCATTTGCAGCGCACGTGACTTTTGAACCTGGAAATTAACGCCTGCTGTCACATTAATTTCTAAATCTTCTGGATCATAATTAAGATTAATCCCCCCGGGTGCATTAACCAATTGATAATCACGCTCGCCTTCCGAATTAATATAAGGCAAGTGCATCGAATCAATATAAACTTGCGGGATCATCTCTAAGACCCATTGGAAAAGACTAGTCAGGCCATCTAAATAGCCTACCAAATGCGGCATCGCGGTTGCATTAGATTGCGTTGCGCCTTCTATCATCGCAACACCACTTAATTGATTATCATTAATCCCTAGGGATGCATCATAAGCACCCAAGATCACTTGCATACCATTATCACTGGCTACAAAGGTATTCATGACCTCGGGCGGCGCTGGCACACGAGCAATTTCTTCAGGCGGAGGATTGGTTATGGTAGGATCATTTTTGTCCCTGCTGTTATAGACCAATGTTTGCTGGATCTGCACATTTTCATAGGCTTTTTGATAGTTAGGTTGATCAGGGATTGATTCAATGGCTACTTTAAATTTATGCTGCACCATGTTTTCTAATTCATTGGCGAGTGTTTGGCCAGCAAAGTTTTTAAGCTGCTGTAGTCCTACTGAGTTATGACAATAAGAACGCACCTTTTGTTTTCTTTCACTATTGCTTTCATTGCTAATGGCTTGAGAATTACCATCTAAGAAACGAAGCGATAAACTCTTATAAGTAGTTTCTTCATAATCAATCACCTGATTTTCAATAAAAATATAACGGCAAATAGTGGTTCTAGTTGACCATCTACTTTTACCTTTCTTAATCACTGGAACTGCTTCTATCTTGCCGCTTGCTTCCCATTTGGCTACAAATTTTTTATATTCAGACAATGTCATGGTTTGCCCAGTTGCAATCTCAACTAAGCGCACCCTTTCTTTTTTCTTTTCAAACATCTCGCAAACTAATGCAACATCTTCACCGCCTACACTATAAGACCAATTAAAGCTCCCCATACTGCGTGAAAAGTTGATATCTTTAATATCAACACCATACTCTAGCTCTATTTCTTCTTTGGTTTTTGGATAAAGTTCAAAACAAACTCGGCCATCTGTTTTATCAGGTAATTGGGCTAATACATCAAAGCCAACGAGTGTTGGATTTTCGCATTTACCTATTTTAATAACACGCTTAAAGCTTCTATCATTTTCATAATCAATCCAGCCTTTAAAAATGCTATAGCCACCTCCCAATGATTCACTATAGGCGCGATATTGAAAGTTTCTGTTATCGGCTGTTTGTTGTATTTCTCTAAAATGACCCTCTAGAAAGTCCAGTAATGCGGGATCAATTTTCTTACCCCCCTTACCACAAATCTTAAAAGAGGGTTCTTGCTTAGCAAACTCTCCTCGTTGCCTGTCAATAAAAGGGCACATAATATTAAATTCAATGGGGGGCTTTCCCAGTTCATTTAAAACAGTAAGCGCAGTTGAATCAAGCGTAGTATCATAAATAAAACGCATCATCTTATTAAAATAATCGTAATTCTCTCGCCAATACTTGTAATAATCTTCGACGTACTTTTTAAGTCTGGGTAAATTTTCTTGCCATTCTTTTTTAGGAGCCATGTTAGTAACCTCTTGCTTGTTTTAGGCGCTGTGTTTTATTAATAAGCGCGTTGATAATGTTGGTTTCTTTAATGAGTTGGTGCGGATAATTTGTTAGGTATTTATCGATAAGACCGATCTTGATCCCGTCATAAAGCGTATCTGCAATGTCATCGTGGGCGTGCGTATTATTGGCCGTGATCTTTTTCATGTGATCAAGGCATAAAGGCGTATGTTTAGCCATTCTGGGCAATGAAATAAGCTTTGATGCGACATACGGCTGGATCTCTAAAAAACGCGCCGTCTTATTACCTGAGGCGCGTGTTCTATCGATCTCTTTAATCTGAAAACCTTGGATTTCTTTAAGAAGGGAAATAAGCGTTACACCACTTGATTTCTTCTCAATCCCAGCAAGCGTGGGTTTAATTTTAAAGCGGCAACAACTGACATAAAAATCCATGAACTCTGGCTTTAGATCTTTTGGCTCTACTCGAATCTCTCTGCAATCAAGCCAATGGAGGGCAAATTGATCTGTTTCTGGAGTTTTATATAATCCAAAAAAACTAAATACCGTTGCATCGTTATAGTTTTTATCCGTTTCTGCCGTATCAGCAGTGATAAAGGTTGCAAAGATTTCTGGTTCTTCTTCCGTTAAATAAAACCATTCTGGCTTAAAAATACCGCCCCCAGCTGGCTGCGGATCTTGCATATATTGACTAGAAAATACGTAAGGATTGTGTTCTTTTTCAATGAGGAGTTTTTCACGTGGATCTTTTTCTGGATAAAGCGCATTCCCGTGCACATCCATCGCTTTTAAAATCACTCTATCCCAGTGATAGCCATCATGGCCTTGCAATAAAACCCCGGGCAGATCTTCTTCATGAAGGCGCTGTCCAATTAAAGCAATCGGAACATTAATGCCACGAGGACGCTGCTTGATAGTTTCATCATAGTTTTTAATAACGCCTTCTCGCATCGTATCGCTATGAACATCGTCAGGTTTGTGGATGTCATCAATTAGCACCATGCCACTAAAACGATCAAGATTAGGTAACCCTGCATCAGCCCCAACCACGGGCCCTGAGCTACCAAACGCACACACGGTGCCCCCTTGCGTGGTTTTAAACTTACCCTTCGAAGAGTTTGATGGATCTATCTCTACGCCAAAGAGTTTTCGATAAGCAGGCAGCTCAATAATTTGTTTAATGTAAGCGGTATTTTCTTCAGCTCTTTCATAACCAAAGGAGATATAAATGAATTGGCAATCAGGATAATGTGCAAAGCAAAACGCCACAAAATGCCTAAAGATTTCAGACTTACCCCACCCTGGTGGGCAATTGATAATTAATCGATTAGATTCAAGATAAAAGACTTTGGTGAGCGCCCGGCAAATAGTAATAACATGCGCCTCTTGCGAGGTTGGCATACTAATAAAGAACTCACGCCCGGTGCGGATCTTATAAAATACCCTCGTAAAGGTAAGCAGTGACCCTAATAGCTGAGCGCGTAATTCTAAGATGTCTTCCATTCATTCTTTTCATTGTTATCTCGCGATGCTCTACGCGCTCATTTTAAAAACCAAGCCAAGCAAGTGAGCAATACTTGCGATTTGGGCGCTACCCTAGGCTTGGTTAATCATTAATAAACTATTTTACTGTTCCTTGTTGATATTCATGAGTTGATCTAACCTCGTATCCAAGGCTTCACAATCCACTTTATAAGCAGCTGAAAACGTCTCAAGATGCTTACATAATGTAGCAACCACATTTTCTAAGAAAGTTATCCGTTTCATCAGATCAATTTTTTCATTCAGGCTGAGCTTTTCTTTCATTATCTTTACTCTTTAAAAAGTCAATTTCCACTTCAAGTTCATTAATCCTAGAATAAATGTTGTCAAATCCCTGCTGCATATTTGTTAAAAGAGGTTCATTAGAATTATCAGCCACTACTTTATTCATTAATACTTGATAAAAAGAATTAAGAGAATTAATACGTCGATAAAAATCATCCATTTGAGCAGTCACCAGATCTTTAATTATTTCCTCAATACTCCTTTCTAAAAATATTTTACCTTTCCCCAGGTGTGGATTTGATGGCCTAGCTAAAATATCGTATAGAGTAGTTTTAATGAGCGACTCTATATATCTATTAAGAATTGGCCCAACTTCTTTATCGATCGATTCTTTGAACATTAGTAATCCTTCTTATACGTTTGTAACAATTCCCTCACCTTACTCACATCCATATCAGCCGTTAGATTGACATTGATATGTTTCTCAGCGCTATAGTCCCCACACATCTTATTAAGCTCAGCAATGGCTGCAATCGCCGCTCTATGATCAACAATCACTCTAACTTCTCCGTGCCTATCTGTGACTTCTTGTCCTTGTAAGGCGCTCTCTACAATCCTTATGAGCTTATCTATTTTCCAATCCCTGGTCGCAATCAATGTTTCGCTCTTCTTGATCATCCTTTCTTCAATGTAGGTTTTCATGGGTTCAGTCGTTACCCATTTAAAAGAATTTTTCTGAGCATTGGTTTTTGCATACCCAGCTTCTAGTGCTGCCTTATGGGCATTGCCATGCATTAAATAATTGATACAAAAGTCTTCTTGCTTTTTTTTTATCTTTAAAATAGTAAGTTGAGACATTGATCAAATTTCTTCCTATATAAATCCCATTACAATATTGTCTATTTTTTACCCTTAATTTTTACATACTTTCTTTTAGCTTTAGGTGCATTTTCAACTTGTTCAATAATTGGCAATTCATCCTTTTTCTTACTTTCTTCCGATTTTTCTTCGCTTAGATAGCCTTTTCCATCACAAACCTTACAATTTTTCTCAATATATCCCATTCCTTTCACTTTTTTATTGCCAGCACACGCTTTACACTTAAGAAAACTCATAACTACCTCAAAAATATTATATTTTAAGAATTATACACAGATTATCCACAGGGGGAATAGAAAAGCAAATGATTAAGAAAAAGTAAGCTCATAATTGCAGGAATTGCTTTTAAAAAAACCTTAAATAAATTAGGATAACTGGGGTGAAATGGGGCTTAAATTTTCACCCTAGTTTAAAACTTATATTTTTCAAGTAGTTATTTAGGATAATAAGGTGATTGGGTAAGCTAATTTCACCCTAGTTTAACGCACGTGCTTTTTTGGAAGATTTGTTCTAATTAGAGAAACGCAAACTCTAATTAGAGTATAAATGCCGTTATTCCCACTATAAATGCCGTTATTCCCACTTGAATTGCCGCTTTAATTATTAGTACGTTGGTACGGCAAAGCACAAGTGAGAACAAATAATATAATTAATAAAACCTACCAATTTAGTAGAAATCGGTAGGTAATTGGTAGATGAAAAAGAGTTGCTAATGCAACCCTCCTTCATACTCGCCATTGGCACATTGTTTAGCAGCATCTAATTCATCGACCAATCCAAGCAATAAACGATGGGTAAAAAACATCTTGATAAGACACCTTTCATCGTCAGTTTGGTGACTAAAATTCTTGTCAATTTGCGCCTCTATATCACTGAATAAATTCTTTCTGAGTAAATTAAGAATATCTTTAGCCAATGAAATATCTATTTCAGCAATAATAGCTTCTGTCATCAATTGATTCCTTCCGGCTTATTAGCGTCCCACCAAATAGCAAATTCAGGAGAAAATATAAGCTTCTCGCCTGCTTTAACCTCTAATCCTCGAAGCGTAATCATGCATGAGATTAACCAATTCTTAAGTTCATTACATTTAACTTCAATTTCTTGATAACTATGCACATGCTTTCTAAGTTGTTTCGAGAGTTCTTTATTAAGATTTTCTAGATTATCTTTTTCTTTATGAATGACTTCAATTTGATTTTTTAAATCATATATTTCATTTGCGTCTTGGTTGGTAGATTCCATTTTAAAATCTGCTCCAATTATCTGCTCTTCTTTAAGTTCAATTACTTCATCAATCACTTCATTCTCACTCATTTTCTTTCTCCTTTTTTTGTTTAATTTCTGTTATTTTAAATCTAGATCCCCACAATTCATTTTTTGTGTAAATTTCCTGGGTAGAATTACTTTCCCATTCAATTATGGAAGAGTCAGTTAATCCTAAATTTTGCCAATTATAAAGAGTATTACAATATTTATGTTTATTAAGAAAGCTCATGAATTTATGAATTTTAGAAGGATTAATAACTCCATTTCTTAACCCTTCTTCATCAAAACTTTCATGTTTATTACAAATATCACAACATAAGTAGTATTCTATTCCCATCTTTTATTCTTTCTCCTTTTTACTAATTAAACCAAAACACTACTCTATAATCATTCCATTCCTCATTTTCTAGGTCTTCCTCGTATATTCCAAAATAATATTCTGGCGGATAGGTATTAATAAAACCGTGTGGAAAAGTATTAGGTTGAATATATATTTCAGTTTTATTCCAAAATTCACAGGCTTCTTTTAAAGACATATAGGAAGGACATATACCCCCTAATTCTTCAAAAAATAATTTACCAGAATCACTTAAATCAGAAGGTAACCCCCTGGCTTCTAAGGTAGGTAGATCAATATTATATTTCTCTCTTTCATATCCTCTTATATTAGCAATATGAGAAAACCTCATATAATTTCTATCTGCGCCATGCATATCACGAGAATATGAATGTATTCTTTCAATCATTACCCATTTACCATCAACTTTTTTTTCAGTACAAATTGTAATATCAGTTCCCATTAGATTTATTCTCCTTTTGGTTAATAAAATCTTTATGAATATAATCAATAAAATGGTCTTTAGCTGAACGACAATAGACCCATTCCTTTTCATCTGTATTCAGGCGAGAGACAAACATTTTTCTTTTTTGCTCAAATGGCTCATAAAAAGGATTTTTAATTTCTACAAGAATACTTAAAATTGCAAAATGAAAAGAATAATCCCAAAACCAGCAAAGTTCCCCTATTTGTGGTTCTTTATATTCTTCAACTTTAATTGGTTCCCCCAAAGATTTACCAGGGATAAGAGTTTTTCCCCAATTTGAAACCTTATTAGGATTAAATGGTTCTCTTATTATTGTTTCTCTTATTTTTACTAATTCATTTTTTATTTCTTCTGTTATTTTAACTAAGTCATCTATTCCAGCTATAACAAATCCCATCATTTATTCTCCTTCTTCTTTATTATCTAGCCACTCCAAAAGCAATGAAAAGCTACCTTTGAAATCTGTTAAAAACTTTTTAAAATCTTCTTTTGTAATTCGTCTGTCACTAAAATAAATTTCTCCTGAACACATTTCTTCAAAGGTATATCCAATGAAAAATGGATTTTCTCTTTGTTTTTTTACCCATTGCTCGTATAAATGTTTCAATTCTTCGTTGGCGTTCGACCTTTTAATTTTTTCTTTCACACCCACCCTAATCAGCTCCTTAAATTTATCGATAGATTTTTTTCTCTCTGGGTCCCATCCACTATAAGAAATTCCATAGGCCAAACCTATATCTCCTGGAATTGCATTGTGCCTTTCTTTCTTCACTTCCACCAAACTATTCGTCCAATCACCTGGGTACCATTTTTCTACGAAATCATGTGATATAACATAACGCACCATATCGGTTCCATGAAATCTTTTTCCTTCCTTATCAATAACGGGAGGACCTTTTAAATTTCTATTTAAATTTGAATGAAAAAATATTGTTAGCTCTAGATTGCCATCATAAGAAGCTGTTATCCATCCATTTCCACAATGTAATAAAACATACTCTTTCAAATCATCAATCGTTAGTTTGTTCATTAAAAATCACCTCTTTTTAGATGGCTAAGCTCTATTCTCATGAGATGTATTTCTTCCTTCATTTTATTAATAACCTCTCTTAAGTCAGTAAGGATACCTTTAATATGAGCAAGATCTGCTGGATAATATCCAATTACCTTTCCGCTCGCATCAAAAGCTTCATAGACATCATATTTTTTCATCATCGATTCTCCTTAAAAAAATAAGCAATGGCGTGAAGCTCATTATCAATCTTTTCCATTTTCTTTTTATGCTTTTTTTCACGCCAAGAGTAGATAAAAATTCCCACATTAATACCGGTTAAAAACGTAGTGAGGACAATGCAATTTAAATCAAAGTAATTCATTTTATCCCCCATAATTTCCCGGCAATCGATGCTGCAGATACAAAACCACCATCAGCAATCCAATGCTAAATACACATAACCCGATATAAAACTTTTCGTTGTACCAGAAGTCTTTTAATTTTTGTTTTAGTTTATTCATCGATAACAATCTCTTTGATAACTTTTCTGTAAATTTTTTCCTGGGCGCTTTTAATAAAATTTTCACAGTACTCAAGCCCCCAAGAAGAATATTTTTCTATCCAAAAAAATAAAAACTTTTTTTCAACTCTATAACGCGTCGTCATCCCTAATCGACTTTCTACAATCCGATATCTTTTTTTCATTCAATTCGATCTCCCAAAAAAATGCTTTGTTTTTTTAGAATTTATTTTAAATAACATCTTTTTTACTTCTTTTTTTATGTGTTCAGACATCCCTTCATGTGTCAGTAATTCAAGCGCTAGTATTTGATCCCGCAAAGAAAAGCGAGATATTATAAGAGCTGCTTTATAAATCTTTTTCTTAAAGAAGAATTGGTAGTGAACTAACACCAGCAAATTTAAAATAATCATTCCACAAACAAATCCTAAAAAAATATGCAAAAACACCATTTCTTTTTCTCCTAAAACCACAAAACAATCCCATGGATTGCGCCAATAGGAATAACAAATACACCCAAAATACCTAGCACTAACTTCACCATAACAGTCTGATGGAATGTCCAAATTACGTTCGTTATCCAACCTGCAATTCCTAACATTACCAAAATCACAAACCCTAAAATCATTCCCATTTTCATTCATCTCTCAATTTTGCTCAAAATTTATATACGTTTAAACGAATTTTAAGGTACCGCCATTCAACGATCTCTTTCGACAATATCTTCGTAGCTGTTTTTGAAAGATATCGCTGCCAATGGCTTTACGCTCGTTCTAAACAACTACCTGTCACCCACCTTCATCTTTCCACACAGGAACTTCATCCCAGCTTTGAATTTTTCATACTGTGATCCTTCCACAGCGTCCATGATCTTTCGCACCTCTGGCACCGTCACACTCCCATCTGCGTTGATTCGATTCCCATGCTCGTCAAATCCCAAGCGTCTGCAGTGCGCAACAAACGCTGCTTGCTCTGCACTTCGAACTCGCTCTTCTTCCGCTGCGCTTCTGTTGGCAAGTCGTTTGCTTTCTTCTTCGCGAAATTTCTCCAGATTTACTTCGCGATATAAATCTAAAAACTGCGCAGGATTGGGTGGCCAATCTCGATAAAGCGTCGACACAGTGCAAAGCTTGGTAAGCGCGCTTTTAAGCAATTCCCATTCACAATTTTGTAACGCAAAGCCCCATACTTGCGTTGGAAGCGCATCTTGCGTTGCTGCAAACTTAGCCCCATAAAAATCTACTAATGTTTGCCAGACAAAAAATAAATTACTTCTCTGCGTCTCGCTCAATGCTTGGTACCAACGCTGATTGGCTAACTCGCTTTTCATCGTCTGCTCTTGCAAGTCTTTGCTCGAGCTCTGCAATAGCCTCTCGGGTTTGCTGACTGTAGGATTTTCTACGGGCAGATCTTTCTTGAGCCCCATAATTGCCTCCGTTTGTTTTTAAATTATTTTGTGCTTTTGAAAGCCAAGCGTTGATATGGCGCAACATACCTGCGTGAGTTTTGCGCCTTGTCGGGTTAGCCACGTTCCAAGCTTGCAGTGCGCTAAGTTCATGGTTGAGATCGATGCCAGGATAAGCGCTCAAGAAAAAATCGTATTGAGATCTTCTCAACTCGAACATTTTTTTGCCTTTTCCAACGCAAGGGATTTCTAACACACAAGGATCGTTAGCTTGCACAGAGTTTTCGTTTTGCGAAGGCTCTGTGCTAGAAGTACAGGAAGTACTTCTTTGTTCCTGTTCCTGTTCCTGTTCCTGTTCCTGATTCGACATAGCCTTTAGGGAAGGCTTTCTGATAGCCTTATTGAAAGCCTTTATATAACTCGGACTTAAATCCCCTATAAATGATTTAAGTATTTCATATATTTCACATTTTAGTTCGCATTCTGGAAGTTCATTCCAATGAGATTCCCAATGAATAATCACATTAGGAGATTCTGGAATATTGTATTTAATAGCATTGGGCAAGAAGATTAATTTAGCTTTAAAATCTGCTTTCACGATGCCTTCCTGTAACACTTCCCGAAAGGCTTCCCGAAAGGCTTTCAATGGCCAATTTAATTCTTCTGCGATCGTTGCTTCGCCGATGCTATAAGCCCCAGGAATAGAAGTAGTATGGCGATTTGCTAATAAATAAAACCAAAGCCCTTGACCACACGGAGGAATAGAAGAAAGATTTCTAAATTTACTATCACCCCAAATGCGAACGTCTATTTTTCTAAATCTGTATTTCGAACGTGCCATTTTAAATATCCAACCCCCTAGCTCGTAGAAGTTGGAAAAGAGAATCTAATTGGCGTTGAAGATTTTCTTTTTCTTTTTTCAAGGTATCGTTTTGATACTCTAAAGCACTCTGCAAAGGTCTTAATTCAAAGCCAGCTTTATAAGCCAAATATTGGAGCGGAATAAGATTGCCGGTAATAGAAAAAAGCTCTAAAAAACGCTCGTGCGGAAAATGTGCAACATGCGTAACTATCCTTGTCCACTGCCCTGCATCAATCCCCATTTCCATATAAACTTGCTTTTCATTGAGCTTGCTTTTCCTAATCGAGTACCTTATCGCTTCGGTCAATGAAGTTAAGGTCGAAATCATCTCTAAATCATCTAAAAAATAGTCCATAAACTTCCTTTGTAAGCCAGAGTCAACATGAGTCAAATTATTTGACTTCCATTGACGGTCGATTTTCATGTACATTTTTCCCTTATTGTTGTTTTTTTACTCATTGCGAGCGGGATAAAATTTATGTGTGTTTATTCGTTAGGTGGATATAAATCAGGACGCAGCTCATGACGAGTCACAGCGCCATTTGTTGCAGCCTCTACTTTCAATACATGATGTGCAGGTACATAGTCCCACAAATACACCGTTTGCTGAGTAACCCCAACAGCTCGGGCAACTGCCGACTGACTTCCAATCACATCGATTGCTTTTTGAAGCGCCTTAAAATACGGATGATTCTTTTTGTTTTTCATAGTATCAAGATATTACAGGCAAAACCTGTCATATTCAACAGGTTTTTCCATATTTCAATAACAGGAATTATCTGTAATACTATGCAGGTTTTAGTTCCCGCAATATGAGTATGCCAAATGAGTCTTGCTAAACGTTTAGGCGCCCTTTTAAAAGAGAAAAAGTTATCCGGCAATGCACTTGCTAAAAAGGTTGGTCTAACCCAGCAATCTTTATGGGAAATTACATCCGGAAAAACGAAACAGCCTAGAAATATAGGAAAAATAGCTGAGGTATTAGGCGTAGATCCCGGATGGTTACTTTTTGGAGAAAAAACAAATGCTGTCCAAAACATTTCATCTTATGAAATAAAACAGCATGTTCCTCTTTTAAAAGGGGAAAAAATAAAGGAATTTTGCGAGAATATGAATAAAACTTTAGACAAAGATACTATTTTTATTGGAATTCAAGGAAAAGCTTCTGACAAAACTTTTGCATTAGAGGTTAACGGCGATTCAATGACGGCCCCTCTTTCTACTAAACGCTCATTTTTTGAAGGAGACATTATTATAGTTGATCCTACATTAAAACCAGAAAATGGCTCTTTTATAGTAATTAATATTAATAATGAACCAACCTTTATACAATATGTTCATAATGCTGGAAAAACTTATTTAAAACCATTAAACCCCCAATATCCAACTTTAGAAATGAACAAAAAAATGGAAATTAATGGCGTTGTTATCCAGGTAATCAGTAAGGTATAAATATGCTTACATTAAATAATATTACTAGATTCTTCGAACAAAAAGTTAAACATAATATTTGTCCTAGTTGCAATAGTGGCCAATGGTCTGTTATTGGAGAGGAAAATAATGTATTTGTAGTAAAAATACCATTAGATCAAAAACTAGAGTCTATGGCGATAGGCCCTCACATGCCCGCTATTGGACTAATGTGCCAAAATTGTTATTACCTAAAATTTTATTCTTATAATCAAATTGTTGCGTCTATAGAACAAATGGACGAAAATAAATAGACCGTCCTTGGTTAAAAACCATTATTTCATTAACATATACTGATCTGTAAATACACATTCATCCGGATTATTACTATTACAAGAAGCCTCTCCTCCATTTATTATCCATTTTGAATTCGGCAAAGAATAATCTGGATATAAGCTTAGTTTAGAAGCTGTTGGCATTAACAGAAGTTGACGAGTTATATTAGAAGCTTGTTGGTATGCATAAATACAATTATAGCCGGCAGAAGATGGAGAATCTTCAGAATAACTCATTTTGGCTGTAATAAGTGTATATGTAGCGGCTGGAATTGGGCCAGCTGGAAGAACAGTATTAAAAATAGAACTTCCACCCTTAGGCTGACAGCTACTTAGATCATTATCACTCGTACATGTCACTGTATTAGGACAATAATATAAATTAGCGCCAAAAGTTAAAGTGGCGTTCATAAATACTAACCCTAAAATTAATAATCTTTTCATACCCACCTCTTTGATTAAAAAATAGTAAATAATTTTATCATATTAAGTCTAAAATCAACTTACAGGAAAAACCTGAATAAATATGTTGACTGTAACAGGTTGTCCCTGTAATCTGTAAACAAGATAACAACACGAGGTTGTAACAATGATAATCAAACAAGTAGGACAAAGTACTTTAGATGCTTTTTTAGAAGAATGTATTCATGATCATATAAGAAACATAGAGTTAGATATTCATGGAGAAGAAGACTATTGGTATGAAATTTGTGCTGATTTTATGAGACAAGACAAGTTCTTAGCTTTTCTAGAGACCGATGAAGCTAAAAGAACCCTAGAACGAGAAATTCTTCTAAACCTTTGCACATTGAGCAAATATAGAACAGATGATATAGAAGACCCAGATCTTCGTTTAGCAAGAAGTATCAAACAATTGGTTTTTAACAAATACGCTACCACCCTTCAAGCGTTGTTGGACCAAGCTTGGAAATTCAAAGATGAAGAAGATGAAAGAATCAGAATGGAAGAGCTTGAGGCCCAAGAAGGCTATGAAGAAATTATCAGATGTGACAATGCGGCAAGAGCGCGCGATATGCAAAGTGAAAGTCGCAGTGGATGCTACTACATGGATCAATATAAATGATTAAGGAGAACCTATGAAACACTATCACTATACACATGTCAGCTACGTGATCAAACACTTAAAATATTTAGGTGCATGGAAATATCTAAAAGGTATTTCAGTGGCGCAGTTTGTTAAAGAATTATATACCAGGAGAGTATAAATGGACTCATTAGTTTTAGAACGTCGCGGTGGGGAGGCAGTGGTCATAGGCGACGATATAACAATAACACTGCTTTCTATTACGGGTAATAGAGCAAAGATATTATTCGAGTGTCCCAATCATATAAAGATTTTACGTGAAGAATTAGTTGGTAAAGATCAAAAGTAAATGAGGAGAATGCAATGGCACTACGTGGTAAAAAACCAGATACAGTAGAAAAAAGATTAAAGGCTTTATTTTATGGTCAAGCCGGCGTTGGTAAAACTATGGCAGCTATCCAGTTTCCCGCTCCTTATTTGATTGATACTGAAAAAGGTGCTGAAAATGATCAATATATCGAACTTTTAAATAACCATCAGGGCGCTATTTTTCAAACTACAGATTTTGATGAACTTCTTACTGAAATAAAATCATTATTATCAGAAGAACATTCTTATAAAACTGTCATCATTGATCCCTTAACTACGCTATATAACGATTTACTGGATAAATGTGCTAAGCAAGTGGGTACGGAATTTGGTAGGCACTATGGTGAAGCTAATAAGTACATGAAGCATTTATTAAACTTACTGCTTCGTCTAGATATGAATGTCATCATCACAAGTCATGCTAAAAATGAATATGGTCCAAATCTTTCTGTTTTAGGCCAAACATTTGATTGCTACAAAAAATTAGATTACTTATTCGATCTTGTGTTTGAAATCCAAAAGCGTGGTAAAGAACGTATAGGGCTTGTTAAGAAATCGAGAGTTAAAACTTTTGAAGATGGCGAATTATTTCCCTTTAGTTATCAAGAAATCGCTAAACGATATGGCGCTACTATCTTAGAAAAAATTAGCGATAAACAAGAACTTGCTACCCAAGAACAAGTAACGGATCTAGAAGATTTAATTGAATTATTAAAAATACCTCAAGAAACAGTAGATAAATGGCTAGAGAAAGCTCAAGCCTCCGAATATAAAGAAATATCAAAATCAGACATGCAAAAGATATTAGATCATTTAAACAATAAATTACCTAAAAAACAAAGTGCTTAAGGAGAAATAAAATGTGGTCAGTCCCAGTTAGAGATCAAGAACATAAAAAAACTTTATTACCAGCAGGAATTTATGATTTTGAAGTCATCAGTGTTTATGACAAAAATCCGGAAGGAAATCCTTTAAGATCTCAAAAGGGAGATCCTAAAGTTTCTCTTCTTTTAAAGCTCTGGGATGAAACGGGGCGTGAAGTTACGATGTATGACTATCTTATTAATTCAGACAATATGTACTGGAAAAGTAAACATTTTATTGAAGCTGCAAAATTAGAAGCTGTTGTAACCTTAAGTGAAGATAACTGTTATCACTTTGATCCAATGGCCTTTAAAGGTGCGTGTGGAAAAGTAGAAATAGGCTTGCAAATAGCAAAGCCTAAAAATAATAGTACTTCTGAAAAATGGGCTGACAGAAACATTGTCATAGACTACATAAAATCAGAAGCAAACGAGGAGTTAAAAGCGCCTGTCATGGATGATGATATACCGTTTTAAAGATTTGTTCTTCTTTCTTTTGAGGACCGCCGATGGCGCATGAGCAGGGATGTTGAGAGGAAGAAGGACATAAGGTTAACCCCTTATTTGGCTGCTATTAGTATGCGCTAAACATACTAATGTTCTTTTGCGGGAACGAGTAAATATAAGGGGTTATTAATTTAATCTCTTGCCTCGTAAAAAATAGACAGCTAGACCGTAGGGAAGCGCGGTGGGAGATTATTAATAATAGAGGGCACGATGAAAATAGAAAGTGGCAAAGCTTATAAGAATAAATATGGACAGATAGTTTTTATTATAAATATCAATCCAAAATATATACGTCGTACCTATAAAGGAGATGATGGTTTTTTATATGATGAAAATGGAAAAGTTTCTGATTATTTTGAGATACAAAATCCATATAAAGAGCTAATTGAAGAAGTTAAACCAATTGAAGAACCCGGAGAAGATAAGGTTCCTAATTTACAATTGGAAGTTGGGAAATATTATTTAAGAAGGGATGGTGAGATTTGTAAAATAGAAAACGTTCAATGTGAAATTTCAATGAATGATTTAGTGAACGAAGTAGAGATTAAAACAAAAGATTAACCAATCCCCTCCTGATCTTTTCGGTAACCACGGATTGGGAGGATTTTAAGGAAAAGAAATGGTAATAGAAATGTCAGATGAGGATAAATTTAAAAAATATTTAGAGGAACTACACGACTTATCGATAGACTTTATAAAAAATAAATGTCATGAATTTGCAGCTCGCGTACATGAGTTAGAAACGTTAAATCATATTAGAGAAGAGTTTTTGGCTATAGAGCTTTGTAATGCATTAATTACATTATTAGCCGATACCAACCGAGAAGCTTACTCAGAATTCGAAGCCATTCAAAATGGGAGCGGTAAAATAATATGAAAGTTTATATGTGTTATCACCAAGAATTAGCTCACTCTTCTATGAGAAATATTACTTTATTTAAGACTTGGGAAGAAGCTGACAAATTTATTGGTTTAAGAGAAAATTTTACTTATGGCGGTATGCAAATTATAGAAATGGTAGTACATGAGAGGGCAGATGAAAAATCTAAGCTTTGAATTTTGGTTATTACTGGGCGTAATTGTTGTGCCGCTTGCTTGTGCGGGGATATTTAGGTTGGTGCATTAAGGGAAATAGTAAAATGAATGAAAAAAAATGTAGAAAGCCTTTTAAAAATATAATTATTGCTGAAATAAAAACATTTCCTGATTTAACTTCAGAACACCTAAGATGGTTATCAACAATTGTTCTTTCGACTATTCAGTTTCAACTTGATGAATGGAATATTCAAAATGTAGTAGTTCTAGAAAATATTTACTGTTCAGTTATGGACATGTCAGATTTAGATAAAAATGGTCAGCCTATTGATGATATTCCATTTTGCGAAGATGGTGAATATTCAAGATTACAAAGAACTCATTATGACTATATTTGTGAACATAGTATTAAAGATTTATGAATAGGTTGGTGAATTAAATGGATAAAAGAGAAAGTGTTGAAGAGAGGGTTATTGAACTCCCAGAAGAAACGATCATATTCTTATTAAAAGGAGGGTCAGTGACTTTTAAAACCTCAGATATGAATGTAAAAATAATTAATAAAAAAAGAATCATTCCAATAGAGGAAAAAGATTTTTTCGAATTAATTTACAGTCTTCAACGTTCTGGTAATTTTATTGCTGATGAAATTATTAAAAAATATTTATGAACCTGTGCGGTGCTGTTTGGGGAAGCACCCTCTTTATCAAAAGGGGATAAAGAGAGATGGCCCTGTAGCTCAGTTGGTAGAGCCCGTTAATTAACGCGTGGGTTCGAGTCCCACTGGGGCCTGAAGTACGTTCGATTCGTGCCACAGGTTCGCCAGTTAGAGAAATGAGATGACAATAATGAGTTATTATGGAATTGGTATTTATTCTAGCAAAACAAAACATAATCTAGGAACTTTATGGAGAAGCGCCTTTATTTATGGGGCTTCTTTTATTTTTTTAATTAACTCGCGTTATTCAATGCAAGCTAGTGATACATTAAAATCAGTTAAACATATTCCTCTTTTTCACTATGATAATTTTGATGATTTCTACAACAACCTTCCCTATGGGGCTCAATTAATAGGAGTAGAACTTTCATTAAATGCATTTCCTATAAAGGAATTTTCTCATCCTAAAATTGCAATTTATCTATTAGGATCGGAAGATAATGGCTTATCCAATGAAATTATCAGCAAATGTCATCAGACAATAATTCTCCCTGGTGAAAAATCTCTAAATGTAAGTGTGGCTGGCTCCATTGTTATGTTTGATAGAATAAATAAATTTCAAAAAGAAATTAGGAATTTTTAAATGAAAACACTAGACATATTAACCCAAGAAGACCTAATCAATATTACGGGGGGGCGCTATGCTACCAAGCAGATTAAGTATTTACGAGAGCACAATATTCCATTTTTAATAGGATCAGATGGCAAACCTAAAGTCGCGCGTCAATATATCGAAAAGATTTTAGGGCTATCCATTTCATTAACCAAAGAAAGACGCAGAGAACCAAACTTTAAAAATCTTTGATATGGGCAGAAAAAGAAGAAGCAACAAAGAATTACCAAGGCGAGTATATTTTAAACATGGCGCTTATTATTACGTCGTGGATAACAAATGGATATTCTTGTCTAAACAAAAAGGAGAAGCCTTAAGAGTCTGGTCTACCCTGATTGATAAACCAGAAAAGCTTGTGACTATGAAAGACTTATTTGATCGTTATCTGATAGAAGTGGCCCCTTTAAAAGCGTCCAATACTTATAAGGCTAATGTTAGCCAGATGCCCTTATTAGAGCGCGTATTTGGACATTGTTTCCCCGATGAGATCTATCCGCAGGATATCTATAAGTATCTAGATTATAGAGCGCAGCAAGGCTCTCCTATTGCGGCTAATCGGGAAAAGTCCTTATTATCCCATGTGTTTTCTATGGCGATTAGGTGGGGTGCTGTTAAAGATAATCCTTGCCGCCATGTAAAGCGCCTTCCTGAAAAGCCTCGGGATCGCTATGTGACTGATGAGGAGTTTTTACAAGTCCAATCGATTGCGTTGCCCGTGGTAAAAAGCATGATGGAATTAGCCTATTTAACAGGCCAACGAAGCGGGGATCTGCTTAATATAAAATTTGATGATATGTCAGATCGAGGTATTTTAATTAAGCAATCAAAAACAGGTAAATCATTACTTATTGAATGGACGGACAGATTAAAAGAATGCATTGATAGTGTTAAAACCATTCGTGAAGAAGTTAAAAGTAATTACTTGTTTTGTACCAGGCATGGCAAAAAATATACGGCTGATGGTTTTAGTAGTTTGTGGCAAAAAACGATTATACTCGCTGTTAAAAAAGAAAAGATAAAGGAGCGTTTTACGTTTCATGATATAAGAGCCAAAAGTGCTAGCGATTCTGAAACAACGCAATTAGCCTCAGAGCTTTTAGGGCACAGTGATAGCGCATTAACTAACCGTGTTTACCGTAGAAAAGAAACCAAAGTAAGGCCACTTAAATGAAAATATTAGACAAGTTAAAATTTATTAGAAATAGATTAAAATGTGTGCCTGGTAATATTTCATTTAATGTATTGAAATATAAGGTTAAACATCCTGGGCCATGTAGGGATCGAACCTACGACCAATTGATTAAGAGTCAACTGCTCTACCAACTGAGCTAATGGCCCAAGAGCGTCTATTATTTTTAGATCGCTCTTAAAAGTCAAATCAAATTACGTTTACCTGTAAAATGGAGTCTAGCGAAGCCGCGCCACACCAGAAGCAGCTGCTCCAGAAACAGGAGTGCCGCTTACTACTCCTCCGCTACCCGCAGGCACCCCCTCCAAAGCTGAAGCAGGGAATCTAAGTCCCATTCCTGCAACAACAGAAGGAAAAAATCCCGCTGGGCCAGCAGTAACTGATCCACCTACAGACGCTGGCGTTGGTTCAATAGTAAAACTTCCACGTATTGTCCATCTTACTTCCGCACCTCGCGACCGTAAAATTTCAGTTACTTTTGGATAAAGCTGTCTATTAAGTGATGCATCTATTTGCTGTATTGGCAATCTATTTTCAGCAGGACTCCATCCTTTGATCATCCAACTAAAGTACGATATTATCTCAAAATATTTAGTTTTTATATCATCATTTAACAACCTATTTTCATGAAGCGTTCGCATAAAACATTCAATTGAATAATTAATTTCATTAGGAAAGTGATCCTCTGAGCATACATCTTTCGAGAATCGCTGGTAAATTCCCACAATTCCACTTTCACCCCAAGGGTTTGGTTGACGCTGCTCTGCATCCCATTGTTTTAGTAAATTTAATACTGTATCAGCAAATCGAACTCTTTGAGTTTCTACATGAACAGCTAAAGGATTTAAAAATAATCTCACATCTTGCTCTGATATTTGAAAATCAACAGGCACAACAAGATATGCCTTTCTCATAGCATCATATTGGGCAAACGTTGTTTGAGACAAAATTCCATGATTTGTTAAGTTTATTAAAAAATTAGCGAATATTGACTGTATATAAAGAATAAATTCTTTGTTAGGTTCATATCTTATATAACGCATTAACTGTCTAATATGAATTTTTAAAATTTCAAATAACTCAGAACTTAAATTATTGCGAATTAAATTAAATGTTTCTAATAGATATAAATGACTAAGCAGAATCCATCCATCTCGGTCTTGTCTTGCTAAATTTATACTTCCTTCTAAAGCCGTGGGACGATAACGATATTCAATTAAATTCTGTACATAACTGAAAATCTTGTCGTCAAAATATGCACCACAGCCTAGCAAACAAATTAAAGCACAGAATTTGTTGTGGCATATTGCACATGCTAAAGGTGTATAACGCTCTCTATCAACCAAATTAAAATCAACCCCTGCTTTACGACAGCTTTCAATTCTTTTCAAATCTCCAGTTGCAACAGCAGAAAAAAGATCTTCTAGAGTCGGATCACTAGCAGCTGCAGTCACTCCTGCGCCACCTATAGCTGTACCAGTTCCAGAAACTGCTTGCTTATTGCTTATATATTCATTTAATGATCGCAGAAAGATACTCACTTTATCAGCAGTTACTGCTTTTCTGCAAATTACTTGAGGAATAGCAAATAGAAATTCATCACATATCTTTTGATACTCCCTAAAATCATCCATAGAAATAATTTCATTCTGCTCTAGTCTTAAAAAAAATTCTGTTATTGGAAGTGTGTAGAAAATAAAATTTTCTTTGTTTTTGTTAGCTTCGCATACTAGCTTGCCTAAAAATATCTGGAAAATTTTTATCAAGGCAGGATATTTAGTTTGAATTAAATTAAAAGCTTTTAATAAAAATAAATTAAGAAGCAATGTCCGTCCTCTGGGATCAGCTATTATAGCAGAATGTACTAATAATCCATCTTGATAAATCCTGGATTGCAATAAATTAATTACACTCTCCCCTCTCATTTCAAGATGAGCACCTCCACTTAATAAAATAGCTGCTGAACGAAATTGGCCATTCAACACAGCGTGCTTTAAAGGTATATAACCATGATTTGCTTCGCGATCAGCAGGAAAACTATCTATTACATATCTTACTTTTCCATAAATTGCTGCGTCTAATAAAAACAAAGAATCATCAACCAGTTGTGGTTTATCAATTTTTAATGTTTCTCTGTAAGTTTCAAAAAACGATGGATTCTCCAGTCTTTCTATACGTTCTCTTAATACAACGGCAGAAATAGCCTTGCTTCGCACACGCTCCCATCCATCCACGCTAATAGGCAACAACTTTAAATTATAACCCTCATAGCTATTTCTCAAATAATTTTGTAACTGATCAAAAGTTTTAACTTTTGGATTACCATCAAACTGCCAACTACCATCAGACAAACGAGTTATTAGCCTTGCTTCATGTAATATTGTTTTATCACCTGCAGAATTCACATCATCTCTAACAATATATAAAGCCATTTCACCGCTAGGCACTGGTAGAAATGTGCAAAAAAATGCAGGCTTACTCCAGGGGTCTAAATGATTATTGAGCACCTCATAATGTAAAGTTTTAGCAACTACATAACGATTAAGTGTATCGTCCTCACCCATTGGTAAAGCACCTGGCAATCTAAATTGTTGAACAAATTCAGCAACCATTGCTGCTTTAGTTGGAAATAGCACTAGAGCTGCGCTAGCAACAGCCGGCACAGAACCACTGGCAGCAGGAACTACTGCAGAGAATCCTACTGCTGCAGCGCCAGCACCACCGCTACCTGTAGTTGCATCTACTGCACTAGCTCCTATAGTAGTGGCTGGCGCACTACCGGTACCTGCAGCACCAGCTGGTGCTGCAGCAACAAACTCATTACGCCATTGCAATGGGGTTTTCTGAAGAAATCTTTCTCTCTCTTCCCCACTTAATGCAGCTGCCCTTCTTGGATAGTTTCTCCAGAATGTAATAAACTCTATATGATCAGCAGTAGATAACTCCTTTAATGGAATTTCTCCAATCCTCATATGATAAATTCTCATTACATCGTCTACAAATCCTATTCCAGCAGCTCCTCTACTGGCTTCTCGAATCGCTGCTTTTGTTGCATCATGAACCAATTCACTAAGAGATCTTAAATTTTCTGCTGATTGCTCCGAGGTAACTGCAGCCGCAACTACGCGAGCTTCTGCATCAGCAGAAGCTGGAGTGGCAGCGCTGCTAATAGCAGCAGCTATTGCAGCATCCTCTATACCCCAGCGTGAAGCTGACAAAGCCCTTATTCTAGAATCGCTAGCATATGCAGCAAGCACAGCAGGCAAATATTCTCGGTAAAAGCGCTGAAATTTATCTTTATCTAAAGGAAATAATTGATTAGCAAGTCGATTTACTTCTACAATCACAGAATTATTACTATATGCTTGTCGCACACTAGCATCAAAACTAGCAGCTGATGTAGATGCTACTGCACCTGCACCGACCCCAACGCTGAAAGCAGAATTTATTGCTTCTTTGACCGCATTCTGGGTTTGTATGACAAGGCTTATTAGTAATTCTGTTGACTGTTCCTGAGTGCTAATATCGAGAACAATAGTAGAAACAACTCCAGCTCCACCGCTACTTGCAGGCGCAGACGTAATAGTAGTTTCAAACCATTTTAATGGGCTTATAGTGTCAAGAAATCTATTTTTATCCTCCACTGTAGCGGCGGCTCGTGGATAGCCTTCTACGAATCCATCAAATTTTGCTTTATCGGCTGACAACAGCTTCCGTTCTGCAAACTCTCGAGCTATTCCAATTAAGTCATTTCGATTGTAATTTTCAAGCACAGCTTCTTTAAATCCACGCGCAGAGGCTCCTCTACTAGCTTCTGCAATTGCATTTCTTGTTGCAGCATGAACTAATTCACCAAGAGTTTTCAATTGTTCAGCTGATTCTTCTTCATTTAAAACGGTTACTTTTTCATCTTCAACCCCACTCGCTAACCACCGCAGCAAACCTTGTAATATTTCTGGAAGTGATCCTTTAATTACATGTCTTCTATTAGCTTCATCAGTAGGTATATCTGTTACAAGTCCATACGCAAGAGCAACGCTTCTACTCATTTTTCTTATCGCTGCATTTCCTGTGCCACATGCATCAAAAGAGCTCATATCGGGAGGAGACACAAAAGTCTCTATAATCCCATCACCTCTTTTAAGCTCTGCTGGGACTTCAGAAAAAGCACTTTCGATTAACGTTCTATTCCTTTCCAGTTCACTACTTAAAACAGAACTATGTTCAATTATATAATCAAGCGCTCTATTACTAGTAACAATTACTATGCCTCCATTAGCTTTTATATATTGGACTGCGCGTAAGAAAAATACTCCAATCCCTTCTGATGCAGTACTAGAATTATTAAAATCATCAAATATGTATACTGTTCTTGGTTTTAAAAAGCCTGCTGATAAACGAGTTGCCGGCCTGATATACAAAGTTTCAAAATCCTTCTGCTCCAATTCTTTCGCCATTGCAATGGTAATATAAGTTTTCCCCTGGCCGCGCTTACCAGATAAAAACGTAAACAATCCTTGCCTTAATTTGGTTGGATCAGAAGCAGAAGCAATAATACGTTCAGCTTCAGCTTTCAACACTCTTTGAAAATCAGTGTCATCTCGATAACCATCAAAAGAAGCACAAATATTTTCTCCTGATACTTCACGATGATTATTAAAAAATCGTAAATCTTTGTGCAATGCAGCTACTTGTGCCGCTGATAAATATTTAGGATCTATCATTAAACCAGCAGGTGGTTGATCAATTATTAACCTTAGATAATGTTTACGAAGCTGATCTTGTGCTACTGGAGTAATACGACCTCGAGGTCTTGGTGTAATGAGCCTATTTAATTCAGCAAGCATCTCAGGACTATGACTATAGTCTACAGCTTCACCGTCACTCCTAGCAATCCTCAAAATACTCCCGGCCCTTGCAGGAAACTCTAATTTCACAATTTCTTTAAATCTTCTAGTTACTCTATCTATATCCCCATAATGAGCTGTAAGAATTATACCGATAAAAGTATCAACGTCTTTTCTACTACGTACAAACAAGGTTCCACCTTCCTGCACCCATTCAATTAGCGATAACAATAAATCTTGCTTTGGATAATCATCATTGTAAAAATATATTGTATCATCAGAGAAGGATCTCGGCTTCGGACTGCTGTAAGTTAATACCATTACGGATTTAGAAGCTGGCGCTGCTGCACGAATAGCAGGTTCTAAATCTCTAGCAAGATCTCCATCTGCAGCTAGTTCAAAATAATACCCACCAACTGGCCAGTTGCGTATCGCAGCTTCTACTATTCTGCGCATTTCTTCTAAAGTCATTAACTAGCTCCTAATTTTTATTATCAAGCTGGTCAAAATTATAACGAATGATACTTAAGAAAATATTAAGGTTTAGCCAATTATTTTCTTATAAGCATTTGATTAAAAATACTAAATGTTGACTTCACCCGCCACCCCATTCCCCCTCCTTAAAGGGAGAAGAGTGTTTTCTTAGTTCCCGCTTCTCTTTAGGGAGAAAGCATTCTGTAGCCCGGATGAGCCTTCCTTCGCTAAAGCTATGGAAGACAGGCAACACGAACCCGGGAGTAAAAAATAATGCGTCATGGCTTTATTAAAATAACCCCGGGTTCATTCGCTACGCTCTTCAACCCGGGCCACATGGGAATACATAGATATTATCTTTCATAGCACATCATGTGAAGCTCCGAACAACAAATACAGTTCACACCATACCAGCAGCTACACGATTTTCGTCAGGTCTAGAACACCATAAAAATCGACGGGATTATTAAATAGCTTGAAGAGCAAGGGGAAGTGATTAGCGATGAGACGTTCTCTCACATATCCCTGTTACCTTATAAGCATGTGTTGCCTAACGGTACGTATTTTATTGATGATGAGGGGCATTTGCAGGAGTAGTGGGATTTACAGCAAGGAATTACGGTTTGAGTACCAAAATTTTCTGTTCATTCACTCCCATTGGTCCAGGAGACTCATCTCTTTTGACACAAAAATCATCATAAGTACTTTGTATCAAAATTCCACAATCTGTTACCATTTTTAAAAAACAGGCTGCTCTACCAACTGAGCTAATGGCCCAAAAGAGCGTTTATTATTTTTTGATTGCTTTCAAAGGTCAACTTAAATAAATTATTGCATTGAGCCCCCTGTACAGCAGAGGGATAGCTCCTGCCACACTTAAAATAACTGCAGCAGCCTTCTTATCCCATCAGTACTACCAGTGCCACTTACATCATATATCATCAACACCACTTCCTGCTGTAACGTTAGTAACTGCTATCTCACTTGCTACCCGAGTTTACATTTTTAATTATTTGATAAATATCACTACTTTTCGGTAGGTTGAGTTAATAACGAAGCAATTACTTCCACTAGCTTACTAGCAACCTGTTGTTTATTTTGCTTAGTTAAAGACTGTTCTTTACCATTTCTCAATAAAAAAGTTACTGTATTGTCATCACTTTCAAAGCCCACACCATGACCTACTTGATTGGCAACTATCATATCAACATTTTTTTCAATAAGTTTTTGTCGCGCATAATTAAGGACATCTTCTGTTTCAGCAGCAAACCCGATCATTAAAGGCTTGTCTTGTTTGGCTGCTACTGCTGCTAAAATATCAGGGTTTTTGACAAGACGTAAAGTTAAAGTTTCCTCAGTTTTTTTAATTTTCTGTTGAGCTATGTCTTGTAAACGATAATCAGCTACAGCTGCTGCCCCAATAAAAACATCACAAGCAGATAGTTTATGCATAACAGCTTTATACATTTGCTCGGCTGTTGTCACAGTAATAACTTCAATCCCTTCAGGTCTTGCTAGATGAACTGGGCCACTAATCAAAATAACATCAGCTCCTGCAGCTCTAGCAGCTTCTGCAATCGCATAGCCCATTTTACCGGAACTATGATTAGCTAAGTAACGCACAGGGTCTAAAGCTTCTTGCGTAGGCCCCGCTGTAATAACCACTCGTTTTCCAGCTAAAGCACCATTATTAAAAGATAATTGCAGTTTTTCAAGTAATTCTACAGGCTCTATCATACGTCCCGGACCTGTTTCTCCGCAGGCTTGACCACCTATTGCTGGACCCCATAAACCGACTCCTAATGCTCTAAGTTTGGTAATATTTTGTTGCGTAATAGTATTTAACCACATTTGCTGGTTCATAGCGGGCGCCATATAAATAGGTACCGTACTAGCTAAACAAAGCGTTGTTAATAAATCATCAGCCATACCAGTAATAAAACGTGCTATAAAGTTAGCGCTAGCAGGAGCTATTAAAATTAAATCTGCCCAACGAGCTAATTCTATATGACCCATAGCCGCTTCACTTTCAGGATCTAACAAATCAGTCCATACTCGCTCTCCTGATAAGGCCTGTAAAGTCATAGGTGTAATAAATTCCAATCCACCTTGAGTAATGACTACTCTTACTTTTGCACCCGCTTGCTTCAAAATTCTAACTAGTTCACAAGCTTTATAGGCTGCAATGCTTCCAGTAATACCAATTAATATTTTACGATTAGATAAAGTATTCATTCTTGTACTCCATTTAACTCCAAGACTAACCGCAAGCCCTGTAAAACCAAATCAGGCTCAATGACGGTAAAGATTTCTTGTTTAGTATAGAGGTTAGAAAAACCGCCTGTACCAATAACAATTGGTATCTCATCTTTAAAAGCCTCTTTCTTAATATGGCTTAACAATTCTTTAACAGCGCCTAACTGCATATAATATAAACCTGATTGAATACTTTCCTGAGTTGAACGACCGACAATTACCTCTGGTTCTATAATTTCCACAGCAAATAATTTAGCAGTATTACTTTGTAGTACATCGCGTGAAAGCTTCATACCTGGCAAAATAACTCCGCCTAAATATGATTTATCTTTGGTAATAACGCAACAAGTCGTCGCCGTTCCAAAATCAACAATAATTATATTTTTATCAGGGAACTGCCTAACTGCAGCAATAGCATTAGCAATTCGATCTGCCCCTACCTCACTTGGATTGCGATATTTGATATTTAAACCTGTTTTAACACCAGCTTCTAAAAAAAATGGTGTAATAGAAAAATATTTACTACAGGCTGAGCGCAAAGAGTAATCAAGCTCAGGTACTACTGAACAAGCTGATATTCTTTTGATCTGGTGATAATCAACATTATTTTCTCCTAGCACAGCTCTTAAAAAAAGTCCCAGTTGATCAGAAGAGCCGCTTTGCTTGCTTGCATAGCGAAACCGAAGTTGAATTACTTCTTTCTCAAATACACCACCATAAATATGAGAATTACCTACATCAAGACATAAGTCCATAGATTATCCTTACTATAATTAAAGCAACTAACCAAAAACATCCAGCCACTAAAAATGGCAAATTAATATTAAAATAGGCTAACCACCCTGCTAAAAACCCAGTAATGGCAAATGCTAAGGCTAACAAACCATCCGTAGTACCCATTAATAACCCTTGCTGATCCTTAGCCACCAAATTGGAAACTAAAGTAATTAACGAAGTGTAAATTAAAGCTACTGCAAAAGTAACAGGTATAACTAATAGACATTGGCCAATAAAAAGATGAAAGCCATATACGGCAATAAGCGATATTACCCCTATCAATAATGCTATAAAAATAACAGTTTTAAGTTTTAAATAATTAACTGCTAAACGTACTATTGCAATTAATCCAAAAGAAAGAATAATCCCTACATAGGTTAAAAATAGCCCTATAGTTTGTGCTTGAAAATGAAATTGTTCTGCTAAAAATAGCGCCAGTGATTGATAATACAAGCTCCAGCCTAATTCAAAGAAAAAAAAGACTACTAATAACAAACAAATTTTTGTAGATTTAAACAAGGCAATAAAATTTTGCCAATGCTGGGTTAAGTGTGGCAATACTGCTTGATGAGAGATATTGTTATCGCTTTTAACCCAAATTAATAAGATAAATAAATTAAAAATACTAAGTAAAATCACAAAATAAAAGGGAGTGGTTAAAGAAAACCAACTAATCCATTTAGGATTAGAAAGCTCTCCGCCAACTAAGGGGCCTAATACTAACCCTAAAGTCATAGCCACTGCTATCATACCAATATTAATAGCTTTGTCTTTGCTGGCTAAGCTAATATCTGCCATAGCAGCTTGGGCAACCCCTTGGCTACCTGAAGTAAACCCCGCTAAAACTCGACCTAAAATTAATAAGCTAATACTGGCTAAAGAAAAACTGAGTACATAGCAAATAAAACCAATTAATACCCCTACTAAACAAAAAAATAACACTTGTTTTCGGCCCAAGTAATCAGATAAGGCGCCCAATATAGGAGCTCCTATCATATAACTAATAGGAAAAGCTGCTAAAATCAAACCATAAAGAATATGAATTACATAACTTGAGGCATGAGCTCCCCATAAGACATGGCTAGCTTGTGCCACCAAAGGAGCTAATAATGGTGCTATAATACCAAAACCAATAGCATCTAAGATAATGACAATAAAAAATGGAGCGACCAAGCGAAAAGATTGGGGGGATTTGACAATTATTGTATCAGCTAGTTGTTCTACAGGTACCTGTCTCATCGATCAAGTCCTCTTCTTTGTTAGTAACTATTATTTTATATTTGTTCTAAGATAGAAATCATCTCCAATGCCGTATCGGCTGCTTCTCTACCTTTATAACCTTTTTTACCACCAATTCGATCAGTTGCCTGCTCAACATTTTCTGTGGTTAACACGCCAAAAACCACTGGTATATTATATTCCAGCATCACTTGCATGCAGCCTGAACTGGTTTGTTGACAAACATAATCATAATGATTTGTCTCCCCGCGAATGACAGCACCTAAAGCAATAATGGCGTGATATTTTTTAGTTTGTGCTAATCGCTTTGCTGCCAAAGGTATTTCAATTGCGCCAGGAACGTGAACAATGGTAATATTTTCCATTCTCACTTCTAATTCTTTTAATCTTGCCAAAGCTTCATTTAATAACTCATCAGTGATTTCTTGATTATAGCGACTGACAACAAGTGCAATGGTAACATGCCGACCAAAATCTTTTACTTCAATAATTTTCATGTAGTCTCCGTAACTTCTAACAAATGACCTAGTTTATTTCTTTTAGTGGCCAAATAAGCGCTGTTTTCAGGGCAAGCCGGCATGATTAAAGGCACACGCTCCACTTCTAGACCATTATAGATTAGCGCGTTTATTTTACTTGGATTATTAGTCAAAAGGCGAACTTTTTTTACTTGCAAATAGCGCAAAATTTGAGCAGCCATGCTATAATTTCTAAGATCATCAGCAAAACCTAAGCACCGATTAGCTTCAACCGTGTCTAAACCTGTTTCCTGAAGCGCGTAAGCCTTAATCTTATTAGCAAGCCCTATCCCCCGGCCTTCCTGAGCTAAATAGATAATAAGCCCATCTTCTCTTGCCAATCTTCTTAAAGATTCCTGTAATTGCCAGCCACAATCACAGCGTAAAGAAGAAAAAACATCCCCTGTCAAACAAGTTGAATGTATTCGTACTAAAGTAGAAGACTTAGCTTGAGTCTCACCATGCTGCAAAACTACCTGTTCTTCTTTTTTTATTAAATCTCTAAATATTTTTATTTTAAAACTACCTAACTCAGCAATTGGTAAGTTGGCTACACTGATTAGTTCTATAATGTTTTCATGTTGTAACCGATACTGCTTTATTTCTTTGATAGAAACAATAGGCATTTGATAGGTTTTAGCTAAAACATGCAGATCAGACAATCTTGCCATGGAACCATCTAAATTCATCACCTCACAAATTACTGCCGCTGGTATTAACCCCGCTAATCTCATTAAATCAATACTACCCTCAGTATGCCCTTCACGTTCTAACACTCCAAAATTTTTCGCACATAAAGGAAAAACATGGCCAGGTCTTGCTAAGTCTTCAGCGGAACTTTGAGAATCAATGGCAACTTGTATAGTACGCACTCGATCTTTTGCTGACACCCCGGTAGTTACTCCTTCTCTAGCCTCAATTGAAACCGTAAAGTTTGTGTGATAACCATTCGTATTCTCAGTAACCATAAGTGGCAAACGAAGCTGATTAACTCTTTCTTGAGTTAACACTAAGCAAACCACACCCGAGGTATGTCTAATCATAAAATTCATTGCTTCAGGGGTAATAAATTCAGCTGCAATAACTAAATCTCCTTCATTTTCTCGCTCTTCTTCATCCACCACTATAATCATCTTACCTTTCTTTAAAGCAGACAATGCTTGCTGTAAATTATTAAATTGATTGGGCATGAGTAGTCTCCAAATAGTTCACAATATACTTACCGAGCATATCGATTTCAACATTAATCAGCGAACCAATTTTATAAGTTTTAGCAATCGTCACCGCTTGCGTATGAGGAATTAAAGTCGCCGTGAAATTATCTTCACCCACTTTAATAATAGTAATACTCATCCCATCTAAGCCTATAAACCCCTTATTAATAACGTAAGGTTTTAAAGATTTAGGTAAACTTAAAGTTAATAACCAAGCTGAATCTTCAAGTTTAATGGCTAGCACTTCACACACTGTGTCAACATGGCCTTGCATAAAATGCCCACCAATACGAGAATTAGCGGTAATGGAACGTTCTAGATTAACTTCATCACCTACCTGAAACTTAAAAAAATTAGTACAACGCTGTGTTTCAGGTACAACCTCTACTTTAAAATAGCTTGAATGAAAATCTATGACTGTTAAACAGACGCCATTAATCGCTACGCTATCACCAATTTTTAAGTCAGCAACTATCGGTATCGATTCAATGCTAAAACGCCAAATAGGAGTAGCTTGATCAATTGCAATAATTTTTCCAATACATTCAACAATACCTGAAAACATGATTCCCCCCAAAAAAACCATAGTAAATTTCAACAGCAAACAAGCAGTTAAACCAAAATTAATTTCAGGGAAAATAAAAAAAGGTACCCTCGCACCCCTTAATGCCTACTTTCTTTCATCCGGACTATCACCGTCGGCTCTGGCTTTTAACCAAATCTGCTGACCTATTCATTGAATAGCGCTCGCGGGCTCTCCCTAAGGGGATTACCGCCGGTAGGGAATTACACCCTGCCCTGAAAGTAATGAAATTTATAACGCGTTTTTAATTATTTTGTCAAATAAATTCTGTGTACGTAATTAAATAAAGCTCTTATTGACTGCGCCCCCCCGGACGAAACCTTGATGGTGATATAGGTGCAGGTGCAGGTGCAGGTTCAACTTCACGATCAGCAACAGCATCTTCTTGCAGAGCTCTAGCCAAAAAACCTGTTTCAAAACGAGTTCTTGCAAGAGTTCTACTAGTTCTCGCTGCCGTACCTGGTAAAGTGGCAACTTCCTCCTCAGCAATAGCAGCTGCTCTAATACCTCCAAATCTCCCTTGCATATAAGTATTCATAGCAAAACATGAGCCAACAGGTAGATGAGAAAATCCAGCTAATCCAGCAAACCTATTTGCTTGCCCTGCAGTATCTTCATCTCTACTAAGCAGTACACTTAATGTAGCCTCCCTTGTCATGCCTGCAGCATGTTGAAGACCAGTTAACTGATGCGTATCTAAAACACTAACTTGTCGACTTAACTGTCTACCAGCAGCATCTCTTCTCGCTGAAGGCTCACCAGATACTGCTGAAGCCATACCACCAGGAGAAATTATTTTTTCAGATTCACCACTATATCTTTCAATTAAAACCCGAACGGCACATTCTATTTCATCTTGTACTGTAGCGCCATAACAGCGCGCTCTAAGAGCAAAGCTATCGGCAATTTTTTCATTTATTCTTTCCTGCTCATTCTTGCGCCAAATTTCAGCTTGCTCATCATCTTCACAATGAGTGACTTTATAGTCGGTAAAACGTTTTTCTTGAGCAATAATATTATCAATTACACACCTGTCACTTTCGGTTTCAGTATTTTTAAGATTTTCTATCATAATACTAATCGCATTATCTGTCCAAATATGCCAATAGAAAAGTCTATCTTTTAACCAAAGTTTATCTTCTTGACTACCACGTTCTTGCAGTACAATTAAACATTGTTGTAATGCTTCTTTATGTTCTTTTACTCTTATATTAAATATATTATCATCAGCTGCTCGCCCTGTTTCAAATTCTGCATATTGATCCGCTACAATTCTAAGATTTTCTGCCAATTCTGCCGCTAACTGTTTCATTGCTGCATCTGTTTGAACTCTATACGTTTCCATCTCTGTTAAAATTTGCTGTTCAACAGCAGCAATTGCTGCTGTTAAGCTAGCAATTTCAGCTGATTTCGCATCAATTAGTTTCTGACTATTAAGTATTCTGCCAGCAGCCATCTCTTTTCGCTGCTTAAAAGCATTTAAATATTTTTGTAATCTAGCACGCTCATCTTGACTATCTTGATATGCCGCACGTTCCGTTGCACTCATCTTGGACAACAGCAATTGCTCTGCTGCCCTTTCTGCCTCAGTAGTAAGTTGAACAGGCAGTCTGCTTATTAATAACTCTATGCTTGCAATTTGTTGATTTAGGCTACCAATTTCTGCCTCATCATCTGCCTTAATTTTTGCATGCCTTTCCTCTAACTGTTGTTTAGCCAGTGTCGCTGAATCTAACAATACTTGCTGTCTTGCCATTATCTCATTTTTCTCTTTCTTCATTTCTGCAGCAAGTACCTTATATATATCTTCCATAGCTTTTATTTTCATTTGATGATCAGCCTTAGCTTTTGCTTCAGCATAATCTTTAAGACGTAATGCTTGTTGTATATTGCGCGCAGCCCGACCTGGTTGTAAAGCATACTCTAAGTAGGCTTTTTCTAATAGATGATCAGAGAGTTGAGACAAACCACTAACTAATCCCTTTATTAAATGTCTAGATATTAATAATCTTCTAACTCTTTCTGCTTGCATTAAAAAATTAGGATATTGCGTCATATCCTCATACTTAGGACTCTCTTTAATTGCTGCAATAAAAGTATCATATTGAGATAACATCTTTTCTCTATCACTCAATAGAAATAGCTTTTGTAACTCCTCTCCTATCCAATAAGAAAATGTGCCTGACGCTGATTCTGGCAAATAACGTCTTCTTTTCACTGCACCATCAATCTCTGCTGGAGTTTCTGGCTCATAATCTTCAGGATTTAAATTTAAACCTCGTTTAAAATCCTTAATTACTTCATACATATCAAAAACAAACAACTCTTCTGACAAACTTCTACCTAGTATTTGTTGAATTAATTGCAGCTTATGGAAAGAATCTCCACTTGCTAAGAGCTCACTACTTAAGCCTATTAATTCCTGAATTTGTTGTTCTTTATCAGCATCAGAATATTTATCGTCAATCTTAACTGATAAAATATCTTCAATTCGACATAAATTAGCCATTAGCTTATCATCTACTTGATGTCGCTCTTCTTCATGATAAATTTTTAAACTTAAAGGCAAACGTGCTACAGATTCTATAGCAGGACTTAGTCTATGCAGAAATGCCTTCACTTTTGTTAATTTTGCTTTTAAAGTACTTGCAGTAAAGATAAAGCTTTGCCTACAACAACTTAATGCTTCTATCAATTGCATTAAGGTAAGCTCGCCTAAACGATCAGCTAAATGCTCTTGAACTGATAACTCAGTTAATCTCACTTTATCATAACCCAGTTTTTCTAATAAATTTTGTAAGGATATAACTGAAAAACTTCCCTCTAACTCTTCATTTGAAAAAATTTCTGCACATTCAATAGATGAATAGCCTAACACTATTTTAAGAAAGTTCTTTAAAGATATCTCTGCAAGCGATTTGTCAACCTCAACTCCCGCATAATTCACTTCATCAATATTAAGCGCTTTTAAAAAATGCTCAAACTCAAGATCTCTTAATTTGCTATTTAATTCAGAAGGTGAAAAAAACTCTTTGCTCAATACTACGTATCTCTGATCATCAAGATACTTTTTAAATATCGGCAAAGTGCTTAATAAATCAATATCAGCACGAGTAAAGTTATAACCCAAACGAGTTCTACCAGAAGAAGCTCCGCTTGGTTTCTTGCCTACATATCCTAAACGAGTAAAGAGATCACTTAAAGTAATCTCTTGATTTGCAGTAAGATCTTTAAATAATTGAATAAATCCTTGAGCTCTTTCTTGTATAGCCTTAACAAATGTTTCTCTTGAGCTCTTAGATCGATACTCACGAACTAACCATAATATAGCATCATAAGGCTTACTTTCATTGCCTAAAGAGATCACAAAATCTAACAAACTTTGTAAAGAGCTGACTTTCAATACATCTACTTTTCTAATAAGCTGTCCTGAATAACTGGTTGCAAGCTCTTTGTATTTTGCAACAATTTGTTTATCTAAAGAGGGTGTCAAACTATGAATAATACCTCTTATCGTACTGAATAAATTTATTCTTCTATAAGAAACTGTCGATAACAATTGCAATGGACTAAAAAGACTAGCTACTACTGGCTGCTTCAAATCTTTGTCTATTAAAAATAGAGCGTGTGTGTTGAATACTCTTATTCTTTCTGCAGCTGATTTATTAAAACTAGACAACAAGCTATTCTTAATTCTTATCATGTCAGTCACAGAAATTATCACGGCTGGCAAATTACTTATAAACTCTTCAACTGCAATGCCCCAGGCCTCGCTATCTTCTTCTGTTCTCTTTAAAAGCTTAGGAAATATTTTTGTGGTTAGTTGATCTTGAATTAATAGATACAGCGGCGATCTTTCTACTTCGCCAGCAACTACTTCCTCATCTCCTGTCCCAACACTTTTAGAATCCATACTTTCAGCATCATCTTCTTCTCCAAAACTCTCTTTATAAGCATTCACAATGGCTTCAACTTGCATAGAGCTAAAAATGTCACTCTGAAGACTAGGATCATCATTTTCTACAGCACTAACTATTTGCTCCCATAAAGCCAATAACCTTTGTCTTTTTAATTCTTTATTTAACTCGGAAACCCCTTTAATATTAGTAACACTTCTATTTTCTAGATAAATATCGAGCGTAGTAGCAGCGCCACATAAATCACTTAGTCTTGCAATTAATGGGCGTAACATCTCATTATGACTAATAGAGGCATTGGCTAATAAACTAGCTTTAGCCGCCATTAAATGGTTATATTGTTCTGCAGAAAGAATAATTGGCCTATCTATTAATTCAGAAGGTAACACCAAATCATCAATAGTTGAAGAAGCTCCACTATTTAATCTATCTAAAACAGAAATTAATATTTCATAAAATCTCTTTCCTGCCGACACTAGCGGCTTTATAATTTCTACCTCAGAAGGTAAATGTAAGTGTCTTATTCCAGCAGTTTCCAACTGCCTAACAACACTTTTTATATTACAAAGTTCAGTTATACTAAATTCAGGATTTTCTTTAGCTAATCTTAAAGCATAATTAACACGCAGCTGAACTTCTCTTTCTAAGGAACTTAATTCAACTGCTGACTCTGCTTGTATTTGGCTTAGCTGCTTATACTCACTAGAGTATCTATGTAAAATGCCGAGTGCTTCAATATTAAATAGATCGTCCTCAAACTCTTTATCAGCGCTGCTTTTAACCTCGCTCAGCTTTGTTAAAGCAGCTTCTATAATACTATGGATGGCTCTTTGACGATCACCCTCAGCAACTTCCCCTATTATTTCTCCTTGTTGTTCAGTCGTAAATGTATTAAATAGAGTACTAGCTTCTCTTATTACTTGGGCGTTATTCTCATATTTTAAATGAATTTCTGTTTGTAGCGCTCTTAATCTTCCTTTGAAACTATTATATATATCGAAACTTACTGTGCAATCTAAAGCAAATAACTCTGTCTTCATGCTATCAATTACACTTAACCATGCGTTTATTTGATCTACATTAAACCCTAATACCTCTATTGCATGTTCAGCAGGAAGTTTTTTTAATCTTTCAAGAAAATTACGTAATTGTGCAATCTCTATCAAAGTATCCAGTGCTTCTTTATATTTAGCAAACGTAGCTTGAAGCTTAGTAATATTTTCAACCAACTCAGTAAAGTCATTACTACTGCGACCAAAAATAATTAATTGTGCACTAATTTCAAGCGTCGCAACTAATGCTGATCGCTGAATACCTGAATATTGTCTGAATTTTTCTCTTAAATGCTCAGGCAGATCACTTTCTTTTAATTCGCTAAATGCAAATTTATTATGTGCAACCATATAATCTCGGAAGGCCATTATTTCTTTAAGATCTTCTGTAGTAAAGCCTGCACACTCAGCTAATTTTTGAATAGTTACAGCCATACTATCTCGCAAACTCCAGTACTGACTAATTAGTTCCAAAAATGGTGATAACATGATTAATTCAGCTAAGCATCTATTTTTATATTCTTGCTTTTTAAGAGCGGCAGTTACTCCAGAACTTTGTCCACGCATTTCTTTTAGATTTTTAATTTTTTCTGCATAACGACTATCAAGTTTTAATAATCTTTCTAAGCGGATACAAAAAGCCCAATCTGGATTTTCTGCTTTAATAACATGCTTTAAATACCTTCTATAGGCTAAATCAAAACGTTCAGACAGCTCTTCTTTTTCTAAAGGTGAACCAAAATTTTGAACTATTAATACAGCTTCTTTTATAAAAGCCAGATCTCTTTTAATACATTCTGATGTAAAGAAAGGCGGTTGTTTGCTTGGTTTTTCATCAAGCCAGTCATTAATAGTAATAAGACGAATACGTAATACAGCTAAACTCTTAGTGGCGATTTTAGCAAAATTAGTTTTATCTTCCTCGGGCGCTAATATAGTAAAAAATCTCCAAAATGCTCTATCCACTGAAGTATAAAGCTCTACACTTCCTTCATCTGCAAATGCTCTAAAACCTTTCTTAGTCGTGTCAAAGGAAATTGCTTTAGTTTTATCTTTAACTCTTTTTTGCAATATTTTGAATTGATCAACTAATTTACTCTGCCATGCAGTAAATAATACCAAATACTTCTCCTTATGCGAAGCATCCATATTATGTAGTACTGCTGTTATTTTTACTTTGAAAGCATGATCTTCTGCAAAACCGTCTCGCAACTGATCAATTAATTCTCTACTTGCAGAAAAATCGTTATCGTTAAACTTCTCAAATAATTCAAATAATTTTTCAGCGAATTTATTAGCTGTTTTAATATCATTAAAACGTTTAATTTGAGCAGTTGTAGCAAATCCTTTACTAATAAATTTTTCAATTAACTCCAATGGCACTACGTCTTGAGCTAGAAGCTCATTAATTCTATTTTGCCAATAAACAACATGTTGTTTCAAAAATGGTAATTCAGCTACATTAAAACTAAAAATCTGCACCAGCATTTGCTCTAATTGTACTTTATCTTTATCTTTATTTTTCACATTTTGCAAGTACTGCTCAATCTGTTGTTGGAATGCAAATCTTTGTCGTGCCAACGTCCAAACTTTAATCTGTTCTTCTATTATAGGATCCATAGGATGATTTGAAGCAGCATGTTTAAAGATATTATGCAGGCTGATTACATAGTCTTTTATAAAAACAATTTCCGGCATATCTTGAGTTGAAATTAGATCAATATTACCAACAATCGCCATTAACACATCTTTTAATTTATCAACGCGAAGCTGATCTAACCATTGTGCTAATGTTTTATAATCAAGTCTGTTGAGCGTATTAACTAACTGACACCATTTAGAAATATCTGAGAAACCTCTACTCATCCCCTCACATTGTAAAATAATTACATCATAAGAAGTCTGCAGTTTAGTAGGTAATTCACTGTCTTCTATAGCAGTTAATAATAACCTCTTAGTATCACCAATATTAATGCCTTCACCCCATGAGTCTGGAAGCAGTTCAATCAATTCTTTTAAAGAAATCAATGGTTTTTTCGATGCTAAACCAAATCTAACTAACGATAATAAACTAGGATTAATTTTTTCCCAAACTGGATTTATAGCCCTCTTTCTAATCTTTAACTTAGGCTTTGTTTTTGCTCTTGATAAAATTCTTATTTTATCAGTTTCGTTAGCAGTTAACACAGAAGAGAGAGGCCCTTCTCTTCTAATAAATAATGCTGTTTCTTTTGATCGATCACTAATCACTGGTGTTGCGGCAAATTCACACATTGTGTCTAAATCTTGTGGAAGCACATTGCCTCGAAGAATATAAGATAATCTTGCAATAGCTTGACGACGCTTAACCACCTCACCTTGAGCAATATTTGCTAAATTTATTCTTGCTACATCAACCCCATCAGCAAAAGTTGCAATAGAGCCAATTTCTTGGATTAATTTATAGATAACCCAATCACCGCATGTATGGCCATCAGTTTGTAATCTTTCATTTCTTAAAGTTGCTTCCGTAACACTCCATGCTGGATGCACTTCATGCATTGTATCGTTAATTATTTTAATAATTTGAGCATCATCTACAGGATAAAAATTACCAGAATCCCAAATATTAACTTTTACTGTTTTATCTTTAACAGTTAATTTAACCCGAATCCAGTGATTATTATGAACTACTACCGGTATATACACTTCGTATTGTGGATCAACGGTAGAGTTTTGTGCAAAACTTTGTAGTATACTTTTAACTCTATCAGTAAATGTATGATGCACTCCAGCATCAGCACCAACTGCTGAACTAATAATTATTTTTCTACCATCACGAGCAATTTCAGAAAAATCAGCAAGCGATTCAGCATTCTTTAAAAATTTACCTAATATCAAATTGATATCAATATCTGATAAATAAACCCTTCCTGGACTAGCTGGATGAGACTCCTCATCGGCTCTAAAAGCCTCACATGCAGCCAATAAATTAGTAGCTGCCCTTGCATCAGCCGCTACAATTCCACCTAATTGTCTAGAGCTAGCAGAGTCTATTGTTCTTAAATTTTCAGCTATGGAGGCAATATTTAATTCCCCAAAATTTTTATTACCTGCAAATACTTGTGAAAAATAAACAAGCAGTTGATGATAGGCAGGGTCTATGTCTGCACTACTACGAGCAAAAGAAACAAGATTTAAATCTGGATAGGTTGCTTTAATTGCCACTATACAGTTTCGTATGATAGAAAAATAATTAGTCAGCATTTCTGTTAGCAGAGGATCGTTTAAATCTATTTCTTCTAAGCCATTTGTTTGACCGCTCGTTAATAAAGCTTTAAGCTGCCTTACAGTAATATGACTTTGTAAACCTTGCTGACGCAAAATTATTGTTAAAGCAATAGCTGAGGCATTTTCTAAATTAGTTTCCGGCGTAATGCCTTCTACATTACCCCAATTCTCTGCAGTCTGGCCAGATGGTATAATTAAGGTTTTTAAAAGTTGTTTTAATTCTTCAGAAATCCTAACTTCATCTCTATCAACAGCTCCTGCAGCAGCAAATTCATAATCCTCAGCAATCTCTTCCTCATCTTCATCAGCCTCTTCCTCTAAATCTTGAAGTGTAGGAACAGGTTCTTCTACCTCCTCTATTTTCAGAGCCGAAGCTGTCAATTTAGATAAAGCATATTTTGCTGTTGCAAGCTCATTAGCAGTTTCCTCTGTTAATGCATAAGCATCAAGTTTTTTTAATACCCATTGTTCAGCATAATGCTCTACCAATTCCTGCTGAGAAATTAAACCTCCTTGTAAAAAAGCTTCAATTATAAAAACAGCATTACTCTTAAATAGTTTATTTATAAGAAAAGGGTTTCGCCATACACTAAAATATTTTGGTTGCTCAGTGGCTTTTTCTTTAAAAATCCTAGTGGTGATAATTTCAGCCAAATTAAAGTTTCTTTCGAATTCTTCTCGAGCAACAGCAGTGTTTGGATCAACATTGCAATATTTAAAGATCTTTGCATAAAGATAAAGATCATACTTTACCCCTTGCTGACGGTTATCCCATTGATCAAGAAGATTTTTGGTCTCTTTTATATTTGGATCAGGCCTTGCAGCCGGAGATAATATATCAGCTAATAACTGAAAGCTATCAACAAGAAGTGAATCTTCTTTGGGTAAAGCTGAGATAACTCTTAAAAGTTTTTGATGAAGCGCCATTTTTTCTTCTGGCGGTAGTTGTTTTATAATTAATTCTAAATTGTCTCTACTTAATTCAATCATTGAATCAATTAATGCTTCTACAGAAACGCTCATCCTTCGTATAATTGCATTTTCATCGCCTTTAATTTCAACATTTAAAAATTTATCTGCGAATACATTGATTTTATCTATTGCTGCCTTAGCTTGATTATCTAATAAAGCTTGTATTCTTAATTTTGTCTGATGAGGTACAGTCTTTCCTTTTACTTGAATCTGATCAGAAAGCTTAGCGACAACCTGCCTTAGCTTTTCTCTTATAGGATCAAACCATTGAGGTAACGCTCTTATTTTAATTAACTGTTGAGCAAACTCATAAAGCCGTTCTGTAAACAAAGGATTATCAAACTCTATGGATACAAAAGGATTAAGTAAAGCGCTTAGTTTTTCTGTAATACCTCGTTGCCGTGCAATATCAAAAGCACCTGTAGGCTGTTTTGTCAGCAATAACTTTTCTGCTTCATCTAAACAATCAAATGCACTCATTAATGATAGGTATTCATCTACACTATTTTTAACAACCTGTCTCTTTTTAATAGGTTTAACCTCAGATTCTGTGGTAACCTCTTCAGTCATTACTTTTCTTGTTAACTCGAATTTTTCAAAACTTAATACTAATTTGCGCACATCTGCAATGCGTTGCAGTCTTTTTTCATTAGCAGATGTAGCCTCAGCACTGACTTCAGCCCCCCCTTCTGAACGCCCTAAAAGATTAAGTACGGCTCGTCGATCCTCATTTAGCCTTCTTATCCTTTGCGAAATGCGTCTAGTCCATCGCGTCCAAAACCAATAACTATTTAATTCAGCAAGTTCCCTATCAATGTTCTGCAACTGACTCTCTAAGTAAGTTTGGCTTTTGAAACTACTAACACTATCGGAACCTTTATTTAAGTTCGCTATCTTTCCAAATAATTTACGCAAATTTTGGTCTTGCAGTCGAGGAACATGCATTATAAATAAACCATAAGTGTCCAATATTTCACATAAATTACCAATTCCAAAATATTCAACAAATTGATCAAAATTAACTATCTTATCTGAATCAATAAGAATCGCTAATATAGATTCATTAATTGCATTTTGTTCAGGGGCCGCTAATGCTTGAGCTTCAGCCATATTGGGATTTCTTAACCTATCCAATAGCCAATGAATAAATAGCGTACGCATTTCTACGGTTACATGCTCAGAATCTGAATCATGCAGAACAAGTTGTAAATTTGGATTCCACCTCATAGTGTCTTGAGGATTAAATCGCGTTGCTACAGTAAATGATACTGACCTAGCTAGCATTGTTCTAACATACTCTAAACGAATCCGTTTTGCATCAGCAGTAGAAAGCCAATCGTTGGGACGTGATGATCCTTCTGCCCCTTTTCTACCAACAATAAAAGCTCTTAAATCAGTATATCTTTCTGGCCTCTCTACCCATTCACGAACCAATGCTAAAGCTGCTTTATCGAAAGCAGAGGATTCTCTTTGTTCAAGCACTGGCGAATCAATGCTCGCTGTCACAGAATCACTTTCATTACCTGAAAGCTCAGCAATGTAATCCGTTAATAAATTTTTATTGGCAACAGGGGAAGGGTCACTTAGTAAGTCGCTAAGAACACTCAACTGTTCTTCTTTTGTAAAGTCCTCTTCCAACAAACTCTTTAAAGAACTTGAATCCAAAACAGGTAGTTGAAATCTTAACCATTTTTTCAAGAAGTCTTGTCTTTGAGCTGGTGTACCCCACTTTATTGCAACTCGATAACAGAAACCTAAATTCATTTCTTCTGTTACAAAATCTTTTTTCTCATTAAGCCAGTTTTGAATATAAACTATAAATGTATTAATTCTTCTGGAATCAAAGAACAATAAGTCGCTCAGTATTTTTGAAAATTTATCTATTACATCAAAGTCTATAGAAAAAATATTATCAAAAACTGTATTTAACTCTTTTGTAATAAGCACGTTTAATTGCTGCAAAGAACCAAAAGAATAAACAAGATCGTGTAATTTGTTTTGCTGAGCTTCAATATCAGTACGCTTTAATTGTCCAGCTAGCCAATCATGTAAAATTGTTGCGCTATCAGAAGTCAATTCATTTTTATCAAAAATATGTTTTATTTCATTTTTAAGTGAAGTTGCACTCAAATTAACTAAACGAAAAGATAAATACTGTATCAACAATTCTTGCGATTCATTAGGAGAATCACTGTCTGCAATTATATCACAACAAAACCGATAATATTTTCCAAACTGATCTTTTTTTGTATTGGCAATTTCTTGTAATTTTGGTTTTAAAGTTAGATTCCATAAACTTGAAACAAGTTCAGATGAAATTAAAAGTTTTATATTCTTTATACACGATTGAATTAATGTCTCTATATCAGCTTGTTGCTCTATTTTACGCAATATGGCAATAACTTCTAATTTGCTTATCGCTTCTTTTAATGGTAAATCTCCATATTCAGAAACCAAATAAAGTATAGTTTTATATTTCGGATAATTATTAGGATCAAATGTTTCACCTAATGCACTCATTGCTGTAACTTGTGGTCTTAAAAAATCTTGCATTAATTGCTTAAAGCCTTCTTGGCCTCTTCGCCGTACATAAGCAAACAAAGCTTCATCCTGATTAAATAACTTACTATCAAAACCACCAGCTTGATTATATATCGAGCACTCTCTTGCTTGCTCTGGATGTAAGGGGAAAAAATTATTGCTATTGTCAAATAACCATCTTAACCTTTTTGCCGCGATAAAATGTAATGGATTTACTGCTTGTCCATCAATTGTTACCGTAATATTTTGATCACTAATAGATTGAATATAGAAAATATAATCTAATGAAAAACTCTTTTCATAATTGTAATTTTGAATGAAGTGTTTTACTGCTGCACTAAGCTCATCTTTGTATTCTCCAACTTCTTCTGATTGATTAAGCAGCCAAAGAAGCTGACGGTTAATTTCATCTAAACTTTTAATCTCAATGAAAATGCCGTTAATCTCTATACGACAAAGAACATTGTGATTATTTATATAATCTAACTCAATTGGATTCTCTAATTTAAATATTCTTTTAAATACACTAATTACACTAACTGCTCTTGCCCTATCATTTTGTATTAACTGCTGATAAGTCTCATTTGAAATTAAGCTTTTTAATAGAGGATTAAATATTTGACTACGCTCAGCTTTAATTAGGCATTTCTGTGCAAATTCTCTCAACCACTGCCTAGCAAGACCTTCCTTACCTCCACATACGGTTTTAGCAAAACCTATTAATTTCAAATAATTCTCGTTTAACTCTGTTTCGATAGCACCATTTAACCACTGAATAAACGCGCTTGCCTGATTCCAAGGACCACTTTGATTAGGTGAATGCAAAAGATTATAAAGATATTCTAATGCATCTCGTTGCTCTTTTTCTTCAATATAACGAAGACAAAAATCTTTTAATTTAATTAATTCTACTATATCCAACCTAGCGTTATTTAAATATTTTGCAATATTATTACTTAACTCAGACTTAAAGATATTTATTGGATCAACTTGAGTGAGCAACTCTTCATCAACTTCAGCATATTTTTTAATAAAAGTAGTTACTTGCTTAAACATGCTTAATGGCATATTAAAGTGCTCTCTATCCGCAATTTCAGCAACTAATCTTGCCAAAAGATTATTAGCAAGCTCTGTTAAAGAGCTCTGTGTTGTTTGCACTACCCCATTAATTACGGGCAGCATTGAATCCACTAATGCTTTTGCAACAGTTGCATTAGCAGTCCAAGAACCATATTTATACTTTTCAGGCAAAGACCTAAGCTCAGAATTAATAGCATCTAAAGCCCTATCTGCTTCTAGGCTTGCAAAGATTTCAGGATCTGCGAGCATATCTGCCATTGCCCAACCACCATGAGCTTTTCTTAATTGTTCTTGTAGTTTAGTAATACCAGCTACTCGATAGTTTAATAAAACAAATAATCCTGAAGCTTCTTGAGCAAACTTGATAAAGGTTTGCTTAGAAACACTATCTGTTGCACTAGTAAGTCGATTTAATGCCAGCAAAAATTCGGCAGAGATTTGGTTTGGCCATAAAAATTTACCCTCTGTACAATAAAATAACTTAATGGGAAGATCACTACCACTATAAATCTCAGCTAATCTGCCACATTGAACATCATCACCATTCATCAATACAAATTGCACAAAAAGTTGAACCGGGGATTGCGGTATTGTTTTTTCAACCGCAGCTGCTCTTTCTTGAATCTTTCTCAAATCTCCTGTTGATAAAGACTCAATAAGATTAGCTCCTCTTAAATGCTGTGAATATTCAACATCGTCAAAATCAGGAGGGTATACATAAATATCATCCATACCCACATTAATAGTCGGTATTGCCAACAATTTAGCTTTACAGCGATCTGCTGGATCAATTACATATAATGGAGCGGGTACAAGATGAGATTTAGTATCTCTTTTTTGTTTTATACTGGCAACTAAACGCGCTGCTTTTTGTATTAATTTGGCTTCTAGATTTTCATAATCTACTTCATCAACTACTTCTACTTTCTCTGCAGCTTCTTCCCCCGTTTGCTTTCTAGCTGGTTGCTTCAAAAGCATTTTTACTTGTCCTAAAAGCTGCTCGTCCTTAGAGTTTTGAATTTTTACTACTAACATCTTAATAGCCGACACTACTTGATTATGAAAGGCCACAAAAAAGTCATCCGTAAAATTTTCATCTAATAATTCAATATTAATGAGCCTTTGCAGTTTATCTGCAAGCTCGACATTATCATCTACCAAGCGCAAAATCCTGGTTATTTCACTAACAATAGCCAGGTATTCTATACTAGGTACTTTTCGTCCCCCATGTGCCTCTAAAATAGATAAAATATTTGCGACCAAAGCCTGCTTTTGCTTTATGGCAACAGCTTTTCGATCCGCTACTTGCTCTCGCACCCCTGCTGAATAAGCTTCATCTTCCGAAGTTTCAACGTCACTGACATATTCATCAAATAATAAATGGGCTGAAGCCACTACAGCAGTAACTTGCATAGGCAGTTCTAAATTATCACTTTCTAAAGAACTTAAGTAAGTAGTTTCTCTTTCTAAAAGTTCAGCTTGAACTTGAGCTATTTGAGCTTGATAACTACCCTCAGCTTCTTGTTGCTCTGCCGTTAAGCCGTAAGGTTTGTTTTCATCACCTGCTGACAAATGCCTTGCTAATTTGATTTTAAGCTCATAATAATCCCAAGGTAAATCGGCATAAACTTGAAGATAATATTGAATTCTAGAGTAAGCTATTTTAATTAAAAGCAACTGTTCTGGTGTTAATTGTCTATTCTCTACGAATTCTCGAACTTTGTTAATAGCAGAACCTACATACTGCCTATCTAATCCATTACGTAAGTCTTTCCAAAAAGAACTACTTAACTGATGAAACTCGTCTGTTACTATTTCTAACTCAGATGTAAGCTTAGGAGTACCTTGCAAAGCTTGAGCCCATTCAATTAGCGCCCTTTCTTGATCTTCATACTCTATAACACCAGCATCTTTCCGGCTATCAATAGTTCTTATGACGCGATTTACATTATCAACAAAAGATTGCATAGATTGTTTTATTGATAAAGCAGGCGGAATAAATTCAGGCGCTACATAAAAAGTCTGTTGATATAATTGATATAGACATTTTATTTGCCTTGCTAATTGAGCTCTTGTTTCATCTCCCGCTTCTCTCCAAAGCTCGATTACCTTAGTAATTAACGCTTCACATCTTTGACGTCTTTCACTATCCACACTCCATTGATATAAATAAGCAAAAGCTTCCTGTTTTTCAGCTTCAGTTAGCTCATTAATTCCATTTCTTTGATCATTTTCTTGTATTCTTACTAATAAAGCCTGTGCCTCAACAGAGGAACTATAAATTTCACCAAAATGATCCTGATACAATCTTAACAACAAGCTTATTTTTCTTTCTACAGACTCTTTATTTCTACTTCTAGTATGCTCTTTAATCAATTCATTTATTATATTATCAAATACTATCTTTCGATTTAAGGAAAGTTCGCGGTTATAAAATTGTACTTTTTGTTTTCTTGGTCTATCTAAAGCATCTATCACATATCGTAATTTCAAGGCTGCAACCCTGCTTCTTTCCTCTGAACGAGAAATAGCAAAATCTTCCAAGGATTTGTCTGCCGCCCTTGCCTCTCCTTCTCTTCTACCTATCTCTCTTTGAGCTGCTTGATACTCCTCTCTATATCTTTCAACTAAACGTTTTTTTGCTTGAGTTCGTGATAGTCTTGGAGCGTGACATGCTTCTGCCACTTCTATATCAAGTGCATTTTTTTCATCGCGAGTTAAAACAACATGCAAGTATTCATAAATAACTGTTTTTGCTCGATTACAATAATCTTCCAAACTTCTTCCTTTTTGAAACAAGCTAGAATCAATTGTCTCTCTCTTTGTAGTTAAGATAGTTATCCTATTTAAAAATTTTCTGGCTATAATCGCCTGTTCCACTTTTGATTTACGTTGAAAACTTTCATCATCAAATTCTTGAATAACTGAAGCAATAAATTTTCTCTTTAAATCATGTTGGTAATTTGCCCATTTCTGTTCAAATGCCAGGCGATTTTCACGGGCCCGAGCCCTTATTTCAGCTAAAGCTGCATCAAGTTTTCCATCATCTAATAAATTATCTAGCTCTAGCATTAAATCATCAATGGGATTTATCACTACACCAACTGCTTGCTTTACTTGGCTAGCTATATTTACAGCTCTTGCTCGAACCCGTGCCCATAAATCACTTGTTGTTTCTTCTTGTTGTTCTGGTAAACCTAAATCTTCTCGTAATTGAGCTATAAGCCGAGCTCTGTTTGCAGGATTTATTGGCTCATCTCCATCAATAAACACTCTTACTTTATTAACCAGCCCCCCTAATCCACCAATTATACTTACCTCTGCGCCTCTTCCACCTGTACGTTGAGATAAAGTTGTAATAAACTGCCAACTACTTGCATCAAGCTCATAACCTACTTGCAAATATCTACTGTAACCTGCGCTTTCCTCTCTTTGTATTTGAGCCAAAGCTTCAGTATAGTTTTCTTCAATTAATAGATGTCTGCCTAAGTATAAAGCAGAAAGGAATTTCCTACTTGCTAAAAGTGTGGGATCTGCATATTGTTCAAAATGAGTTTCTTCAAATTTAGAACGAAAACCTTCTACGCAAAGCTCTATAACAGTTTGAGTATATTGTTCATTCATTGCTTCAGCTTGTCTTATTTCTTCATGCTCAGCATCTATCCAAGCAAAATCTTCTCCCGTTTGACGAACAAATCTTTTTATCTGTGAAATAGCTCTTTCCTGTAGACCAACACGTCCCCTTTTTTGTCGTGCTAAAATTTCTTCGGTTCTTGCTTGTGAGGCAACTTTTCTGTCATGTAAACTTAGAACGTCACGGATTGGAGCTTGTAAGCATGCTGTTACAGCTGCAAAAAGTACATTGATAGTGGCTACATTAATTGCTTCTGGACTATCTTCTGAAGCTGGTGTAGTAATTGGAGTTAATCCAAATTTCTTTACTGCGGCAGCACCAAGTAAACTAACTCCTGAGCCTGAACTTTTTCTTCTTAAATGACGTGGCATAATTAAACCTCGTTCTTATTGGCGCTACTAGATTAATGTATTTACTTTACCTATTAATCCAATTACAGATTAACAAAGCAACCTTAAGAAAAGCTTAACATTAGATAATTTTTTCAAGAGAAAACCTAAAATTAATAAAGCGTTTAGCTATAGCTTTTTACTTTTATTAAGCCTTTCCTTATAAGCATAATCTAAAAATAACAACTTGCTCATTCAATTTTAATGTTTTTCATGTAATCAAATTTAAAATTAGCCTATATCTAATTGATTATTAATGATAATTAAGCTAAATTTTTATTATACCTATCCAATACAGCCTATTATTAAACTTACTATAATCATAATATAAAAAAGGAAGTTTCAACATGACCAGAAAAATACTTACTATGCTTTTCTACTTAACCTTAGTTTTTAACGTATGTTTTTCAGCAATCGTAATAGTTCCCATTAGATTAGTAAGCCTTCAAGATAATGGGGCCTCTTTAGGAACTGTTACCGCAATAGACACTACTTATGGATTATTATTAATTCCACATTTGTATGGCCTAAGTCCAGGCGCTCATGGTTTTCATGTTCATATCAATCCTTCTTGTAAAGAAAATGGGCTGACAGCTGGGGGGCATTTAGATCCTAATAATACTAGTAAGCATTTAGGCCCCTACAACTCTAATGGGCATTTAGGTGACCTGCCAATTCTCTATGTAAATCAATATGGTAGCGCAACTTTACCACTCTTAGCTCCACGTTTGACCGTGGATATAATTAAAGGCCACGCACTCATGATTCATGCTGGTGGAGATAATTATTCTGATAACCCATCTATGGGTGGCGGTGGCGCTAGAATTGCCTGCGGAGTTATTAAATAACTAAAATTACCACATATCAATTAGTTAAGAGGCTTATTTAACTCTTCTCATTAAAAATATTGCAAATCCCGCAAAAAGAATAATGGGTAAACCTGCACCAATAATAGGTGGAATTTGATAAACCAGACTAAAAGGCCCAAAAAATTGATTTAATAAATAAAAAGCAAATCCTAAAACAGCCCCTGTTACAATTCTCACCCCCATGGTTACACTTCTTAAAGGACCAAAAATGAAGGGAATGGCTAAAAAAATCATGACCACTGTCGCAATAGGCTGAAATAAACGCTGCCAAAAGGCTAAAGAATAACCCGTAGCAGTTAAGCCGCTACGTTTTTTGTCATTAATATAATGGAATAAATCTAACAAATTCATTTCACTGGTATTATCACTTGTTACCCCTAAAATTCTTGAATTAAGTTCTATATTCCAAACTTCGGAAGGTATAGTCTGACTGACTAGTTGCTGACCTGTAAAAGTAGTTTGCTGGACATTTTGTAAAGTCCATTGACCTTTTGCATATTGGCCTTGATCAGCAGAAAATACACTTTGTAAACGCCTATCTTGGTCAAACTGATAAGCTGTAATACCTTGCATTTGCATATTAGGTAATACAGTTGTTACTCTTATAAAAGTATTACCATTCTTAAACCACACCCCTTGCGCTGTTTTGGCCGCTTGACCATTACTCTCAGCCACCACTTTTTCCTTATCAGCTATTTGCTGAGCTGAGGGTGCTATAAACTCTCCAATAAAGGTAACCACAATAACTAATAATAAAGCAGCTTTTAACACTGCCCAAATTATGCTAAAGACACTCACGCCCGCTGTTCGCATCACGACTAATTCACTGGTAGTAGCTAAACTACCTAACCCCATTAAACTACCAATTAAACCTATCATAGGAAACAAACTATAAAGATTATTAGGTAAGGATAAAGCAACATATTGTAGTGCTTGCAATAGCCCATAAGTACCATGACCGATATCAGTGAATTCACCAATAATTGATATAAAAAATTCCATGCCCAATACTACTAATAAAACTAATAAGGTTAATCGAATGACAGTTGTGCCTATATAGCGTGGAATTATTTTCATGAAATTATCCGCTTAGAAAATAATGACCATCGCCAACGAAACTGCCAGCGCATTAGCAATAAACCAATAAAAAAGAATAATCCATGTATCCACCACATCCCTAACCAAGGTGGCAACTCTCCATTACTAATCCATTCTCTCGCTAAAAAAATCAGATTAGCATAGACAATATAAATCACCACAGCCGGTAACATTCTAGCAAAACGACCTTGCCTAGGTTTTAACTGGCTTAAAGGTAAAGCAATCATGGCCAGAATCATTACTGATAAAGGAATAGAAACGCGCCACTGGACTTCAGCAGCTATTTTTGGACTGGTAAAAATTAGAGGTAATAGCTTTGCAGTCGGAACTGTATCAATATTACTAATTTCACCAATATCTGGCGTAGCAGCTGTACGAACACCATAGGTAGCAAATTCAGCAATACGATAGTCATCTTGACCAGGCTGACCTTTATATAATCTACCTTTCTCCATAATAATATATTGCTCGGCTGTATTATGCTCTAGAATTTGACGGCCTTGGTCAGCTACTAAAATTTCCCAAGTATGTTGTGGATTAGAGTTAGTTGCTGAGGTTGTTTTATCAGCAGGCAACTTCATTTGCTGCGCCATAAAAATTCCTTCCATCTTCATTCTATTGTGAGAAAGTTTTTCAATATAATAAACTCGTTTTCCATCCGAAGCAGTTTGAAATCGACCTGGCAAAATAGTTTGCATAACACTTCCTGATTTTGCCATGGCCAACACCTCGCGACTACGAAAAGTCATAATAGGCTGCACCCAGAGAGACAACAATCCTGTAATCACTAAAATCCCTAATGCAAACACCAAGGTTATCCATACTAAACGCTTGTCACTAAAGCCACAGGCAAATAAAGCAGTCATTTCAGATTCAGCACAAAGTCTTCCATAACCTAATAAAATTCCTAAAAACAAAGCTAACGGTAATAACAGCCCCAATAAAATTGGCATTTGTAATAAAACAATTTGTAGCAAGACCCAAGCGGCATATTTTCCACTTGCGACATAACTTAAATAACGAACAAACTCATTACAAGAAAAAATAAATAGCAAGATCACTGAAATAGCAATCAAGGTATGTAATATTTCTTTGGCTAAATAACGAATAATAATCAATTAAACTATTCCTAAACTTTCTCTGCTAAGCGTAAGGAAACCTCCCCATTAATAAATGAATGGACTTTACCGTCTTGATCTTCTAAGAGCAGCTCTCCATTTTCATTAACACCCTTAGCAAGCCCACTGTATTGTTGCCTAGCGTTGGTTAGTAAAACTTTTTTGCCGATCATACTATCACAGCCTTGCCATTCTGCAAAAAAAGGTTTGAAGCCAGTTTTTTCAAATTGAATTAATATCAGCAATAACTCATTGAGCAATAATCCTAACAAATGATTTCTTGCTATAGGTTGTTGCATTATCGCAGTTAAATCGGTTATTAAATAATCATTTGTTGTGGCTAATGGTGAAATTAAATTAACCCCCACTCCTATAACCACTTGCTGAGTAGCAGGGCTTATTCTTGTTTCTATTAAGATCCCTGCTAATTTAGCTTGCTTATAGAGTAAGTCATTGGGCCATTTACAGAGTATCGTAGGTGGTGCCCCATATTTAATTAAGGTTCGTCTAACGGCTAATCCGATTACTAAACTTAAGCCTGATAATTGTGCTTCTTTTTTAAACTGCCAAAATAAAGATAAACAAATATTAATGCCATAGGGTGCAAACCAAGATCTTGCTAATCTGCCTCGACCAGCTGTCTGAAATTCCGCTATACAGACTACCCCGGCGTACCGATAATTTTTACAGTTCTTTAATAAATAACTATTAGTTGAATCAATAACATTTACAACCTCTAACTGTTTTATTACTTTTTTTGTATCGCTGGGCATTGATTTAAAAATAGCTTGTTTATCCAATAGTTCAAGGGGGGACTTTAATTGATAGTTATTACCATTGATAACAATTTCTAAACCAATCTCTCTTAACTGATGAATTAAAATTAAAAATTCGTTTAGCTCTATCACTAACTTTTGAAGTAAAAATTCTCTGCTATGAAGTTTCCCATCTGCTAAGATAGCTATTAAAGCTGGAAGTTTAAATTGATCTATTGCCTGACTAGCTCTAATCTTGATTACCTCAAAAATCTTATCTTATTGATCCGCTAAAATTCTTTTTACTTCTTCTATACTAGCTCCAAACAAAGCAGCTACTTGATTAACATCTTGCAGTTTTCTGTAAAGAGTTTTAACACTCTCTGCTTTTCCTTTCTGGACACCTTTCTGAATACCTTGTTCTATACCTTGCCATTTCGCTTCAGCTTGAAGTTTTTCTCTTATTGTTTGCATAATCTTTTCTACCTCCGGATTCGTTTGCGCACTCTCTATTGCCAAATTATAGAGCATGCTTCCTTTCTTACTATCTTGATCTAGGGAATAGTTTACCAAAATTATTAAAATTTCTACAACTGTCTTTCTTTCTATATCTTCTTCCATTAACTTTTTGGCAAATTCTATCCACGCTGACTTTAAAATTTCTGAATAAACCCCCTCTCTTCTGCCATATTTTAATACCAACTCCATCACCCCTGACCATCTATGACTCCTGAGTATCTCATCAGATATCTCATTTAAATCAATTAATTGGAAAGGTTGAGTAAAAATCTCTCTCGTCATCCCTTTAAATTCTCCAAATAAATCAAAAAGATAGGTCGAGTCCGCGTAACGTACCTTACCATTGTAAAAAATAAACGGTAAAAACTCTTGTCTTGGATTTTGCTTCCTCACCTGGTCAGCTATCCGACACATCTATTTGACTAAACGAAACAGTAACCATCTATCTGAGCTACTCTGATGCTCTACCAACAAGTATATATAAGCTGTCTCTTTTTTCTCTATTAGTTTTACTTTATATAAAATATCTGTCTCACTACGCATTAACTCCTGATCAATGTAACTACCACTTTCTAAGGCCAGTGTCTTAAGATCTACCTGCTTTAATAGTGAAGCTGGAAAATAACTTTCTATAAAATCCTTTACCACTTCACTATGCGCCATTGCTGCTTTAAATAGCTTGTCATGCGACGAAGCAATAGCAGGACGATTTAGTATTATCATCCATACTAAAAATTCCTTTCAAAAATTGGAAAATATAAATAGAAAAATAAATTCGCGGGATATAAAAAATCTATCCTATCTCCTTATATTTGAAAAGCATTACTTAAAAAAAT